>Ga0307415_100000240_pt1 | contig 23862 bp, 22 predicted proteins | sample DK1Cmetagenome_FD_204524 | JGI IMG/M metagenome (GOLD analysis project Ga0307415, IMG submission 204524) | Maize rhizosphere microbial communities from greenhouse at UC Davis, California, United States - DK15-C-2 | ecosystem: Host-associated > Plants > Roots > Rhizosphere > Soil | place: USA... | reverse complement strand
ACGGCGCCTATCACCTCTACTACGTGGTCACCCAGACGACCGTGACCCCCGGGCCCAACGACAACGCCATCGGGGTGGCCACCGCCCCGACCCCGACCGGCCCCTGGACCGACGCGGGCGACCCGGTGGTCGACCCCCGCCCCGGGGCCAGCGGCAACCCCGACGACTTCAAGTGGACCTTCGACCCGGCGCAGTTCACCGACCTCGACGGCACCCGCTACCTCTACTACGGCTCCTACTACGGCGGGATCTTCGTCACCGAGCTGAGCTCCGACGGCACCGAGGCGGTCGGGGAGCCGACCCAGGTGGCCATCGACAACCGCTACGAGGGCGCCTACGTCGTCCGCCACGGCCGCTGGTACTACCTGTTCGCCTCCGAGGCCAACTGCTGCGCCGGCCCGACCACCGGCTACACGGTGTTCGCGGGCCGGGCAACCAGCCCGCGGGGGCCGTTCACCGACCGCGACGGCATCTCCCTGCTGGCCTCGCGGGTCGGCGGGACCATCGTGGTCACCCCCAACGGCAACACCTGGGTCGGGACCGGCCACAACGCCATCGCCACCGACCTGGCCGGCCAGGACTGGCTCGTCTACCACGCCATCGATCGCCGCGACCCGTTCCTGGACGAGCCGTTCGGCATCAACCAGCGGCCGATGCTGCTCGACCGCCTGGACTGGGTCGACGGCTGGCCCACGGTCCGGGCCGGCCGCTGGGCGTCCGAGGGGCCGCAGCGGGCCCCGGTGACCGACTGGGCGGTCGGCGGCGACGTCGACCTGGCCGGGGCCGCGGCGAGCTGCGAGCCGCTGGTCGACGTCACCGCCGGCCGGTCGGCGGCCGACTACCGGGCCGAGGCCGACCTGCGGCTCGGCGATGGGGCCGAGGCCGCCGGCCTGGTCACCAGCTGGCGCAGCCAGCGCAACTACCTGGTCAGCTGGCTCGACCGCGAGGCCGGGGCCCTGGTCGTCGAGGTGGTCCACGGCGGCAAGGCGGTGGTCCGCGAGACCAGCCCGCTGCCGGCCGGGTTCCGCTACGACACCTGGCACAACGTCGCCGCCGAGCTGCGTGGCCGTGAGCTGACGGTCGAGGTCACCGAGGCCCGCCTCAACGACCCGGTGGCGATCGTGCGCCGGACCCTGCCGCCCGGCACCGGCGGGGCCGGGAGGGTCGGGGCGGCCGCCCGCTGCGGCCCGGCCGAGGCGGCCAACCTGGGCGCGGCCCGGCTCTACGACCCGGTCCACCACCAGGTCCCACCGCCCCGGGTCGGCGCGGTCGTCTACAGCGACCAGTTCACCGACGGCACCGTCGGCGGCGACGGCTGGGCCTGGGTCCGGCCCGACCCGGCGGCGACCGAGACCGGCGGCGTGCTGCGCTGGCCGACCCAGGCCGCCGACCTGGTCGGGGCCGGCAACGACGCCTCCCTGCTGCTGCGCGACGCCCCAGGTGGCGCCTACACGGTCGAGACCAAGCTGGCCATCGACCTCGGCACCGACGAGGTCCGCAACTTCCAGCAGGCCGGCCTGGCCGTCTACGTCAACGACGACCACTTCCTGCGCTTCTCGCACGTGGCCATCTGGAACACCCGCCAGACCGAGTTCGGCAAGGAGCAGCCGTTCGCCGACGGCACCTCCTACGGCGGCATGGCCGTCGGCACCCCGGCCCCGGTCACCTGGCTGCGGCTCAGCCACCGGATCGACCCGGCCAACGGCGAGCACGAGTTCCGGGCCGCCTCCAGCCGCGACGGCCGCCACTGGACCTGGGGTGGGGTCTGGACCCTCCCGGCCGGCACCAGCCCCCGGATCGGGCTGATCTCCCACGGCGGCGCCGGGGCCGTGGCCGAGTTCGACTACTTCCGCATCTACCAACCGTAGAACCGTTGCCCCGTCGGCATCCGGGGCGAGAAAGGTGGGGACATGGGCAAGGACCAGAGCACCAACGGCGGCGGGCTGGACCGGCGCCAGTTCCTGGGGCTGGGCGCCGGCGCGGCGGCGGGCATGTTGCTGGCCGCCTGCGGCGGCAGCAGCACGCCGCCCGGCGCGGGCGGCCAGGCCAGCGACGAGCTGTTCGGCACCGGGGCCGAGTACAGCGGCCCCAACGTCAGCCTGGCCTTCTGGAACGGCTTCACCGGCGGCGACGGGCCGTTCATGCGCAAGCTGGTCGACCAGTTCAACAGCGAGCACCAGAACATCAAGGTCAGCATGAACGTGCTGCAGTGGGCCGACTTCTACGCCAAAGTCCCGACCGCGGTGCAGAGCGGCAACGGCCCCGACATCGCCATCATGCACATCGACAACCTGGCCACCAACGCCGCCCGGCAGGTGATCATCCCCCTCGACCCGGTGGCCCAGCTGCTGGAGCTGCAGGAGGACGACTTCTACCCGCAGGTCTGGCAGGCCGGCATCTACAAGGGGAACCGCTACGGCATCCCCCTGGACACCCACCCGCTGCTCTTCTACTACAACAACAAGTCGCTCCAGCAGGGCGGCGTCGACGGGCCGCCCACCGACCAGGCCAGCTTCGAGGCCGACCTCAAGGCCATGAAGGGCAAGGGCGTGCAGTACCCGTTCTGGGTGCCGTCCGACTGGCCGGCGCACCTGATCTGGTGGTCGCTGATCCACCAGTTCGGCGGCACGCCCTACAGCGAGGACGCCAGCCAGGCCCAGTTCAACTCCGACGCCGGTGTCCAGGCCCTTACCTGGATGGTCGACCAGGCCAAGCAGGGCTACAGCCCCAAGAACATCGCCCTCGACGCCCAGGCGGTCGCTTTCCGGCAGCAGAAGAATGCCCTGACCTGGGACGGCATCTGGATGATGAACAACTGGTCGCAGGTCAAGAGCCTGGACTGGGGCGCCGCTCCCATCCCCAACATCGGCGGCACCCAGGCGGTGTGGGCCAGCTCGCACAACTTCACCATCACCAAGCAGGCCGCCAACGACAAGAACAAGGCCCAGGCGGCCAAGGTGTTCATCAAGTGGATCAGCGACCACTCGATCGACTGGGCCAAGTCGGGCCAGGTCCCGGCCCGCAAGTCGGTCCGCGAGAGCCCCGAGTTCCAGCAGCTCGAGGTGCAGTCGATCGCGGCCAAGGAGCTGGACTTCGTCAAGTTCCCGCCGGCGGTGGCCGGCATCGGCGACCTCACCCAGCCCACCTTCCAGCTGGCCGTCAACGAGGCCATGCTGGGCAAGAAGGACCCCAAGGCGGCTCTGGACACGGCCACCAAGAAGGCCAACGACCTGCTGGCCGCCAACCGCAAGAAGTACGGGGGGTAGTCCGCCATGACCACCACCGACGTCGGCGGCCGGGCGGCGCCCCCGGCCGCCGGTCCCGGCGCCGGGGTCGGCCCCCAGGGGCTGGCCCCGACTGGGCGCGGGGTCAAGGGCGGCAGCGGTCTGACCCCGTACCTGTTCCTGGCCCCCTACCTGATCCTGTTCACGGTGTTCGTGCTCGCCCCGGCGATCTTCCTGATCTGGATCAGCCTCCACGACTGGGACTTCCTGCTCCCGGGCAAGCCGTTCGTCGGCCTGGAGAACTACCTGGACCTGTTCAAGTCGGGGACGGTGAGCAGCGGGCCGTTCTGGTCGTCGATGGAGGCCACCGGCAAGTTCGTCCTCTACAGCGTGCCCCTGCTGGTGGTCATCCCGATGGCCCTGGCCATCCTGCTCAACCAGCGGTTCCCCGGCCGCAACTTCTTCCGGGCGGCCTATTTCGCCCCCTACGTCCTCGGGGTGGCCGTGGTCGGCATCCTCTGGCACTTCCTGCTCGACCCCAACGTCGGCCTGGTCAACTACTACCTCGACAAGCTCGGCATCGACGCCAACATCCCCTGGACGACCGAGACCCCCTGGGTGTGGGCGGCCTTGGTCGGCCCGACGGTCTGGTGGACGCTTGGCTTCAACACCGTGATCTATCTGGCCGGGCTGCAGGACATTCCCAGGGAGCTGTACGAGGCGGCCAAGGTCGACGGGGCCGGCCGTTGGGCCCAGTTCCGCAACGTGACCCTGCCCGGGCTGCGGCCGGTGCTGATCTTCGTGGTCACCACCACCATCCTGGCCTCGGCCAACGTCTTCGGCCAGCCGTACCTGATCACCAACGGGCGGCCCGGCATCGAGACCCGCTCGGCCATCATGCACATCGGCCAGGTGGGCCTGCGCGAGTTCCGTATGGGCGAGGCGGCGGCGGGCAGCCTCATCCTCACCCTGGCCCTGGTCCTGGTGAGCCTGGTGACCTTCGTCGCCTTCCGCGAGCGAAAGGAGCGCTAGATGGCCCAGACCGCTGCCACCAGGGCGCCTGCCGAGCGGCGGGCGGCGCGGGTCACCGCCGGCGGCACCAGGGGGCAGTCGCCGCTGCGGCGGACCGCCTTCTACGGCGGGCTGATCCTGCTCACCCTGGTGTTCGTCAGCCCCCTGTTGTTCATGCTGTCGACCTCGTTCAAGACCGACGTCGAGTCGGTGTCGGCCAACCCGACCTGGATCCCCAAGAACCCCACGGTCGAGGGCTACCGGTTCATGCTCTCGGCCGATCAGACGCCGGTGCTGCGATGGTTCCTGAACAGCCTGTTGGCCGCCGCCGGCCAGGCCCTCCTCATCCTGGCTGTGGCCTCGATGGCCGCCTACGCCCTGGCCCGGATGGAGTTCCGCGGCCGCAGGCTGCTCACCGTGCTGATCCTGGCCACTCTGTTCATCCCGCCGGTGTCGCTGCTGGTGCCCAACTACGTGATCGTCTCCCAGCTCGGCTGGCTGGACAGCCTGCCAGCGGTGATCGTGCCCGGGGCGGCGGCCGCGTTCGGCGTGTTCTTCCTGCGCCAGTTCTTCATCTCGCTGCCCCACGAGCTGGAGGAGGCGGCCCTGCTGGACGGGGCCAACCGCTGGCAGATCTTCTACAAGGTGATCCTGCCGCTGTCCAAGCCGGCTCTGGCCACCCTGGCCCTGCTCAGCTTCCTGACCAACTGGAACGACTTCCTGTGGCCGCTGTATGTGCTGTTCACCCCGGACCGCCTGACCCTCCAGCCTGGCCTCTCCACCCTGCAGAGCGCCTTCACCACCAACTACGCCACCATCATGGTCGGCGGGGTCATCGCCAGCGTCCCGGTGCTGATCATGTACGTCATCGCCCAGCGGTTCGTGATCGAGGGCGTGTCCCGGAGCGGCCTCAAGGGGTAGGGCCGTGGCCCGTGACCGGGTCGCCCGGCTGCTGCTGGCGCTGGCCGTGGCGTCGGCCGTTGCCGGCTGCGGCGGGGACGGGGGCGCGGGGTCGCCCGCGGCCACGGCCGGCCCGGCCGCCACGGCCGCCGGGGCGCGCCGGTTCACCAACCCGGTGCTGACCGGGAACTTCGCCGACCCGCTCGTGCTCAAGGTCGGCGACACCTGGTACGCCTACGCCACCGGCGACCTGGTGGCGAACCTGCAGGTCGCCAGGTCGGCGGATCTCGTCCGGTGGGAGCGGCTGGACGACGCCCTGCCCGAGCTGCCGGAGTGGAGCGCGCTCCAGAAGGGACTGACCTGGGCGCCCGAGGTGGCCCGGACCCCGGCCGGGTTCGTCCTCTACGACATCCTGCGCCACGCCGCCTCGGGCCGCCAGTGCATCTCGGTGGCGGTGGCCGAGCGGCCCGAGGGCCCGTTCCGGGACACCCGCTCCCGGCCGCTGGTCTGCCAGGAACGGCTCGGCGGCTCCATCGACCCGCACCGGTTCGTGGACCGGGACGGCGCCGCCTACCTGCTGTGGAAGAACGACGGCAACTGCTGCGGCCTGCCCACCCAGCTGTGGGGCCAGCGGCTGGCCCGCGACGGCCTGGCGCTCGCCGGACAGCCGAGTCGCCTGGGGGTCCGCAACGACGCCGCCTGGGAGGGCGACCTCATCGAGGCCCCGACCCTGTGGCGGGACGGGGACACCTACTACCTGTTCTTCTCGGCCAACGACTACGGCAGCACCGACTACGCGGTCGGCTACGCCACCGCCAGGCGGGTCCTCGGCCCGTACCGCGACGGTCCCGGCAACCCGGTCCTCCGCAGCCGCGGCCGGGCGGCCGGGCCGGGAGGGCAGGCGGTGGTCCGGGACGCCGACGGGGACCTCTGGCTGGCCTACCATGCCTGGGACAGCGCGGCCGTCGGGGACGAGGTCGGCGGCCAGCGCTCCATGTGGCTGGACCGGCTGACCTTCGAGGGCGGCCGGCCGAAGGTCGACGGCCCGACCGATGGGCCGCAGGAGGCACCGTGACCGGCGGTCCGACGGCACCAGGGGGGATCGGGGGCGTCCGGCGGTCGTGGCTGGCGGTTGGGGCGCTGGTGGTGGGGCTGCTGGCGATGCGGGCGGTGGCGCCGTTCGTGGCTCCGCCGGCCGCCGACCGGGCCGCCGGCGACCCGTCCGGCGGGGTCGGAGCTCCGGCGGCCGCGGTGGTCACGGCCGCCGTCGCGGCCCGGCCGGCGCCGCTCGCCGAGGCCACCGGCGCCAGCCTGATCCTCGGTGGGGACCTCGGCCTGCTCCGGGTGGATGTCGATGGTCACCGGGTCCGGCCGGTGCCCCTGCCCCCCGGAGCCGCGGAGGCCGACAACGGGCTGGTCGAGCGGGACGGGGTGGTCGTGGCCGTCCGCGGTGGGGTCGCCTATGCCGCCTCCGGCCGCCCTGGCCGGCCGGCGACCCGGCTCGGCCCCGCCTCCTATGCCCTCGCCTCGGCCGCTCCCGGTCGCGTCTGGCTGGTCGAGGAGACCGGCGACCCTGACCGCTGGTCCCGCCTGCGCGAGGTCGACCTGAGGCGTCTGGCGGCCACGCGGGCGGCCCCGGCCGCCCGCGGGGTCCTGCCGCTCGGGCGGCGGCCGGTCGCCGCGGTGCCCGGGGGCCTGCTGGTTCACGAGGTCGGGGCCGGTGGTGGGCTGGCCGTCTGGGACCCGGCGACCGGCAAGCTCGGACGGCGACTGGCCACCGGGGCCACGCTGACCGCGGTGGCGGCCCATGGCCGGGCGGTCGCCTGGGTCGAGGGGGCGGCCCTGCACCTGGGCGACCTGGCCACTGGCCGGGACCGGGTGGTGACGCCCCCGCCGGGGACCGACGGGTTCGCCGCCCCGGGGGCGTTCTCCCCCGATGGGCGGATCTTGGCCGCCGTCACCCGCTCCGGGTTCTCGACCCGCCCGGCCCTGGCGCTGGTGGCGGTGGACCGGGCCACGGCGGTGCGGATCGCCGGGTCCGACGGAGCGCTGTCGGACCGCTGCTCGCCCTGCCTGGCGTGGGCGCCGGCGGGCGACTGGGTGTTCTTCAGCCGCCTCGGCCCAGGGTTCGGCATCGGCGCCTACCGCCTCGGCCGCCCCCTCGCCGTCACCGTCCCGGTCGACGTCCCGTTCTCGTTCCCCCCGAGCTTCGCCGCCACCCGACCCGAATGAGGGGCACGTGACCCACTCCGTTGCGGCCGTGGCCACCCTGGCTCCGGCCGGCGACCGCCGCTGGTCACTCGATGGCACCTGGGACCTGGTTCCCGGCGACCACCCGCTGGACGCCCTCGGCGACCTGGAGCCGGTGCCGGTTCAGGTCCCCGGGCTGTGGGAGGCCCAGGGCCTGCTGGAGCTGGACGGCGTGGCCTGGTACCGGCGCCGGTTCCGCCTCGACGACCCGGCCGGCCACTGGACCCTGCGTTTCGGGGCGGTCATGGACCTGGCCGAGGTCCATCTCAACGGCCGCCGGCTCGGCACCAACGACCTGCCCTTCACCCCGTTCGAGGTCGACCCCTCGGCCGCCCTGGCCGTCGGCGTCAACGAGCTGGCCGTCCGGGTCACCGACCCGCCGGTCGGGTCAGCCGAGCACCTGCGCCTGCCCCATGGCAAGCAGGGCTGGGCCAACCAGGTGTTCCCGAGCCCGCCCAGCCTCTACATGACCTACGGCGGCATCTGGCAGCCGGTCACCCTGCGCCGCCACGGGCCGGTGGCCATCCGGGGGGCGCGCTGCTCCAGCGACCCGGCCGACCTCACCGTGGCCGTCCGGGTCCAGAACCTCGGCGCCGGCCCGGTGACGGCCCGGCTGGCCGTGGCCAGCGTCGGCCTGACCGCCGAGGCCACCCTGGACCTCGACCCGGGAGCCGAGGGCGAGGCCACCCTCCGGCTCGGCCGGGCCAGCGCCGCCCGCTGGCGGCCCGTGGACCCGGTGCTGCAGGAGCTGGTGGCCTCGGCGAGCGCCGAGGGGGTCCCGAGCGACGAGCTGCGGCTGCGCTATGGGCTCCGGACCGTGCGGGTCGAAGGGGATCGGCTGCTGCTGAACGGCGAGCCCTACCGGATGCGCAGCGCCCTGGTCCAGGGGTTCCGGGCCGACACCCTCTACGCCGAGGGCGGCCGCGAGGCCATCCGCCAGGAGGTCGCCGCCGCCAGGGCGGCCGGGCTTAACACCCTGCGCCTCCACATCAAGGCCTTCGATCCGGCCTACCTGGAGGTCTGCGACGAGCTGGGGATGCTGCTGCACTGCGACATCCCGGTGGCCGAGCCGATCGCCCACGACGAGCTGGACGGCGACGGCGAGCTGGCCGACCGTTGCGCCCGGGCCGCCGCCGCCCAAATCCGCCGGGACGTCAACCATCCCAGCATCATCCTGTGGTCGGCCATGAACGAGCTCGGCCTCGACCACCCGCCCTCACGTGGGTGGCCGGGCTACGAGGCGTTCGCCCGCCGGGTCGCCGGCGCCGTCCGCGACGCCGACCCGACCCGCCCGCTGATCGAGAACGACTGGATCGAGCCCGACCCCGGCCGGGTGTTCACCGCCCCGGTGCTGACCGCCCACTGGTACGGCCGGCTCCACAGCGCCTGGCTGACCACCCTCGACGCCGAGGCCCGCCGCTGGGCCGGGGTCGGCCGGCCGCTGTTCGTCACCGAGTTCGGCGACTGGGGCCTGCCCGAGCTGCCCGATGACGGCGAGGGTGAGGAGCCGTTCTGGTCGCCGGCCGGCTGGTACCGGGAGGCCATCGGCGCCCTGCCCTGGCCGGGGTCCGCCGCCGAGCTGATCGCCGGCACCCAGCGCCACCAGGGCCTGTCCGACCGCCTCCAGGCCGAGGTGCTCCGCCGCCACGACCACCTCGGCGGCTGGTGCGTCACCGAGCTCACCGACGTCCCCTGGGAGCTCAACGGCCTGTTCGACCTGGAGCGCCGGCCCAAGCCACCGGCGGTGGCCGAGCTGGCCCGGGCCGGCCAGCCGGTGCTGCCCATGCTGGAGCTGTACAGCCTGGTCGTGGCCGCCGGCGGCCGCCTCACCGCCCCCCTCCACATCGCCAACGACGGGCCGCCGCTGGAGGCGGTCCGGGTGGAGGTCGCCGTGACCGGGCTGACCACGGGGGCTGCGGTCGGGGGGGCGAGGTTCGAGGGTGGGGACGCGGTGGCGGTCGAGGTCAGGGAGGTGCCGGGCTGGGCCGCGGTCGCCGCCGGCACCGTCGAGCTCCCGGCCCCGCCGGCCCCCGGCCCCTACGAGATCACCCTGCGCCTCCACGCCGCCGGCCGGCAGGTCGCCGCCAACACCTACCCGGTCCGGGCGGTCGCCCCGCCCCCTGTGGACAGCCCCGAGCACCCTTCCCGGTGGTCGGCTACGCTCCCCCAGCGGGGGCCTGGCCGCGGACCAGGCGTGGACGAGGCCGCCTCGGGCCCGGCTGAGCGGGTCTTCCAGCCTGTCCCCGGGGTGACGGTGGTGGGGGAGGGGGCGCTGGATGCGGAGGCCGGGGAGCGGGTGCGGGAGCGGCTGGCCGCCGGGGAGACGGTGGTGGTGCTGGCGCAGGAGCTGGGGGCGGTGGGGTGGTACCCGGTGGCGGTGGAGATGGCGGAGGTGGCCACCGCGTGGGGGTCGACGGTGTTCCACTTCACCTGTGACCAGCGGGCGCTGCCGTCGCTGCCGGAACGGGCCGTGCTGGCCGGGGAGGACGCCACCGTGATCCCGACCCATCTGCTGACCAGGGTCGGGGACCGGACCTGGCCGGAGACGACCGTGGTGGGGGCGTTCAAGCCCGTGCCCGACCCGCTGGCCGGGCCGGTGGTCGGGGCCCTACCGGTGGGGGGCGGGCGGCTGGTCACCTGCCAGTACCGGCTCCAGGAGCCGGCCGGCCGGGGCGACCCGGCCGCCCTGGCCATCCTCGGCGACCTGGTCCGCTGGGCGGCCGGCGGGGCAGGGTGAGCGACCCCGGGCGCCCGGCCGGGGACCGGCTGGGCCCGCCCGCGGGTCGGGTGGCCGACCAGGCCGGGCGGGTGGCCGCGGCGTTCCGGGAGCGGACCGGGCGCGACCCGGACGGCGTCTGGGCGGCGCCGGGGCGGGTCAACCTGATCGGGGAGCACACCGACTACAACGACGGCTTCGTGCTGCCGGCGGCCATCGACCGGCTGGTGCTGGCCGCGGCCGGCCGACGCGACGACGGGCGGCTGCGGCTGTGGTCGCTGCAGTCGGAGCCCCCGGCCGACCTGGAGCTGGCCGAGGTGGGGCCGGGCAAGGTCGAGGGGTGGGCCGCCTACCCGGCCGGGGTGGCGTGGGCCCTCGGCCAGGCCGGGGTCGAGGTCGGCGGGGCCGACCTGGTGGTCGACGGGGACGTGCCGGCCGGGGCCGGCCTGTCCTCCAGCGCCGCGTTGGAGTGCGCCACCGCCACCGCCCTGGCCGACCTGTGCGGGGCCGGGCTCGACCGGGTGACCCTGGCCGGGCTGGCCCGCCGGGCCGAGAACGAGGTCGTGGGGGTGCCGTCGGGGGCCATGGACCAGATGGTGTCGATGCTCGGCCGGGCCGGGCACGCCCTGTTCCTGGACACCCGCTCGCTCGAGACCGAGCAGGTGCCGCTGCCGCTGGAGGCGGCCGGGCTCTGCCTGGTGGTGATCGACACCCGGGCCGGGCACCGGCTGGTCGACGGCGCCTACGCCGACCGGCGGGCGGCCTGCGAGGCGGCCGCGGCCACCCTGGGCGTGCCCGCCCTGCGGGACGCCACCCCCACCCAGGTCGAGGCGGCCGCCGCGGCCCTCGGCGAGGAGGGCCGGCGCCGGGCCCGGCATGTGGTCACCGAGAACGCCCGGGTGCTGGAGGCGGTGCGGCTGCTCCGGGCGGGTGAGCTGGAGCGGCTGGGGCCGCTGCTGGCCGCCTCCCACGCCTCGCTGCGCGACGACTACGAGGTGTCCTCGCCCGAGCTGGACACGGCCGTGGAGGCGGCCGTGGTCGCCGGCGCGGTGGGGGCGCGCATGACCGGGGCCGGCTTCGGCGGCAGCGCCCTCGCCCTGGCCCGAGTCGACCTGGTGGGACGGGTCCACGAGCAGGTCCGGGCCGCGTTCGCCGCGGCCGGGTTCGGCCCGCCGGCGGTCGACGCCGTGGTCCCCTCCGACGGGGCCCGCCGCCTGGCGTAGGGTTCGGGAACCGGCGGGCCGGCGGCCGCGTCGAAGACCATGACGTCCGCGAGCGGGACAGGACGGTGGTGCGCGGTGGACAGGCGGGTCGGAGCTTGGCTGGTGGCGGCCGTGGTCACGGTCGCGCTGGTGGCCGGTGGGGTGCTGGTCGCCCGGGGCGCCGGTGACCGGTCACCGGCCGTGCTCCCGGCCCTCGACCTGTCCGCCACCGGCCGGGCCGGCCGGGCCGTCGACATCTCACCGCGCTGGCCGCCGGTGACCTACCGGCTGGGCGCGCCCCTGCCCGACCTGCCCGACCGGGCCCGGGCCTGGAAGCTCGGGGACGCTCCGGAAGCCGGGCGGCTGGCCACGCTGGCCGCTGCCCTCGGGCTGACCGGCCGGCTGGTGGAGGAGGCCATCGGCTGGACGGTCCGGGACGGCCGCCGCGGCCTGATGGCGCACCGGCTGGCCGGGGTCCCCTGGACCTACGACGCGAACCTGCTCGGCCCCTGCCTCCGCCCGGCCGCCCCCCGCCGGCCCGGCGGGGTCGTCCCCTGCCTCGACCCCGACCGCCCCGTCTCCAGCCCACCGGCCCCGGGCGTGGCCCCGGCCAAGCCGCTCCCGCTTCCGCGGCCGTACCGGCCCGTGGCCCCGGCCCGGCCGCTGCCGCGGCCGGCCCTGCCCAGCCGGGCCGAGGCCGAGCGGGTCGCCCGCGACCTGGCCGCCAGGGCCGGCCTCGACCTGGACGGCGCCGTGGTGCGGGTCCGCGACGACTACGCCACCCGGACGGTGACCATCGACCCGGCGGTCGGCGGCCAGCCGACCTCGGGCTTCGCCTGGACGGTGGCGGTCGCCGCCGGCGGGACCATCCGGCTCGCCACCGGCTACCTGGCCACCCCCGAGCCGGCCGGCACCTACCCGCTGATCGGCGTGGAGGCCGGCTTCGAGCGGCTCAATCGGCTCCCGCCGCTCGGCCCCCTGAGGTGAGCGGAGGCGCCGGCGATGGAGGTCGACCCCTGCCCCGCCGGCAGCAAGCTGCCCTGCGCGGCCAAGCCCCTGGCCCCGCGGGTCGCCACCGTGACCGGCGTCCGGCTCGGCCTCCAGCGCGTCCCCGCCCTGGCCAGGGGGGAGCGGCCGGCCGACCAGGCCTGGCTGCTGCCCGCCTACCTGTTCGACCTGGAGGGCGGCTGGACCGACACCCGTCCGGTGCTGGCCGTGCCCGACCGCTTCTTGACCCGCTGACCGGTCGGGCTAGCGGTGGATGAGGACCGGGGTGCCCTCGGGCACCTGCGGGTACAGGGCCTCCACGTCCGACAGGAACATGCGGATGCAGCCGTGGGAGGCGTAGGTGCCGATCGACCCGCTGGCGTAGGTGCCGTGGATCAGGATGCCGGAGGCGTTCAGCGACATCGCCCGGGTCCCGAGCGGGTTGCCGGGGCCGGGCGGGATCGACTTGGGCATGCCCTTCCCCCAGCCGTTGGGGTCCGGGTTGGTCCAGGTCGGGTGCATCCGCTTGTAGACGACCTCCCAGGACCCCTGGGGGGTGGGGAAGCTCGGCTGGCCGGTCGCCACCGGGTAGGCCTTGCGCACCTTGAGGCCGTCGTAGAAGGTCAGCCGGTTGGTCGAGAGGTTGACCTCGATGGTCTTGCCGAGCTTGTCGGCGGTCACCTTGGGGCTCACCGAGCGGGTCACCAGCTTGACCTTGCGGGCGTTGCCGCGCAGCGCCTTGGCCAGGGCGCGGGTGCTGGCCTTCACGTCGAGGACGCGGCCCTTCTTGGCCTTGGTGCGGACGACCTTGCCGTCGACCAGCTTGATGGAGGCGTTGGTGGGGGCCACGGCCAGCTTGGGGGCGAGGCCGCGCACGAACCGGACCACCTTGGCGTTGTTCTCGGCCCGGGCGACGTCCACGCTGAGGGTCACCGGCCGGTTGCTGAGCCGGTGCCAGAAGTCGGCGTACCAGGCCAGCTCGGGCCCGCTGAGGGCCTTGTCGACCGCGGCCTCGACCCCGGCGCCGTGCCCGAGGCCGGCCGGGGTGACCGGCCAGCGCTCGCCCCCGCCGACCACGACCACGCCGCGGCGCAGCTTCGGCTCGGTGGTGGCCTTGACCGCGGCCACGGCCTCCTCGCGGGTCATGCCGCCGACGTCGACCCCGCCGACGGTGACGCCGGCCAGGATCCGGCCCGACGAGGCGTTGACCCGGGCGGTGGCGGCCACGCTCATGGTGGCCAGCAGCACCACGGCCAGGCCGACGATCACGGCGATGCGCTGCCAGCCGGACAGCCCCTCAGGGAGGTTCCAGTCAGGGCGCTTCCAGCTCGGTAGCCGTATCCCCGGTACCTTCATCTACCTCGTTCCTCTCCCGAGCGCCCGTCACCGTCGCGTTCGGGAATCTTGCCCGAACGACGGGACGAGCTAACCGACACACTCGGACAGAACCGTCGGCTCGCCTTCCGGGAAGCTGAAACCGGCCGACCACCAAGCGCGTCGCCTTCGTACCCTATGCGGCGGCTTTCGACAAGCCTCCCCGGCGATCGTTGGCGGTTCGAGGATGAAATGTAATGCGGAGTCCCTAGCGGGTCCCTCGGGGTCACCCAGGCGCCCACACTTGCGTTGACCTGCAACAACACGTCCGACTTGAACCCCGACGAGGCGGCTATGTGCTGTCAAGCGTCGGGTCGGCGTATGGCCTCCCGCGATCGCCTGATGCCTCACCAGGGGATCTGCACCTTGGGCCAGCGGGTCGCACGCGGCCGTGATCTGGAGCTGTTCGTGGTCGCCGCCTCCGGCCAGGTCGCCACCCCCATCTGGCGGTCCAGCCGCTCCAGGGCGGCCGCGGCCGCTGGCCGCCGCTCACCGATGGACACCGACGCTCCTTCTGCTGGCGGGTCGCTCGGAAGCCTCCAGCTCGCCAAAGTGCAGCTGGCGAGGCTGTTCAGCGCTCAGCAGATCCTGACTATCTCCACCTTCGCACGGTCGTAGCGGTGTCGGGGCTGGACAGCGATCCCTTCCAGGCGCCCACGCCGCCCGACAGCCGATCAGGTGACGGACCGCATTCACACCCTCCTCATGGAATTGATTGAACCAGGAGAGGAGAAGGTCCCGATAGGGCCAGGCCTTTCGCCCCTATCCAGATCAAGAAAACTATGGTCAATAGCGCGCTCGTGTCCGGACTTTGACAAAGAGACCCGATTGTTATTGTCGGGAGTCATGCAAGTCGTTGGCTTCCTGTGCTGTTGGAGGATGGGAAGCCATCACTTGGGGTTCCCCTTGTGCCCGAAGGAGGGCGTTGTTGAGCAAGATCATTAGATGGCTCGTTGTCGCGAGCCTACTCGTCGCAGGAATTATCGTTTTCCCATCGTCCCAATCGCCGGCCTCGGCAGCCTACTGCGTTGGCATCCACTGCATCTACTACAACTCTCCAGGGACCGACAGTGGCAGCAACACCAGCCTGAACGCCGAATGGATCCAGCTCCGCAACCGCTGCAGCACCTCACGCTCCCTCACCAACGCGAAAGTCAAAGACGCCGCCGGCCACACCTACACCTTCGGAAGCTACACGCTGGGCGGCGGCAAGTACGTGAAGGTCCACACCGGCAAGGGGACCAACACGACCTCCGATCGGTACCAGGGGCGATCCTGGTATGTGTGGAATAACGACAAGGACACGGCCTACCTCTACACGCATCCGGGACCCGGCTCGACAGCTGCTCCTACAATAACCGAAACGCCAGCTCCGTCTACTGTTAGCGGACCCCTTTTCGAGCCGACTCTACGAAAGCACCGCCCCTGGGGAGGGCGGATCACGGCGCCCGGTTTACGGATGGCCGACGTTGCCGGCGGCTCGCCCACGCGGGCGGGCTCGCCGGTGCTCCGGCCGCTCCGCTCGTGCCCCGGGAAGAGACCTGGGCCTCACGCAGCATCCTCGGAGACCTTCAGCTTGGTCGCCGGCCGGGATCGGGTCCAGCATGGGGCGCCATGACCGATCCGCCCCTGGACCCGGCGGCCGCCCTGCGGCGCATCGCCTTCCTGCTCGAGCGGGGCCGGGAGCCGACCTACAAGGTTCGCGCCTTCCGGCGGGCCGCGGCCGCGGTCGATGCCACCGACCCGGCCGAGCTGGCTCGGCTGGCCGCCGATCCCGGCTCCGGGCTGCGTGGCCTGGCCGGGATCGGCGAGGTGACTGAGCGGGTGGTCCGTGAGGCCCTGGCCGGCGAGGTCCCGGTGTACCTGCGCCGGCTGGAGTCGATCGAGGGCCAGCCGGTGGCCGAGGGCGCGGCCGCGCTGCGGGCCGCCCTCCGCGGCGACTGCCACAGCCACTCAACGTGGTCAGATGGGGGGAGTCCGGTGGCCGAGATGGCCGAGGCGGCCCGTGACCTGGGCCACGAGTACCTGGTGCTGACCGACCACTCGCCCCGGTTGACCGTGGCCAACGGCCTCAGCCCGGAGCGGCTGCGGGCCCAGCTGGACGAGGTCGCCGAGCTGAACGAGCGCCTGGCGCCCTTCCGCATCCTCACCGGGATTGAGGTCGACGTCCTCGAGGACGGCTCCCTCGACCAGACCGACGAGCTGCTGGGCCGCCTGGATGTGGTGGTGGCCAGCGTCCACTCCAAGCTGCGCATGCCCGCCCGGGAGATGACCCGGCGGATGGTCGCCGCCGTGGCCAACCCCCACACCGACATCCTCGGCCACTGCACCGGCCGGATCGTGGTCGGCCGGGGCCGCCCCGAGAGCGAGTTCGACCCCGAGGCCGTGTTCGGCGCCTGCGCCGAGCGCGGCGTCGCCGTCGAGGTCAACTCCCGCCCCGAGCGCCAGGACCCACCCAAGCGCCTGCTGCGGCTGGCCGTGGAGGCCGGCTGCCGGGTCGCCATCGACACCGACGCCCACGCCCCCGGCCAGCTCGACTGGCAGCTCGGCGGCTGCGAGCGCGCCTTCGCCTGCGGTGTCACCCCCGACCTGGTGGTCAACACCGCCGGCGCCGACGCGCTCTGCGCCTGGGCGGGCCGCCACCGGGCCTAGGCCACGGCCCCGGGGCCCGGCTGGCCTCGGCCCGCTCGGCCTCCACCAGGGCGCGGCGCAGCAGCTTGCCGGTTGGCGACCGCGGGACCTGGTCGACGAAGCGGACGTCGCGGAGCCGCTTGTAGGGCGCGACCCGCTCGGCCACCCAGGCCTGCAGCTCGTCGGCGCCCACCTCGGCCCGCCGGGCCACGTACGCGACCGGGACCTCGCCGGCCTCGGGGTCGGGGCGGGGCACCACGGCGGCGTCGGCCACGGCCGGGTGGGCGCAGAGCAGCTGCTCCAGCTCGGCCGGGGCGACCTGGGCGCCCTTGTACTTGATGAGCTCCTTGAGCCGGTCGACCACGAACAGGTAGCCGTCGGCGTCGACGTAGCAGAGGTCGCCGGTGTGCAGCCAGCCGTCGGGGTCGACGGTGCGGGCCGTCGCCTCCGGGTTGTTGCGGTAGCCTCGCAGCACCTGGGGGCCGCGCAGCCACAGCTCGCCGGTGCGGCCCGGGCCGAGGTCGCCGCCGCCGTCGGGGTCGACGATCCGGGCCTCGGTGCCGCCCAGCAGCCGGCCGGCCGACCCGCGCCGGGGCGCGTCCAGCGGGGCGATGGCGAAGGTGGCCGCCCCCTCGGTCATGCCGAACCCCTGGGCGACCTGGCAGCCCAGCCGGTCGGCGCAGCGCTGCTCCACCTCGGCGCCGAGCGGCGCCGCCCCGCAGCCGAGCCAGCGCAGCGACGACAGGTCGTAGTCGTCGACCAGCGGGTGGCCGGCCAGGGCGAGCATGATCGGCGGCACCACCACCGTGCAGGTGGCCCGGTAGCGCTGGATCAGCTCGAGGAAGGCGGGGAAGTCGAAGCGGGGCATGGTGACCACCGTCGCCCCGCCCGGAGGCTGCAGGGCAGGATCAGGTTCTGGCCGATGGCGTGGAAGAACGGCGCCACCCCGACGACCACGTCGTCGGCGGTGAACTCGATCGCGCCCTGGGTCTGCTGGGCGTTGGCGACCAGGTTGGCGTGGGTCAGCTCGACGCCCTTGGGCAGGCCGGTGGTGCCGCTCGAGTAGGGCAGGGCGGCCAGGTCGCGGGCCGGGTCGACGCCGACCCGGGCGCTGGGGTGGTCGTGGGCGACCAGGTCGCGGAACGGGGTGGCCCCGTCCGCCTCGCCGAACACCAGCACCTCTTCGACCCCGGCCCGCTCGGCCGCGGCCCGCGCCGTCTCCAGGAACGGCGGGACGGTGACCAGCAGGGAGGCGCCGGCGTCGGCCAGCTGCCCGGCCAGCTCGCCGGCCGTGAGCAGCGGGTTGGCGCCGGTGACGGCGCCGCCGGCGGCCATGGCCCCGTACATGGCGAGCGCGTACTCGGGCAGGTTGGGGCTGGACAGGGCGAGCACGTCGCCCTTGCCGAAGCCCCTGGCGGCCAGGCCGGCCGCCACCCGCTCGACCCCGCCGGTCAGCTGCCGGTAGGTCAGGGTGCGGCCGGTCGGCCCGTCGACCAGGGCCGGCTTGTCGCCGAAGCGGTCCGCGTGCTCGAGCACGAACTCGGGCGCCGGGACCGTCCCGGGCCCACGGCGGGGCGGTCGCTGGTCCAGGGCTGGAGGTCGGTCATGGTTGGGTCCCCTCCTTGGGGTGGGCCCGTCAGCGGGCCAGCTGCTCCTGGCGGACGGTGGTCGGGTTGGGGGCGCGGTAGGGGGCCAGCGAGGCGGCCTGTGGGGTGAACCAGTGGCCGGCCTCGCAGCCGGTCTTGGCGTGCTCGACCGGGCCGGCGGTGGACGTCCAGGTCCAGCGCTCGTACACCCAGGCCGGGGCCGGGCAGGTGGGGTCGGGGCAGGCGACGATCTCCATGGGTGCTCCTCTCCGGAGGCGGTGACCTGGGCCGGGACGCTAGACGGCCAGCGTTTTCCGACCGTTTCCCCGTCGTGTTCGCGCCGCTGTTCGCGGTAAGGTGCGAGCAGGCAAGGGCAGGGGCGACGATGGAGCAGGAGCTTCGCGTCCGTGTGCTCGGGGCGACCGAGCTGGCCGTGGACGGGCGCCCGCTGGTCGGGCTGGCGTCGGCCAAGGCGACGGCGCTGCTCGTCTACCTGGCGGTGACGGGGACGGCGCAGTCGCGCTCGGCCCTGGCCGGGCTGCTCTGGAGCGACCTGCCCGAGGCGACCGCCCGGGCCAACCTGCGCCTCGCCCTGACCAAGCTGCGCCGGGCCCTGCCGGAGCGGCTGCTGGTGACCAGGCAGACGGTGGCCCTCGACCCGGCCCGGCCGGTGTGGGTGGACACGGTCGAGGTGGAGCGGCTGGCCACCGGCAAGCCGGAGGGCGAGGAGCTGCTGGCCGCGGCCCGGCTCTGCCGCGGCGAGTTCCTGAGCGGGTTCGAGGCGCCGGGGGCCGAGCTGTTCGACGAGTGGGTGCTGGGCCGCCGGGCCGCCTCCCGGGCCGACCAGCTGGCCCTGCTGGAGCGGGCCGTCCAGGACGCCCGCGACCGCGAAGACGCCGCCACCGGGGTCGAGGTCGCCCGCCGCATGCTCGAGCTGGAGCCGCTGCACGAGGAGGCCCACCGGGCCCTGATGTGGTTCCTCGCCACCGGCGGCCAACGGGGCGCGGCCCTGGCCCAGTTCGAGACCTGCCGCTACCTCCTCCGCGAGGAGCTCGGCCAGGACCCCTCCCCGGCCACCGTCGCCCTCCGCGACCAGATCACCCACACCGGCGAGTTCACCAACCTCCCCCCAGCACCGGTTGTGGCGGACAACCGGGTGCCCGAGGGGGCGCCCGGGCCGCTCACCTCGCTGATCGGGCGGGACGAGGACCTGGCGCGGCTGGATGCGCTGCTGGACGACCCGGCGTGCCGGCTGGTGACCCTGGTGGGACCGGGGGGGATCGGGAAGACACGGCTGGCCCTGGAGGCGGGGGGAGCCGGCGGGGGCGGTATCGGGACGGGGTGGTGACGGTGTCGTTCGCCGGGACCAGCCCGGCGCGGCCGGAGGAGGCGGCCGACCTGGTGGTGACCAACCTGGCCGCCGCCCTCGGGGTGTCGCTGGCGGTGCCCCGCGACCCGCGGGAGCTGCTGGCCGATGCCCTGGCCGGGCGGGAGCTGCTGCTGGTGCTGGACAACCTGGAGCAGCTCCGCGACGCCGCCGGGGTGCTGGCCGAGCTGCTCGGCCGGGCGCCCGGGGTGCAGGTCCTGGGGACCTCGCGGCGGCGGCTCGGGCTCGGGGTCGAGTGGCTGGTCGAGGTGCCCGGCCTGCCCTACCCGCCGCCCGGGGCGGACGCCGACGCCGCCGGCTACCCGGCCGTCCAGCTGTTCGAGGACCGGGCCCGGCTGCTCCGGTCCGGGTTCCGGCCGGCCGCCGACCTGGCCGCCGTCGGTCGGGTCTGTCGGCTGGTGGCCGGGATGCCGCTGGCCATCGAGCTGGCCGCCCGCTGGGTCCGCTCCGCCTCCCCGGCGGCCATCGCCGACCGCCTGGCCGCCGGTGGTGAGCTGCTGGCCACCACCGCCCCCGACGTGGAGCCGCGCCACCGCAGCATCCGCTCGGTGATCGACTGGTCCTGGGAGCTGCTCGGCGAGGGCGAGCGCCAGGCCCTGGCCCGCCTCTCGGTCATGCGGGGCGGCTTCGACCTGGACGCGGCCGCCGCCGTGGCCGGCGCCGGCCTGCCCCAGCTGGCCGGCCTGGTCGACCACTCCCTGGTCGAGGTGGGCGAGGACGGCCGCTACAACACGCACGAGCTGCTGCGCCAGGACGCCGCCCAGCGCCTGGCCGCCGACCCGGCCGCGCAGGCCGAGGCGTTGCGGCGCCACGCCGCCTGGTTCTCCGGCCTGCTCCCCGACCCGGACCAGCCGCTCCCGGACGGCCCGCCCGGGCTCGACGCCGACGTCGAGAACCTCCGGGCCGCCACCGACTGGCTGGTCGCCCACGGCGACCCGCCGGAGCTCGACCGCCACCTCGACCGGCTGTGGCCGCTCTACCGGCGCCGCGGCTGGTTCCGGGAGGCCCAGGCCGCCCTCGGGGCCGCGCTGCGGCGCCGCGAGGTCCCGGCGCCGCTCCGGGCCCACTGGCACCGCCTGCTGGCCGAGGCGCACGTGCAGCTGGGCGAGATGCGCCCGGCCCGCGACCACTTCGAGCGGACCCTGGCCCTGCTGGGCAGCCCGCTGCCGGCGTCGGCGCCCGGCTGGTCGGACGTGCTGGCCAGCCAGGCGGTGCAGCGGCCGCTGCGGCGGCTGCGGCCGGGGGACAGGGCGGCGCGGACCGAGGCCCGGCGCCAGGCCGCGGTCGAGCCGGCCGCCGTCTGCTGGCAGCTCCAGGAGGCCTGCTGGATGCTGGAGGACCAGACGCCGCTGATCCCGCTGGCCCTGTGGGCGGTGAACCTTTCGGAGCGGTCCGCCCGGCCCGACCTGCTGATGATGAACCAGGCCGGCCTGGGGAACTCGCTCACCGCGGCCGGGCTGCACCGGCTGGCCCGCCCCTATGTCCGCGCCGCGGTGGCCGCCGCCGGCCGCTCCAGCGACCCCGTGGCCGTCTCCTGGACCTACGTCGTGGCCTGCCTGCACTGGCTGGCCGTCGGCGACTGGGCGGCGATCGACGCCGGTCTGCCCCGGGCGCTGGAGGCGGCCACCGGGGCCCGGCTGCACCGGGTCGGGACCAGGTGGTCCTGCTGGCCGGCGTCGGTCGTTATCTGACGGGCCGGTTCGAGGAGGCCGCGGCCATGGGCGCCGAGGCGGCGGCGTCCGCCCGCGACCGCCACGACCCGATGGCGGAGCTGTGGGGGCTGGTGGTGCGGGCCGAGGCGCGGCTGCGCCACGACCCCGGCGATCCGGCGCTGGCCGGCGCCCTGGCCGAGGGGGAGGCGCTGGTGACCGCCGCGGTCCCCTCGATCGACGCCGTCCGCCTCCACGTGGCCGCGGCCCGCCACCACCTGGCCGCCGGGCGGGCCGAGGACGCCTGGCGCTCGATCCGGGTCGCCGCCGGCCTGGCCGGCCCGGAGCCGTCGTTCCACCCCTACACCATCGAGGCCCACGCCGGCATCCCCGAGGTCTGTCTGGCCCTGCTGCAGAGCGGCGGGGCGCCGGGCGTCGAGGTGGCCGAGCTGCGGGCCACGGCGGCCGCCGGCCTGCGCCGCCTGGACCGCTACAGCCGGGCCTTCCGGATGGCCCGCCCCCGGGCCCGGCTCTGCGTCGGCGCCTGGCAGGAGCTGGAGGGCCGCCGGCCCCAGGCGGTCCGGTCATGGGCCGGCGCCGTGGACGCGGCCGAGCGCCTGGCCATGCCCTGGGAGGTGGCCCGGGGCCAGCTCGAGCTGGGCCGCCACCTCGCCCCGGGCGAGCGCGGCCCGGGCGGCCTGGACGGCGACGCCCTGCTGGAGCGGGCCGCCGCCGGGTTCGCGGCCATGGGCTGCCGCGCCGACGCCGAGGCCGCCCGCGACCCGGCCGGGCGGCCGGTCGGCTGACCGCTAGAACACGAACCGGGTCACGTCGTTCGGGAAGGCGCTCCAGGCCCTGGCCCGGTCCGGGCGCAGCGACCAGCGGCCGGCCGCGTACGCCGCCTCGGGCGGGCCGTAGCCGTACTTGCTCTTGGAGGCGGCGGCCAGGCGGCCAGCCAGCTCGGGCGGCGCCACCACCCGGCGCATCGACCCCTCCAGGACGACCGCGGCCATGGTGTCCTCCAGGTGGACCACCACCCGCTGGTCGCGCTCCAGGTTGCGCTGGTGCAGGGTGTTGGGGGCGCCGCCGGACCACCAGGCCTCGTCCAGCCAGATGCCGTCCACCGGGACGACGTGGGCGCGCCCGTCGCGGCGGGTGGTGACCAGCCAGTAGCGGGGCGCCTGCTCCAGCTTCTCCCGCACCGTCGCCCAGGCCATGGTGGTGGTCGCCGTGCCGTACCCCGCGGGCAGGTCGATCCGCTCGGCGGTCGGTTCCATTCGTCGCCTCCTGCGGGTCTCCGGGAGCGTAGCCTCGGGATCGTAGCCCGAGGCCACGACGGACTGGAGGGGTTGGCGTGGGTGTGGTCGTTTCGGTCAACGTCGGCACCCCGAGGGAGGTCCCCTGGCGGGGGCAGACGGTGCGGACCGCGATCTGGAAGCACCCGGTGGCCGGGCGGGTCAAGGTCCGCGGGGTCAACGTCGACGGCGACGACCAGGGCAACCGCGAGGTCCACGGTGGGGTCGACAAGGCCCTGTACGCCTACGCCGCCGAGGACTACGAGTGGTGGGGCGCCGAGCTCGGCCAGGAGCTGGTCCCCGGGACCTTCGGGGACAACCTGACCGTCCGCGGGGTCGACGTCAGCGGGGCCAAGGTCGGCGAGCGCTGGCGGGCCGGCGGGACCCTGCTGGAGGTCGCCCAGCCCCGCACCCCCTGCTTCAAGCTCGGCATCCGCATGGGCAGCCAGCGGTTCCCGCGCCAGTTCGCGGCCGCCGGCCGCCCCGGGACCTACCTCCGCATCCTGGCCGAGGGCGAGGTCGCCGCCGGCGACCCGGTGGAGGTCGTCCACCGCCCCGGCCACGGCCTCACCGTGGCCGAGGTCTCCCGCATCTACCACGACGACCACGCCGCCGCGACGCGCCTGCTCCAGGTGCCGGAGCTGGCCGGCACCTGGAGGCAGTGGGCGGAGCGGCTGGTTACGGGCGGGCCTCGAACACGCGGTTGAAGGGGGTCTCGGTGGCGCGGCGGACGCGGCCGAAGCCGGCCCTGGCCAGCAGGTCCCGCCAGGTGGCCTCCGGGACCTGACTGCCGAGGCCCTCGCCGCCCTGGGAGCGGGCGTTGGGCACGCAGATGAAGGTCGAGGCCGAGTAGAAGATGCGGCCGACCGGGTTGAGGTTGTCGGTCACCTGCTCGCCCGCGGCCGGCTCGACCAGCAGGAAGGTGCCGTCGTCGGCCAGGGAGCGGCGCACGTGGGCGGCCGCGGCCAGCGGGTCGCCCATGTCGTGGAGGGCGTCGAAGATCGCCACCAGGTCGTAGCCCTCGCCCGGGTAGGCGTCGGCCGGGGCGACCTCGAAGGCGCAGCGGTCGCCGACGCCGGCCTCGGCGGCCGTCTTGCGGGCCCACTCGATCGAGCGGTCGTGGTAGTCGAAGCCAATGAAGGTGGAGCGCGGGTAGGCCCTGGCCAGCAGGATGGTGGAGGCGCCGTGGCCGCAGCCGACGTCGGCCACCCGCGCCCCGGCCTGGAGCCTGGCCTCGACCCCGTCCAGGGCGGGGATCCACGCGTCGACCAGGTTGGCCGCATAGCCGGGCCGGAAGAAGCGCTCGGTGCCCTGCCACAGGTCGGCGTGGTGCTGGTGCCAGCCGAGGCCGTCGCCGCTCCGGATCGCCTCGGTGATCCGCGGCTCGTCCTTGGCCACCGAGGTGGCCAGCTGGAAGGCGCCGGGCACGAAGGCGGGGCTGGCGTCGTCGGCCAGGGCGAAGCCTGCTCCTCGCTGAGCAGGTAGCGGTCGGCGGCCGGGTCGTAGGTGACGTAGCCGCCGGCCGCCTGGCCGCGCAGCCACTCGGTCACATAGCGCTCGCTGACGCCGGCGTGGGCGGCCAGCTCGGCCGGGGTGGACGGGCCGGCGGCGGCCAGCCCCTTGTAGAGGCCGAGCCGGTCCCCGGCGACG
>Ga0307415_100000239_pt1 | contig 23864 bp, 18 predicted proteins | sample DK1Cmetagenome_FD_204524 | JGI IMG/M metagenome (GOLD analysis project Ga0307415, IMG submission 204524) | Maize rhizosphere microbial communities from greenhouse at UC Davis, California, United States - DK15-C-2 | ecosystem: Host-associated > Plants > Roots > Rhizosphere > Soil | place: USA... | reverse complement strand
CCTGGGACGTGAGCATGATGGCGGCGATGCCGCAGCAGAGCCCGGACAGCGCGTAGAGCCGCAGCGTGTGCAGGCGGACGTTGATGCCGGCCAGCCGGGCCGCCTCCGGATTGCCGCCCACCGCGACGGTGCGCCGCCCGAAGGTGGTCCGGTTGAGCAGGACCCAACCGGCCGCCACGACCAGGCCGAGGATGATCACCAGTACCGGGACGCCGAGGATCCGGTCCGTGGCGATGGAGTTGATGTCCAGATTGGAGGAGACCTGGGTCTGCTTGCCGGAGATCTTCGCCGCCAGGCCGCGGGCCGCGACGAGCATGGCCAGGGTCGCGATGAACGGCACCAGGCGCCCGTACGAGATGAGGACGCCGTTGATGAGCCCTACGGCCAGACCCACGGTCAGCGCCGCGAAGATCATGCCGCCGGCGCCGAAGCTCTGCGTCGCCTGGGTGGTGGCCCACACGCCGGCCAGCGCCATGATGGCTCCGACCGACAGGTCGATGCCGCCGCCGATGATGACGAAGGTCATGCCGACGGTGACGACGCCGATGGCCGAGGCCTGCATGAGGATGGTGAAGATGTTGTTGCGCACCCAGGCCGGGTCGCCGTACAGGTCGGGCCGGGTGACCGCTCCGATGACGATCAATGCGGCGAGCACGCCCACCAGGCCGAGGTTGCGCCGGATCGGCTCGCTGGCCTCGTCGCGCCACCAGTTCGGTCCGGCGACGGGGGCGGCGTCGGCGGCCGCCGTGTCGCCGGGCGCCTGTGTCCCGGTGCTCATGATGCCGCCTCCTCCATCAATGACCCCGCCATGATCAGGTCGAGCACCGCGTGCTCATCGATCGAGCCGGCCGGTGCCTCGTGGATGACCCGGCCCTCGCGCATCACCAGGACCCGGTCGGCCAGACCGAGCACCTCCGGCACCTCGCTGGAGACGAGCAGGATGCCGACGCCCCGGGCGGCCAGCCCGCGGATCACCTGGTACAGCTCGGCCCGGGCGCCCACGTCGACTCCCCGCGTCGGCTCGTCCAGCAACAGCAGTCGGGTGCGCTCGCCGACCAGCCAGCGCCCGACGACCACCTTCTGTTGGTTGCCTCCGGAGAGGGTGCGCACGGTCGGGCGGACGTCGCGGGGCCGCAGGTCCAACAGCATCGCGACCCGCTCGGCCGCCTCGCGCTCGCTGCCCGGGCGGGTGATGCCGACCGTGGCGTAGCGGGCGAACGTGGCCAGCGTGATGTTGCGGTAGATCGGCTCATGAAGCAGCAGCGCCTGGGTCTTGCGTTCCTCGGGGGCCATGCCGAGGCCGGCCCGGACCGCGGCCGGCACGCTGCCCGCGGGCAGCCGCCGCCCCGCCATCGTCACCTCGCCCCGGTCGGGCCGGCGCGCGCCGAAGATGGTTTCGAGCAGCTCCGAGCGGCCGGAGCCGACCAGACCGGCGATGCCGACGATCTCTCCCGCCGCGACGGTGAGGCTCACGTCGGTGAACTCGCCGTCCCGGCTCAGGCCGTCGACCCGCAGCAGCGGCTCGCCGGTCGGGCTCTCGACCCGGTCGGGAAAGACATACTCGATCGTGCGCCCGGTCATCCGGCTGACCAGTTCCCGGGTCGGGGTCGTGCGGGCCGGCAGGTTCGCGGCCGTCGTGCGGCCGTCCTTGAGTACCGTCACCCGGTCGCCGATCTCGCGGATCTCCTCCAGCCGGTGGGAGATGTAGATGACCGCGATGCCCTGGGCGGTCAGCTCGCGGATGATGCGGAAGAGGTTGGCCACCTCGTCGTGGGCCAGAACCGCGCTGGGCTCGTCCATGATGATGAGCCTGGCCTCGCGCGAGAGCGCCCGGCCCATGCTGACCACCTGCTTGCCGGCCGCCGGAAGTGCCCGAACGGGTCGCCAGGCCGGCAGCTCGGGATGGCCGAGCCGGCCGAGGATCGTGCGGGCGGCCCGGGCCGTCGCCGCGCGGCGCACGAACCCCAACCGCCGCGGCTCGTGCCCGAGGACGATGTTCTCCGCGATGCTCAGATCGTCGACGAGGTCGAGCTCCTGGTAGATGGTGGCGATGCCGGCCCGCATCGCGGCCTGCGGATTGGAGAACGAGACCTCCTGGCCGAGCCACTCCACCGTCCCCTCATCGGGCCGGTAGACGCCGGAGAGCACCTTGATGAGCGTCGACTTGCCGGCGCCGTTCTGGCCCAGCAGGCAGTGGACCTCGCCGGCGGCGACCTCCAGGCCGACCCCGTCCAGGGCCCGCACTCCGGGGAACGTCTTGACGATGCCGTCCAGGCGCAGAACCACGCCGGCCGGCTCAGGCGGCGTCATAGGCGATCTCGCTGGCCAGCACGGAGGCGCCGACCACGCCGGCCCGCGCACCGAGTTCGGAGAGTACGACCGGCAGGTGCCCGGTCGCCAGCGGCAGCGAGCGGCGGTAGACGACGCTGCGGATCTCGGCCAGCAGGATGTGGCCGAGCCCGGCCAGCCCACCGCCGATGACGATCATCGAGGGGTTGATGAAGCTGACGAGGCTGGCCAGCACGCCGCCCACGCGCCGGCCGCCGTCGCGGATCAGCTTGATGCAGACGACGTCGCCCTCGGCCGCGCCGTCGGCGACCTCCCTGGCCGTTATGGAGGTGTTGGCGGCCAGGCGATCGGCGAGCGCGGCCGACTGGCCGGACCGGGCGGCGGCCAGCGCGTCGCGGCTCAGCGCCGCCCCGCCGAAGAGCGCCTCGAGGCACCCGACGTTGCCGCAGGAGCACACCGGACCGTTGGGATCGGCCTGGATGTGCCCGATGTCGCCGGCGCATCCGTCCGGCCCGCGGTAGACCTCACCGTTGAGGAAGATGCCGCAGCCGATGCCCGTGCCGATCTTCACGAAGAGGAGGTCATCGGCGGCCTTGGCCACCCCGCCGTACCGCTCGCCGACGGCCATGATGTTCACGTCGTTGTCCACCACGACCGGGCAGTTGTGCTCGCGGCCGAGCAGTTCGCGCACCGGATAGCGGTCCCACCCGGGCATGATGGGCGGGGACACGGGCACGCCGAGCCGGAAGCTGACCGGGCCGGGCACGCCGATGCCTATCCCCAGCAGGCGCTCGTAGGCGCCCTCCACCTTGAACTTGGCCAGGATCTCGTCGACCCGGTGCAGGATCGCCTTCGGGCCGGACCGGATGTCGGCCGGCTCGCTGTGCGTCTTGACCGGCTCCAGGTAGCCGTCGGTGATCTCGATGTCGATGGACGTGGCGCCCAGGTCGATGCCGGCGAAGCGGATGTCCGGGTGCAGCTCGACCAGCGTCGACCGCCGTCCGCCGCGCGACTTGGCCGGCCCGGCCTCCCGGACACACTTCGCCGCGACCAGCCGGTCGAGCTCCGCGAGCACCCGCGGCCGGGGCAGCTCGAGCCGGTCGCCGAGCTCGGCCCGCGACAGCGGGCCCTCGTCCCTGAGCAGGCACAACATGCGGTATTGCGGGCTGGTCATGGACCTCCCTCGCGACCATCCGGTTCCGATTGAGCGTCACACTAGGGGGCTTGCCACCGCGCTGTCCAGATGTTTCGACACTTCGGGGGCTATCTTTCGCTCAGTCGTTACGAAAGCTGAACCGGGTAAGCACCGGCGGCGTCCCGGGCGGGGCGGCGGGTTCGCGTGATCGTCCACAGCGGACACGGAATAATAAGGCCCGAAGCCGCGTCTGGTACCGGCCTTGAGTCATGAGCGTGGATGAAGACTTTCGTGTCCACGTCTTCACTTTGGTCGGAACGGACGATAGTATCCCTTCGGCGCGAACGATCCGAGAAGTGTCCGTGTGACCGCATACCTCGCGTGCGGCCCGGCGTTCGGCGGACGCGGATCGGTGCAGCACTCCGTGCACGCCTCCCGGGGGCGTAACCCACCGTCCTTATTGGTCTGACCGCGAACGGCGCATTCGCGTACCGACGCCCGCGCACGCCCATCCAGTACGGAAGGACGCCTCATGCACCCCGCCATGCGGTGGCGCGCGCCGCTGCGCGCCCGCAGAACGACCGCCGCGCTCAACGCCCTCATCCTGGCCGCGGCCACGCTGGTCGCCGTGGCGTCGGCGCCCGCTCCGGCCTTGGCCCGGGACCCGATCGCCGGTGACGACCGTCGCCACAACCGGTCGTTCCGCGTCCTGGTCTTCACCAGGGCGACCGCCGAGAGGCACCGCTCGACCGCGGCCGGCGTGGCCGCCATCCAGAAGCTCGGCCAGCAGTTGCGCTTCGAGGTCCACGTCACCGACGACGCCCGCAGGTTCGACCGGCACCTCGAGCGCTACCGGACCGTCGTCTTCCTCAACACGTCCGGCGATGTCCTCAACGCGACCCAGCAGGCCGCGTTCGAGGAGTACTACCGTGGGGGCGGCGGGTTCGTCGGCATCCACTCCGCGATCGACACCGAACCGGACTGGTCCTTCCTCACCGACATCCTCGGCACCCGGGCCACCGGATCGTCGGCCGTCACCGCGGCGACGCTCAAGGTCGCCGACCGGGTCCATCCGGCCTCGGACGACCTGCCGCGGCGCTGGAACCGGACCGACCAGTGGTACAACTTCGCGGCCAACGTCCGCGGGTTCTCGCACGTGCTCGCGACCGTTGACGAGAGCACCTACTCCGGCGGCACGATGGGCTCCGACCACCCGATCGCGTGGTGCAAGGACTACCAGGGCGGCCGGTCGTTCTACACCGGACTGGGTGACACCTCGGCCAGCTTCAACACCGCCGACCTGCGGGCCCATCTCGGCGGCGCCATCCTGTGGTCGGCCGGCGAAACCAACGGCGACTGCGGGGCCACCGTGCTGGCCAACTACCAGATGGACTTCATCGCCGCCCCACCCAACGTCAGCGAACCGATCGGCTTCGACGTGCTGCCCGACGGCCGGGTGGTCCAGACCGACCGGCGCGGCGGGGTGCGGCTGCACGACCCGGCCACCAACACCACCCACCTGCTGGCCCAGATCCCGGTCTACATGGCCAGCGAGGACGGTATGTACGGGCCGGCCGTCGACAACGACTTCGCCACCAACAAGTGGATCTACTTGTACTACTCGCCGCTGACCCAGGAGCCGCCGTTCCCGGCCACGACCCCGACGGCCAACGCGCCGAACACCGGCGCCGACCCCAGCGTGTGGGACCCGTGGCTGGGCTACTTCCAGCTGTCCCGGTTCAAGTTCGTCGACGGCCCGACCCCGACGCTCGACCTCGGCACCGAGCAGAAGATCCTCAAGGTGCCGGTCAACCGGGGCGCGTGCTGCCACGTGGCCGGCGACATCGACTTCGACTCGCACAACAACCTGTGGTTGGTCACCGGCGACGACACGCCGGCCGGCGGCGGCAACTCGGGCGGCTTCTCGCCGCACAACGACATGATCACCACCACCGGGCTCTTCAACGCCCCGCACGTGGACGCCCGCCGCTCGGCGTTGAACACCAACGACCTGCGCGGGAAGATCCTGCGGATCACGGTCGCGCCCGACGGGTCGTACACGATCCCGCCCGGCAACCTGTTCACCGGCGACGAGGAGGGCGGCGGCAAGACGCGGCGCGAGATATACGCGATGGGCTTCCGCAATCCGTTCCGCATCACGGTCGACGACGACGACGTCGCCTACATCACCGACTACTCGCCCGACGCGCAGACGCCGACGGTGTTCCGCGGCCCGGCCGGCACGGGTCGCATGATGGTCGTGCGCGGGCCGGCCAACTACGGCTGGCCGCTGTGCTACTCACCGGACCTGCCGTACTACCGGTGGGACTTCAACACCACCACGCCGCTGGACACCCCGCCGCGGAAGCACGAGTGCGACAACCCGGCCCGCGGTCCGGAGAACACGTCGCGGTGGAACACCGGCCTGACCTACTCGCCGCCGGTCGCCCGCCCCGAGCTGTGGTACTCCTATCAGGACAACAACCCGGCCAACCCCCTCGGTACGCCGTGCGCGGCCTACTACACCGTGGACCCGCCCGGCACCTGTCCACAACTGTTCCCCGAGCTCGGCACCGGAGGGGTCGGACCGCACGGCGCGGCCAAGTACGACTACAGCCGCCGCAACCCGAACCCGACCAAGTTCCCCGAGTACTACGACGGTGCCATCTTCTTCGGCGAGTTCACCCGCGACTACCTGCGCGAGATCCAGCTCGACTCGAGCGGTGCCGTCTTCAAGATCAACAATCTGCTCAACTGCGGCCCGGCGCCGGCCACCCCGGCCCGCCCGTTCCTCTGCGACAACCCGATGGACATGATGTGGGCCGACGACGGCACCTTCTATCTGCTGACCTACGGCGACGGCTTCTTCCTACCGAACCCGGACGCCGGCCTGGTCCGGTTCAGCTACGTCAAGGGCCTGCGCGCGCCGATCGCCGTGGTGACGGCCACCCCGTCCAACGGGCCGGTACCGCTGACGGTCGCCTTCTCCAGCGAGGGCTCGCGCGACCCCGACCCGGCCGACTCGATCCGGTTCGAGTGGGACCTGGACGGCAACGGGACCATCGACTCGATCGAGCCCAACCCCTCCTTCACCTACACCACCGCCGGGGTTTACACGGCGCGGCTGACCGTCACCGACTCCAGCGGTAAGACCGGGTCGGCCAACACCACCATCACGGTCGGCAACACGGCCCCGACGGTCGACGTCACCGTGCCGGTCGACGGCGGGCTGTTCGCCTTCGGCGACGCGATCCCGTTCGCGGTGACCGTGAGCGACCCCGAGGACGGCCCGGTCGACTGCGCCCGGGTCGAGGTCACCTTCGTGCTCGGCCACGACAGCCACGGCCACGGCGAGGCGACCGCCAACGGCTGTGCGGGCACGCTGCCGACCAACGCCGAGGACGTGTCGCACGGCGGCAATGTGTTCGGCGTCGTCAGCGCGTCCTACACCGACCTCGGTGGGACCGGGGCGCCACCGCTGACCACCGTGGACCAGGTCAACGTCCGGCAGAAGAGGCAGGAGGTCGAGTTCGCGGTCGAGCAGTCCGGCACCAACACCGGCCCCACCGCCGACACCGGCGGGGGACTGCAGCGGGGCGGACTGTCCAATGGCGACTGGATCGCGCTCAACGGCACCTACAACCTCGTCAACATCAACGCGCTGACGTTACGCACCTCGGGCGGCAGCGGCACGGCCGGGACCGGTGCCGTCGAGGTCCACCTCGACACGGTCGACGGGCCGGTCCTCACCACCGTCACGATCGCCGCCACCGCCGACGCGACGACCTACGCCAGCCAGACCTTCCCGATCGCCGACCCGGGCGGCCCGCACCGGATCTTCCTGGTGTTCCGGCCGGTGGCCGGGGGACCGGGGAACAACTTCTTCAACCTCAACTGGATCGAGTTCGTCGGACAGGGCGTGAGCGCGCCCTAGAGGGGAACAGCCATGGTATTGCACAGAAGGCTCAGCCGGCGCTCGCTGATCGCCGGGGCGGGCGCGGCCGCCGCGGCGGGTGCCCTCAGCCCATTCGGTCCGGCCGCCGTCTTCGCCCACGGCGACGACGACCACGACCACGGGCCCGGGCATGGCCACGGGCACGGCCAGCTCATCCCGGCCCGGAAGCGGGGCACGATCACGTTCACCCAGCGGGACGTGCCCTCCCGCATCGGCATCGCCGCCAGCGCGGCACTCGGGGTCGCGCCGACGATGGGCCATCTCGGCGGGCCCGACTTCCCCGACGACCCGACCGACCTCGGCCCGCTGGTGCCGCTGCCCGGTGGCTGGCGGGAGCTGTTCGAGTTCCTGGCCGGGTCCGGGTTCCATCAGGTGGAGTTCGCCGGATACAACCAGAACGCCAGCAATCCCGGCGGGGCCGCGCCCAATCCGGCCCCGGGCGGGGTGACCACGCCGGAGTCGCGGGCGGCCTACCTGGCCTACGCCCGGACGCTGCGCGGATTCCTGGACGAGGCCGGCCTGGAGGCCATCGGCAACCACGGCTTCATCCCGGCCACCTGGAACGGGCCGAACAGTCCGGGTGGGGTCATGTCCACCAACGACTACGAGCGGTTCCAGACCGAGCTGGAGTTCGCCGCGATCCTCGGCATGCCGTACATGGGCACCGGCAACGACCCGACCAGCGCCAACAACCGCAACATCGAGCCCTGGACGATCGCCGGCGAGAAATGGGAGGCCCTCAACCGGCTCAGCCTACGGTGGGGCATCCATCTGTACCCGCACAACCACTCGCCCGCGTACAACTTCCTCCAGGACGGGCCGATGGTCACGGTGACCGAGGATCGGCTGACCGGGGCGCCGATCGAGCCGACGGTGGTCCGGGGTGAGTCGGGCAAGCGGCTCATGCAGCACTACCTCGACATCACCAGCCCGAGGCTGTGCGTCGTCGAGATGGACATCTTCTGGGCCCACGTGGCCCGCCATCAGCACCGGTGGCGCTACGACTGGGAGGGCAACCGGGTCGAGGACATCTTCGACCCCACCGCCACGGTCGCCCGCCAGTCGCGCCGCTACGCCCTGTTCCACGCCAAGGACGGCGACCGCACCGCCGAGGAGCCGGGCGTGGGCAACGGCTACACGATGGTCCCGTTCGGCGACCCGACCAGCGACATCGACTTCCGGCGGTTCTTCCAGCGGGTCGGCGGCCGGGGCTACCACAACCCGAACTACGAACAGGACAACGCAAGGGGCGGAACGGCCGACCCGGGCCAGTCCCTGCGCTTCACGAAGATCAGCGGCACCAACATGGCCCGCCTGCGCGGCTGACCCACACGACTGCAAGACAGTTGTGGCCTCGCGAGCCGTCTGAGACCACAACTGTCGTGCAGTTGTGGCGATCATGAAGGCGGTGCGCTCAGGCGTGGTAGCGGTACACGGCCTCGGCGACGAGGGCAGGCTTGTCCGAGTCGCGGACCTCGACCGTGAACTCGACGGTCAGCTGCACGCCGCCGCGGACCTCCTCCACGGCACCGACGCGCGCGTGCAGCCGGACCGCCGCGCCGACCGGCACCGGGGCCGGGAAGCGGAGTCGGTTGAGCCCGTAGTTGATGGCCAGGCCGATGCCCTCGATGCGCAGGATCTGCGTCCACAGTGGTATGACCAGCGCCAGGGTCAGGTAGCCGTGCGCGATCGGGCCGCCGAACGGGCCGGACCGGGCGCGCTCGACGTCGACGTGGATCCACTGGTGGTCGCCGGTGGCGTCGGCGAACGTGTTGACCCGGTCCTGCGTGATCTCCAGCCACTCGCTGGGCCCGAGGTCGGTCCCGGCCAGCTTGCGCAGCCCGTCAAGTCCATGTGCGACGGTCACGTCACCCTCCCTGCGCCTCGGAGCCGAATCGCGAACGCAGCTCCTGCTTGACCACCTTGCCGGACGCCGTCCGGGGCAGCGTGTCGGTGAACACGACCGACTTCGGGATCTTGTACCGGGCGATCCGGCCGTCGAGGAAGCCCAGCAGTTCGGCCGGGTCGACCGGAGCGCCGTCGCGGGTCACCACGATGGCCCGACCGACCTCGCCCCAGTGCGGATCGGGCACGCCGATGACGGCGCATTCGGCCACGGCCGGGTGCTGGTACAGGGCGTCCTCCACCTCGGCCGGGTAGATGTTCTCGCCGCCCGAGATGATCAGATCCTTGGTGCGGTCGCGGATCCAGATGTACCCGTCGGTGTCGGCCACGCCGATGTCGCCGGTGCGCAGCCATCCGTCGGCCGAGAGCACGGCGGCGGTGTCGTCGGGCCGACGCCAGTACCCGGCCATCACGTTGGGCCCCTGCACCAGGATCTCGGCCGGCTGGCCCGGTCCGGCGTCGGCGCCGTCGGGCCGGACGAGGCGGACGTCGGTGAAGAACGCCGCGGTCCCGGCCGAGCCCGCCTTGCGCACGCTCTCGTCCCGGCGCAGGAACAGCACGCCCGGCGCGGCCTCGGTCAGGCCGTACCCCTGCATGAACGTCACGCCGCGTTCCTGGTATGCGGCGATGACCGCCTCCGGGACGGGTGCGCCGCCGCAGATGGCCGAGCGCACCGACGACAGGTCCGCGGCCGGCCAGCCCGGCGCCCGCGCCATGGCCAGGAACATGGTCGGCACGCCGAACAGGAACGTCACCCGGTGCCGGGCCACCAGCTCCAGGGCCCGTTGCGGGTCGAACGAGGAGACGAGCACGACCCGGCCGCCCTTGAGCAGCGTGGGCAGCACGGTCTGGTTCAGCGCCGCCACGTGGAACATGGGGGCCGCGACGAGCGTCACCTCGTCGCCGGCCACGTCGACGTCGAGGATCAGGTTGACGCTGTTCCAGGCGACGTTGGCGTGGGTCAGCATGGCCCCCTTGGGTCGCCCAGTGGTGCCCGACGTGTAGAGGATCATGCACGTCTCGTCCGGGTCCACCGGCTCGTCGATGGGCTCGAGGGGCGCGGCCGCGAGCAGTCCCTCGTACTCCGGGCCGAGGCCCACCGCGACCACGTCGGCGACCGCGGGGGCGGCCGGACCGTGGATCAGCACCCGGGCGCCGCTGTCGGCCAGCAGATACTCCAGCTCCGGCCCGGCCAGGCGGGCGTTGAGCGGCACGAAGATCGCGCCGAGCGCTCCGGTGGCGAACAGCGATTCGAGGAACGTCGGATGGTTGGGTCCCAGGTAGGCCACCCGGTCGCCGTGGCCGACGCCCAGGCCGGCCAGCGCGTGGGCCAGGCGGGTGGTCCGCTGGTGCAGGTCGCGGTACGTCCACTCGCTACCGTCGTGGACCACGGCCACCCGGTCGGGCGACATGCGGGCCCGGCGGGCCGTCCAGGAGCCGACGCCCTGGTTACGCACTGCCCGATCCCAATCCCAGCAGCCGTACGGCGTTGTCCTTGAGGATCAGCGGCCGGACCTCCGGCTTGATGTCGAGGGTTTCGAAGTCGGCCAGCCAGCGGTCCGGGGTGAGCAGCGGGTAGTCCGACCCGAACAGCACCTTGTGGCGCAGCAGCGTGTTGGCGTAGCGGACCAGCAGCGGTGGGAAGTACTTGGGCGACCATCCCGACAGGTCGATGTGGACGTTTGGCTTGTGGGTCGCCACGGCCAGCGCCTCGTCCTGCCACGGGAACGACGGGTGGGCGATGATGATACGCAGGTCGGGGAAGTCGGCCGCCACGTCGTCGAGGGCCATCGGGTTGGCGTACCGCAGCCGGATCCCACCGCCCCCGGGCAGCCCGGCGCCGATCCCCGTCTGCCCACTGTGGAACAGAGCGACCATCCCGAGTTCCTGCAGCACCTCGTACAGCGGGTAGGCCATCCGGTCGTCGGGGTAGAACGCTTGCAGGCTCGGGTGGAACTTGAACCCCCGCACGCCGTGGTCGACCGCCAGCGACCGGGCCCGGGCGACGGCGTCGGCCCGCCTCGGGTCGACGCTGGCGAACGGTATCAGCACGTCGGCGTGCGCGGCACACGCCGCGGCCACCTCCTCGCTGGATACCGGTGGGTGGCCGGTGGCCGACTCGGCGTCCACGGTGAAGACCACCGCGGCCATCCGCCGCTGCCGGTAGTGGTCGGCGATGGCGTCGATCGTCGGGGTGCGGTCGCCCTCGGTCCCGAAGTGCCGGCCCGAGGCGGCCAGCAGGTGCTCCGGCAGCGCGAGATGCCCGTCGGCGGACACCTCGGCGTGCACGTGCACGTCGATGGCGACCAGGTCGTCGACCTTCACGACGGAACCTGGGGCGGTGGTATGCCCACCGGTTGGCTGTGGGCCGCCATCTGCGGCCAGGCGTCGACGATCGCGTCGGCGTCCCAACCGCCGTCCCGGTAGGCCGCGGCCACCTCCCGCGGGTGTGCCCACAGCGACAACCGGTCGCCGCCGATGCCGATGGCCTGCCCGGTCACGTCGGCCGACTCGGCCGAGGCCAGGAACACCACGAGCCCGGCCGCGTCCTCCGGCGTGCCGAAGCCCTCCCCGGCCCGCAGCCACCGCGGCAAGGCAGTGCCGTGGTCGTGCCAGGCCGCCACGTACGGCTCGAACGCCGGCATGGTGGCGGTCATCGCCGTGGCGGCCACCGGGATGACCGCGTTGACGGTGATGCCGGCCCGCGCGCACTCCATCGACCAGGTCCGCACCATGCCCACGATCGCCGCCTTGGCCGCCGAGTAGTTGGTCTGTCCCACGTTACCGCGCTGCCCGGCCGGCGAGCCGACCGCGATGACCCGCCCCCCGGAGCCCTGCTCGCGCATCCGCCGCACCGCCGCCCGTACGCAGGTGAACGTGCCGCGCAGGTGGACGTCGACGACGGCGTCGAACTCCTCGTCGGACATCTTCCACAGCATCCGGTCGCGCAGGATGCCCGCGTTGGTGACGAGCGCGTCGACCCGGCCGTACTCCGCGACCGCCCGCTCGACGAGCCGGTCGGCCACCTCGGTCGGGCCGACCGCGCCCGGCTCGGCGACGGCCGTCCCGCCGGTGGCGGAGATCTTCTCCGCCACCTCGCGGGCGGCACCGCCGTCGGCGTCGTTGACCACGACCGCCCCGCCGGCGGCGGCCAGGGCCTCGGCGTAGGCGCGCCCGAGCCCCCGGCCGGCGCCGGTCACGATCGCCACCCGGCCGGCGAGATCCACGGTCAGCCTCCCAGGTTGAACGGCCGGGGGTACGGCGCCGGCCGGTAGTCCACGTAGGCCGGAGTCGCCGCCGGGTCCAGGGTGGACGCCAGCCGGTTCAGTGCGGCCGGGCCGGTGTCCGGCCACCGCCCGGTGGCGATGCGCCGCTCGAGGGCGCGCAGGGCCGCGAGCATCTCGCCGGTGGTGAACGTGCAGTGCCCGCCGCGGTGCACGAACGCCTGACGCAGCAACGCGGACCGGTGCGAGTCGGCGACCGCGTCGGCGTACGCGTGCTGGACCTGGACCGGCACCAGCGGGTCCCCGGTCGTGTGGATGGTCAGCATTGGCACGCTCAACCGCCCACCGAACGAGATGTGGCGGATCATGTACCCGACCGCGGCCGGGTCGGCCGTGATGCGGGGCGCGGCGGCCAGGGCGGCCAGGTCGCCGGCCAGGGACAGGCCGGCCCGCGCGTACAGGGCGAGGACCTCGTCGCGGATGGAGGAGCGGGCCAGCATCCGGCCATAGTCCACCCGGGTGTTCCACGACATGTTGCCGCCGGCGTGCTCCTCGGCCTCCTGCCGCCAGGACAGTCCCACGTAGATGGTCAGGTGCAGCACGCCGAACTGGTTGAGCTGGGCGGTGTCGTGGTCGCCCGGGGCCGGCTCCGGCGCGGCGGCGTCGGTCCAGGCCGGGATGTTGTGCAGCGCGGCCGCCAGCGCGATCCGGGCCCGCCCGGCCGGCGTGGCCTGGGCCGCGTCGAGCGCGGCGGTCAGCGCCCCGATGGACGCGAACGCCGCCGGCTGGTCCGGCAGCCGGACCAGCGGCGTGGTCGAGCCAGGGGCCAGCAGGGTGCGGATCGCGAAGAGCGGGTCGAGCGTGTTGTTAAAGTTGGCCACGGCGCCCTGCTCCAGGCCGCACATGGCCAGCGTGCCGGCGAACCGGTGGCCGTGCCGCTCGGCCAGCCCGGTCGTGATCATCCCGCCGAGCGAGGTGCCCCAGGCGACGGTCCGGCGCGGGGCACCGAACCGGGCCCGGAAGGCGTCGAGTGTGGCCAGTTGGGCCGGCAACGCCCGCTCCAGCACCCAGCCGGTCTCTGGGTACGACGAGCCGATCTGCGCGTAACCGGCGTCGAGCAGGGCCGACCGGACGGCGTCGCTGGGCGCGTTGTGGGCCGGGTTGGGCGCGCCGTCGGGCACGTAACCGTGGCTGTAGAGCAGCACAGTGCCGTTCCAGTGGGCCGGCACGTCCATCACGTACGTCGAGCCGTCGGCCAGCGTACCCTCCACATGGGACGGTACGCCGGTGGTGGCCGCGGCGGGGCCGGCCGCGCCGACCAGCCCCACCACGACAACGATCGAGACCAGGGTGGCCAGGCGATACGCCTTCATGACGATCACCCGCCGGCCTGGTAGGTCTTGGCCGGCTCCGCCTCCAGCGGGCCTTCCAGCACCGCGAGCCCGCCCGGGACGCTCTTGTCGACCTTCGAGATGTAGACGCTGCGCGACGGCGGCTGCCCGGCCTTGGTGTAGTCCAGCGTGCCGGCGATGAGCCCGCCGGTGTCGAGACCGGAGATCTGGTGCAGCGCGGTCAGCACGCCGGCCCGGGTGAGGTCGGAGTTGTCGCACGCCTTCTGCAGGACGTCCTTGGTGACGCGGGCCTGGACGTAGCCGAACACCGACCCGACCTGGGTCGGGACCGCGTCCGGGTACTCCTGGGCGAAGGCCGCCTGCAGCTCCTTGGCCGCCGGCGTGTCCAGGGAGGGCGGGGCGATGCTGGACACCACGTGCAGGTTCTCGATGAGGGCCGGTCCGGCCGGGCTGCCCAGAAGTTGCGGCGTGAAACCCGGACCGTTGGCCACGATCGGGACGTTGAGCCCGACCGACTTGGCCACGCCGGCCGTCGACGCCGCCTGGGTCGGGCCGGCCGAGACCAGGATCGCCTTGACGCCGGCGGTGCGCAGCGCGGCCACCTGGGCCGACAGGTCGGTGTCCGGCGGGCGGATCTTCTGCCCGACGATCGTCAGCCCCTTCTGCCCGGCCAGGTACTGGCTGCCCTTGTAGGCGTTCTCCCCGAAGTCGCCCTCGAAGTAGATGTGGCCGACCTTGTCGCCGGACACGATTCCCTTGGTACGCATGAGGAAGTCCAGCCCGGAGATGGCCTCGATGTCGTACGTCGTGCCGAACAGCTGCATGTGTTGGTCATTGAGGACGGACGCGGGCCACCCGGCGACGCCGACGTACATGTTGTCCTGACCGATCGTCGGCCGCAGCGCGCTGACCACGGGCGAGCCGAGCACGGTCTGCATGCCCAGCACGTCGCCGGAGATCTCGCGGTACACCGAGACGGCCTTCTGCGGGTCGTAGCCGTGGTCCTTGACGACCACCTCGATCTTGCGGCCGCACACTCCGCCGGCCGCGTTCTGCTGCTTCCAGTACAGCTGTGTCCCCTGCACGACGCTCTTGCTCAGCGGGGCGAACACGGCGGTCAGGTCGACCAGGCTGCCGAGCTTGATCGTGCTGGCGGTCACGCCGACACCGGTCTTGACCCCGCCGGCGTTCTGGTTGCCGGTGTTGGCCTTGCTACACGCGGTCAGCGCCAGGCAGAGCGAGAGGCCCAGCGCCAGTGTTCGTCGGTTCATGGGGCGGCTCCTTCAGAGTTGGGACGACGGTACGGAGCTGGGCGAGCCCGCCGGGTGCGAACAGGAGCACCGCGACGACGGCCGCGCCGTAGAGCAGCCGGGCCGCCTCGGCGGCGCCGACACCGTTCTCGCCGGGTTGAGCCAGGAACGGCAGCGCGTCGCTGTAGTGGCCGAGGACCAGGGGCAGCGCGGTGACGATCACCGCACCGGCGACGCCGCCGGCGACGGACCCCAACCCACCAATGATGATCATCGCGAGGAAGTCGATGGACATGACGAACCCGAAGCTGTCCGGCACGATCCGGCCGAACACCAGCGCGAGCAGGACACCGGCCAGGCCGGCGTACGCGGAGGAGACGGTGAACGCCGCCGCCTTGTAGCGCCGCACGTCCACGCCCATCACGGCGGCCGCGACCTCGCTGTCACGCACGCCGACCAGGGCCCGACCCGGCCGCCCGCGCAGGAGATTGCGCGCGTACCAGTACGACAGTCCGAGCAGGACCAGGCCCAGGTACCAGAGCCGCTCCAGCCCCCCGTACGGCACACCGAGGATGACGACCTCGGGATTGGTGGCCGTGAACGAGAAGCCGAACAGGCGAAACGGCTCGGCGTCGCGGCCGTTGAAGCCGCCGGTCACGGCGGAGGCGTTGTGCAGGATGTGCTGGCCGGCGAAGACCAGGCCGAGCGAGGCCAGACCGAGATAGATGCCGCGCAGCCGGCCGGCGATCGGGCTGAACAGCGCGCCGGCGGCGCCCGCGAGCATCACCGCGCCGATCGCGGCCAGTGGTGTCGGGAGACCCAGACCGCCGACCTCGCCGCCCGGGCCGGCCAAAAAGGCGTACCCGTAGGCACCCACCGCGACGAAGAACGCGTGGCCGAGCGACAGCTGCCCGGTCACGCCGACCAGGAGGGTCAGGCCGATCGCGCCGATGGCGGCGGCCATCGCGAACAGGCCGGTCTGCAGCCAGAATCCGGTCAGCGACAACGGCGCCGCCAGGAGCACCGCGGTGGTTACCATCGCTGACGCGAGGCGGGTTCTAGACACGGGTGACCTCCCGGCTGCCGAACAGTCCGGACGGCCGGGCCAGCAGCACCAGCAGCATCACCACGTACGGGGCGACGCCGCCGAACCCGCGACCCAAGAAGGCCAACTGGTCCTGGTAGCCGGCCGCGAACGTCGCGGTGACCCCGACCAGCAGGCCGCCGACCAGGGCCCCGGTGGTCGAGTCCAGTCCACCCAGGACGGCGGCCGGCACCGCGGCGCCGAGGGCGACCTGGCCGACGGTGCCGCCGACGCCCGGCGAGGGGAACGCCGTGAAGAAGAGTCCGGCGACCGCGGCCAGGGTTCCCGCGAGGACCCAGGCGCCCGCGGCGACCCGGCTCAGCCGGATCCCCATGAGCGTCGCGGTCGCCGGACGTTCGGCCGAGGCACGCAACGCGACACCCCAGTCGGTGAACTTCAGCGCGGCCAGGAACGCGCCCACCACCGTCACGGCCACGATCGCGGCGGCGATCCGGGTCTGTGGAATGTGGACGGACCCGATGGTGACCACCTCGGCGCCCCACGGATCACCGGTCGTGAGCAGGTCGGTGCCGATGCGTCGGGTCAACTCGGTGGCCAGCACGATGTCCAGGCCGAGGGTGAGGATCGCCAGCGTCCCGTGGTCGGCCAGGCGGACCCGCCGCAGCAGCACCACACCGATCAGCGCGGCCATCCCGGCGGTCACCGCGACCGCGAGGATCACGGCCGGCCCGAAGCCGATCCGGTCGTGGTAGCGGCCGACCACGTAGGCGCCGAGCAGCAGCAGCGAGCCGTACGCGAAGTTCACCACCCGGGTCGCCTTGAACACCACCACGAAGCCGAGCGCGATCAGCGCGTCGATGCAGCCCAGCGACAGACCGTTGACCAGCAGTTCGACGAAGTGGCTCACGGCACCGCCTCTCCGGTCGCGCCGAGGTAGGCGCGGATCACGTCGGGGTCGCGCTGGACCTCGGCGGGGCTGCCGCGGGCGATGCGCCGGCCGAAGTCGAGCACGGTCACCTCGTCGGCGATGCCCATGACGAACGCCATGTCGTGCTCGACCAGCAGGATCGAGATCCCCAGGTCGGCCCGGATGCGGGCCACCGTCGCGGCCAGCCGGGTCGACTCCTCGGTGGTCATCCCGGCCACCGGCTCGTCGAGCAGCAGCAGGGTCGGCTCCGCGCACAGCGCGCGGGCCAGTTCGACCCGCTTGCGCACGCCGTAGGGCAGCCCGGCCACGACGCGGCCCAGCACCTCGCGCAACTCCAGCAGGTCGGCGATCTCGGCCACCCGGCGCTCCTGGGCGGCCCGCTCCCGCCGCGCCCCCGGAGTCCGTAGGCCGGCGGTCAGGAAGCCGGCCCGGCTGAGGCGGTGCCGGCCGAGCAGGAGGTTGTCCGCCACCGTGGCCGAGGCCGACAGGGCCAGGTTCTGGAAGGTGCGACCTATGCCGAGGCGGGCGATCTGATGTGGACGGAGCCCACTGAGCTCCACGTCGCCGTACCGCGCCCCGCCCGCGGTGGCCCGGTAGATGCCGGTGAGCACGTTCAGGCAGGTGGACTTGCCGGCCCCGTTCGGGCCGATCAGCGCGTGCACCGAGCCGGGGGCGACGGTCAGCGACACCTCCGACAGCGCGGCCACGCCACCGAAGCGGACGCTCAGTCCCTCGGCCACCAGGGTTTCTGGCGCTCCCTCCCTGCTTCCTGGCGCTCGCTCCGCTCGCGCGGGCCCCGGCGCGGTCTGCGGGGCCGGCCCGCGGCCGACCCCGAGGTAGCGCTCGCGCACCTCGTCGCGGCCGGCCAGCCGGGCGGCCGGGCCGTGCAGGGCGACCCGGCCGACCTCCAGCACGTACGCGGTGCCGGCCAAACGCAGCGCCATGGCCGCGTTCTGCTCCACCAGCACCACCGCCGTGCCGCTCCGGTGGATCTCGCCGATCACGTCGGCCACGCGCTCGACCATCCGCGGCGCCAGACCCAGGGACGGCTCGTCCAGCAGCAGGACCCGCGGCGTGGCCATCAACGCCCGCGCGATGGCCAGCATCTGCTGTTCCCCGCCCGAGAGCAGACCGGCCCGCGAATGGGCCCGCTCGCGCAACAGCGGGAACAACTCCAGTACCCGGTCCCGGGCCGCCCGCCGCGCCCGCGGCGGCCCGGCCAGGCCACCGGCGCGGAGGTTCTCGTCCACGGTCAGGTCCTCGAAGACCTGGCGCCCCTCGGGCACCTGGACCACCCCGGACCGGACGACGGCCGCCGGGTCCATGACGTCGAGCCGGACACCGTCGAAGTCGACCGAGCCGTCGACGACCCGCCCGCCGGAGAAGCGCAACGTGCCCGAGATGGCCCGCAGCAACGTGCTCTTGCCGGCACCGTTGGCGCCCAGCACGGCCACCACGCCGCCCGGGGGCACGTCGACCGAAACGCCGCGCAGGGCGCGCAGCGCACCGGCGTACGACACGTGCAGGTCCCGCACCCGCAACAGCGGCTCGCCGGAGGTCGGTATGGCCGGCTCGGCCGGAGCGGCCCGGGTCGCCGAGGTCTGTGACATCGGCCTCACCTCCGGGCGTCGACGCGGCATGGACTATCATGCGACACAGCAATAGTCGCGCGTCAAGGCTATGAGGAGTATTCTCTCGGTGGCACGATAACGAAATGGCGGCGGACGACGACTTCGGCGATGCGGCCCCGCGGGGAGCGGGCCCGGCCCGGGGCCCGAGCGCGCGGGCGTACCTGCTGATCCTGCTGGGCGACTACGCATTCGACCGCGGTGACGCCGCCTGGACCCACACCCTCGTGGACGCCCTCGGGCTGGTCGGCTTCGAGGAGAAGGCCGCCCGGCAGGCGCTGACCCGCAGCGCGGCCGCCGGCCTGCTCGCGCCGCGACGGGTCGGCCGGCGCACCCGGTGGCACCTCACACCGGCCGGGCGCGAGTCGTTGAGCGCGGCCAAGGAGCGGCTCTTCGCCACCGGCCCGGAGCGCGATTGGAACGGGGACTGGTTGATCGTGCTGGCCACCGTGCCGGAGAACCATCGCAACCTTCGGCACCGGCTGCGCACATCGCTGAGCTGGGCCGGCTTCGGCTCGCTCGGCCCCGGGGTCTGGCTCAGCCCGCACCCGTCGCACGCGACCGAGGCCCGCGAGGTGCTCGCGTCGCTCGGCGAGCCGGTGCAGGGGACGCTCCTGCACGCCCGCCTGGACAACCCCTCCGAACGTCAACGCCTCGTCACCCAGGCCTGGGACGTGGCCGACCTCGACCGGCAGTACCGGGCCTTCGTCGACCGCTTCACGCCGGTACGGCCCGACTCACCCGGCCAGGCCCTGGCCGAGCTGACCCACCTGGTCTACCAGTGGCGCCGGCTCCTGCTGGCCGACCCCGGCCTGCCACCGAACCTTTTGCCTCCACAGTGGAGCGGTGAGCAGGCCCGCCGGCTGTTGCTGGACCGCCACCCGCGCTGGCAGCGCATGGCCCACGCCTGGTGGGCCGACCACGACGCGGCGCCCTCGGGGTGACCCTTGCTGTTGCATCTGCGCTGCACACGCTATGCGCGCCGGGGATCGACGAGGATCTTTGGACCGGGGCCGGCGCCGTCGGGGCGAAGGCCGGCCAGCGCGTCGGCGACGGCGTCCAGACCGACGGTGGCGGCGACCAGCGGCCGCGGATCGACCGAGCCGTCGGCGTAGGCGTCGATGGCGCCGGCCAGACCGGCCGACGCGCCGAGGATGCCGACCGCGGTGACGTCGCAGAAGACGATGTCGCGCGAGTCGATGATGCTGGGCGACCCGGCCAGTCCGATGTAGACAATCCGCCGACCCGGTTCGACGAGGTCGACGGCCAGGGCCGGCAGCGTCGGGGCGTTGGACGCGTCGACCACCGCGTCCCAGGGTAGGGACGGCAGGCCGTCTGGGGTCCAGGTGCTGTCGAAGCCCAGCGTCCGGGCCAGGCGCAGCTGGGTGTCGTCGATGCCCATGAGGTGCACCTCGGCGCCGCCGGCGCGGGCGAACATCGCGACCAGCAGGCCGATCGTGCCGGTACCCAGGATCAGCAGCCGCTCCCCGGGCGCGAGGCCGGCCTCGCGGACGCAGCGCAGCGCGTTGCCGCCCGGTTCGACGAGCGCGCCGAGGGTGGCGTCGACCGGGTCCGGCAGGACGTGCAGGGCACGGACCGGCAGGGCGACCTGTTCGGCCAGCGCTCCCGGCAGGCCGTTGGTGATGCCGACCTCGTGCCGGTCGGCGCACACGTGATGGCGGCCCTGGCGGCAGCGGCGGCAGTGCCCGCAGCCGATCATCGTGTCACCGGTGACGCGCCGGCCGAGCCAGTCCGCGTCGACGTCGGGCCCGACCGCGGTGACCACGCCGCACCACTCGTGCCCCGGCCGCAACGGGTACCACGAGGCCCCGGTGCGCAGGTAGGTCATCTCGCCGGTGAACAGCTCGACGTCGGTACCGCAGACGCCGGCCCGCTCCACGTCGACGACCACCTGTCCGGCGGCGGCGACCGGCGCGTCGACCGTGCCCACCTCGGCCCGGTACGGTCCGGTCAGGACCAGTGCACGCACGGACTCCCCCGTTTCGCCGGCAGGGACGGGACAGTGAAAGTATGGGCCCGTGGGACTTCGCAGCGCGCAGTGGTACGCGGGGGACGACCGCAACAGCTACATCCACCGGGCGTGGATGCGCCGCGGTCTGCCCGCGAACGCGTTCGGTGGGCGGCCCCACATCGCCATCGCCAACTCCGCCTCCGACCTGACTCCGTGCAACCTGCACCTCGACGAGGTGGCCCGCAGCGTCGCCAACGGCATCCATGAGGCGGGCGGCATTCCCCTCAACCTGCCGGTCGTCTCGCTCGGCGAGACCCAGGTCCGACCGACGGCGATGCTGTGGCGCAACCTGGCGGCGATGGCCGCGGAGGAGATGCTGCGGGCCAACCCGATCGACGGCGTGGTGCTGCTCGGCGGCTGCGACAAGACCATCCCGGCGCTGGTGATGGCGGCCGCCTCGGTCGACCTGCCGGCCGTGGTCGTGCCCGGCGGGCCGATGCTCACCGGCACGTTCCGCGGCGTACCGCTCGGCTGCGGCACCGACGTGTGGCGCCTGTCCGAGGAGGTACGCGCCGGGACGCTGTCCGCCGCGGAGTTCCAGCGCTCCGAGTCCTCGATGATCCGCAGCAAGGGGCACTGCAACACCATGGGTACCGCCTCGACCATGGGTCTGCTGGCCGAGGTGCTCGGCCTGACGCTGCCCGGCATCGCCGGTCTGCCCGCGCCGGACAGCCGCCTGCTCGAGGGCGCCCACGCCAGCGGGGTACTCGCGGTCGAGCTGGTCGACCAGCAGCGCCGACCCAGCGGCGTCGTCGGCCGCGGATCGTTCCTCAACGCGATCGTCGCGCTGGCCGCCCTGGGTGGCTCGACCAACGCCGTGGTCCACCTGCTCGCCATCGCCGGCCGGCTCGGTGTGGAGCTGACCCAGGACGACTTCGACCGTACGGGTTCCGGTGTGCCGCTGCTGGTCGACCTGCAACCGGCGGGCCGGTACCTGATGGAGGACCTGCACCGCGCCGGTGGGTTGCAAGCGGTGCTGCGGGAGGTGCGGGACCTGCTCGACCCGACCGCCGTCACGGTCACCGGCCGGCCGCTGGTGGACTACCTCGACGACGCGCAGGTGTACGACCGTGAGGTGATCCGGCCCCGCGCGGAGCCGCTGCGTCCGCACGCCGGCATCGCGGTGCTCTACGGAAACCTCGCCCCCGACGGCGCCGTCATCAAGCCGGCCGCCGCCTCACCACACCTGCTGAGCCACCGCGGCCCGGCGGTGGTGTTCGACTCCGTCGAGGACCTGCACGCCCGCCTGGACGACCCGGCGCTGGACGTCACCGCCGACTCCGTACTGATCCTGCGGGGCTGCGGCCCGAAGGGGTACCCGGGGATGCCGGAGGTGTCGAACATGCCACTGCCGGCGAAGCTGCTGGCGGCCGGCGTCCGCGACATGGTCCGCATCTGCGATGGCCGGATGAGCGGCACCGCGTACGGCACCGTCGTGCTCCACGTCGCGCCGGAGGCCGCCGCCGGCGGTCCACTGGCCAAGGTCCGCACGGGCGACATCATCGTCCTCGACGTGGCGGGACGGCGCCTCGACGTCGACGTGCCCGACGAGGTGCTGGCCGCCCGCACACCCGCGCCGGCCGCCGTCTCGGCGTTCGCGGCACCGCTGCGGGGCTGGGAACGGCTCTACGTCGACACCGTCGGGCAGGCCAATACCGGCGCGGACCTCGGCTTCCTCGTCGGCGCCAGCGGCGACGCGGTCTCGCGCGACTCCCACTGAGGGTCTACTTGTCGACCAGCGCCAGCAGGCGGGCGTGGGTGTCCGGGTCGGCGGCCGCGAGCAGGCCACCGGCACCGGTGTGCAGCGGCTGCCCGCGGACTCCGGTCACCACGCATCCGGCCGCCCGGCACAGCGCGATACCGGCCGTGAAGTGGACGCTGTCCCGCAGATCTCCGTCGGTGACGTATGCGGCCCGCCGGCCGGCGGCGACCCAGGCCACGGCCAGGGTGGTCGAGAGCACGCGCGGGCCGAACTCCGCGGCGAACTCCGGGTCGGCGAGCAGCCGTGCCGCCCGGAAGTCCGGACCGGGGGGAACGGGCCCGTCGAGGTTGACGTCGACCAGCCGGGAGGCGGCCGACGGCATGAGCCGGTCGTCGCGGCCGTCGTGGCGGACGAACGCCCCATGGCCGTCGGTCCAGAACACCTCACCGGCGAACGGGTCGGCCGTGGCCGCCGCCGTGATGGCGTCGCCGGTGCGCAGGGCGACGTTCACCGCGACCAGTGGCGTGCGCGCGGCGTAGTTCAGCGTGCCGCACAGCGGGTCTACCAGCCAGAGACGGTCGGCCGTGGCGGCTCCGGTGCGCCCACCCTCCTCGCCGAGCACGGCGTCTCCGGGTCGGGCCGCCCGCAGAATGTCGACGATGGCCTGCTCCGCCTCGATGTCGGCCGCGGTGGCGAAGTCGCCCGGTGACTTGTCGAAGCGCGCCAGCGTCTGGCCGTACAGCGCGCGCACGACCGCGCCGCCGGCCCGCGCGGCCTCGATGGCGAGGTCGGAATCCGGCACCGGCATGGGAGCAGGATAGGGCCCGCGCCGGACCGTGATATAGTGAGCGTACGTAACTATGAGGGGAGCACACGATAGGTCGCGACGAGGCCGGGCCGGCGGCTCTGGACCGGTTGCTCGATCTGGTCGTGGTGCTCAACGACGACATGACCCGACGGTTGGCCCGGGACGGCCTGACGGTGTCCCGGGCCGGCGTGCTCTGGCAGCTTCATCATCGTGGCCCCACGACCCAGCGGGCTCTGGCCGACGCGCTGGGCGTGAGCGCCCGCACCATGACCGGGTTGGTTGACGGCCTCGTCGCCACCGGCTTCGTCACCCGGGAGCCGCACCCGACCGACCGTCGTGCGATTCTCGCGACGTTCACGGCGCGGGGCCGGCGGGTCATGCGGACCCTCGAACGCGAGCAGGCCACGTTCGTGCGCCTGCTGTTCGCCGACATGCCGGGCGCGACGTTCGACGCCTTCGTCGACGGGCTCGACCACGTCCTGGCTCGGATACGGCGGGCGGCGAGGGGCGGGCCATGACGGCGGTCCGGAGCGCGCTGGGCCTGGTGCGTCGGGTGGTCATGTTCGAGATCCGCCTGTGGGGCAACCTCGGCCGGTGGATCGTGCGCCGCC
>Ga0307415_100000238_pt1 | contig 23959 bp, 29 predicted proteins | sample DK1Cmetagenome_FD_204524 | JGI IMG/M metagenome (GOLD analysis project Ga0307415, IMG submission 204524) | Maize rhizosphere microbial communities from greenhouse at UC Davis, California, United States - DK15-C-2 | ecosystem: Host-associated > Plants > Roots > Rhizosphere > Soil | place: USA... | reverse complement strand
ACGGGAAGACAGGAGCCGTCCCGCGGATCCTTCAGCGTGAAGAAGACGCTCTGCCAGCGGTCCTGGCGCCGGAACTCCGTGACCTCGCCTTCGATCCAGATGGTCGGCAGTCGTGTGAGCCACGAAGCAACGCCGCGATTGAACGCGGAGACGGTGTAGACCTTGCGATCCCCGTGGAGCTCGTGCTCGACCTTCACACGGTCGAATCTAGCTCAGCGCACGTATACGGGGAGTCGCGGAGCCGTGCCGAAACGCTAGGAGGGCTTGGCGGAAGTCTCTCGTCGCCGGGACGGGACGGTCGTTCCGAGGCAAGGACGCAGGGAGCCCCGTGTCATTCTGAACGCGGATGCGTTGGGGGCGACCCATCATTTTGAACGCGGATGCGTTGGGGCGAGCGGCGCGCCTCCGGCGGCATAGACGATGTTTCGTCAAACCCTCCTGCTACAGGAGGATCTGCGCCGCGACGTTGGCCGAGCAGCCGCGATGACCGACCAGCTCCACGGCTTCGTGAAGATCGGCTTCACTTTGGGCGATCCGCTCCGCGAGCGGAAGCGGGTAGCCGGCCTCCATGAGGACGTGAAGGCGCCAACTTTCCACCTTCCCGCGCTCGTCCTGTTCCCGCTCGAGGATCGTCAACTCTTCCATCCCGCGTAGGTTCGGCCTAATTCAGACGAACCCTGCCCCAAAAAGTAAGCGCTAACCGCTCTCGGGACGGCCCGTTCGGGCGAAATCCGTTTCGATGACCGCGAGCCGATCCTCAGCCGCGGCGATCGCCTCTTCCAACCGCTCGGAGAGCTGCCTCACGCGGTCGGCGGCCAGCTCGTGCTGTGCCTCTCCGGTCCGAGCGGCGTCGGCAATGCGCCGCTGCAGACGGTCGGCAGTCTGGCGGGCCACGTCCGAGATTCGACCCGCGACATCCTGTTCCGCCTGGCGGGCGAATTGCTCGATCCCTTTCTCGAGCTCGCGGGAAAGGCGCTCGGCGGCCTTCTCGCGAGAATCGCGGATCTGGGCGTCGAACTGCTTCTCCGCGTATTCCGAAAGGCGGGTGGCGGCCCTGTCGAAAGCGCGTTCGAGCGCCGCCAGATGTCGCTTCTCGGCGTCGACCAGGCCGGACGCGAGTCGGCTCCGCGCCTCGCCTTCCTCTCGCTCGATTTGCTCGCGAAGGGCGCGTTCGCGGTTTCGGATCCGCTCGCCGACCTCGTGGAGCGCGCGGCGACGCTCTGCGGCGTGCACTTCGATCTCCGACCGTCCTTCCTCGAGGAACTCGGTCCCGAGACGCTGAAGAGCCTCTCGGAGCTTCAAAAGCGCCACTTTCTGCTCCTCGCTGGCCGCCTCCACGTGTTCCGTGTCCGCCGCAAGCCGTGCTTCATATGCCGCCATCGCGGTGCGTTGCCGCTCGGAGAGCACGGTCAGGTGCGCCTCGAGCTCCCGCTGCCCGCGGTCGAGGTCGGCCGCCCAGGCCATGAGCCGCCGCTCGAGACGTTCCTGAACCGCGGAGACCGCCTGTGTGAGCTCCACGCGCGCCCGCTCTGTCTGGCGCTCGACGATCCCTCGGCGCTCCTCGGCCAGCCGCCGCTCCTGCTCGCTCAGCTGGTGGCTGGCGTTGGCGCGCTCGCGCGCCAGCAGACGCTCGAGCTCGAGCACCCGCTCGCGGACTTCCGTCTCGATGAAGGAGGCAAGGTCCTCGCGAGCGGCTTCGCTGAGCCGCTCGAGGTCGCGCGTGCGTCGAAACCCTCTTGCGAGGGCCACCAGGCCGAGCTCGGCGATGGCGGCCGCAGCCAGTCCGCCTGCCGCCAGAAGCAACGGATCGTTGTCGGCGAAGCGATGGAGCGCGTTTGCCGTCAGGGCGCCGGTGGCCGCGAGGGCGGCAAGGGCAAGCACGACCGTCAGCAGGACGAGGTAGCGCTCGCGGGCACGGCCGAGGGCGAGAGCACCGAAGGACAAGGCCACAGCCGTCAGGCCGGCGGCGAATGCGAGCTGGAAGGCGAGTTCCACCGGCTAATCCTACGACCGAAGGAGCCGGGCCTGCGGATCAGCCGGGCGAGCCGAGACGCGTGAGAACCGCCTCAGGGCGGCTTCGGCGACACGTCCGGCCAGGATGTCGGATGAGGAGCCGGCCCCGTTCCAGTTCCAGGTCATGACCGTGACGACGAAGGCTCCGCCTCGCCAGAAGACGAGCGCACTGTCGTGCCGCGCGTGGATGATCCAACCGGCCTTGTGCAGGACGGAGACTCCCGGCTGCGTCCCGATGTAGCGGTCGAGCTTCCCAGGATCGCGCACGTGCGCGAGCGTGTAGAGGAGGAAGCGCGCGTCCGCGGCGGTGAAGTGCCCAGGCAGGTCGAGCAGCGGACCGCGGCCGACGGTGGCGCGGTGGAAGAAGCGGTGAAGGCGAGCGAGGTCCCAGGCGGTGGTGTACTTCCCGAACGCGAAGTACGGAGGCTGGTTCTCGACCCGGAGCGGGATCGGCCGCGTCGACCCGGTGCCAATGATGTAGCCCCCGTACATGTTGGAGTCGTTGAGGTGGAGGGCTCGCAGGGTGGCGGTGACACGGGCTGCACCCGCGTACGTCGAGCCGCCGAGCCAGACCTCGAGTTCGTTCGCGGCCCTGTTGCTCGAGTAGACGAGCATGTTGCGAAAGAGGGTCGCCAAGCGTGTGCCCGGCTTCGGCTTCCCCCGCAGGACACGGAGCACCTCGACGGCGATGCCGAGCTTGAGCGTCGAGGCGGCCTGGTGACGGGCACGTGCATTCCAGGCGGCCCCTCGACCGGACCGCAGGTCCTGGACGAAGACCGATGCCGGGCCTGGGTAGTTCTGCACGAGCGCTCGAATGCGGCGGGCGAGGACCGGGTCTTCCTCGCTTCGAAGCGGCACCGGCATGCCGGCCCTCGGCAGGCCGAACACCGGGCCGACCGACCTCGCGGCGCTGTTTCCCGCGGTGTCGTAGGCGATCACCCTGATGGTCGAGTCGCGTGGCGGCAGCGCAACGCGGAGGCGGAAAGGAGCGGCCGGGAGATAGGTGAAAAAGGGGGTCGTCAGCGGGACGTCGGCCCTCGTGACGCCGTTCACCTGCACGACCATACGGGTGGTCCCGGGGCCCACGCGGCCGGCCACAATGCCGAAGGACGCCTCCCGGGGGCCCGGCGCGGTGATGACGGGCCGGACGAGCGCGGGCGGCTCATCCGCGAGGAGCGGAAGGGTGATCACAACCGCATGATGACGACGGCGATGGCCAAGGCAACGATGGCCACGGTGAGCGCGCCGAGGGCCGCCTCCGCCGGAGTCACGAGATCAGCGGCCTCGAGCGGCTGGACGGTGCCGTCACGCCGCTTGACGGTGCCGCTCACCTTCGCCACCCGGCGGCGCACGTCGCGAACCGGCGTCGAGAGGCGACGCTGGGCCAGGCTCGCGGAGGCCGCGAACACGGCGGCTGCAACGGCCGTGGCGTCGATCCTCTCCGCCGTGGCGAAGTAGGCCGTCAGAAGGGGAAAGGCGCCCCAGTCGATCGCGAACCACAGGTCTCCGTGGAAGCGACCGCCGAACCACTCCAGGTTGTAGGCGGCGACGACGAAGGCGCCCGCTGCGACGAACGCGCCAAACCAAGGATTGACCGTCACCGCGCCGACGATGCCGATGGCCACGGCTCCGCCGATCGCGACGAAAGCCAGGGCAACGAGGACGCGCGCCGGTATCTGCGTCCCGAGCGGCCGGCCGTTTAGCTCGTCGAGTGCGTGGGCGCCGATGCCAACCGCGAGGCCAAAGGCTACGAGGGCCGGCCAGAGACGCGAGGGCGCAAATTCGGGGCTGAGCGCCGCTCCGATCGCCACGTAGCTCAGGTGCCACGCGGTGTAGGGAGCATGGAGGAGCGTGACGTAGTCCCTCCAGCCGCCCGAGCGCAGGGCGTAGAAGGCGGGGCGCGTCAGCTCAGCCCGCACGGCGTCCCCAGACGACGATGCCACCCCCGAGGCTGAGGGGGTGAGCGCGCACCTCCTCGATTCCGGCGTCACGCCAGGCTTCGAGCAGCTGTTCGAGAGGCCAGCGCCGCCAGAAATCTCGGATGCTCGGGCCGAGAAATGTTCCGACCTCTCTCCACCCGGGGGAGATCAGCCTGCCGAGAATCGGCAGCCCGGCTCTGACATAGACCTCCCAGGAAGCGCGGGCAACCGGGTTTTCGGGGACGAAGAACTCGAGCATGGCGACACGCGCGCCAGGGCGAACGACCCGCGTCAGCTCGCGCATCGTCGCCGCTGGGTCGTCCACGTAGCGGAGCAGGTACGTGAAGGTGAGACCGTCGTAGGTCGCGTCCTCGAAGGGCAGCGCCTCGGCGCGCGCCTCGACCAGCTCGACACGGTTGCCGAGGCGGGGGCGGGCGCTGTCGAGCATCTCCGGGCTCTGGTCGACGCCGGTGACGTGGCAGCCGTAGCGGCGGACGAGTTCGATCGCGACTGCGCCGGTCCCGCACGCTACGTCGAGCACGGAGTCGGCCGGACCCGCTTCGAGCCGCGAAACGAGGAACGACCGCCAGCGAGGGTCCTGCCCGAATGAGAGGAGACGGGCATAGCGATCGTACGTCGTCGCAAGGGGGGCGAAGAGCGCCTGGGCGGCGCGGTTTCGCTGCGTGAAGAGCTCGGTCACGAGACTATTGTTGCCTTCGATGGGGCTCGGGGAGGAGATCGCGGAAGCGCTCGCGGCCGCTAGGACGCACGCTGGGGATGGGGAAGAGGTCGTGGGGGTGGTGCCGGCGGAGCCCGCCGGCCTCCGGATCTACCTCTGCGCGTTTCAGCGCGGCGGCGAGTCGACGTGGCTGGCCCTGGATCGGGAGGGAGCGCCGGTTGCCGATCGAGAGCTGATTCGCGACGCCGTCTCGATCGCCGCCATGTGTGAGCTCGCAGAGGAGAGCGCGGGCGGGGGCGACGTCGGCGACCTGCGCGCCCGTCTGCTCGAGCTGCGGCTGGAAGAGGCTCCGGAGGGGATCGAGGAGGCCGAGCTGGCGGCGGCCGAGCTCCAGGAGACGATTCTCGCACCGCCCCGGGTGGCTTCGACCGACTACCTGGACACGGTCGGCAGAGCCGCGGCGGAGCTGGAGCGCGCGCTCGGGTCCACGGGCGGTTCCCCGTTCGCGGAGGCGATGAAGAGCGGCCTCGCCGCGGCCGATGAGCTCGCGGCCCAGGTCGAGCGTTCCTACAAGCTTCCGCTCGCGAGCGATTCGAGCTCGTAGCGGTACACGTTTGTCTCGCGTTTTCTGAAGCCGACCTTCTCGTACATACGGTTGGCGGCCTCCCGGCTGGAGCGTGAGGTCAGGTCGACGGTACGAGCGCCGCGTTCGCCCGCGAGGCGGACGGCCTCGCGTGTCAGAGCCTCGCCGGCGCCGCGCCCGCGTGCCGCCTCGTCGACGACGACGTCTTCGATCCACGCGCGTAGCCCGGTCGGAGCCCGGAACAGGGCCAGCGTCAACAGACCTACGATCCCCTCGTCGGCGCGGGCTGCGAGAACGGTCGTGGCGGGGGAGGAGACGATCTCCTTCACCTCGTCGGCATCTGGGATCGCCGCGGAGGGCGAGAGCTGAGGGACAAGGCGACGGAAAGCGTCGACGAGCTCGTCCGAAGGCTCGTCGGGAAGCTCGATGCGCAGCACTTAGAGCGCGCCGCCGGCGGCAGGGGGGGCGGTGGGATCGACGCCTGCGTCGCCGATCTGCTGCCGAGCGAGGTACTCCTCTGCGAGCAGGATGCTCTCGGCCGCGCGCTCGACGACCGAGAGGAGGGCCGACATGCTCGCAACCTCCTCGCGCTGCTCCTTGAGAAACCAGTTGAGGAACTCCTCGCCCACGAGCTCGTTCTCCTCGCGGGCGAGGGCCGCGAGCCGCGCGATCTGCCCGGTGACGGTTCGCTCCTGCTCGAGGGCGAGGCGAACGGGCGCGACCGGGTCGGCGAAGTCGTTCTGAGGCTTGGAGACCGCAGGCATCACGACCTTTTCGCCGGCGTCGAGCAGGTACTGCACGAGCATCATCGCGTGATTTCGCTCCTCCAAGGCCTGGCGATAGAAGTGAGCCGCGAGTAGCGGGAGCGTCTCGGCGTCGTACCAGACGGCGATGGCAATGTACTGCTGAGACGCCGCGAACTCGTAGGCGACCTGGTCGTTGAGAGCGTCGGAGAACCGGGGCACGTCGGTAGAGTACTTGCCTATGGAAGGCGGATTCGGCTTCCCCTTCGGGGGCGATCCAGAGGAGCTCATGCGCGGTTTGCGCGAGTTCGCGGAGCGCCAGGCCGAGGCTGTGCACGAGTCTCAGCGCGAGCAATTCGCGACGCTGACGCTGAACACAGCCGTCGAGCTGACCGCAGCCGCGCTGAAGCGGATGCAGTTGGAGGGCACGCCCGACGCGCAGGCCACCGCGCTGCGGGACGCCATGCGCGTCCTCTTCCCAGAGGCCGTCGCACTCGTTTCCGCGGCGCGGCAAGGCTTCATGCGCGAACTGCCGCCTGCGTGACGCCCCGAGCCACCACCCGCTTTCGAGCGTAGCGCGCACAGGCACGAGCGTGGCGCGCGGTTCGTAGCGAAATAGAATCGCGCCGCCGTGGCCCTGCTCGACCGCGCCATCGTCAGGGTGCTACCGGCCGTTCCGCGGCCGGTGGTCAAGAAGCTCTCCCGCCGCTACATCGCCGGCTCGACGCTCGTCGAGGCCTGCCGCGTCGTCAGCGGGCTCAACGAGGACGGGAAGATGGCGACGATCGACGTGCTGGGCGAGGAAATCACGGGCCGCGAGGAGGCGACCGCTCTCCTGGCCGAGTACGAGGACGTCTTCGAGACGATCGAGCGCGAGGGCCTCGACTCCAACATCAGCGTCAAGCTCACGGGGCTCGGCCTGAATCTCGATCACGAGTTCTGCCGGGACAACATCGCCGAGCTCGTCCGGGAGGCCGCCAAGCGCAACAACTTCGTCCGCATCGACATGGAGGACTCCTCGACCACGACCGAGACGCTCGAGCTCTTCCGCGAGCTGCGCGGGCAGGGCCTCGACAACGTCGGGATCGTGCTCCAGGCGTACATGAAGCGGACGCTGACGGACATAGCCGACCTCGCGGATCTGGGGCCCAACGTCCGCGTCTGCAAGGGGATCTACGTCGAGCCGGCCGAGATCGCCTACCAGGAGTTCGAAACCGTTCGTTTGAACTTCGTCGAGGCTGTGGGAGCGCTCCTCGACGCCGGTGGCTACGTGGCCGTTGCGACGCACGACGACTGGGTGATCGGCGAGGCGCTGGCGCTGATCGAGGAACGGGGACTGGCGCCGGACCAGTACGAGTTCCAGATGCTCCTCGGCGTCCGCCCGGAGCTCGGCGACGAGCTCGTGCGCGAGGGCCACCGTCTCCGGATCTACGTTCCTTTCGGACGGCAGTGGTACGAGTACTCCCTCCGCCGCCTGCAGGAGAACCCGAAGATCGCCGGCTACATCGCGCTCGACACTCTGAAAAGACTGAGACCGTGATCTGGGCGGAGGCAGAGGGCTGCCGGGTCGTCGACTCGAACGGCCGCGAATACCTGGATCTCTCGGGAGGCTTCGGTGTCGCGGCTCTCGGGCACGGCAATCCGGAAGTCTGGGCCGCGATCGCCGCCCAGGCCGAGCGCTGCGTTCACGCTCTCGGTGACCTCGCGGAAGCGGACGTCGCGTCGGAGCTGCGAGCCCGGCTCGGCCAGGGGGGCCACCAGGCGATGCTCGGCGTGACCGGTGAGGACGCTGTCGAGATCGCTCTGCGAACCGCGCTCCTCGTTACCGGCAGGCCCGGGATCGTCTCTTTCTCCGGCGCCTATCACGGGACGGGCCTCCTCGCGCTGGCCGCGACCGGGTTCGAGCACTTTCGAACGCCGTTCGCTGCGTGGCTGCCCGGGCCGGTCCATCGGTTCCCGTACGGCGAGGATCCGGGGCCGCTGCCCCCGGAGGCGGCCTGCGTGATCGTCGAGCCGGTCCAGGGCCGAGCGGGCGCGCGCGTTCCTCCCGAGGGATTCCTCGAGCGGCTACGTGAGCGCTGCGACCAGGCGGGCGCGCTGCTCATCTGCGACGAGATCTACACGGGCCTGGGACGGACGGGCGCGATGTGGCGAAGCGGAGGCCTCGGCGACCTGATTACGTGCGGCAAGGCGCTCGGGGGCGGCCTGCCCGTCTCCGCGTGCCTCATGCGGCCCGAGCACATGGCCGCTTGGCGGCTCGGGGCCGAGGACGTCTACACGCATACACACATGGGGAATCCCCTTGCCTGCGCGGCGGCGCTGGTCGTTCTGGAGCGCGTGCCGGTGCTTCTCGGCCGTGTGCGGGCGGCCGGCGAGCGCTTCGCCGCCGCCGGCTGGGAGGGGGCTGGCCTTCTGCGCGCGAAGGAAGGCGACGCCTTCGCGGCCTGGGAGCGTGGGGTCATCGTCATCCCGGCCGGAGAAAACGGGCGCTACATGAGCGCCACCCCGCCGCTGACAATCACCGACGAGGAGATCGAGGAGGCGCTGGAGCGGATCGGATGAGGTATTCGCAGCGCTTCGTCGTCGTTGCCGCGTTCTTCGTCACGGCCCTGGTCGTCTCGAACATCATCGCGGTGAAGCTCGTGGAGGTCTCGGGCCGCGTTTTCCCGGCCGGGCTCGTCATCTTCCCCCTCGCCTATCTGCTCGGCGACGTCCTGACCGAGGTCTACGGGATTCGAGCGGCCCGCCGGGTGATCTGGCTCGGGTTCGCGTGCAACCTGCTCGCACTCGGCGCGATCCAGGCCGCGATCCACCTTCCCGCGGCTGACTTCTGGGAAGAAAACCAGGGCGCATACGAGCAGATCCTCGGGACGACGTGGCGGCTCTTCGTTGCCTCGCTCGCCGCCTACGTCGTCGGAGAGCTTGCGAACGCTTACGTCCTCGCCTTCATGAAGGGCGCGACGGGCGGCCGCTTCCTCTGGACTCGAACGATCGGCTCGACCATCGTCGGTGAGGGCCTGGACTCCGCGATCTTCGTCACGATCGCATTCGCCGGTACGGGGGCAGGCCTCTCAAATCCGATCGTGACGACGTGGCTGATCAAGGTCGGATGGGAGACGGCTGCGACGCCGCTCACGTACGCGATCGTCAACTACCTGAAGCGCACCGAGGGAATGGACGCCTATGACTTCGGGCGGCCGACCGTGGCCCGGCCCTGAGCCGGCTCGGCGACGAACAGTCGGCCGAGAGTCTCGAGCGCATCCGCGAGCTGTCGCCGTTCGATCTCCGAAAGGTCGTCTGACAGCCGAGCGAGGGCGCGCACGAACCGTTCCCGGCGGACCCGGAACTCGCGCTTTCCGTGTGCCGTCGCCACGACTCGAACCGCCCGAGCATCGGACGCATCCGCTTCGCGCCGGACAAGGTCCGCGCCAGCGAGGGCATCGACCGTCCGACTGGCGGTTGCGACCGTGACGCCGAGCCAGCCCGCGATTGCGCCGATGCGCTGCGGTCCTTCCGTGACGACGACACGCAACGCGAGCGCCTGGGTCGTCGTCAGTTCGTGCGCCGAGGGCCCGCCTTCCTTCCGTCGTTGCAACTCCATCGTCAGGCGCACGATTCCTTCCGCCATCCGCTCGACGTCCGCCCGATTGTTCATGCGGCCTCCTCGAGAATCTCCGGGCGGCGCACCTTTTCCTCCAGCGTCTGCTTGAGGTCGATGTGGGGGACGAAGAGCACGGCAGCAAGGACGACCGCCGCCAGTCCGATTGGGATCACGAACACCGGGTGGAGCGCGGCCGCCAACTCAGCAGGACTCGCACTTGCGGCCTTACCGACGAGTCGCGAAGTCACGATCGCACCCATCACAGTCACTCCGGTCATCGCGCCGACCGTGCGGAAGAACTGGGTCGAGGCTGTGGCGACGCCGAGCGCCCCGCGGCTGACCGAGTTCTGCACCGCCACGGTGAGCGTCTGCATCATCAGGCCGATACCGAGGCCGACGATCACGACGTCCCTCGTGACATCGAGCTGGGAAGAATGGACGCCGAGCCGCGCCAAGAGGAAGAAGCCCACCGCGAGCAAGGGTGGCCCGGCAATCAGCACCGGCCTGTAATGGCCGGTGCGTGACACGAGCTGGCCGGCCACCATGCTCGTCGTGATGATGCCGAGCATGAGCGGCGTCAGCACGGCGCCCGAGTCCGTGGCGCTCTCGCCAAGCACGCCCTGGGCGAAGAGTGGCACGTAGATGATCGTCACGAACATCGCCGCTCCGAGCGCGAAGACGGCGACGACGGCGGCGGAGAACGTTCGCTCGCGAAAGAGGTCGAGGGGAAGGATCGGCTCCTTGGCGCGTCGTTCCTGGAAGAGGAACGACCCGAGCAGAACCGCGGCAGTAGCGAAGAGCCCGATCACGATTGGAGAACCCCAGGGATACTCGGTTCCGCCCCAGACGGCCCCCAGCAGCCCCGCGGCAGCCCCACCTGTGAGGAGGGCAGCGCCGACGTAGTCGATCGAGTGCTCTTCCCGGCGTGGTCGGCGCACGAAGCCGAACCAGACCACGGCGAGAGCGAGTCCCGCCAACGGCAGGTTGACGAAGAAGCACCAACGCCAGGACGCATTGTCGGTCAACCACCCGCCGGTCGCCGGTCCGAGCACCGAAGCCGCTGCGAAGACGGCGCCCAGGTAGCCCTGCCACTTGCCGCGCCGTCGGGGCGGAATGATGTCCCCGATCGCCGCGATCGCGAGCGGGATCAAGCCCCCGGCGCCGAGTCCCTGGATGGCTCGCCCGGCGATCAGCATCTCCATCGAGATCGCGAGGCCGCTGATGATCGAGCCGGTCGAGAAGAGGGCGATCCCGAGGAGGAAGAACGGCCGGCGGCCGTAGATGTCCGACAGCTTGCCGTAGAGCGGCACGGTCACCGTCGCGCCGAGCATGTACGCGGAGAAGACCCAGGAATAGTGCTGGAATCCGCCCAGGTCGCGCACGATGCGCGGTAGCGCGGTGGACACGATCGTCTGATCGAGGGCGGCGAGGAGCATGCCGAGCATCAATCCGAAGAAGACGATCAGCGTGCGGCGCTTGCCGAGCGGATAAACAGCGCGGTCATTCATATTCGTTACGTAACGAAAGTATATCGGCGGCGGCCCGTAGGCCACCCCCAGAAAGGTGAGTCGGTTGTTGCAGCGCTAGCGGCTCTGGAGAGCGTCCAGTGCGATAGCGAGGGCCACCGCGACCCGCCTGTCGATGCGGCGGTCCGGATCCCCGCCGAGCTTGAGGATGTAGCGATCGCGAAGGCCGATCGGCCTCCGCAGCTCGCCGACCTCGCGCCCATCCATCAGAATCGTGAACTGGAAGAGGATCGGGACGAGCTCTCCGTAGGGCACGAGGTCGATCCCCCGGCGCAGGATGGCCGTGGCCATGCTCTTCTCCTTGGCGAGTGCGACCTGCTGCTCGTTGGCGTCGTAGATGCGCCACGTGGAGCGCAGGAGCGAGATCCCGAAGACCTTCTCCAGCAGTCCGATGCGCTCCCCCTCGGGCGTCGTGATGTCGAAGCGCCCGCGCACGTCGAAGACCGCACGGGCCTTGATCCGGAACAGCTCCTCCGCCTCGGTCTCGTCGGCGAAGAAACGGATGTCTTCCTTGATCGCGAGCTTCTTCTGGCGGACGAAGGCGAGCGGCTGCCCCGGACTCGAGCCGTCGGCGCCCAGAGTCGAGATGCGGTAGAGGTTGGCGATCGGCCGGATCAGCTGGTCGACGAAGTAGGCGTCGTGGGCGAATCGTTCGTCGGTCACGCGAGCACCGAATAGCCCCCGTCGACGACCAGGGTCTGACCGCGAATCATGTCAGCCTCGGGCGAGGCGAGGAAGCAAACGACGTCCGCGACATCGCTTGGCCCCACGAGGCGCCCGGCCGGAGTGCGCCGCTTGTAGTACTCGACCATCTCGTCCCGGTTTCCGAAGTACTCGAGCGCGCCGGTCTCCACCAGGCCGGCGGAGACGGCGTTGACCCGGATTCCCCGCGGCGCGAGCTCGACGGCGAGGTAGCGGACGAGGGTCTCGAGCGCGGCCTTGGAGACGCCCACGACCACATAGTCCTCGAGCACGCGCTGTGCGCCCAGGCTCGAGATGGCGACGATCGAGCTCCCTTCGGGCATGGACGGGGCGGCGTGCCGGGTGAGGGTCAGGAGCGCCCGCGCGTTCGCGTTCATCGTCCAGTCCCAGTGCTTCTCCTCGATCTCGAGGGCGGGGCGGATGACCCCCGTGGCGGCGTTCGAGACGAGGACGTCCAGCTCCCCCGTCTGCTCGACCAGCGCGGCCGCCTTTTCGGGGTCACCGAGGTTCCCCCGGAGGAGCAGCGGCTGGGCGCCGAGTTGTTCGAGCTCCTTGCCCGTCTCCTCTGCCGCCCGGTCGTTCCGCAGGTAGCTGACCGCCACGCGAGCGGCGCCGAGCTCGGCAAAGCGCAGGGCGATCCCCTTGCCGATGCCGCGCGAGCCGCCCGTCACGAGGACGGACTTCCCCTCGAACGCAGTCACCGGTTCTTCGGAAGAGGGCTCGATGCGGGGGCGTGGCTTGGCAACGTCTCCCACCCTGGACGAGTCGAAGGCTCGAGCGGGCCTTCCTCTGCCTTGGAGCTCGAGAAGCCGAGCCGCTCCAGCAGCTCCATCTGCTCCTCCCCGTAGACGCGGACAGGGTGATCCTCTGGGAGCTCCCGGATCAACGCGCGCACCCGCGCCCGCAGCTGGAAAGCGAAGTGCGGCGTGGCCGGTCCGACGAGCGCGTCGACCTCGTCTTTCGTCGGCTCGGGCATCGCCGCGAACCCTAATCGCTCAGCCGCAGGGAGGAAGGTCGACCGGCCGGATCTGGGGCGACAGCGCATCGTCGACGACGAGCCCGAAGTCGCCCATCGTGAAAACCTTGCGGCCCTCGTCTGTCCGCACCTCTGCATAGACGTCGAGCTCGTAACGGCCCGGCGGGAGATCGACTCGCCATTCCGTCGAGTCACCGTCGAGGAGTTGGAAGCTGTCGAGGGGCCGATCCCTGCAGCCGAGCGGTTGCACCAAGGCCGCGCCGCAGGTTTCCCGGCATCCGGAGGGGTTCTCGACCTGCGCCCCGGGAAAGGAGATCGTGATGGTCTCACCGGGCCGCACGACGCTGAGCGAGCTCGGCCGGAGGGCAGGGACACCTTCCCGGCAGACAGGACGCCAGTCGTTCTCCGAGGTCGTGAACCTGACGCATGGCATCAGCGCGGCGTCCTGAGTCCCGGCCTCGCTCTTCAACAGGATCGGATGCGACTCGAGCACGGACGTGGAAGTCGCAGCGGGCGGGGCGCTCGTGGTCCCCGACGCTCCCCCACGGCCGGAGTCGCAGCCCGCGACGGCCGGGAGAGCCAGAACCGCGACTACGAGCCAGCGGCGCGGCATCGCAGCCCTCCTAGGAGAAGACGTAGAGCTCGTAGGCGTCGTTCGGAAGGTCGCCGTGTTCGCTCGAGCCCCCGTACGTGTGGTAGTAGCTGTGGGCGCTCCCAAGGTCGTTGGGAAAGCCCGCCACCGGGCTCGGCCGAGCGAGCTTCATGCACCCGAGCGAGTAGTAGTCGGCCTCGCGCTCCCAGCAGAAGGGATCGTCGTAAGTCGAGGTGCAGGATTGCCCGTTCGAGGCCGTCTCCTCGCTGTGAATGAAGAGCTCCGTCCGCTTCGTGACGCCGTCCCGGCAATATTTATCTTGGACCCACCAGACGCGTCCCCTGATCGCCGAGCCCTCGTAGTGGTTCCAGTGGCCCCACTGCGCGTACCAGCCGGCGGGCAACCATCCCTCGCCGCGCCTGCACTCGTTCGCGGAGCTGCCCGAACCGGCGCGCCAGCTGTGGGAGTACTGCGCTGGGCTCGGCGGATACGTCCATTTCCACGTCAGTGTCGAGTTCAGATTCGTGTTGCGGTTGAACGTCCACCAGCCGTTCGCCGCAGTCGCGGAGCCGCAGGCGAGCAGTGCGGTGGCGGCCGCGAGGGTGACGACGGCGCGCCGCATCAACTCGTCCCGAGCGGGCGGCTGGGGTTGTAGAGCGGGCGACGCCAGCTAGGGAAGCCGTGGACGCCGCGGGCCTCGGGGAGCGGCATGGTCCGGTCGCACGCTCCCACCGTGAAGTCGCACTCGAGGAAGACTCCTCCCCGACGGACGCTCGTCCAGGCTCTGACGTGAAGACCGGAGGAGCCTACGAAGCGAGGCTCGGCGACGCTCGAGGCGGCGACCCTCAGGGCCTTCTGGAGCGAGATCTTCCCTGGGGTGATGTGGAAAACGGCGAGACCAGAGGTGGACGATGCGACGACGCGGTCGGCGCGCCAGTCGCCGGCGTATCCGACCCAGCCCACGGCCGCATCGACGCGCGTGAGGTCGAGCGCTGCAACCTCGCGAGCCGTCTCCAGCTCCAGGACGCGGACGGTGGGCCGGCCCTGAGCCGGCCCTTGCTCCACGAAAGCCTGTCTGCCGTTCGGGCTGATGGCGACGAGCGCGGAATCTGCGGCGAGCACTCTCATCTGTCCTGGACCGTCGAAGACGACGAGGTCGAGCGCTTCCCCTTCGTGCTCGCTGTACGCGATGAGTCGGGTGCCGGCCCAGCCGACGACGATGTACCGGCCGGGCTCGGACGACCACACCTCGGGAGCCCCTTCGAGCGAGGGGCGGACGATGACGTCCCCGACGTAGGACAGGCCGGCGCGGTAGTCGCGCTCGGCGCCCTTGAAGTAGGCGAGCGCGCCGTCGGCCCGCCAGGCGAGCGAGAAGGCGCCCTCCGCCAGGACGTCGTCCGTTCCAGCGCGGCTGTCATAGAGGCGGATGGAAGGTGTCGCGAGCGCGTCGCCGGGCTCGATGCCCTGATCCGGCCACGACAGCTTCGGATCGTCGTGACGAAGCTCCCGCCACGAGTTGTACGCGAGGTAGCGTCCATCGGCCGACGGCACAGCCGCGGGTGTGAGCCAGCCCGCGAGCGGCGTCACCGGTGGCTCCGCAAGGCGCACAGGTCCTCCCGGCAGGCCGAAGATCCGCGCGCCCACCGAGTAGAGACCGGGGAGCGACGGTGCCGCGGGGTGAGAGCGCGCCTGCTCCTGCTCGCCGTCGCCACAGCCGGCGAAAGCGACCATCGCCATGAGTGCGAATCCTGCGAGGAGATGCCTGCTGAGCGCCACGTCTGCCCTTCGTCTCGACCTTCCGTTTGGAGCCGGCGGGCGCGGCCGTCTTCAACGATGCGGCCTAGCGCGAGCCCTGTCAATTGTCCATTTGGACCAGTACCGCTCCCATAGCCTTCGGGGCCGTGCGCCACCGATTTCCAGCAGACGTCCTCCTTCTCATCACCGTCGTCTTCTGGAGCTTCAACTTCACGGTCGTGAAGTACGCGCTCACGCACGGCTGGGAGCCGCTCACCTACTCGTCCGTCCGCTTCGCCATCGGCGCCCTCCTCTTCTCCGGCTTCACGTACGCGCGTGAAGGGAGCCTGGTGGTCAGGAGGATGGACGTGCTCCTGATGACCGGTGCCGCGGCTGCCGGCATCTGGCTCAATCAGCTTTCGTTCGTCTATGCCGTGCGGCTCACGACGGCCGCGACCGTCGCGCTCATGTTCGGGACGCTGCCGATCTTCGTCGCCCTGATCTCACGGGCGCTGGGGCAGGAGCATTTGCACTTTCGGCACTGGCTCGCCACGATCATCTCCTTCTCGGGCGTGGCGCTGGTCGCACTCGGCGCGCCGAGCGGCCTGGGCGGCGACCTCGGCGGCATCCTGCTCGGCCTCGTCGCCTCCGTGACGTGGGCGGCCTACTCGGTCGCCATGGGCCCGCTCATGCGCCGGTATTCGCCGTACAGGATCAGCGCGTTCATGCTGCTCGTCGGATCGGTCCCGCTACTCGCCTCCGCGTTCGAGCAGCTGATTCGCCAAGACTGGTCGGACCTCGGCCCGCTCGCGTGGGGGGCCTTCGTCTACAGCCTCTTCTTCTCGCTCGTCTTCACGAACATCATGTGGTTCACCGCCATCGACCGGGTCGGGGCGGCCCGGTCGTCCCTGTACGCGAACCTCCAGCCGTTCCTCGGTGCGTTCTTCGCCCTGGTCGTGCTCTCGGAGGAGATGGGGACCCTCCAGATCGCCGGCGGGATCGTCATCGGAGCGGGGATCCTCCTCGCCAGGCGCGCCCAACCACCCGCGCCGAGCGTTGATTAAACTGAGTCCGATGACAGATTTCATGCCGCTCGACGGGTGGGATCACGTCGAGATGTGGGTTGGCAACGCGAAGCAGGCGGCGTTCTTCTACGAGCAGGCCTTCGGCTTCACCCGCACGGCCTACGCCGGCCCGGAGACAGGCGTCCGAGATCGCGCCTCCTATGTGCTCGAGCAGGGGGAGATTCGCTTTGTCGTGACGAGTGCCTTGCGTCAGGACCACGAGATTGCGCACCACTCCTCCCGGCACGGGGACGGCGTCAAGGACATCGCGCTCGGCGTGCCCGACGCAACCGATGCGTACCGGCAGGCGGTGCAGCGGGGCGCCCGCGGCGTGATCGAGCCCCACACGGTCGAGGACGAGTTCGGGCAGGTCGAGCTCTCGGCCATCGGCACCTACGGCGACACGATCCACTCCTTCGTGAACCGGAAGGGCTACGAGGGCCCGTACCTCCCGGGCTACAAGTCCGTCTCGCCCAACGGGCAGACGAATGCCGGCGTCGGGCTGCTCGCGGTCGACCACTGCGTGGGCAACGTCGAGCTTGGCCGCATGGATCACTGGGTGGAGTTCTACGAGCGCGTCATGGGCTTCACGGAGATGATCCATTTCTCCGACGAGGCGATCTCGACCGAGTACTCCGCCCTCATGTCGAAGGTCATGTCGGACGGGCAGGGGAAGATCAAGTTCCCCATCAACGAGCCCGCCGAGGGAAAGCGCAAGAGCCAGATCGAGGAGTACCTCGAGTTCTACGGCGGGCCCGGCGTCCAGCACGTCGCCATGACGACGTCGAACATCGTCGAGACGGTGGAGGCGCTCAAGGAACGGGGGATCGGGTTCCTCGAGACGCCGGAGACCTACTACGAAGACGTCGGCGACCGCGTCGGCGAGATCGACGAGTCGTGGGACGACCTGCGCCGCCTGCGCATCCTCGCCGACCGCGACGACGACGGCTACCTACTCCAGATCTTCACGAAGACGGCACAGGACCGGCCCACTCTCTTCTTCGAGGTGATCGAGCGGCACGGCGCGCGCGGCTTCGGGGACGGGAATTTCAAGGCGCTCTTCGAGGCGATCGAGCGCGAGCAGGCTCTGCGCGGCAACCTTTGAGGCTCTGCACGTTCGAGGTCGGCGGCCGCGAATCCCCCGGCCGGGTCGAAGGCGACCGGGTCGTCGAGCTCGGCGCTCCCTCCCTGCGCGCATGGCTCGTGGAGGGTGGGGAGGAGGTCGGCGAGCACGCACTGGCCGAGGTGCGGCTCCGAGCGCCCATCCCGCGCCCTCCGTCAGTGCGCGACTTCTACGCCTTCGAGCGGCATGTCGCCACGGCTCGTGCCCAGCGCGGGCTCGAGATGGCGCCTGAGTGGTATCGGATACCTGTCTTCTACTTCTCGAACCCGGCCGCCGTGGTAGGCCCGGACGATGAGATCCGGTTCCCGGCCGAGAGCTCTGCGTGGGACTACGAACTGGAAGCGGCGGCAGTCGTCGGGGGAGACGGTGGGATTGCCGGCTTCACGGTTCTGAACGACTGGTCGGCGCGCGACCTTCAGAAGATGGAGATGGCCGTCGGGCTCGGGCCGGCGAAGGGCAAGGACTTCGCTACCTCGGTCGGGCCCGTGCTCGTGACGCCTGACGAGCTCGGCGACCTGCGGCTCGAGATGGTCGCTCGTGTGAACGGAGAGGAACGCTCGCGCGGGAGTCTCGGCGACATGCATTGGTCGTGGGAGCAGCTGCTCGAGCACGCGGGCCGGAACACGCGGCTGCAAGCGGGGGAAGTCCTGGGCTCCGGAACCGTGGGGACGGGCTGCATTCTCGAGCACGGTGACGGGCGCTGGCTCCAGTCCGGCGACGTCGTCGAGCTCGAGATCGAGCGGATCGGCGTGCTGCGAAACCGCGTCGTCAGCCCGCGCGAATCTGGCTGAGCGCCGCCAGGAGTTCGCGATGCCGGCGTTCCTCGTCGGGCAGAGCTTCCTCGGCCGGCGGCCGCAGGCGGTTCATCAGCGCATTCATCGGCCTGACGACGAAGAAGAAGACGGCGGCTGCAACCGCCGCGAACGCGATGAGGTCGGTCAAGAAGGACCCGTACCGGAACACCGAGTCGTTGATCGTGAAGGTCAGGTCGCGGAAGTCCGGCTTTCCGATGATCATCGCGACCACCGGCATCAGCAGGTTGTCGACGAACGACGTGACCAGCGCGCCGAACGCGACGCCAAGAACGAACGCGACAGCAAGCTCGACGATGTTGCCGCGGAGCAGGAAATCGCGGAATTCCTTCATCATGGAGGGACCTCCTAAGGCAGGCGGAAATCGGGCGACGCTATTCTTGTCGTATGCCCACGTACCAGCGCTTCGGGCGCCTTCCACGTAAGCGCCACATCCAATTCCGCGAGAACGGAACGCTCCTCACCGAAGAGGTCATGGGCCTCGAAGGGTTCGTCGGGAACGAGTCGATCCTCTACCACCTCCACTCGCCTTGCCGGGTGAAGGAGATCGCCGACTTCGAGCCGCTCGAGCGCGCCGAGTGGACGCCGGAAGGCCATGCCCACAGGCATTTTCGAACGATCGGAATCGAGCCCGGCGGAGATGCCGTGAGGGGCCGCAAGCTCCTGATGTGGAACCAGGACGTCGAGATCTACCTCTGCCGCCCGAGCGAACCGATGAATTTCTTCTACCGCAACGGCGAGGGCGACGAGGTCGTCTTCGTCCACGAGGGCAAGGGCACCGTGGAGTCGATCTTCGGTGACCTCCCCTATCGGGAGGGCGACTACGTGGTCATCCCGCGCGGGACGACCTACCGCTTCGTGCCGGAGGGCGAGCAGCGCTACGTCGTCTTCTCCTCCCCGGGCCTGATCGAGATTCCGCGCCGCTACCGGAACGAGTACGGGCAGCTCCTCGAGCACGCGCCCTACTACCACCGCGACATCCACCCGCCGCTCGAGCTGAAGACACACAGCGACCGCGGGGAGCACGTCGTCAAGCTCCGCATCAAGGACGGCCACCAGACCTACGTCCTCGACTACCACCCCTTCGATGTCGTCGGCTGGGACGGCTACGTCTACCCGTGGACGTTCAACATCAACGACTTCGAGCCGATCACGGGGCGCATTCACATGCCGCCGCCGACGCACCAGACCTTCCAGGGCAGGAACTTCGTCATCTGCTCGTTCTGCCCCCGCAATCTCGACTTCGACCCGCTCGCGATCCCGATTCCCTACCACCACTCGAACCTGAACTCGGAGGAGATGATCTATTACGTCTCCGGCAACTTCGGCTCGCGCAAGGGCATCGAGATCGGGTCGGTCACGCTGCATCCGTCGGGCATCCCGCACGGCCCGCATCCCGGCCTGGCGGAGAAGTCGATCGGCTTGACGGAAACGCACGAGCTCGCCGTGATGTGCGACACCTTCCATCCGCTCCGGCTGACCGAGCTCGCGCGCGAGCTCGACGATCCGTCCTACGCGTACTCCTGGTACGAGGAGCCGGCGGCCGCGAAAATCGCCTCGAGCGCCGACGAGGATCCTGCAGGAGTCACTTCGCACCTGTGAGTCGCACTCTTGTCGTCGACTTCGACGGCACGGTCACCGAACAGGATCTCCTCGACGAGATCGCAAGCCGCTTCGGCGACCCGGTCGTCTACCGAGCGGTCGACGAGGGGCTCGGCGAGGGCCGCATGCCGCTTCGCGAGGTGATCACACGGGAGTTCGAGCCGGTGCGGAAGCCGCTGGAGGAGATCGTGGGCTGGGAGCTCGAGAACGTGAGGATCCGGCCCGGCTTCCGCGAGCTCGTCGAGCTCGCGGAAGCGCAAGGCTGGCGCTTCGTCATCGTCTCCTCGGGCTTCCACGAGCTGATCGAGCCGATCCTCGAGCGCGAAGGAGTCTCCGTCGAGCTGCACGCGAACCGGGTCGACCCTCGGCCCGACGGCTGGCGCGTCCTCTGGCAGTACGGCGAATCGTGCGAGTCCTGTGGCGAGTCGTGCAAGCGGTCGATCGTCCAGGAGTTCGCGGGAGACGGCGAGCTCGTGTACGTGGGGGACGGTTATTCGGACCGCTGCGCGGCCGAAGCGTCGGACCGCGTCTTCGCCACGAAGGGCCTGGCCCAATACCTCGACGAACGGGGAATACCCTATGAGCGCTTCGACGACTTCCACGACGTCGCGCGCCGTCTCGCTTCTTGAGCCCTACGACTTCGAGCTCTCGACCGAGCGCTACCGCGCCTTCGGTCCTGACCTCGCCAACCTCTGGCAGGAAGGCGGCCTGCACCGAGTGTTCGACGGCCGTGAGATCCGGATCCAGCCTGCTCCGGGCGGGGTGCGCATCCAGCCGGGCGATTCGCAGCTCGTCGATCGCGTGCGCCGCTATCTCGGCGAGCCCTTCGATCTCGACGGCTTCGGCGCGTTCGCTGCCACCGACCCAGTGCTGGCCCGCCTCGCCGAGGGCCTGCGCGGATTTCGCCCCCCGCTCGCGCCTGATCCCTACGAGACTCTCGTCACCTCGATTACGGCGCAACAGATCTCCCTCCGCGCCGCCTTCGCGGTGCGCAACCGGCTCGTCCAGGCATTCGGGGAACCTTTCGAGCACGCGTATTCGTTCCCGACCCGCGAGCGCATGGCGGCCGCAGAGCCGGACGAGCTCTTGCCGCTCGGATTCTCGCGCCGCAAAGCCGAATACGTGGTCGGACTGGCGCGCTCCGACCTCGATCTCGACGGGCTCGCGGTCCTCCCCGACGACGAGGTGAAAGCCCGGCTCGTTGTGGTTCCCGGCATCGGCGAATGGACCGCCGACTGGTTCCTCGCCCGCCACCTCGCGCGCCCGGATGCCTGGCCGGCCGGTGACCTCGGCCTCCGCAAGGCCGTCCTTCATTTCTACGGCGAGGAGGACACGCGCGCCGCCGGCGAGCGCTTCCCCGGGCACCGCAACCTCGCCGCCCACTATCTCCTGACCGGTCAGCGAGTATTGGGCTGATGGCGATCGACGAGCAGCCCAGCGAAGACGTCCTGCGCCGGCTCGTCGAGGAGGCCCAGGCGCGCGGCGAGGACTCCGTCGTCGTCGAGGCGACACCCGAGACGGCGGACGCCTGGCGCCGCGCCGGGTTCTCCGAACGGGCGCGCATCCTGGAGGCTCCGATCGCAGCTCTCGAGCATCGGCTGGGCGACGAGCGGAAGCCGTCTTTCGGTTCGATCCACGTGCAGACGGACGACATCGACGCCGTCGTGCGAGGCGTCCGCCAGTTCGTCCCCCGCATGCCCGGAAACTCGCAAGGCAGCGTAGTCTCGCCGCCCCGGAACGGCTGGGTGACGGTCTACGACGAGCTCGCGGACCGCGAGCCCGAAATGCTGAGAAGGCTCGCGCGCGAGCTCTCCGATCGCATGGGGGCGGTCGTCCTCCTACTTGGCGTCGAGGAGGGCGAGATCGTTCGATTCGTGCTCTTCGAGCGCGGTCGGGTCATGGACGAGTACCTGTCGGTGCCCGAGCACCACGGCGAGCTCCCGCCTGGGGACGTGATCGCTCTCTCGGCGAACCCGACCGTCGTCGCGCGTCTTACCGGGGCCGACCCCGGGGAGGTGCGCCGCGTGGTCCGCACCGCCAAAACGGTGGGAGACCTCCCGGCAGCGCCGGACCTCGTCGCAGAGGTAGCGGCGGTCATGGGCGTCGAGGGAACCGTGCATGGCTACGCCGCCGCATTGGCCCTCGAAGACGCTCTTGTTCTGGCGCGCGAGTGAAAGCTGGCCCGCGCTCGGCGGGACGCGTGTGAAGGCAGTCTCCGTTCAACCCCTGAGTAGTATTCGCGGGCGCGTGATGAGTGGGAAAAGTGCAGCGCTGATCTTGCCGCCCCTTGTTGCGATCTTCTCGACCTGCGTCTTGACCGGCTGTTTGGGCCAAAGTGGGGAGTCGTCTTCTCCGCCTTCAACCTCGTCGGCCTCTTCCACAACCCGGGATGCGAATGGAGCTTCGCCGCTGGTCCGAAAGCTTCCATGGGTGGGCGAGGTTGTGATTACGCACACATCCGAACAAGGAATCGTGATTCGCGACAGAGCGACTGGCGGCAGCCGCTTCTTCATCTCCGCCGAACAGGCTGGCGAATGTCTTAATTTCCTTGATGCGAATCCGAACCCGACTCGACAGTCAATGGCGGCTGCTTGTCCGGGTGATACACCGTGAGCTGCATTCGGTGACAGTGTCGTGAGGCCGCGTCTCGTCGGGCTAACGGGTACGGGCAGTGGTTCGCTGCGTACTGGTAGTGGGGTGAAGTAGAACGATGATGTCGGCCTCTCTTCGCAGCGCCTCGGTGTAACAGCTCCTTCTGGTTTCCTCGGTAGCCGAGGTTCTCCGACGTGAACGTCGATGCCGAGCGCCCGTGCCAGCTCGACACTGTTGTCGAGACTGGCATCGACGAAAGGAGACGATCAGTAATTCCGGCCGGGATATCGGCGACTGTCCGTTCGAGGTAGTTTCTGCCCGGTAGGCAGGCATCGTGATGACGACCTTAGGGATGTTATTCCCCGCAAGCGCTCGCTCGGCGGACGATCCGGCGACTACCCTCGCCCAATGAGACGTCCGGCGCTCCGTGGAGCCCTTACGTGGGCCGGCCTGCTCGTTTCGCTGGTCTTCATCTATTTCGCTTTCCGGGGCATCGACTTCGGAGGTCTCCAGACGGCGTTGGCGCGGAGCGATTACTGGGCTCTCGTCCCGGCCCTTTTCGTGCTCGCAGTCGCGATCGTCCTTCGAGCCGTTCGCTGGCGCATCCTCTTCCCGCCTGAATGGCGGCCGCCAATACGGATCGTGACGAATGCGCTACTCATCGGGTATCTCTTCAATAGCATTCTCCCCGCCCGCGCAGGGGAGGCTGCCCGCGTCGTCGCCCTGAAACAGCGGGCGGGAACGCCTACATTCGTAGCGCTCGGAACCGTCGTCGCCGAGCGCGCGGTCGACGTACTCGTCCTGCTCGCTCTCCTGTTTGCGGCCGCTCCGGTGCTACCCACCGCCGAGTGGCTACCGAGGGCGCTGATCCTCGGCGCGATCCTGTTCGTTGCGATCGCGGTCGTTTTCGTGGCCTTCGCTCTGTACGGAGAGCGCCCGGCCCGCTTCATGCTCCAGCCGCTTCGCCTCTTGCCGGGCATGTCCCGCGAACGCATCGAGCTCGCTGCCGCCAACCTGGTGCGTGGGTTCGCAGTCTTCCGTCGGTCCGCCATCGCCGTGCCCGCCTTGGCCCTCACCGCGGTCTCGTGGATCCTCATCGCGCTCGCGTTCTGGATCTGCATGGACGGATTCCACCTTGGCCTCGGCTTCTCGGCCGGGGTCCTGGTCGTCGTTTCAGTCAACCTCGCAATGATCCTTCCGTCTGGGCCGGCTGCGATCGGTGTGTTCGAGGCGGCGACGATCGTTGCGCTGCTCCCCTTCGGCATCGATCGCTCTACTGCTCTCTCCTATGCGCTCGTTCTGCACGCGCTCAACGTCCTCCCATTCATCGTTGCGGGCTACGTTGCCCTGCAGTCCCACACGCTCGCGGTACGCCGTGCTGCAGCCGGTTATCCGGGGCCTGCGTCCTCCGGCTGACCCAGAAGAGTTTTCAGCGCGGGCGCGTCCGCTCGGCTCCGTGCACCTTCCGATCGCGGTTGCACCAGTCCCAGAAGCGGTGTACTTTCGGCCGGGAGGGTGGTGCGGCGTGAAGATGCAGATTAGCGGCGGTTTTGCGCCAGAGACAAGTGGGGAAACAGGCGCCGGACCCACGAGTCGAGCTGGCAACGAGGGGGGTCGTCGACCGCTCGTTCGGCCCGCGTATGCGTTGGCCGTTATATGGGTCGTGATCGGTTTTTTCCTCTACGTCTTCCAGATACT
>Ga0307415_100000237_pt1 | contig 24106 bp, 22 predicted proteins | sample DK1Cmetagenome_FD_204524 | JGI IMG/M metagenome (GOLD analysis project Ga0307415, IMG submission 204524) | Maize rhizosphere microbial communities from greenhouse at UC Davis, California, United States - DK15-C-2 | ecosystem: Host-associated > Plants > Roots > Rhizosphere > Soil | place: USA... | reverse complement strand
AACTTCACCACCACCACCGCCTGCGCGGCCTCCAACCCCGCCATCGGCCTGGCCTTCCAGGCCATCCGGCACGGCGAGGCCACGGCCATGATCGCCGGCGGCTCGGAGTCGGCCTTCGTCCAGGTCGCGTTGATCGCCTTCGCCCAGATGACCGCCCTGGCGACCAAGTTCAACGACCGCCCCACCGAGGCCTCGCGGCCGTTCGACGCCCTGCGCAACGGCTTCGTGATGGGCGAGGGCGCCGGGGCGCTGATCCTGGAGGGGCGCGAGCACGCCCTGGCCCGCGGCGCGACCATCCACGCCGAGCTGGTCGGCTTCGGCCAGTCGGCCGACGCCTTCCACATCACCGCCCCGTCCGAGGACGGCAGCGGGGCCGCCCTGGCCATGCGGCGGGCGCTGCGCTCGGCCGACCTGCCCCCCGAGGCGATCGGCTACGTCAACGCCCACGGCACCTCGACCCCGACCGGGGACGTCTCCGAGACCAGGGCCATCCGCCTGGCCTTCGGGGAGCACGCCGACCGGCTGGCCGTCTCCTCGACCAAATCGATGATCGGGCACCTGTTCGGGGCGGCCGGCGCGGTCGAGGGCATCGCCACCGTGCTGGCGGTGCGGGACGGGATCCTGCCCCCGACCATCAACCAGACCGACCCCGACCCGGCCTGCGACCTCGACTACGTGCCCAACCAGGCCCGCAAGGCCGAGGTGGACGTGGCCATGTCGAACGGCTTCGGCTTCGGCGGCCACAACGCGGTGGTGGTGTTCCGCCGCCACCAGGCCTAGCCGGCCGACGGCCGGCGGTGAAGCTCTACGCGGAGACCTCCGGGCTGCGGGCCCGCCAGCTGCTGGGCGACCTGGCCGTGGTGGCCTGGACGGCCGCCTGGGTGTGGGCCGGGCTGACCCTGTACCGGCTGGTGGAGCGGCTGGTCGCCCCCGGGGCGCGGCTCGAGCAGGCCGGCGGCAGTTTCGCCGGCGACGTGGCCGAGATCCACCAGAAGATCGGCCGCCTGCCGGTGGTCGGCGACGACCTCCAGGACCCGTTCGGCCGCCTGGGCGGCGTGGGCCAGACCCTGGCCGACGCCGGCGCGACCCAGCAGCAGGTCGTCCACCAGCTCGCGCTCTGGCTGGGGGTGGTGGTCGCCGCCGTCCCGATCGCCGCTCTGCTGGTGGCCTGGCTGCCGCGCCGGGTCGGCTGGGCGCGCGAGGCCGGGGCGGCCGCCCGGCTGCGCCTGGACGGGGCCGACCTCGAGCTGTTCGCCCTGCGGGCGGTGGCCAACCGGCCCCTCCGCCAGCTCCACCGGGTCACCCCCGACCCGGCCGGCGACCTCCGCGCCGGCGAGTACGAGGCCCTGGCCGACCTGGAGCTGCGGTCCCTCGGCCTGCGGGCCCGGCCGCGTCGGAGCTAACGGCGGCGCCAGAGCAGGGCCAGGCCGCCCAGCAGCAGGCAGGCCACGCCGGCGCAGGCGGCCAGCTGGACCGGGGCGGCCAGGATGCGCAGGCCGAGCCGCTCGACCAGGGGCGACGGGCTGGCCGCGACCCGGCCGGTGATGCGGTCGGCCGCCGGCGGCAGGGTCGCCCCGGTCGCGTCCTCGGGTGGCTCCGGGCGGACGCCCAGCAGCTCGGCGCCGACCTTGGGCCTGACCTTGAACCCGTAGCCGAGCAGGGCGCGCACGTCGTCGTACATGTGGTCGGAGCCGAGGACGACCGCCACCAGGGTGCGGCCGCCCCGTCGCTGGGCGGCCACGATGGTCGAGCCGGCCTGGGTCGTGTAGCCGGTCTTGATGCCGAGGGCGCCCGGGTCACGGCCCAGGCCGACGAAGTGGTTGTGGTTCCCGAGCACGGTCTTGCGGCCGCCCGGCCAGGCGTAGGGCGCCACCCGCGAGCCGACCAGCTTGGCCAGCACCGGCCGCTCCAGCAGGGCCCGGCCGAGCACGGCCAGGTCGGCGGCGCTGGCCCGGTGGCCGGGGGCGTCCAGGCCCGACGGGTCGCGCCAGGTCGAGTCGGTGCAGCCGAGCTCGGCCGCCTTGGCCTGCATGGCCTGGATGAAGCCGGCCCGGCCGCCGTCCGGCCAGGCCGCGGCCAGGGTCTCGGCGGCGTCGTTGGCCGAGACCAGCAGCAGGGTCGTCAGCAGCTGGTCGCGGCGGATCCGCCAGCCGGTCTTGTAGCCGAAGCGGGTGCCGTCGACCCGCTCGGCGGCCTCCGGGACCCGCAGGACCTTGCTCTGCCGGTAGGAGTCGTTGGCCACGATGGCGGTGAGGATCTTGGTGGTGGAGGCGATCAGGACCGGCCGGTGGGCCAGGCGCTGCCAGAGCACGGCGCCGGTGGCGGCGTCCATGACCACGGCGGCCCGCGCCTCCACCCGGGGCGCGGGTGGAGCCGCGGCGGCCGGGATCGCCATCCATCCCACGACCAGGGCGAGGGCCAGGACCAGGGAGGGCAACCACCGTTGGCGGGAGCGCACGCCGGTAGGCTGCCCGAACCCGTGGATTGAACGCAACACCCTCGAGCGGCGCGGGAGGGAGGAACCCGGACGGCGACGGGCGCCGCCGCCGGGTGATCGCCGGGAGCTCGGCGTCGGCCCTTCGACCGACGCGAGGCTCCGGTTGCGAGGGGTCCGGGATCGCCGGCCCTTCGACCGGTTTCCGCAGGCCCCTGCGGCGATATGTTCAAGGATGGCACAACCTCATCCAGACCGCCCATGCGCATTGTTGTCCAGGTCCACGTCGTTAGGAGCCGCCCGTGCTGACCGTGTTCTCCGACCTGCACTGCCCCTGGGCGTACGTGTTCTCGATCCGGCTGCGCCGGGCTCGGGGCGGGGTCGACCAGCCGCCGGTGGCCTGGCGCTGCTGGCCGCTCGAGCTGGTCAACGAGCGCGGCACCCCCTGGGAGACGCTCAGCCAGGAGGTCCCGGTCCTGACCCAGCTGGAGCCCGACCACTTCGCCCCGCCGCGCCGCGAGACCTGGCCATCGACCCTGCTGCCGGCCATGGAGGCTCTGAAGGTGGCCGGCGAGCTGGGCGGGCCGGCGGCGGCCGACCGCTTCGACGAGGTCGCCCGGCGGGCCTTCTTCCTGGAGCGGCGCGACCTGTCGATCCGGCCCACCCTGGCCGAGCTGGCCACCGAGGCCGGCCTGGACCGGGGCCGCTTCCTGGACGCCTTCGACGGCGGCGGCCACCGCCGCAGCGTGGTCGCCGACTGGCAGGAGGGCCGGCGCCGGGGCGTGGAGGGCTCGCCGCACGCCTTCCTGCCCGACGGCACGGGCGTGTTCAACCCCGGCATCGGCGAGATCGACTGGATCCGCGGCATCCCCGTCCCCCGCGACGTGGACGAGGGCGCCATCGCCAAGCTTCTCGACCAGGCCGCCACGGGCGGCTAGGCGACGAACGTCGCGATCCTCCCGAGGCTCGCCCGGAGAAATGCGACGAACCCTCCCGATCCTGGCCGGATTTTGCACACGAGCAGCGAACGCGGCAATCTCTGCGGAACGTGGAGCCAGGTCGGTCCGGCTCCCCGAGGCGCGTGCGACCCCCGGGCGCGCCGACCGGCCGAAGCGGCCGGCACAACTATGGAGCACGAGCAAGCATCGGTTGGCGGCAGGCATCTGGCCCAGCGGCGCCGGCGGCGTCCGACCGCGCTGCTGGCGGCGGCCTGCGTCCTGCTGATCCTGGCCCTCGGGATCGGTGGGTTCGTGCTCTTCTTCAACCAGCCGGCCCAGAGCCTGGCCTGCCGCGGCGGCAGCCTGCCGCTGCACGTGGCCGCCTCCCCCGACCAGGCCGGGGTGATCACCCAGGCCGCGGCCGAGTACGAGCGGCGCCGGCCGGCGGTCGAGGACCGCTGCGTCGACGTCCAGGTCCGCGGCACCGACTCGGTCGAGGCCGCCGCCGCCCTGTCCACCGGCTGGGACGAGTCCACCCAGGGCGCCCGTCCCGACGTCTGGGTGCCGGCCTCCTCGACCTGGGCGCTCCAGGTCGCGCTCCGGCAGCAGGCCAGCAAGCAGGCGGTGCTGATCCCCTTGGAGTTCCCCAAGGTCGCCACCACCCCGATGGTCATGGCCATGCCCAAGCCGATGGCCCAGGCGCTCGGCTGGCCGCGCCGCGCCCTCAGCTTCGGGGACCTGCTCGGGGCGGTGCGCAACCCGCAGGGCTGGGGCGCGCTCGGCCATCCCGAGTGGGGAGCCTTCAAGCTCGGCAAGACCGACCCCAACCTGTCCACGCCGGGGCTGGAGGCGCTGATCGGGGCCGTGTTCGCGGCCACCGGGCAGACCACCGAGCTGTCGGTCGAGACCCTGGTCGAGCAGGAGGACCAGCTCCGCCAGGTTATCCTGGGCCTGGAGCGGGCCCCCGGGCAGGACGCCGACACCCCCGCCACCTTCCTGGCCAACCTGCAGCAGGCCGACCAGGCCGGCCAGGCGCTCGGCTTCGTCTCGGCCGTGCCCCTGGACGAGAAGTCGGTCTGGGACTACAACCGCGGCAACGCCAGCGGCCTCCAGGAGACCACCGGCGAGCGCGACAAGCCCAAGGTCCCCCTGGTCGCCGTGTACCCGCAGGAGGGCACCCTGGAGGCCGACCACCCGTGGGTGGTGCTGCGCGCCCCCTGGGTCGACGAAGCCAAGCGCCAGGCCGCCGCCGGGTTCCTCGACTACCTGCGCAGCGAGCCCATCCAGGCCCGCTTCCAGGAGGCCGGGTTCCGGACCTCCGAGGGCCGCCCCGGCCCGCAGCTCAGCGAGGCCAACGGCCTGCTCCCCGACCAGCCGTCCCGGGTGCTGGCCCCGCCGGCCGCCAAAGTGGTGGCGGCGGCCCTGGAGAGCTGGAACGCGGCCCGCAAGCGCAGCAACGTGCTGGCCGTGTACGACGTCTCCGGGTCCATGAAGGAGGAGGTCCCGGGGACCGGCGGCAAGACCAAGATCGACATCGTCAAGACCGCCGCCGGCCAGGCCCTGGCCCTGTTCGCCCCCGAGACCAACCTCGGCACCTGGCTGTTCTCCAGCAACCTGGCCGGCACGCGGGACTGGGTCGAGTCGGTGCCCATCGGGCCGACCAACGCCCGGCTGCCCAACGGCAAGAGCCGCCGCCAGGTGCTGGCCGAGGCCCTGGCCCGCCTCCAGGCGACCGACGGCGACACCGGCCTGTACGACACCACCCTGGCCGCGTTCCGGGCCCTGCAGCGCTCGTACGCCCCACAGCGGATCAACATCGTGGTCCTGCTCACCGACGGCATCAACGACGACCCGACCGGCGGCATCGACAAGGCCGAGCTGCTGCGCCGCCTCAAGGCCGAGCAGCAGAGGGACCGGCCGGTGCGGATCATCACCATCGCCTACGGGACCAACGCCGACGCCAGGTCCCTCAAGCAGATCGCCGACGTCACCGGCGGCCTGGCCTTCGTGTCGAGGGACCCGCGGGACATCCTGCGCGTGTTCACCGACGCCATCACCAAGCTGCCGGCGAGCTAGGCGGAGCCGGGACGAGATCGTCCGCCGCTGGCCGGAGCGCAAGGACGAGCCCGGCGAGACCGAGTTCCGCTGGCACCCGCTCGTCGTGACCACCGGGGTCACGGTCGTGCAGGGGACGGTCGCCTTCCACCATCCGCCCCGGGACGTGCCTGGGCTAGGCTACGCACCATGCGATGGCTGCTGGTGCTGAGCCTTGCCGGGATGGCGGCGTGCTCATCCGGCGATGGCCAGCCACGAGCTGAGCGTGCCCTGCCCGAGGCGATCACCGTCTCCAGCCCGGCGTTCACCGCCGGCTCGGCCATCCCCCAGCGGTTCACCTGCGACGGCGACAACCTCTCTCCGCCGCTGGGCTGGTCGGGCGTGCCGGCCGGGACGGTCGAGGTCGCCCTGGTGGTCGACGATCCGGACGCCCCCCGGGGCACCTACGTGCACTGGATCGTCATCGGCCTCGACCCAGCCAACACCAAGCTGGCCGAGGCCACGGTTCCGCCGGGCAGCCGACAGGCCCGCAACAGCGCAGGCAAGGCCGCCTACACCGGCCCGTGCCCTCCCGGCGGGCCAGCCCACCACTACCGGTTCACCATCTACGCCCTCCAGCGCGCCCCCGACGTCGGCGACGACGCCAGCCCCGAGACGACGATCCAGGCCATCGAGGCGGCCGCCACCGCCCGCGGGCGGTTGGTTGGCACCTACGGCCGCTGAACGGAGCCGAGGAGACTTCCTCCTCGGGCACGGGTCTTACCCAGCGGTGCTGGTCAGGCTTGGTGACTCCCAGCTGGCCGGCGATCGCCAGCAGCAAGCGGGCCACGCCATCGGGGTCGACCAGCTGGTGGAGATGGACTCCTGGGGAGCCGCTCGACGATCCAGCCCGCTTGGGCGCCTGCATGGCCGGCGCCACCATCCGCCGGCGTCGACAAGGACATCGCCTCCTAGCTGCTACGATGCGCCACGGAGGCGTCTCTGGCCTGGTGGCTGGCCCGGTCTTCAAAACCGGTGTGAGCAGCGACCCTGCTCAGGCGGGTTCGATTCCCGTCCGCCTCCGCTGAGCGTCTGACCTGGCGTTTCGCGCTTCACCTCCTTCCGTAAAATCGAGGGTCGAGGGGACGACGTGTCCCGTTGTCAATGGGTTGTCAATGGACGCACTCGGCTCGGCCTCGTGGCCTTCCAGGATTAGCCGTGCCACGGTCGTGGCGGCTCGCTCATCCAGGCCAGGTAGGACGTGGCTGTAGGTGTCCATTGTGATGGCGATGGTCGCGTGCCCGAGCCGTTCGCTGACGACCTTCGCCGGGATGCCGGCGGCGAGCGCCGCGGTCGCGTAGCTATGGCGCAGGTCGTGCAGACGGATGGCGGGTAGCCCAGCGGCGCGAACGTGCTGCCTGAACCAGTCGGAGAACCGCTGCGGGTGGATCGGCGAGCCATCCGGATGGGTGAAGACCAAACCGGAGTCCTCATAGGCCGGGCCAACTGCTGCCCGGTCGGCCGCCTGGCGCGCCTGGTGCTGGCGCAGCGCGGCCACCGTCACTGGGTCGAGCGCGATCGACCGACGGCTTCTAGCCGTCTTTGGCTCCGAGACGTGAACGACGTGGTCGGCAACCACGCGCGGCTGGCGGACAGCGATGCGGGCAGCGTCCAGGTCGACGTCGACCCAACGCAGCCCGAGCAACTCGCCTCGGCGCATGCCAGTGGTGGCAGCCAGCAGCCAGGCGGCGTACTGGCGATCACCCTTAACATGGGTCAGGAAGGCACGGAGCTGGCTGGGGCTCCAGACCTGGAGTTCGGCGGGCTTGACCTTCGGCGGGTCGGCAGCATCGGCCACGTTGCGGACGACATAGCCCCACCGCACGGCGTCCTTGAGCACCCGGTGGATGAGAACGTGGACGTTTCGGACCGTCTTGGGTGCGAGGCTGCCTGGCCGATGACGTCGGCCGGAAGTCAGCAGCTCCCGGTAGAGGACGCTGAGATGGCCGGGGGTGAGCCGCTGTAGCTCGACCGCCCCAAGAGTCGGGATCACATTTGCATCGAGGAGACCCTGGTAGGTCGCCCAGGTCGTGGGACGCAGCCTCAGCTCCATGACCGGCAGCCACTCATCACGCACGAAGCTGCTGATCGTGCGGCGAGATGTCTCGACGAATGTGCCGGCGCGTAGGGCGGCCAGCGCGTCGTTCAGCCCGGCCTGGCACTCCCGCTTGGTCCGATAGCCGCCCCTGCTCCGCTGTCGCGGCTTGCCAGTCGCGGGGTCGGGCACGAACATTACCAGGTGTAGGTGCGACCGCGTTTGCGGATGCTGCCGCGCATCAGCGACGACCCTCGAGAGGCAGGCCAAGCAGCTCTAGCAGCCGGAAGGTGGGTACGACCAGTCGACGGCCGAAGGCGAGGGTGGGAAGCTCCCCGGTTGCGGCCGCCCGGTAGGCAGCGCTGCGGCTCAACCCCAGAAGCTCTCCGGCCTGTTCCACGGTGATCGTTGGGGGCAGCTCGGCCAGCTCGTAAAGTAGCTTGTCGGCAGTCGACGCTGGGCGAGACCGAGACGGTCGTCGTATGGGTTTCGAGCTCGAAGATGTTCCCACTCCCCTTCTCCCTCCAGAGGAGTACGCCGGGAACGGTACTACGTTCCTAGGTTACTGTCCACTTCTCCAGGCTGTAACATCCTCCCGCGGTCGAACAGCCCGGTTCCGACCAGGAGGACAGCCTCATGTCCCTGTCGCGGCAGACTGCCTATGGCCAGATAGCTGACGCGCTCCGCGCCGCGATCCTCGCCGGGGACTACGAGCCAACCGCCGAGGAGCCCACCCGCAACCAGCTCCCAGGGGCCGCGGAGCTTGGCGCCAAATACGGCGTGAGCGACAAGACCGCCGCTCGGGCCGTGCAGCAGCTCATCGCCGAGGGGCTCGTGACCGGCCGCCCGGGGCTCCGTCCGCTGGTTGTCCCAAGAGCACAGCGCCCTGACCGCTGGCCGATGAACCGACGGTACGCCCGAGCCCGCGAGGCCGGCGGCCTGGTCTTCGGCGGCGACATGCTGGGCCGCCAGGTTACCAAGCGGATCACGCAGGCCGGCTGGACGACGGTCCCCCAGCCAGTTGCGCCGCTGCTGCGGATGGACCCTGGCGGCCGGGTGTGGGCTCTGGCTCGGGAGACACTGATCGACGGGCGGGTCGCCGAGCTGAGCGTCAGCTACTTCCCGGCCGAGGTGGCCGAGGGCACGCCGCTGACCACACCGGATGAGTTTCCGCCGGGAGGGGTCGTGCGGGTCGTGCGGGTCCTGGAGGACGCCGGTCATCGCATCCTCCGCACGTCGAACGAGGCCCGATCGCGCCTGGCGACTGATGAGGAGCTGCGCGCCTTCGGTCCCGACCCGGCGCTGAAGCCGCTTGAGGGCCGGGTCATGATCGAGATCACCCACGCGACCTACGGGATTGGCGATGAGCCGCTTGAAGCTGTTGTCAGCGTTCGGCCGGCCGCCGGCAACGTTATCGTCTTTGAGACCTACGAGGGTGCATCGGGAGACGACGAGGACAACGAGCTCGCCAGCTATCCTAGCCGCCCGGGCGCCAATGAGTGAGAAGGCAGCGATGACCGGCGGCTCGGTGTTCGACGAGCATGCATCCCGCAAGCTGGAGGCGGCCTACCAGACACCGGATGTGATCGCCCAGCGGCAGGAAACCCTGCGGGCGCTCGCCCTACGACCAAGTGAGCGAGTCCTCGACATCGGAGCGGGGCCTGGCCTGCTGGTGGCTGAGATGGCCCAAGAGGTCGGCCCGTCGGGTCATGTGACTGGCCTGGAGATCAGCGACAGCATGCTCGCCCTCAGCAGAGCGCGCTGCGCCAACCCAGCCGTCCGGGAGCAAGTGAGCTTCGTCAAGGCAGACGCTGTGGCGCTCCCATTCCGGGATGAAGCCTTCGACGTGGCGGTTTCCACTCAGGTGTACGAGTACGTCGCCGACCTGGATGCTGCACTGGCCGAACTCAACCGTGTGCTTCGCATCGGTGGACGCACGCTGATCCTCGACACCGACTGGGACTCGATCGTCTGGAACGCCAGCGACGAGGGACGCATGCACCGGCTCCTTGCTGCCTGGACGGAGCGGTTCGCCGATGCCCATCTTCCCCGTTCACTGGCCCGCCGGCTCAAGGACGCCGGCTTCCACGTCGACGGACGCAAAGTCCTGGTGCTGTTCAACCCCGAGTATGATCCCAATACCTATAGCATCGCGAATGGCCAGATCATGGCCGACTTCGCCGTCGCCCGGCAGCGGATGACGCAGGAAGAGGCCCAGGCGTGGATGGAGGACCTGCAACGGCTCGGCCAGGCACGCCGCTATTTCTTCAGCCTCAACCGGTATCTCTTCACCGCTACCCGAGTCCGATGAGCCGATCCGCAGCTGCAAGGGAGCGCGTACCTCAATTGCGGCCGCCCGCTGTCCTTCTGCACAGGGGATCCTGCCGTGGTGACTGAAGTCACACGGCGGCTGAGCATCCAGGGTGGACAGCGACCTGGGAGGCCTACCTGTATTGGGTCCTGTGCCGCCAGTCGGAGGTCTGACCCTGAGGATTCCTGCTGTCCTAGAGACCTCATCCTGAAACGAAAATCGCCCGCGTAGCAACGGGCTCTGCCGCACCGAGAGCCGAGCTCGGCCGGGCCGCCCGATTCTCATCCCTCCTGGCGGCCCCCGGCCATGGGGGTCTTATTAGCTAAATGCTGGTAACCGCTGTGCGAACCGCCGTTCTCCCAGATCGCACTCGACCGTCGGGGACGAAGGTATGCGTTCAATCAGCCCACAGGTATGCGTTCATCTATCCCGGTTTGACGCGCCCTGGCCAGCGTGCGTCATATGCCGAGGGTATCGCTTCGGTGGCGGCCGGCCCGCCCGGCCGCCACCCGATCTGGTGTTCTCACCGATGCCGGCGTTGGCGGACAATCGCGTTCACGTGCAAGGAGGAGCCATGCCACGGCTGGACGACACCGCGGTCGCCGAGGGCCTGCAGCGCCTGCCTGGCTGGGAGCGGCGCGGCGACGAGATCATCAAGACCTTCGCACACGAGGACTTCGCCCACGCGATGGTGTTCGTCAACGAGGTCGCCGCGGCGGCCGAGGCAGCCGGCCACCACCCCGACATCGACATCCGCTGGAACAAGGTCACCCTGGCCCTGTCCAGCCACGCCGAAGGAGGCCTGACCGACCGCGACTTCCAACTCGCCGCCCGCATTCAGGAGTTCGACCAGCCAACGCAGCCTGCCTAACCGACCGCCGCGTTGCGCCCTCCCGTCCCTGGTCAGCAGGTGAGGTGGAGGGCGGCCGCGGCGCCGGCCGGGTCGAGCTCACCGAAGCGGCGCACCGCCTGGGCGGTGGGCAACGCCTCCACAGTCACGCCGCGCTGCTGCAGCTGTTGGATCGCGCCGGGATCGGGCCGCATGCGGCCATCGGCGCCGGTCCCCACGACCAAATGCGAGGGAAGCTCGTCAAGGACCTCGACGAGGTCGTCGAGCACCAGCGCGTGGCCGTCCCGGCGCCACCAATTCCGCACCACCTGGTCGGGCAGGACGATGAGGTCCTTGGTCTCCTCACGCCCGTCGACGACGATCCGCCCGAACTCGTAATGGTCGATGCGCGCCATCCCACCGCTCCCAACGGTTCGGTCGCCTCGCGGCCCCATGCCGATCGGCTAGGTTCATCTCGTGGACGAGGGTACCCGCGACTACTGGCGGGTCGCCTGGGAATCGGCGGACTCTTAGCATCCTAGCGAATCGAGAACCCATCCTTACCATGGAACCACCAGGAACCGCTGTGCGGACCACCGTTTCCCCAGGTCGCGCCCGACCGTCGGGGTCAAAGTTATGGGTTCTCCCTCGGCGCAGTTATGTGTTCTCCTGACGCGTGCCACGACGTTCGGGCCAGGCTGATCATTGTGCGCCGACCTTCAGCCACCACGGAGCTGATGGCATCGTCTACCTGGCACAGATGCTCAGCGTCGTACCGTCGAACAGGCATCAGCACTGCTGGCTCTGCCATCTCAGCTTGTGCGGTAGAAGGGGGCTGCCTCCCAGGCGGCGATGAAGTGCGGGTCGTTCTCGAGTACGTCCACCGTGAGCCGGTTGCCGTCGATCCGGTACTTGAAGGTGTAGGTGCCGTCGATGTTCTGGCCGGCATCATTGGCGGTGAAGGTGTGGTCGTCGACAACCTGGTAGCTGGCGTTCAGATCGGCCTCCAGCAGCGGCCCGTCGAAGAGGACGAGCCGGCCGTCTTGGAATCGGGCAATCAGCTTGAACTTGCTCGGCGCCCCTGCGCAGGGGTGGGTGCTGGAGGGCGGCTGGGAGGCACCCTCGGCGTCTCTGATGATCTCGGGCGCCATCGCTGCGAACCCCGTCCGCTGCAGCGTCCGGACCACATCCTGACAGGTGTACTGCTGCAGCCACTGGCCCTTGAGCGGGTCGGCCGCCGCCGGCGACACGGCTGTTGAAGGCGCCGCAGGCTTGGAGGTGGCCCCTGCCGGAGAGGTCGAGTCCTTCTGGCTGCACCCGGCCGCCAGGAGCACGAGCCCGATCAGGCATCCGAGCATCCGCTTCCTGTTCATCCGCTTGCCTCGCCTTCAAAGCTTCCAATCGAGCGCTAATGAGTAGTCGATCCGGAGCCGGTGGATGCAGGAAGTGTCTGGCTTGCTCGTCGGACTGCTGAGCCACGCGTCACGGATCCGGACCATGCAGAACTGCGGTATCTCCTGTTCGGTGCCGGTGGCCACGTGCCCGTTCACCGGTGATACCAGCACGGAGCTGTCGGGTAGGGTTGCTATCCCCTGGGTTGCATATGGGAGCATCCCGAACGGATCGAAGCGGCCGACGATCAGGAGGACGGGGACGTCGGACCGGACGGGGGTGGCGACGGCGGGATCGCCGCGGCCGGCGTCCCACACGCTGCATGCGTCCAGAAACGGGCTGTGCCCGTAGGCCTCCTCGAACGCTGGATCGTCCCTGACGAGGTCGCGCAGGCTGCTCGAATCCGTGAACGGCACCACGTCGCGGCACATCACCGACAGGTACAGGCCGAAGCTTCGCACCAGCTGGGTCCAGCAGTTCGGCAGGAACCCCTGGCATAGCTGCTGACCCAGGGAGGCGCTCTCGCCGCCGAGGAGCCGAAACGCCTGCATTCGCAGGATCCGATCCGAGCCTCGTGCGAACTCGGCGATCGCGTGCGGGACGTAGGTGCCGGGTGGCCGCAGGAACGACAGTCGCGCCCGTAGCCAGACCAGCAACCACCCCGCATCGAAGTAGATGCGCCCCTTCTCTCCGAAGTCCGCCATATAGGGCTCGGCATGGAGCCGCTGGAGCACTGTTTCCAGGTCATGCCCCAATCGGGGTGCCAGCCGGCGGCACGCCGGATCCTGCCCGCACGCTGCGACCAGCTCGGCGATCGCATGCCGGGTCGCCTGGACGCTCTCGACGAACGGATCCACCCCGGGCCACTCTGGTCCGTCCAGCACGGCCGCGCGGACATGGCCTGGATAGTGCCGGAGGTACTCCAGGGCGATCCTGGACGTGGTGCCGAGCGCCAGCAGGTTCCACCGGTCGTTTCCCAGCGCGACCCGGAGGTCGTCGGCGTCCGCTGCGATCTCGCGCAGGTCGAACGCGGACAGCTCCACCCCCTGGGAGACCAGCCGGTCGTGACAAGCCGAGATCGCCTGAAGGAGTTGGTTGCGCGTCCGCGGGTCGTCCACCCGCACCTGCATGGGCGAGTCGGGCAGGGCGTCGACCTCCGGGCAGCCGAGGCTCGGCTCCGACCGGCCCGTCCCGCGGACGTTCAGCACGATCACCTCGCGACCCAGGCCTGCCGCCTGGGCGCCGAGGGTCACGTAGTCGGGCGCCACGCCCAAGTCGCCGCCAACCGACAGCACCGGGTCCGCGGCCGGCTGGCTGGTGCCCGGCTGGATCCTGACCACGAACACCCGCAGCCTTCCGCGGTCGGGGTCGCCGTGGTGGGCGGGGACGGTGAGCGTCCCGCAGGAGTGGTCGCTGAGCAGGATCGCGGCGATCTCGGCCGGGCACGCGACCGGTTGGTAGGTCGGCCGGAAGCCCTGGCGGTCCGATGCTCTGCCGAAGGTGCAGCCGGCGAGTCCGACGGCCAGGGCCAGCAGCAGGGCGATTCGTCTTCTCATGCTCACCACACAGGGCCAAGCGGGCAGCGACGTTTACACGGTCCGCCATGGCGCCGAGGTCAGGATCGTCCGGCGAAGCTCGCAGCCGTCGCTGACCGCGACCAGCGTCAGCGTCCCGTCCGAGCGGGTCCAGGAGTACGACCCGACGCCACTGCCCCGGCACAGATTGGGTTGGAAGAGGTTGGTGACGAGCTGAGCTCCGGTGACCTGGTAGGTGTCGCGCGGCAGCCCCTCGGTCACCCCAGCGCCAGGAGGGGCGTTCCACAGGATCGAACCATCGCCGTTGAGCGCCAGCGTCCACGATCCGGCCAGCCCACGTGCCGCCAGCCGACCATTGGCGCCGGTCAGGTCGACCTGGTAGGTGCCGACCAGCGCCGCCGGCGACGGCCTGGCCGCCGGAGTCTCACGCTGGCTGCCGATGAGGTCGAGCACCCAGGGACCGGCGACCACCACGACGACCACCATGGCGGCCGCCAGCAGCGCACCGGTGACGCGCTGGCGGATCACCAGCCGCCGAGTCCGGCGCCGAACGGTGGCGAGGTTGCGTCCCACGTCGGGGTCGACCACAACAGAGGACCGCTGCAGGGCCTCGCGGAGGCGCCGATCAAGGGACATCCTCGATCACCTCCTCCCCCAGAAGCCCGGCCAGCCGCTTGCGAGCCCGATGCAAGTGAACTCGGACGGTGGCCTCCGAGCAGCGCAGGATGCCCGCGATCTCCGACAGCGGGAGGTCTTCGAAGTAGCACAGCACCACCGCGGCGCGTTGCATACCCGGAAGCTGGCGGACCGCCCGCATGACATCCACGTCCACGGGCCCGCGGATGGGCGGTGGGTCGACGTTGCGCTCCAGCAGGCCCCGGACCCGCTCCCTGCGGGCCGCCTCCACGGCCAGCCGAATGGCGACCCGCCGGACCCACGCCCCCGGCCGGTCGTACCGCGACACCTTCTTCCAGTGGCGCAGCAGCTGCACGAACGCGTCCTGGGTGATGTCCTCGGCCCGGCCCAGGTCATGCACAATCAGATACACAGTGCGCATGACCGCCGGGAACTCGTCGGCGAACAGCCAGTCGAACTGCAGGTCGGCGTCGGCCACCAGCATGGCCCCCCGCACCACGGGTTCCCGCGAGCGACGCCGATTCTCCTCGCTCGCCTCGGGTGCGGCAAGACCCGCCGCAGGACGTAGCGATGGGCGAGGCCAGCTATCCATGCGCCATCCAACGCAAGGAGCGCTGCCTACTCACCGAATGTCACGGGTCGGCCAAATTGACCGGTCCGCTAGGCAGCCAACGGGGACGACCCCCAGTCGGCGAGATCCTCAAAGTCGGACGTGTCGGTCACCTGGGCCACCTGCCGCCCGTCAGCCCTCGCCGTGTAGATGTCCATCTGCCCAGTGGTGCGAAGGAAGAGAGAGAAGACGATCCTGGTCCCATCTGGCGACCAGCCCGGGGTGAAGGCATAGGAGAAGCCACCGCCGGTCTTCAGCGGGATCGCCTGCAGGTCGGCGCCATCTGGCCGGATGGTGAACAAGGACCCGTGGGCGCTCGCGAACAGGATCCTGGTCCCGTCCGGGGACCAGTGCGCCAGCCCGTTGTCGTGGGAGTTCACCAGCCCGTAGGGCGTGAGCTGGCGCAGGCCGGTACCGTCGGTGTTGGCCACGAACAGGGCGCCGGTCTGGTTGCGGTCGGGGACTGGCCCGGCGCCGGGCTTGGCCCGCATGAACACGAACCGGCTGCCGTCAGGTGAGAAATCGCCGGGAATGTCACCGCCGCCGAAGTCGCCCTGTGGCGGGTACGGGTTGACGGTCAGCCGCCTGAGGCCGCCGCCGTCGGAGGCCCGGATGGTGTAGACGCCGTTCAGCGACGGATCGCCGCCGAAGCGGATGGCCTGGCACAGCAGGCGGGCGGCATCCGGCGACCAGGCCCGGCAGCCCATGTCCATGTCCGGCGGGAGCTGGGGGACGTCCAGGACCGTGAAGCCAGAGCCATCCGCGTTGACCGTGGCCGGCCGGACGGATGCCTCCGGTCGGAAGACGGCGACGAGTACCTTGTCCCCGTCGGGTGCCCAGACAGGTCCGTCCCCAGGCAAGGGCAGCGGAAGCTGGTGCTCGTGCGTCCCGTCGGGATTGGCGATGAAGACGCGGGGCTCGCCGGTCGCCGGGTCGGGTCGGCTGAACGCAATCTGACCGTTCGGACCGGGAGGCTTTGCCCCCGCGGGTGCTGCCGTGGCGGTTACCAGCACAGCCAGCATGAATGCAGGCAACAGCCTTAAGGCGCGCCTCATCGTGGACTCCTTCCCTGATCGTGTCGTCCACCTCGACACAGGGGGAGGCAGGACAAGACGTTTACCGAGTCCCTTCAGGTGGTCGCCCACAACCCGCTTGCGGAGGTCCGCGAACGCGAACGACAGGTCCCCGGGCTGATCACGAAGGGCAGGTCCAACAGGCCATCGCCCTGCCCAAGTCGGCTGGCCAGCATCGTCGCACCGCTCGGCGAACTGGCCGTCCTTCGCGCCTGATCAGACCGTCCAAAGGGCTTGCCGAGCACTTCCAGAACCCGAACAGTTAACCAGGGAAGTGCTCTCCATCCGGTATGCGCCTGCCCGGCACCAGCCTAAGTTTGAGACGACCGGCGTCACCTGGTCAGGCAGGTCCCAGACGCGGAACTGGCCAGCGTTTCCGCTGGTCAGCCTTGGTGTGGAGCCCCCGCCGGAATCGAACCGGCGACCCCATCCTTACCATGGAACCACCAGGAACCGCTGTGCGAACCGCCGTTTCCGCAGGTCACGCCCGACCGTCGGGGCCAAAGTTAAGCGCTCTGTCAACGTGTAGTTATGCGTTCTCCTGTATTCCAAGAGCACTGAGTACGATCGTGCCGATGCCATCCTGCCCCTTGGGGTCGAGGCGCACTCCTGCATCTTCGCAAGTCGCATCACACCGTAAGTGCTGCAGTTATGGGGTGGGTGCGACATGGTCGCGAGCAGGCCGTCAAGCCGGAGCGTCCGCGGCCGCCTCCCGGCCCATGGTCGGCTCCGAGGATGGTGCGCGGCCGACGCTCCGGCTGAGTTGCCGGCAGCACTGCCGCACTGGACCACCGACCCCAGGCGAACAAGGCAGCCAGTAGGCCGGGGAAGACATCCTGCGCCCGCTCGGGTCAAGTGACCGGGTGTAGCGTTCTGGACGGCAACAAGCGAGGAGGCAGATGGTGGACCTGCGCACGCTGCAACGACCCCTCAAGGAGCGCTACCGGGCGGAGCCTGACGCCGCGAAGATCACGCTCCGCGCCCGAGGGGCCCAGACGGACCTGCCGATCGCCTGCTCGGTGGACCTGGGGCGGGCCATCTACGAGGCGCAGGCGCACACCGGCGTCGGAGGTGCGGGGACTGCCGCCTGCTCGGGCGACCTGCTGCTCGGCGCCCTGGCAGCCTGCGCGCAGCTCACCTGCCAAATGGTGGCTACGGCCCTTGGCGTCCCGGCCGAGCACATCGAGGTCACGGTGGAGGGCGACCTGGACCTGCGCGGCACGCTGGGCGTGGCCAAGGAGGTGCCCGCCGGGTTCCAGGCCATCCGCGTGAGCTTCGCCATCAAGGCTCCCGCGGCAACGCCCGAGCAGCTCGCCGCCCTGGCCGAGAAGACCGAGCGGTACTGCACGGTCTTCCAGACCCTCGTCCAGCCCCCACCGATCCAGACCGAGTGGCAAACACCGTCGTCGAGTCTCGAGACCCGACCCGGGCAGTAGCTGACCGCGACCTGGCGCTCAGGCTCGGGCCAGGAGGTCGCTGACGATCAGGGTGGCGGCGGTCGGGCTGGCTTTGACGAAGCCGAAGAAGGGACCGAAGTCCCTGGTGGCCGTGAAGCCCGGCAGGTACAGGCGCGGCAGGCTGGCCCCAAACGCCTCGTCGAGCATGGGGAAGCCATCGGTCACCTTGATCTGGTCGAGCAGTCCGGCGAGGTAGGGAACCCGGGCCAGGTCGGCTCGGTAGCCTGAGGCGAAGATCACCTGGTCCACCCACAGGTCGTGGCCGTTGGACAGTCGGACCCGCAGCTCGCCGTCGGGGCCCGTCGGTTCGGCCTGCACCACCTCGGTCCCGGGCCAGCGGTGGACGGCCTGGCTGGCGAGCCTGGGGGTGAGCCAATACTCCAGGGTCAGCCGGCCGACCTCCCAGAACCGCTGGACGATCGCGTCCTGCTCGGCCTTGGGGAGGCTCCGCCACCAGCCCCGGACCCGCATCGTGGTCTCCATGTAGGGGTCGATGAACTTCCAGCTCACCCGCTCGAATCGCGGCACGTCGTGGCGGTGGACCAGGTCGATCCGCTCGGCGCCGTGCTCGGCCAGCAGCGCCGCCCACTCATAGGCGCTCTGGCGGCCACCCACGATCAGGACCCGGGCGCCCGACAGGTCCTCGAACCGGACCCGGTCGCAGGTGTGGGCCGCCTGGCCGGGCGGGACCGATCCCGCCCAGTCGGGCCGATTGGTGAAGAAGCCGACCCCGGGAGCGGCGACCACGGCGTCGGCGGTGACGCGCTCCCCGCTGTCCAGCACGGCCTCGAACCGGCCGTCGGGCTTGGCCAACTCGGCGACCAGGTCCTCGCGGACCTCGATCCCCTTGGCCTGCCGGAACCACTCGGCATAGTCCAGGAACAGGCCGATAGGCAGAGGATCAACGTCGGCTGGGGCGATGGCCCGCTCCTCCAGGTACGCCTCCAGGGTGTGGACCGCGGCCGCGTCCAGGTGCCAGTCGGGTCCCGAGCGCAGGAACATCCCCGCGGGCATGTGGTCTTGCCAGAAGCCCATCGGGCGGCCGACGACCACGATGTCGATACCGTGCTGGCGGGCGAAGGCGGCGGTCGACAAGGCATAGGGCCCGGCCCCGATGACCAGCAGCGACGTGGTGGTGGTCGCCATCGGCTTGTGCCCCCTCATGCCCGTCCGACTGCCGGCGGCTGGCTGCCGCCCACCAGCGTAGACTCCACCAGAGGAAGGTTCCAGAGATGACAGCTTCGGTGATCGTCGCCGCCGTCAGGACCCCGGTCGGCAGGTTCGGCTCGGCCCTGCGGTCTTGCTCGCCCGTCGAGCTGGGCGCGGTCGCCATCGCCGAGGCGCTGGCCCGGGGCCGCGTTCCGCCCGGTGAGGTCGACTATGTCCTCATGGGGCAGGTCCTGCAGGCCGGGGCGGGCCAGATCACCGCCCGGCAGGCGGCGATCGCGGCCGGCGTTCCCCAGCAGGTCCCCGCCATCACCCTCAACAAGGTGTGCCTGTCCAGCCTGACCGCGGTCGCCCTGGCCGACCAGCTCATCCGGGCCGGCGAGATCGAGGTGGCGGTCGCCGGCGGGATGGAGTCAATGACCAACGCCCCCTACGTGGCGCCCGGGGCCCGCTGGGGCCTGCGAATGGGACCCGCGGAGTTGGTCGACACCATGGTCCACGACGGGCTGTGGTCGACCTTCACCGGCCAGCACATGGGCCAATCCTCCGACCAGGTGAACACCGCCTTGGAGATCTCCCGGCAGGATCAGGACGCCTGGGCGGCCCGCTCCCACCAACGCGCCGCGGCCGCCTGGGCATCAGGGCGGTTCGCCGCCGAGGTCGTGGGCGTCCCGGTCCAGGGCCCTGCCGGCGAGGAGAGCGTGGTCGAGCGCGACGAGGGCATCCGCCCACACACCACCTACGAGTCCCTGGCCGAGCTGCCACCAGCGTTCACCCCGGCCGGGACCATCACCGCCGGCAACGCCTCCCAGCTCTCGGACGGGGCGGCCGCCGTCGTGGTGATGCGCGCCGACCGCGCCCGGGCGCTCGGCCTGGAGCCGCTCGCCGAGGTCCTCGCCCACGGCATGTGCGCCGACCGGTTCGCCTACCTGCACACCGTCCCCGCGATCGCGCTGGAGAAGGCGCTCAAGAAGGCCGGCCAAGACCTGCACGACCTCGGCCTGCTCGAGATCAACGAGGCCTTCGCCTCAGTCGCGCTGCACGCCACCCGCCTGCTCGGCGCCGACCAGGACACCGTGAACGTCAACGGCGGCTCGGTCGCGCTGGGCCACGCGCTAGGCTCCACCGGCGCCCGGATGCTGGTGACACTGGTGCACGAGATGCGCCGCCGCCAGGTCAAATACGGCGCCGCGACCCTGTGCGGCGGCGGCGGCCAGGGCGACGCCCTCCTGGTGCGCCTCCCATCCCGCTGAGACAGCTGGCCCGAGCAACACGATTGACGGCGGTCCTCGGCTTGGGGCCGCGCGGACCAACACGAGCGGATCCCCCGCCTGCTGGCCGAACGGGTTAGGAAACAACCGCTCCATGCGGTCCGGGGCCGCCCGGAGCCGACGACGGGACCGATGCCCTCCACGTCCGCGGCGACGAGGAGGTCCCCAGCCACCTGCAGGACGGTGTGCTGGAGCTGACCGAGGCGGGCCAGCACTGGCTGCAGCCTTGCCACCATCGCCTGGTCCGGCGTGAACCGCGGGGCCTCGTCGTCCTTCCTGTAGGTCCATCGCCACCAGGCCAAGGAGTTGTTGCCCAGGGAAGGAGCATGATCGAGCGGACAGCGAGTTCTTTGGCGATGGCGGCCCGCCAGCCGCGCCCGACCGACGGCCACCGCCACCGACAGCCAGCTGCCGCCGACCACCAGCAGGTTGACGAGCGAGTCCTCGCCGGCGTGGTAGGCCAACAGCCGCCTGTTAGCTGGTGTAGCAGTAGGAGTCGCTGGAGGCATCCCCGCCCTGGAGCCGGGTCTGATGCACCCGCAGCCCGCGGAAGTCGTCGCCGCCGGGGAAGAAGCGCGCATCGGCGGTGATCCCACCGCTATCCAGGTCGGCGTCCAGCTTGGCCAGCCAGGCGCCCACCCCCTCGGGGTAGAAGACGTCGTCCCAGGCGGCATACAGCGAGTTGCTGACATAGACGCGGCGGCCGTCGCGGCTGACCTCGACCATCTGCGGCCCACCGCCCAACGGCTGGTCGGGGGCAGCGGGGTGGGGCTGGCGGCCGACGATGCCGCCCAGGCGCACCGAGCCGGTCTCGCGGGGGTGGAAGGGGTCGGCCACGTCGTACTGCTTGAGCTCCCCGGTGCCCCAGCAGGACACGTACAGCCAGCGGTCGTCCACCGACAGGTCGATGTCGGTGATCAGCGGCGGCACCGCGCCGAAGGACTTGAGGGCGGGCGGCAGCCGGTCGGGGTCGGCGGGCTCGGCCGGGATGGTGATGACCTTCTGCGCGGCCCACCGGTCGCCGTCCTGGTGCCACAGGAACACCGAGGCGGAGAGGTCCTCGACGCTGATGGTGGTGCCGACAAAGCCCCACGCCTTGGATGGGTCATGCGCTGGCCGGAGCTCCAGCACGATCTGGTGGGCGTCGCCCAGGTCGATGCGCTGGGTGAGGCGGCGCTGGCTCATGCTCCAGAAGTTGAGGTGGTGGCCGAACCGGCGGCCGAGCAGGTCCTCGGGGTTGAGGCCGTTCTCGAACATGGACGGCGTGCCCCATTCGGAGGTGATGACGGTGTCGTAGTCCAGGTGCCACCAGACGTCGTAGGCGAAGTACTGGTCGCCGCGGTCGGCCTCCCAGGGGCCGATCACGTCGAAGGTGTCGTGGTCGAGCAGGGCGACCCCGCCGGGGCCGTCGTTGCCGTTGGTGCCGCCGAGGGCGGACAGGAAGATGGCGCCGGGGCCGCAGTGGACGGTGTGGGGCCGGGAGTAGCCGGCCTTGGCGGCCAACTCGTCGGCCTCGATGGCCCGGACCACCGTGGGGGCCAGGGGGTCGGGCTTGGTGTCGAGCACATAGATCCGCGAGGAGCGGATGCCGGGGACGACCAGGTAGCGGCGCTCCAAGGGCTGGCCGTGGTCGCCGTGCCCGTGGTGGCACAGGGCGCTGGAGCAGGCGTTCCAGCCGAAGTGGTGCAGCTCGTTGCCGGCCGTGGGCAGCTCCGACCAGCCGACCACCCGGCCGTAGCCGGGCGAGGACGGGTCGCAGTCGACCACCGCCATGGCATCCTTGGCCCGGCCGGCCGGGTCGAAGGCGGCCACGTAGGCCAGCCGCTCGGGCGGGGCGGCGGCGGCCTCGCCGGGGCTGCGGTAAAACGTCGGATCGCTCGTCTCCGGCATGACCTTATCTCCTCTGTACGGATGTACGGACGCGCCTTCCTCACAATGATTTAGTGGTGGCCGGCGGGAGCGGCGCGTCATCCCGACGCGCGTGCCTGCCGTGGTCGCAGGTTGGCGGCCTGGGGTCCCTTTCGTCCCTGCTCGATGTCGAACTCGACGGCCTGGCCCTCCTGCAAGGTCTGCAGCCCGCTGGCCTGCACCGCGCTGATGTGCACGAACACGTCCTCGCCCTGGTCGGGTTGGATGAAGCCGTAGCCCCGGTTAGGGTCGAACCACTTGACGGTGCCACTTGCCATGACCGGCTGCCTCCTTCGCGGTGGCGCCAAGCGCCGTCGATGGTACGCCGCCGCACAGGCACGCCAAGCCGGCACCTCCACCTCCGGCTGTGGCTTGTTCCCATCGGCCGGGTCCGCCGCCACTCCCCCCCAGATGGCCGGCGCGTCAGCCGCGGCGGCGCAGCGGATGCTCCGCCGGCACCTCCACCATGCAGATCCGCACCCCATCCGGGTCCGCAACCCACATCTCCAGCAGCCCCCACGGCTCCCGCTTGGGCTCCCGCAGGATCCGCACGCCACGCTCCCCGAGCTCCCGTCGCACCCCGGCCAGCTCACGCACCTGCAGCCACAACGCCATGCTGTGGGCTGGCGGCGCGGCAGCGCGGCCCGACAGCTCCAGAAACCCGCCACCCAGGAAGAAGACCGTGCCCCGCTCCGGTCCGCTGCCGAATTCGCGGTAGATGGCCAGCCCCAGCGTGTCGCGGTAGAAGACCCGGCTGCGCTCGGGGTCGGTTGGGTGCAGCAGCACGCGGCTGCTCAACACGTCCATAGCCCCATGATCACCCAGCAGACCCCATCCGGGGGGCGCCATGCCTGCTCCAAGCCGCTGGTCGAAGAGAACCCGAAACGTTATGCAGGGAAGCGTTCTCATCCCAAGCTACGGCCGATCTCCACGGTTCGGACACGAGGCTGATCGCCTCACTGCGCCCGAACCGGCCCCGAATGCCAAGACGACCAGCATTCACGCTGGTCAGAGCCTATGCGGAGCCCCCCCGCCGGAATCGAACCGGCGACCCCATCCTTACCATGGAACCACCAGGAACCGCTGTGCGGACCGCGATCTTCGCAGGTCGCGCCCGACCGTAAGGGTCGAAGTTATCGGTTCTCTTTCGGCGCAGTTATGCGCTCTCTTTCAAGCTATGCGCTCATCGCCTCTGGAGCAGACCATAATTCACGCCAGAGATCACGAACCCGGGCACCTCTCCCAACTCAACCCTGACATCTAGCTGCATAGGTCCTACCACCACGCTACCTGAGCATCTGCCGCCAGTGGATGTCGAGGCTGCCACGATGGCCATCGGGACCTCCTCTGGCTCCCGCACTGCGATCCGATGCGGTCAGCGTGCCGCACCGAGCGGAGAGGGTCCCACTCACATGCCATTTACGAGCCGCCCGCGGGCCGATTGGTGTCACAGGCTGGCCTGGAAGGCGCCACCGCCCGCGCAACTCCATCCTCACCCCGGATGCGCTCGCCCAGGGCTGCTGCCCGGGCGCGCACATGGCCGGGTCGCGACGGCGCGGCCGATGGCCGCGGCCAGCCGCACAACCGACAGCTGCGGGCGTGGGATGGGCCGTGGTCCGACCCCAAGGCCGCCGACCTGCTGGTCCCAGAACGGCTGGTCGGTGAAGAAGGGGACCACCACGGTGGGCACCCCGGCCCACAACCCGGTGTGGGTGGTGCCAGCACCGCCGTGATGGACGACCGCGGCCATACGAGGAAACAGCCATTCGTGCGGACCTGGTCGACCACCAGGACCTCGTCGTCGTGGTCAGCGGTGGCCTGCAGGTCGGCCCAGTCCCGCAACAGCATCCCCCGGCAGCCGGCCTGGGCGTAGCGCGGCCACGGTGAGCTGGGCCAGCGCGACCGCCTCCCGGTCGGTCATGCTGCCAAGCCGACGTAGACCGGCGGCGGGCCGGCGTTTAGGAACCGGGCCAACGCTGCCGGGGGCTCCCATACGGGGTCATGGTCCAGGAACCGCTAGCCGGTGACGTGCAGGTGCTGGCCCCAGTCGGGAGGTTTGGGCACCACCCAGCGGCTGTAGCCGTACAGGACCGGTGCTCGTCGGCGCCGCGGGGTGCGGTCGGGTCCTAGCAGCGGCGCGGGCGGCAGCCCCAGGGTGTGGCGCCGCCACTGGTTGATCAGCCCGCGGAACGGCTGCCAGCCGAACTGCTCGGCGACCAGGTGGCTGAGCAGGGTCATAGGCGCCACCCAACCGCCAGGCGGGCGCGCCCGGGGCCGGGAACGCCCGGGTGAGGCTGAGCGGCAGCAGCGAGGCCAGCACCGCCGGGACGCGGTTGCGCTCGGCGATCTGGGCGCCGCCAAACCCCCACGGGCGTAGATGATGGCCTCGGCGTCCTGGCAGGCGGCGGTCGCGTCG
>Ga0307415_100000236_pt1 | contig 24111 bp, 25 predicted proteins | sample DK1Cmetagenome_FD_204524 | JGI IMG/M metagenome (GOLD analysis project Ga0307415, IMG submission 204524) | Maize rhizosphere microbial communities from greenhouse at UC Davis, California, United States - DK15-C-2 | ecosystem: Host-associated > Plants > Roots > Rhizosphere > Soil | place: USA... | reverse complement strand
AGGGGCGATGGCTGATCCTGCAGGCCTGACTGATCCTGCACTTAACATAATACATATTATCATACTCACGTTGCCGTGGGTGTGTTGACGAAAATGAGGCCCCCCGATGCTCGACGCCGAAAAGCAGCACTCACGCCATCAGGACGCGCTCGAGCGGCTGGTCGCGATCATGGCGCGGCTGCGCGATCCGGTCATCGGTTGTGAATGGGACCGCGTGCAGACCTTCGCCTCGATCGCGCCGTTCACGATCGAGGAAGCCTATGAAGTCGCCGACGCCATCGACCGCGATGACAAGGCGGCGCTCCGCGACGAGCTTGGCGATCTCGCGCTGCAGGTCGTGTTCCACGCGCGGATGGCCGAGGAAGCGCAGCTGTTCGACCTGTCCGACGTGCTCGGCGGCATCGCCGACAAGCTCGAGCGCCGCCACCCGCACATCTTCGGCGAGGCAAGCGCCGGTGGTCATCATCTGTGGGAAACGATCAAGGCCGAGGAGCGCAAGGCGCATGCCGACCAGAGCGCGCTCGCCGGGGTGGCGCTGGCGCTTCCCGCGCTCGAACGCGCCGCCAAGCTGCAGAAACGCGCCGCGCGCACCGGCTTCGACTGGCCCGACATCGAAGGCCCCAAGGCCAAGATCCACGAGGAGCTCGACGAGATTGCCTGCGCCCCGCCCGAGATGGTCGAGGAAGAGGTCGGCGACCTGCTGTTCGCCGTTGTGAACTTCGCACGCCATCTCAAGATCGAACCGGAAGAGGCACTGCGCAAGGCCAATCGCAAGTTCGAGACGCGGTTTCGGGTGATCGAGCAGGCGCCCGGATTCAGCGCGATGACGCTCGACGAGATGGAGGCGCTATGGGTGGAGGCCAAGCGCGGCTAAAGCCGCTGGAACCGCTCCCAGTTCTCCGGGCTGAGCTTGACCGCGACATGGATGGAGTCGCCGTCGTGGCGCTGGTCGAGCACTTCGCCGCGGGCATGGAGCCATGCCATCCGGCTGCCCTCCGCGCTCCCGAGCTTGAGATGATGCACATTGGCACCCGCCTGGAGCCGCTTCCCGATGACCTCGCGAAGCTCGTCGATCCCCTCCCCGGTCAGCGCCGAGACGGCGACGACATTGTCGTTCCGCGCGGCCTCGCCGAGCATTTCGTCGCGCTCGGGGCCTTCCATGCGGTCGATCTTGTTCCACACTTCAAGCCGGGGCGGCGAATCCGGTTCGTCGAGCCCGAGGCTTTTAAGCACCGTCGCGACATCGGCGGCCTGCGCTTCGCTGTCTGGATGCGAACGGTCGCGGACGTGGAGGATCAGATCCGCCGAGGCGACTTCCTCGAGCGTCGCGCGGAAGGCCGCGACGAGCTCGGTCGGCAGGTTCGACACGAAGCCGACGGTGTCCGAGATGATCGCCTTGTCGAAGCCCGGCAGCTTGACCTGCCGCATGGTCGGATCGAGCGTCGCGAACAGCAAATCTTCCGCCATCACATCCGCTTGCGTCAGGCGGTTGAACAGGGTCGACTTGCCCGCATTGGTATAGCCGACCAGCGCGACGACCGGCCACGGTGCTTTCTGGCGCCGTTCGCGGTGGAGCCCGCGAGTCCGTTTGACCTGGTCGAGCTCCTTGCGGATCCGCGCCATGCGGTCGCGGATCATGCGCCGGTCGGCCTCGATCTGGGTTTCGCCGGGGCCGCCGAGGAAGCCGAATCCGCCGCGCTGCCGTTCGAGATGCGTCCAGCTGCGCACCAGCCGCCCGGCCTGGTAATCGAGGTGCGCCAGTTCGACCTGCAAGCGCCCTTCGGCGGTCGCAGCGCGCTCCCCGAAGATTTCGAGGATCAGCCCGGTGCGGTCGATGACCTTGCACTTGGTCAATTGCTCGAGGTTCTTCTGCTGCACCGGCGTGAGGATGGTGTCGACCAGCAGCAACTGGAGATCGTCGGCGCGCGCCAGGTCGGCGATCTCCTCGGCCTGCCCCTTGCCGAACAGGCTCGCCGGCCGCACCTGGCGCAGGCGGAAGCTCTTGCGCTCGACGACGTCGATGCCGATCGCCTCGGCGAGTCCCTGCGCCTCGTCGAGCCGCGCATCGATCGAGCGCAAGGCGCCGTCATTGCTGCGTTCGGGAACGACCAAAAGCGCGCGCTCACCGCGCGCGATGCCGCTGTCATCGGCACGGTTGAAGACGCTCACCGCTCGTCGCTTTCGGCGCTGCCGAGGTCGAGCGGCGAGGCCGGCTGCATCGTCGAGATGGCGTGCTTGTAGACTAATTGGGTCTGCCCCAGCCGTTCCAGCAGCAGCACGAACTGGTCGTGCGCTGACACCGCTCCCTGCAGCATCACCCCGTTGACGAGGAACACCGTCATGGGCTCCGCCGCGCGCTCGGCCGCTTCGAGGAACAGGTCCTGGAGCGTCGATCGGCGGGCGCCCGCCCCCTCCCCTTCAGCCTGGTCGATCGGCGGCATCGCCTGCGGCATGATCGTCGAGATGGCATGCTTGTAGACGAGCTGCGACACGCCCTCGCGGCGCAGCAGCAGCGAAAAGGCATCGAACCAGGTGATCGCGCCCTGGAGCTTGACCCCCTTCATCAGGAACAAGGTGACCGGGATCTTGCCGCGGCGCACGCCGTTGAGGAACATATCCTGCAATGACGGGGACTTTTCGGCCATCTCTATTCCTCGTCTTCGCGCTTGTCGCCAAGCCCGAGCGCCTTCAACTTACGGTGCAGGGCCGACCGTTCCATGCCGATGAACGAGGCGGTGCGCGAGATGTTGCCCGAGAAGCGCCGGATCTGGATCTTGAGATATTCGCGCTCGAAGCTTTCGCGCGCCTCGCGCAGCGGAGACCCCATGATCGCCATCGACGAGCTTGGCACGCTGACCGTCCCCTGAGCATCCATCACTTCGGCGGGGAGCAGGTCGACCTCGATGCATGACGCGCGGTCGCCAGGGGTCATGATCAGGGTCCGCTCGATGATGTTGCGCAACTGGCGGACGTTGCCGGGCCAGTCGTGCGCCTGCAAGGCGGCCATCGCCTCGGCCGACACGTCGGGGGTCGCCATGCGCCGGTCGGCGGCATAGCGGGCGAGGAAATGCTGGACCAGCTCGGGGATGTCCTCGCGCCGTTCGCGCAAGGGCGGCAGCTTCACCGGCACGACATTGAGGCGGTAGTAGAGATCCTCGCGGAAGCGCCCGGCGGCGATCTCGTCCGACAGGTTGCGCGACGTCGCCGACAGCACGCGGACGTCGACCTTGACCGGGCGCTGGCCGCCGACGCGGGTGTGGCTCTGGTCGGTCAGCACGCGCAAAATCTTGGCTTGCGTGGTCGGCGGCATGTCGGCGATCTCGTCGAGGAACAAGGTGCCGCCATGCGCCTGCTCGAGCAGCCCCGGCCGCGGCACGCCTTCGCTCTCGCTGCCGAACAATTCCTCCTCGACCCGCTCGGGGCTCATCATCGCCGCCGAGACGACGATGAACGGGGCGTTGGCGCGCGGGCTCCAATTGTGGATCATGCGCGCGGCGATCTCCTTGCCGACGCCGGCGGGCCCGGTGATCATCACCCGGCTGCCGGTAGGGGCCACGCGCTTGATCGTCGCCCGCACGGTGTTGATCGGCACCGAATTGCCGGACAGCACATCGTCGGTGCCGATCTGCTGGCGAAGCGTGGCATTCTCGCGCCGCAACCGGTCGGTCTCGGTGGCGCGCGCGACGAGGTGGAGCAATTTGTCGGCCTTGAACGGCTTTTCGATGAAGTCGACCGCGCCCTCGCGGATCGCCGCCACCGCCGTGTCGAGATTGCCGTGGCCCGAGATCATAAGCACGGGCAGCGTCGGATCGCGGCGCTTGATCTGCTCGAGCAGTTGGAGCCCGTCGAGCCGCGAGCCCTGGAGCCAGACATCGAGCAGGACGAGGCTTGGGCGGCGGTCCTCGATCGCGTCGAGCGCGCTGGTGCTGTCGGCGGCGGCGCGCACGGCATAGCCTTCATCCTCGAGCACCCCCGACACCAGCTCGCGGATGTCGGCTTCATCGTCGACGACCAGTATTTCAAGCGCCATCAGCTGATTTCCTCGTCATATTCGCCATCGTTGGCGCCGGTGCCGGCCCCTTGTCCCGCCTGCTCGACGTCAGCGCGTTCCTCGAGCCGTTCGGCATCGAACGCGATGCGGACGTGCGTTCCGCCGCCCGGCCGATCGAGAAAGGCAATCTCGCCAAGATGTTCCTCGACGATCTTCTTGACGATCGCGAGCCCTAGACCGGTCCCGCGCACGCGGGTCGTCATATAGGGCTCGGTGAGCCGTTCGCGCTGCTCGGGGAGCCCGATCCCGGTGTCGGTGATGTCGATCACCAATTGCTCCTCGTCGCGGCGAATCGCCAGGTCGACGCGGTCGCCGGCGTCGGGGCGGTCGCCGCGGATGCGCCGCGCCTCGATCGCCTCGACCGCGTTCTTGACGATGTTGGTCAGTGCCTGGCCCAACTGGCGCCGATCGCACACCATCCAGAATGGTCCGCTTTGCGGCGAGATGGAGAAAGCGACGCCAGGATGCGCAACCTCATGAAGGAACACGGCCGCGCGTGCCACGTCGTGGACGTTGGCGCGCTCGAACACCGGCTTCGGCATGCGCGCGAAGCTCGAGAATTCGTCGACCATCCGGCGCAGATCGCCGACCTGGCGGATGATCGTCTCGGTCAGCCGCGCGAAGGTGACCGGGTCGCTGGTCACGTCGGCGCCATAGCGGCGCTGAAGCCGCTCGGCGGCGAGCTGGATCGGGGTCAGCGGATTCTTGATCTCGTGGGCGATGCGCTGGGCGATGTCGGACCAGGCGGCACGGCGCTGGTCGCTCAGCTGGTCTGTGATGTCGTCGAACGTCAGCACGCGGCCATCGACGGTCTTCATCCGCTTGACGGCGAGCGTGCGCTGGCCGCTTTCCGCACGAACGATGACCGTCGCGTCGCGGGACTCGCCGAGCAGGAATTCGGTCAGCTCGGGCGAGACATCCTCGAGGTCCTTGCCCTCGAGGCTCTCGTCGCCATGATGAAGCAAGGTCTCCGCCGAGCGGTTGATGAGCAGGATCCGCCGCTCGGTGTCGAGCGCGATGACTCCGGCGGTGACCGACGACAACACCGCCTCGATGAAGGCGCGGCGGGTGTCGAGCTGGTCATTGGCGGCGATCAGCGCCCCGGTCTGCTCCTGCAGGCGCCCGGTCATGCGGTTGAAGGCGGTGGCGAGCATGGCGATCTCGTCGCGCGGCTTGTTGACCGGCACCCGTGCGGAGAAATCGCCCTCCTCGACCCGGCCCGCGGCCCCGACCAGCTCGTTGACCGGGCGCAGCAAGCGGTCGGCGAGGCGCAAGGCGGTGAAGATCGCCAGCGCGACGATGATCAAGGCCCCCGCCAGCAGAGCGAAGTTGAAGCGCAGCTGGTTCATCCGGCTTCGGGCGAGCAGGTCGCGATAGTCGGTCAGGACGGCATTGCCGCGCTTGACCTGCTCGCTGAACCGCGGCTCGAACACGCGCGACGCGTAGAGGTAGGCCGACGGACCGTAATCGAGCCGGGTCAGCGCACCGATGCGGTCGCTCGAATTAATCTCGACGACCTCCTTGCCGCGCAGTTCGGCGATCTTGGCGGCGGTGACGACCTGGTCCAGCGGACGGTCGTAGGGATTGACCAGCGCGTGAGTCAGGATCTGGCCGTCGGGGCGCAGCGTGAAGATAATCGCCTCGGACAGGTTGCGGCGAAAGACCTGGTTGAACCCCAATGCGTCGATGAAGCGGGGGTCGTCGACCGCGACCTGGCGCAGCATGGCGGTCACGTCATTGCCCATGGCGACGGTTTCGCTCTGCACGCGGATGACTTCGGTTTCGTAGCTGCTGCGCGCGAGCTCGGCCGTATTCTCGAGCATGCTGCGGGCCCGGTCGGAGAACCAGAACTCGAGCCCCGATTGGAGCAGGAAGGAGGCGAAGATCACCACCAGCACAGTCGGGACCGCCGCGATCGCCGAGAATAAGGCGACGAGCCTGGTATGCAGCTGGGCGCTGCCCATGCCCTGCTCGCCCGCCCGCCGGATCGCCAGCTTGCGCGACAACAGCACCATCAGCGCGATCGCCGGAAGCAGATTGCCGATCAGCAGCACCGCGATCAGCAGCGGGGAGACGAAGGTTCCAGGCGCACTGTCGCGGCGAAGCACCACGACGGTGACGGCGAGCATGATCGCTACCAGCGCTGCGGCGACCCAGGTCGCGTAGCGAAACAGGCGGCCATCGGCGGTGGCGCGGTTCCACCATCCCTCGGCGGGCGCATCATGGAGGGGGGAATCAGCGCGAACAACGTCCATTGCGCCCAGCCCTAGCATGGACGAGTTGCATAAAAAACACAGTTTGAAAGCGGCGCGTCAGGCCGCCGCGCGGCTCAGCCATGGCGCGTAGAAGTCGCGCAATTTAGCCTTGACGACCACCGGGTCGTCCTCCTGGTTGACCATGTTGCGGAACTCGGCCGAGCCGGTCAGGCCCTTGGTGTACCAGCCGATATGTTTCCGCGCGAGCTTCACCCCGGTCACGGTGCCGTAAAGCGATTGCATCTCGTCATATTGCTCGAGAATGAGAGCGAGTTGCTCGTCGAGCGTCGGCGCCGGCTTGTCGCCGCCGCCGCAGAGATCGGCCATCACCTGCCCGAGCAGCCACGGCTTACCATAGGCGCCCCGCCCGATCATCACCCCGTCGGCGCCCGACTGGGCCAGAGCAGTGCGGGCGTCCTCCCGCGCATTGATGTCGCCGTTGACGATGACCGGCAGCCGCGTCGCCTGCTTGACCCGGCGCACGAAGCTCCAGTCGGCCGAGCCCTTGTACATCTGGTTGCGAGTGCGGCCGTGGACGGTGATCATGCGAATGCCCAGGTCCTCGGCGATCCGCGCCAGTTCGGGGGCATTGAGGCTGTCATGGTCCCACCCCATGCGCATCTTGAGCGTGACCGGGACTTTCACCGCCTTGACCGTCGCCTCGATGATCGCGGCGGCGAGCGGCAGGTCGCGCATCAGCGCCGAGCCGGCGTCGCCATTGACGACCTTCTTCACCGGGCAGCCCATGTTGATGTCGATGATCGCCGCGCCGCGCTGCTCGTTGAGCCTGGCCGCCTCGGCCATCTCGACCGGCCCGCAGCCGGCGAGCTGGAGCGACACCGGCTCCTCGCTCGGGTCCCACGCCGCTTTCTGCAGCGATTGGCGGGTCTCGCGGATCATTGCCTGGCTGGCGATCATCTCGCTCACCGTCAGCCCGGCGCCGAAGCGCTTGACGACCTTGCGGAACGGCAGATCGGTGACGCCGGTCATCGGCGCCAGGATGACGGGCGCGTCGATGGTCACCGGACCGATGGAGATAGGTTTGACAAGGCTCATGGGAAGGCGCGCTCCTAGTTGAATTTCCTGATTTAAACAACCGTTCGTCCCGAGCTCAGTCTCACAAATGTCCCCCGGACATCCGTTCGTCCTGAGCTTGTCGAAGGACCGTTCTTCCCTTTGCGACCGATCGCAGTAAGGACAGCCCTTCGACAGCTCGGGGCGAACGGAGTTATTTTGACCAAAGTCACCGCGCTCATTGTTGCTGCCGGATCAAGCACCCGCATGGGCGGCGACTTGCCCAAGCAATTCCGTCGGCTTGGCACCAAGCCGGTCCTCGCCCACGCAGTCGACGCCATGGCGTCACATCCGCGGATCGACGCGGTGCGCGTGGTGATCGGGGCGGGGCAAGAAGAGATGGCGCGCGCCGCGCTGGCGCGGCGGGACGTGGGGACCCTGATCTTCGGCGGCCGCGAACGCGCCGACAGCGTCCGCGCCGGGCTCGCCGCGATCGGCGACGGCATCGTCCTGGTCCATGACGCCGCGCGCCCTTTCTGCCCGCCGGCCGTGATCGACCGCTTGCTCGACGCGCTCGACGCGCATGACGGCGCGGTGCCGGCGATCGCCGTCGCCGACACCCTCGCCAAGGCGCGGGGAACGATCGATGCGATGGTCGACCGCACCGCGCTCGTCCGCATCCAGACCCCTCAGGCGTTCCACGTCGAGGATTTGCTCTACGCCTATGAAGAAGCCGGCAAGCGCTTGCCCACCGACGAGTCGACCGTGATGGTCGAGGCCGGACTGAAGGTCGCGACCGTCGAAGGAGATGCAATGCTCGACAAATTGACCAGCCCCGCCGACTTCGCGCGCGCCGAGACGGCGCTTGCCACGCGCCTCGTCAGCCGCACCGGCATGGGGTTCGACGTCCATGCTTTCGAAGGCGCCGGCCCGCTGATGATGGGCGGGATCGAGATCGCGCACGAGCGCGGGCTCGCCGGCCACAGCGATGCCGATGTCGTGCTCCACGCGATCACCGATGCCCTGCTGGGCGCCGCCGGCCTCGGCGACATCGGCGAGCATTTTCCGCCCAGCGACCCGCAGTGGAAGGATGCCGCCTCAGCCATCTTCCTCGCTCACGCCGCCGCCCTGATCCGGGATCGTGGCGGAATCATCGACTTCGTGGACTGCACCGTGATCGCCGAGCAGCCGCGCGTCGGACCCCATCGCGCGGCAATGCGTTCGAAGGTTGCCGAGATTCTCTCCGTCGCCGACTCCCAGGTCAGCATTAAGGCGACCACGACCGAGAAGCTCGGCTTCACGGGCCGCGGCGAAGGGATCGCGGCGCAGGCGGTGGCGACCGTTCGCATGGAGAGTGCGCGATGAGCGATTATCTGCTGCCCGCCGAGCTGGTCGACAAGGCGCGCGAAGTGGTCGAGGCCAATCGCGCCGCCGGGCGCCGGGTCGCCGTCGCCGAAAGCTGCACCGGCGGGCTGGTCAGCGCCGCCTTGACCGAGATCGCCGGATCGTCCGAGATGTTCGAGGCCGGCTATGTGACCTATTCGAACAGTGCCAAGCAGGCCGCGCTCCGGGTCGGCGACGAAGTTGTCGAGACGTTCGGGGCGGTCAGCATCGCGACCGCCTGGGCCATGGCGCAGGGCGCGCTTGCCGCGTCAGAGGCGGATGTTGCCGTGGCTATCACCGGAATCGCGGGTCCCGGCGGCGGCACCGAGCAGAAGCCGGTCGGCACGGTGATCTTCGCTCGTGCCGAACGCGACGCCAGCGATGCGAAAATCGTCGCCGACCAGAAATTGTTCGATGCGAGCGGTGGCCGCTCGGGCGTGCGGCTTCAGGCGGCGCTTTGCGCGCTCGACTTGCTGATGCCGTAGAGCGCCGCGGCGCGCTGCTCGAAGGCGCCCGTCATGCGGCGCAAGGCACGATCGAACATCGCGCCCGCCAGGCTTTCGAACAGGCGCGACTTGAACGCGAAATCGACCGAGAAGAAGACGTTGGTTCCGCCCTGGGGCGCGGCCTCGAAGCGCCACTCATTCTTCAGATATTTGAGCGGCCCTTCGATGTAATCGACGAGGATCCGGCCCGGGCGTTCCTTGCTCACGCGGCTGGTGAAGCGCTCCTTGAACGCGTTGAAGCCGACGACGAGGTCGGCGACCGTCTCGGTCTCGCTCGACGACCGCACCCGCACCGCGACCACCCACGGCAGGAACTCGTCATAGCGCGCGACGTCGGCGACGAGTTCGAACAACTGCTCGGGCGTGTAGGGCAGATGCTTGGTTTCGCTATGGCGCGGCACGACCCGTTCAGCCCTTGCGCGCCAATTGCTCCGCCCGCGCCGCCTGCATCTTCCGGAAATCGTCGCCGGCATGATAGCTCGACCGCGTCAGCGGGCTCGCCGCGACGAGCAGGAAGCCCTTGGCGCGGGCGATCGCGGCATAGGCCTTGAACGCGTCGGGGGTGACATATTCCTCGACCGTGGCGTGGCGCGGGGTGGGCTGGAGATATTGCCCCATGGTGAGGAAATCGATCCCCGCCGAGCGCATGTCGTCCATCACCTGGTGAACCTCGAGCCGTTGCTCGCCAAGTCCCACCATCACCCCCGACTTGGTGAAGATATGCGGCGCCTGGCGCTTGACGCTTTCGAGCAGCCGGAGCGAGGCATAATAGCGCGCGCCGGGACGAATCGTCGGATAGAGCCGCGGCACCGTCTCGAGATTGTGGTTATAGACGTCGGGCCCGGCTTCGACGATCGCCATCACCGCCGCTTCGGACTTGTTGCGGAAGTCCGGGGTGAGGATTTCGATCGTGGTGTCCGGCGTCTCGCGGCGCAGCGCCTGGATGACCTTGACGAACTGGCTCGCACCGCCGTCAGGCAGGTCGTCGCGGTCGACCGAAGTGACGACGATGTGCGTCAGGCCGAGCGCTGCCGCTGCCGCCGCCGTATTTTCGGGCTCCATCACATCGACTGCGCGCGGCATGCCCGTCTTGACGTTGCAGAAGGCGCAGGCGCGAGTGCAGGTGTCGCCGAGAATCATCACCGTGGCGTGCTTCTTGGTCCAGCACTCGCCGATGTTGGGGCAGGCGGCTTCCTCGCACACCGTAGCGAGACCGAGGTCGCGCATCAGCCGCTTGGTCTCGGCATATCCCTGGCTGACGGGCGCCTTGACGCGGATCCAGTCGGGCTTGCGTTGGCGGGGCGGAGCGGCGGGTGAGATCGGCAGTGTGACGTTCATGGTCGCCAGATAGCGATGGAAGTCGCCGCTTGCCACCCCTCCCCGTCCCGCGCTAGCCGCAGCGCGTCGAAGGGGAGACGAATGAACGAGACGACCGACCTGCTGGCAGGGTACCGCCGGTTCCGCGCCACCCGCTACGAAGCCGAACAATCGCGCTGGCGGGCCCTGGCCGAGGGTCAGTCGCCGCGGGCGATCATCATTGCCTGCTGCGACAGCCGGGCCGATCCGGCCACCATCTTCGACAGCGACCCGGGCGAGATCTTCGTTGTCCGCAACGTCGCCAATCTCGTCCCGCCGTTCGAGACAGGCGGCGGCCGCCATGGCGTCTCGGCCGCGCTCGAATTCGGAGTGACCCAACTCAATGTCGAGGAGGTCATCGTCATGGGCCACGAGCGGTGCGGCGGCATTGACGCCGCCCTCACCGGCCGATTCCACGACGCGCCCGCCGGCGAAGGTGGCTTCGTCGCCAAGTGGATGAGTCAGATCGAAGGGCCGGCCGCGACCATCGCCGCCAGTCACGGCACCGGCGAGGATGCCGCCCGCGTGCTGGAGGAGGTCGGCATCCGCCTCAGCCTCGCCAATCTGCGCACTTTCCCGTTCATCGCCGAGCGCGAGAAAGCCGGGACGCTGCGGATCCTCGGCTGCCACTTCTCGATCAGCGAAGGGCAGCTGTACATGCTGGACGAGGCGGAAGATGCCTTCCGCCCCGTCTGAACATGATCCGCCTGTCGCCTAGCAGCGGGTGTTGTAATCGTAGATCGGGTTGCCGTTGCGGTCGACGTAATAGCAATAGCCGCGGGTATCGCGATAATATTGGCGATTGTTGATCACGGCCCCGGCGACCCCGCCGAGCACCGCGCCGGCGATCGCCCCGGTGACCGGATTGACGCCCGGCAGGACGGCACCGGCGACCGCACCGGCAACGCCACCGATCGCGGCGCCGCTGGCAACGTTGCCGCCCTGGGTGCTGCGATTGCCGTAATAAGGATCGTTGTAGCCGTACGGGGTGGTCGCGCACGCCGACAAGGTCAGCGTGGCCGCCAGCGCCGATGTCAAAGCCAGTTTCTTCATCTCCGGTTCCTCCTGAGTTTCGCTCTGTGAGGCTATCAAGCGAGCGACCCGCCATTTCGTTCCGCCTCCGACGCGGTTAGAAGCAGCGAAACGGAGGGTTTGAGCGATGAGTGACCGGAGCGACTTTGACCTCGAGCGGAATATCGCGCTGCTGATCGACGCCGACAATGCGTCCCCCGATCACCTCGACGAGGTGCTGCTCGTGCTCGGCGAGCTCGGCACGATCAACATTCGCCGCGCCTACGGCAATTGGGCCAAGGCCAGCCTCAGGGGATGGGGCGATCTGACCGGCATGCACTCGATCCTGCCCGTCCAGCAGTTCGACGTCGTCAAGGGCAAGAGCGCGACCGACATGCGGATGGTGATCGAGGCGATGGACCTGCTGTTCGGCGGGCGGGTCGATGGATTCGGAATCATGTCGAGCGACAGCGACTTCCTGCCGCTGGCGATGCGGATCAAACAGGACGGGCTGCCGGTCTACGGCTTCGGCACCGCCAAGACCCCGATCAGCTTCCAGCAGGCCTGCTCTCGCTTCTACGACGTCGCGGCGCTCGCCAACGAGAAAGGGGAAGCGCTCGAGGCGCCGCCCGCCGCCGAGGGGCAGCGCAAGGTCGATGCCGAACTGCTTAAGCTCCTCGGTGCCGCGTTCAAGGCATCGAAGCGCGACGAGGACGGCTATGCCTCGCTCGCCGAGCTTGGCCAGCGCGCCAAGGCGGTGTCGAGCTTCGCGGTGCGCAACTACGGCTTCACCCGCCTTTCCGACCTGATCAAGGCGGTGCCCAACTTCGACGTCAAGGAGGGGCCCGACAAAAGGCTGGTGGTCAAGCGCCTGCGCTGACGGGAACGCTCCCCCGCCCTGCCCGTTTGTCCGGCATATCCCGCCAAGGAGAGCGAGCATGTTCGGCCGAGAAGACGCCCCCGAGATCGAGTTGAAGAAATTGTTCTGGGAGGAACTGAGCGACTCGCCGTTCGTGATGCTCGGGCTCGTCGGCGTCGAGGACAGCCGCACCCGGCCGATGACCGCGCAGGTCGACCGTGGCGAGGGCGCCGACAAGACGGGCGGCGGCCCGCTTTATTTCTTTGCCTCACGACGCGAGCATCTGGTCCAGGGACTCGGCACCAGCCACCGCGCCGTCGCGACCTATTGCTCCAAGGGCCACGACCTGTTCGCGCATATCCACGGCACGCTCATTCTCCATAACGACCGGGCGGTGATCGAGCGGCTGTGGAACCCGATCATCGCCAGCTGGTACAAGGACGGCAAGGACGACCCCGACCTCGCCCTCATCCGCTTCGACACCGACGAGGCCAATATCTGGAAGGCCGAGACCGGCGCCACGCTCAAGGCCGCGGCGATGAAGGCGCTGTTCGACGTCGACCCCGGCGAGAGGCAACAAAAGGACAATCGCGCCGACGTCGAGCTGTGACCGAGGGCGACCATTTTCGCGCTTCCCCTTCGCGCGACAGGTTCCTGCATGGATCGGCGATGAGAAACAGTCGCGCCGAGCAAAGCGAGGTTCTACGTTGCCACCGACTTGATAGCGGACCGATGCCCCACGCGACTCCGCGGGAACGAGGCGTTGCTGTCAGGGGTTAGTGAGGGTATTGCCGAAGAGGGAGTATCTCGAGCACGCCGCCGCCGGACACCAGTCTCGCCTGCGGTGGCAGACAGGGAGGTCGTCCATGTTTGGAAACGAACCGTTACGCGCCGATGGCCAGTCGATCGCCAGAGCATTGGCCGTGTTGCGAATCGTGACTGCCTTGCTGTTTCTCGAGCATGGCACCGGCAAGATCTTCGGATTCCCCATGTCGTCGATGGCCTTCCCGCCGCCGTGGACCCTTTTCTGGGTCGCCGGTTGGATCGAGGTGATCGGCAGCCTGATGTTGCTCTTCGGCCTGTTCACGCGGCCGGCCGCCTTCGTCCTGGCGGGCGAAATGGCAATCGCTTACTGGATGATCCACGCGCCGGAATCGCCGTTCCCGATCATCAACCGCGGCGAGACGGCGATCCTCTTCTGCTTCATCTTCCTGCTGTTCTCGGCCACGGGCCCGGGCACCTGGAGCGTTGACCAAGCCATGCAGAAGCGCCGCGACGAGGGCGAACCCGGCGTCGAAGGCTATGCCGGACTAGGCGGCGAGCGCCATTACCGGCCGGAGGATTTTGGCGACAAGACGATCTAGGCGCGGCTCTCGTTCTCAGATGATGTCGAGCGTCGCGCTGACTGTGTCGCCAGCGGCAATGCCGACTTTGGAGCGCACGGCGGCCTTGATCGGCAGGATGTAGCCACCGTCCTTCTGCGGAAAAAGCGAGGTCCGCCAGGTCACCCCGCCGATCGTCGGCGCGACCCGCACCGACCCGAACCCGCGGCGTGGTCCTGCGGCAGTGGCGGCGAGGCGAATTTCGATCGCCCGGTCGGGCGGGATGGTCAGGAAATGCCAACTGCCCTTCCCTTCGCTCCATAGCCAGACCGGCGCGGTGATGGTGATCATGATTTGCGACCTATGTCATAGCCGGCGATCTTGCCGCCCTATCGTCTTGGCACGGAAACACCCGCCCAGCTCAACTCGCTACCCTAGGCTTTTCATGCCACCCCTTTCCTTGCCGCTCGCACTGTCTTATACAAGTGAGACAGTCTGGGAGAGCAGGATGGCGGGGCGTTTTGCCTATTTCATGATCGGCGGCGTGGCGGTCGTCGGCGGCATGCTGCTTCAGGGCGACCTCATGTTCGATACCGACCGTGCGGAGCATGAGGTGACCCGCGCCGTTGAGCGTACCGTCGATCGCTCTGTGGACCGAAGCGTTGACCGAACCGTCGACCGGATCAACGACCGCGAGACGGACCGAATCGTAATCCCCGGCGAGGATCGGCAGGCCGTCGCGACCGACGCGGCAGCCAAGCGCGCGCTGTCCGAGGCGGTGGCGGAACTGGTGCGCGCCGAAGCCAGCCTGATCACGCTCAAGCTGGACGACGAGCTCCCGGCGGCCTCGCTCAAGCAGGCGGAGCAGCGTCGCGACCTGGCCCGGCAGGCGGTCGACCGCCTTGCCGACGACGCCAGGGCCGAAACCCGCGGCAACCGCGACGCGCTACGCGAGAACATCCGCGAAGAAATACGCGAAGCCGTCCGGAGCTAGGGTGCTCCCCTCGCCGTCACCCCGGACTTGATCCGGCACCCATCTGCCTACCGCTACCGCGTCAGCTTCTTGTACGTCATCCGGTGCGGACGGTCCGCCTCAGGCCCCATCCGCCGCCTTTTGTCTTCCTCATAGGCTTCGAAATTGCCTTCGAACCATTCGACGTGGCTGTCGCCCTCGAACGCCAGGATGTGCGTCGCGAGGCGGTCGAGGAAGAAGCGGTCATGGCTGATGACCACCGCGCAGCCGGCGAAATTCTCGAGCGCTTCCTCGAGCGCGCGCAGCGTCTCGACGTCGAGATCGTTCGTGGGCTCGTCGAGCAGGAGGACGTTGCCGCCCTCCTTGAGCATCTTGGCCAGATGGACGCGGTTGCGCTCGCCGCCCGACAGCTGCCCGACTTTCTTCTGCTGGTCGACGCCCTTGAAGTTGAACGCCCCGACATAGGCGCGGGTCTGCATTTCCTGCTTGCCGACGGTCATCAGCTCGTGGCCGCCCGAAATCTCTTCCCACACATTGTGGTTGGGATCGAGGTCGTCGCGGCTCTGGTCGACGAAGCCGAGGCGCACCGTCTCGCCGATCTTGACGTCGCCGCCGTCGGGGGTTTCCTGGCCGGTGATCAGCTTGAACAGGGTCGACTTGCCGGCGCCGTTTGGCCCGATCACGCCGACGATCCCGCCCGGCGGCAGGTTGAAGCTCAGATCGTCGAACAGCAATTTGTCGCCATAGGCCTTGGTCAGATTGACCGCCTCGATGACGTTGCCGCCAAGCCGGGTCGGGGTCTGGATGACGATCTGGGCCTTGCCGACGCTGCGTTTTTCCGACGCCTCGACCAATGCGTCGAACGCCTTGATGCGCGCCTTCGACTTGGTCTGGCGCGCCTTGGGGCTCTGCCGGATCCACTCGAGTTCCTGACTGATCGCCTTCTGGCGACCCTCGTCCTCGCGCCCCTCCTGCTCGAGGCGCTTGGCCTTCTTGTCGAGGTAGGTCGAATAATTGCCCTCGTAGATGAAGTATTTGCCGCGATCGAGCTCGAGGATCCAGTTGACCACATTGTCGAGGAAGTAGCGGTCGTGGGTGACGAGGATGACGTTGCCCGGATAATCGACGAGATGCTTTTCGAGCCACTGGACGCTTTCGGCGTCGAGATGGTTGGTCGGTTCGTCGAGCAGCAGGATATTGGGCTTCTGGAGCAGCAGCTTGGTCAGCGCGACGCGGCGCTTCTCGCCGCCCGACAGGTTGGTGACCGCGGCCTCGCCCGGCGGGCAGCGCAGCGCGTCCATCGCGATCTCGAGCTGGTTGTCGAGCGTCCACCCGTCGACCGCGTCGATCTTTTCCTGAAGCTCGCCCATTTCGGCCATCAAGGCATCGAAGTCGGCGTCGGCGGGCGGATCGCCCATCAACATGCTGATCGCGTTAAAGCGGTCCATCATGTCGGCCGTTTCCTTAACGCCTTCGCGGACGTTTTCCATCACTGTCTTGGTCGGGTCGAGCTCGGGCTCCTGCTCGAGATAGCCGACGGTGATCCCCTCGCCGGCCCACGCCTCGCCGACATATTCGGTGTCGCGCCCGGCCATGATCTTCATCAGCGTCGACTTGCCGGTGCCGTTCGGGCCGACGATGCCGATCTTGGCGTCGGGGTAGAATTGCAGGTGGATGCCGTTGAGCACCGGCTTCGGTGCACCGGGATAGGTCTTGGTCAGACCCTTCATCACGTAACTGTACTGGGCGGCCATGGGGTCGCGAGTCCTTTGAAAAGTGCGGAGATTTGAGCGGCGCTGTAGGGGATGCGCGGCGCAGAATCCAGTGGAGTAAAGGGCTTCTAGTCCCGGCCCGTCATCGCCCCGGCATCGGCGAAGCGATAGTCTTTATAGTGTTCGCGCAGCGTGCGCTTGCTGAGCTTGCCGGTCGCGGTGTGGGGGAGTTCGTCGACGAACTCGACCGCGTCGGGGAGCCACCATTTGGCGACATTGGCGGCGAGATGCTCCTGGACCCGTGCGGCGCTGATGTCGCTGCCAGCCGAGCGGACGACCAGGAGCAAGGGGCGCTCGTCCCACTTGGGATGGGCGATGCCGATCGCGGCGGCTTCGGCGACCCCGGGGCAGCCGGTGGCGGCATTTTCAAGGTCGATCGAGCTGATCCACTCGCCGCCCGACTTGATCACATCCTTCGAGCGGTCGGTGATCTGCAGCGTCCCGTCGGGGTGGAGCGTGGCGACGTCCCCGGTGTCGAACCATTGGTCGGCGTCCGTCGCGTCCTCCTCGGCCTTGAAGTAGCGCTTGATGACCCACGGCCCGCGCGCCTGCAGCCGGCCCGAGCTTCGCCCGTCGCGCGGCAGGACGTTGCCGTCGTCGTCGACCGTGCGCAGCTGGACCCCGAACGGGGCGCGACCCTGGCGGGCGGTATATTCGATCTGCTCTTCCTCGCCCATCGAGTCCCAGCCGGTCGGTCGGGCGCCGCAGGTCCCGATCGGCGAGGTTTCGGTCATCCCCCAGGCGTGGGTGACGTCGATGTCGCGGTCGCGCAGCCACTTGATCATGGCGCGCGGCGCCGCCGAACCGCCGATCGTCACATATTTGAGCGCGCCGAGCTGTTCGCCGGTGCGCTCGATATGCTCGATCATCGTCAGCCAGATGGTCGGAACGCCGGCCGAGTGGGTCACCCCTTCCTCGCGGAACAGGCGGCACATGGTGTCCGGACGATAATCGGCCGACAGGACGAGCTTGCAGCCGACCATCGGCGCCGCCCACGGCACGCCCCATGCGTTGGCGTGAAACATCGGCACGATCGGCAGCACCACGGCGCGCTTCGACAGATTGAAAATGTCGGGCGAGGCTTCGGTCAGCGTGTGGAGCATGGTCGAGCGATGCTCGTAGAGCACGCCCTTGGGATTGCCGGTGGTGCCGCTGGTATAGCAGAGACCGCACGGGTCGCGCTCGTCGCCCTCGTGCCAGGCATAGTCGCCGCTCTCGGCCGCAATCCATTGCGGGAAGCCGGTCTCGCCCTCCGCGGGATCGAAGCAGATGTAATGCTCGATCGTCGTCCATGAAGGCTTCATCTTCTCCACGAGGGCCGAGAAGGCGCGGTCGTAGAGGAGAACGCGGTCTTCGGCGTGGTTGGCAATGAAGGCGAGCTGGTCAGCGAACAGGCGCGGGTTGATGGTGTGGAGCACCCCGCCCATGCCGATCGCGCCATACCAGGCGGTGAGATGACGGCTGTGGTTCATCGCCAGGGTGGCGATGCGGTCGCCTGGCTTCACGCCGAGCCGCTCGAGCGCCTGGGCCATGCGGCGGGCGTCGCGGGCGACTTCACCCCAGTTGGTGCGGCTGACCGAGCCGTCGGCCCAGGCGCTGACGATTTCGCCATCGCCATGTTCGCGCTCGGCATGGTCCACCAGCCGCATCACGCGCAGCGGAAAGTCCTGCATCGCCCCGAATTTTTGCACGCCGACCTCCGCAACCGTTCGCCCTGCACGAACGGAATGGAAAGCGGCTAGATCGTCAACCTAAAACGGCAGCTTGAACCCGGGGGGAAGCGCCATGCCGCTGGTCATCTTCGACATTTCCTCGCCGGCCGCGGTGTCGGCCTTGGCTTTTGCATCGTTGAGCGCCGCGGTGATGAGGTCTTCGAGCATCGATTTCTCGGACAGGTTCATTAGGCTGTCGTCGATGGCGAGGCTGATGATGCGGCCCTTGGCGCTGGCGCGCACCTTGACCAGCCCGCCGCCGGCGGCGCCCTCGACCTCGACGCTGTCGAGATTGTCCTGCGCCTTCTGCAATTCGGCCTGGGCATTCTGCGCCATCGCCATGATTTCTTCGAAGCTCGGCATGTCAGCCCTCCTTGCGTTGATGCGAGATATAGGTGGCATCGGGGAAAGCGTCGAGCAGGGCGCGCACCGCCGGTTCACCCATCACCTCGGCGCGCACCCGTTCCTCGGCCATCGCTTCCTGCTGCTGAAGCGAAGGCGCGCCGCCGTCGTCGGTGAGGCGGATCTGCCATGCGATCCCGGTCGCCTCCTTGGCGACGGTGGCGAGGTCGCGGGTGAAGTCGGGCCCGAGTGGCTTCAGCGGCTTGAACACGGCTTCGCCGGGCGCGAAGCTGACCAGGCCGACATTGTCGTGCAACTGGAGCGCGAGCAATTTCTTGCCGCTGCGCTCGATCGCCGCGACGAAGCCGGCGAAATCACTCGGCAGCGTGGCCGTCGCCAAAGAAGATGATGCCGGAGCCGCCGTCCGCGTTGGAGCGGCCGACGTCACCGCTCCTCCGCCTGCGGCAATCTGCGCCATCAGCGCCGCCGGGTCGGGCATGTCCGCGGCGTGGATCAGCCGCAGCAGCGCCATCGTCGCCGCCTCGTGCGGGTCGGGCGCGATGCCGACGTCGGTCAGGCCCTTGAGCAGCAATTGCCACAAGCGGTGGAGCGAGCCCCACGAGATGCTCGCCGCAAGCTCGCGCGCCGCTTCGCGCTGTTCGGCGGACTGGAGGGCGTCCTCCGCCGCCCCGGCCTTGGCGCGGGTGATGGCGTGGAGCGATTCCATCAGCCCGCGCAGCAACGCCGCCGGCTCGATGCCGAGCGAATGGGCTTCGTCGAGCTGCTCGAGCGTCGCCGCGGCGTCGCCCTTGAGCACGGTGTCGAGCATCCGCCCGATGCGCCCGCGATCGGCCAGGCCGAGCATCGAGCGGACCTCGGCGGCGGTGACCCTGCCCTCCCCATGCGCGATCGCCTGGTCGAGGATCGACAGGCCGTCGCGCGCGCTGCCCTCGGCGGCGCGGGCGATCGCCTGCAGCGCTTCGTCCTCGACCTCGACGCCCTCGGCCCGGGCGACGTGCGCGAAGTGGGCGGCGAGCTTGCCCGCCGGGATGCGGCGCAGGTCGAAGCGCTGGCAGCGCGACAATACGGTGACCGGCACCTTGTTCACTTCGGTCGTGGCGAACAGGAATTTGACGTGGGCGGGCGGCTCCTCGAGCGTCTTCAACAAGGCATTGAAGGCGTTCTTCGACAACATGTGGACTTCGTCGATGATGTAGATCTTGTAGCGCGCCGAGACCGCGGCATAGCGCACCGCCTCGATGATCTCGCGCACGTCGTCGACCCCGGTGTGGGAGGCGGCGTCCATCTCGATCACGTCGATGTGGCGGCCCTCGGCGATCGCGACGCACGGCTCGCAGACGCCGCACGGGTCGATCGTCGGCCCGCCTTGCCCATCGGGGCCGATGCAGTTGAGCGCCTTCGCCACCAGCCGCGCGGTCGACGTCTTGCCGACCCCGCGCACCCCGGTGAGCAGGAAGGCATGGGCGATCCGCCCGCGGGCGATGGCATTGCCGAGCGTGGTGACCATCGCGTCCTGGCCGATCAGCTCGCCGAACGACTGCGGCCGGTATTTGCGCGCCAGCACGCGGTAAGCGGGCGCCGCGGCGGCCTTGGGCGCGATGTCGGGCAGGTCGAGGCCGAGGCCTGGCGATTCGTCGTCATTCATCGGCCCGGCTTAAGCGGTGCCAGGGTCCCTGTCAGCCGCCAAGCGCTTGCCTTCGCGGACAAGCGATCGCATCAGCGGCCTCATCAAGGGGGAATCGATGCCGATAGATATGTTGCTGGCGCTGTCGCTCATGGCGCAGCCCGTCGCCGCTGCCGCGCCCTATACGCTGCAAACCTGCGAGGATCCGGTCGCGCGCAAGGCGATGCTGGCCGCGGGGCCCGACGAATTTCCAGTGTTCAAAGCGCTCAAGGAAGGCAGCAAGGTCAACAAAGCGCGCATGACTGCACTGCTCGATCGTCTTGTCGAGCGCGCGAAATTGAAGCCTGAGCAAAGGGCGGGCGTCGCGATGAAGATGCTTGAGGACGCCAGTTTCAAATCGGCCTTTGCCGAAGGCTCCGTCTTGCTCGAGAAGGCGATAGCGTCGATGATGGCAATGACCGGCAAGAATGACGCGGCCGATTGCAGGATCGTCATCGGCATGGCCGCCGACCTTCCCGCCTTCGAAGCCAACAGCGCGAGGCAGTGGGAGGCGATGCGGCTGGTGATGGAAGGCGAAGCGAAACGGCTCGGCGTGTCGCTGGCCGACTAGGCCGCGGTGGGAGCCGGAACGACCCGGGACGACATCGTTGTGGCTGCTTCCTTCCGGACCTGACCAGGTTGGCGACAGCCCCGTCCGCCCGACTCCCGCCGCGCATATGGCGGCGGTCCGTCGCTTAGGCAAGGGTGTGCTCCTGCGAAGGCAGGAGCCCAGTCTGGGTTCCTGCCTTCGCAGGGGCACACCTCAGCGATCCAAATTATACGCCCCGCCCGGCATTCGCACGGTAAGAATGTCCATGTCCGCCGTGAGCATCAGCTGGCACGCCAGCCGCGAGGTGCGGGTGACGTGGGCCGCGAGGTCGAGGAGGTCGTCTTCTTCCTCGCTCGCCGGGGGGAGCCGCGCGAAATCCTCTTTTGCAACGATCACGTGACACGTCGAGCAGGCCATCGACCCTTCGCAGCTGCCCTCGAGCGGCTGGGCATTGGCCTGTGCGAGGTCGAGCAGATTGGTGCCGGCGGGGGCATCGACTTCGCGGTCGAGCGTGCCATCCGGCCGGAGGAAGCGCACGCGGGTCATGGCAGCCGGTGCTGCGCGCGGGCGGCGTCGGCAATGCGGCGGCAGGCAAGAACGAGCTCATCCTCGCCGGTGTAGCGCCCGAAGCCGAGCCGGATCGACGAGCGCGCCTCGCGGTCGCTGAGTCCGAGCGCGCGCAAGACATGGCTCGGGCGCCCCGATCCGGAAGCACAGGCCGAGCCGAGCGAGAATGCGATGTTGCGCAGGTCGGATATCAATCGGGCGCCATCAAGGCCGAAGCGGCGCAGGTTGAGGTTGCCGCGATAGCGCTGGTCCGTACTGCCGTTGATTATCCAGCCTTCTCCGAGTGTTGCCAGCGCAAGCTCATGAAGTTTCGCAACATGCTCGGAGTCGGCCTCGCCGCGCTCGACCGCCAGCCGCGCCGCCTCGCCGAGCCCGACGCACAAGGCCGTCGACAAGGTTCCCGAGCGCAGCCCCTGCTCCTGCCCGCCGCCGTGGAGCAAGGGCGCGGGCTCGCACCCGTCGCGCATCCACAGGCCGCCGACGCCCTTGGGACCATGGATCTTGTGCCCCGAAATCGCGACCAGGTCCGGGCCTTCGGGGAGTGCCATGCGCCCGAACCCCTGGACCGCGTCGCACAGCATCAGCGCGCCCTTGGCACGGGCGATCCGGGCAAGCTCGGCGATCGGCTGTATGACGCCAATCTCGTTGTTGACCAGCATGATGGCGACCAAAGCGGTGCGGTCGTCGATTGCCCGCTCGGCGGACAGAAGATCCACCAGTCCATCGGGGCCGACGCCGATGCGGACGACCTCGATCCCGCGATCCTCGAGCCACTCGGCACTGTCGAGCACCGCGGCATGCTCGGTGGCGACGGTGACCAGCTTGCTCCGCTCCGAGCGCCCGAATGTCCCCTTGAGCGCCCAGTTGAGCGACTCGGTCGCGCCACTGGTGAAAGCGAATTTGCCGCCGCCGAGCGCTATTGCGGCCTCTACCTGATCCCGCGCCACTTCGATCGCCGCCGCCGCTTCGCGCCCCCACATCGACGGGCTGTGCGGATTGGCGAATTTCTCCTCAGTCCACGGGCGCATCGCTGCGGCCACCTCGGGCGCGACCGGGGTCGTCGCCTGATAATCGAGGTAGATCATGCCGCGCGCTTGCGCTCGGATATCTTGCGCCACTGGTCGAGGAAGGCGTCGACGTCGGCTTCGCTGGTCGCCGGGCCGAAGCTCACGCGCAGGAAGCTGCCTGCGATGTCGGCCGGCACCTGCATGGCGGCGAGCACTGGGCTGTCCTTCATCTTGCCCGACGAGCAGGCGCTGCCCGCCGACACCGCGATGCCGGCCAGATCGAACTGTACGAGCAGCGACGCGCTCGACGCCCCGGGGAGCGCGACCGCGCCGATGGTGGCGAGCCGCGGGCTGTCCTCGCCGATCACGACGCCACCCGTGTCCCGCACGCCGTCCTCGAGCCGGGCACGAAGCTCGCCCAGCCGTTCCATGTCGTAGGGCCTGGCGGCAAGCGCGGCGGCGAAGGCCAGCGCGCCGGGTGCATCCTCGGTGCCGCGGCGATAGCCCTTCTCCTGCCCGCCAACGGGCGAGAGCGTGGCGAGGTCGCGCACCAGCAGCGCGCCGACGCCGGGCGGGCCGCCGAGCTTGTGCGCCGACAAAGCGATGAAATCGGCATCGGGCAGCGGCGCCTTGCTTGCGGACTGCGCGCTATCGGCGAGCAGCAGCGACCCCGCCTCGCGGATCCTGGGCGCCAGGCGATCGAGCGGCTGCAGGATCCCGGTCTCATTGTTGACGACCTGGATCGCGACCAGCGCCGGACCCTGCGCCAGCACCGCTTCGAGCGCGTTCTCGTCGATCAGCCCGTCGCGGCCGACCGGGATCACGCTCGAACCGGCTCCCATCGCGTGCGGGACGATGGCATGTTCGGTCGCGCCATGCGCCCGGCCGGACACGCGCGCCCGGGCCGCGACCATCTCGACTGCTTCACTCGCTCCGCTGGTGAAAATGACGTCATGGCGCCAGTCGAGCATATCGGCGAGCGTCGAGCGCGCTTCCTCCAGCAAAGCGCGCGCCGCTCTTCCCTCGGCATGGGGCGAGCTGGGATTGGCCCAGGCATCGAAGCCACGCGCCATCGCCTCCCGCGCCGGGGGCAGCACCGGCGTGGTCGCGGCGTGGTCGAGGAAGATTCGGGTTGGCACGGCGGTGCTGATCCTGTCGTTGCCTAAGGGACGCGCAGCCCTATATAGGAGCCGTCGCCGCGGTGCACCCGTCTCGCGGCCCTATTTTCACGTCCTTTCGAAGCGAGCCGCAATGCCCGAAGTGATTTTCCCCGGACCCGAAGGCCGTCTCGAGGGGCGTTTCCACCCCGGCCCGCGCCCGCGCGCGCCGGTCGCGCTGATCCTCCACAGCCACCCGCAGGCGGGCGGGACGATGAACAACAAGATCGTCCAGTCGCTGTACAAGGACTTCGTCCGCCGCGGCTTCGCCACCTTGCGCTTCAACTTCCGCGGCACCGGCAAGAGCCAGGGCACGTTCGATAATGGCATCGGCGAACTCTCCGACGCCGCCTCGGCGCTCGACTGGGTCCAGCAGATCCACCCCGAGGCCGAGACGACCTGGGTCGCCGGCGTGTCGTTCGGGGCTTGGATCGGGATGCAATTGCTGATGCGCCGCCCGGAAATCCGCGGCTTCATCTCGATCGCGCCGCCGGCCAACATGTACGACTTCAGCTTCCTTGCGCCCTGCCCGTCGTCGGGGATCATCATCCAGGGCGAGGCCGACGAGGTCGTGACGCCCGTCGCGGTGC
>Ga0307415_100000235_pt1 | contig 24184 bp, 20 predicted proteins | sample DK1Cmetagenome_FD_204524 | JGI IMG/M metagenome (GOLD analysis project Ga0307415, IMG submission 204524) | Maize rhizosphere microbial communities from greenhouse at UC Davis, California, United States - DK15-C-2 | ecosystem: Host-associated > Plants > Roots > Rhizosphere > Soil | place: USA... | reverse complement strand
TGACGTGCGCCTTGGTCGAGCGCTGCATGTCGGTGACCTCTTCGGGCCGCTCGTCGGTGAGCAGGATGATGAGGTACACCTCGGGGTTGTTGTCGCTGATGGCGTTGGCGATCTGCTTCATCAGCGTGGTCTTGCCCGCCTTGGGCGGGGAGACGATCAGCCCGCGCTGGCCCTTCCCGATGGGGCACATCAGATCCATGATCCGGGTCGAGATCTCGGTCGGGTTGTGCTCCAGGCGCAGCCGCTCCAGCGGGTACAGCGGCGTCAGGTCCTTGAAGTCGCGGCGGTTGCGCGCCTCCTCGGGCTCCAGGCCGTTGACCTTGTCGATCCGCGACAGGGCGGCGTACTTCTCGGAGTCGCGGGGCAGCTTGACCGTGCCCTCGATCTCGTCGCCGCGGCGCAGGCCCATGCGGCGGATCATCGATAGGGGCACATAGACGTCCTCGGAGCCCGGCAGGTAGCCGTTGACCCGCAGGAAGCCGTAGCCGTCCTGGGAGCGGATGTCGAGGGTGCCGGTGCGGTTGACCTCGGGCCGGTCGTCGGCCTGCTGGCGGTCGCGGTAGTCGGGCCGCTCCAGCAGGGCGACGTTGCCCTGGTCGAAGCCGCCCCCGCCACCGCGGTTGCGGTTGCGGTTCCGGTTGCGGTTGCGGCGCCGGCCGCCGCCCTGGCCCTGCTGGTTCTCCCAGCGGTTGCCGCCGCCCTGGCCGCCCCAGTCGCGGTCCCGGTCGCGGCGCTGGCCGCGGTCACCGTCGCCGCGCTGCTGCTGCTGGTCGCCGCCGCCCTGGGCCTGCTGGTCGCCCTGGGCCTGCTCGGCCTGGGCGCCGTCGGTCCTGGTGGCCGGGGGCGCGCCCGACTCCGCCGGGGCGCTGGCCTCGCCGGCCGGGGCCGCCTCGGCGGTGGTGGGCTGCGCGGCCGGGGCGACCTCGCCGTTGCTGCTCGGCTCGGTCAGGGTCGCCGGCGGCGCGCCGGCGTCGACCGGCTGGCCGGGGTTGGCCGGCTGGCCGGGGTTGGCCGGCTGGCCGCCGTTCCCGGACACCTGGACCGACGCCGTCTCGGCAGACCCCTCTTCCTGGGCCTGCTCGTCGGACGAGCCGCGGCTGCGGCGGCGGGTCCGGCGCTCGGAACCGTCGCCGCCCGCGGCCTCGCTCTCGCCGGCGCCCGGCAGCTCCGGCTGGTCGGCCACCGCGGCCGGGGCGTCGCCGCCCCGCGCCTCGGTGGTCGCTCCCCCACGCCGGCCCTTGGCCGGCGCCGAGGGCACGAACTCGACACCCTGGGCCTTGGCGATGATCGCGCCGATCAGGTCCGCCTTGCGGAGTCGCTGGTAGCCCTGGACACCCATGGACGAGGCGATCGCCTGCAGCTCGGGCAGGACCTTTCCCTCGAGGATGTCGCGTTCGGTAGTTGCCATGTTCACCTTCCCTGTGGGGGTGACGAGGTGCCGGCTGGAGGAGCCGGGGACCGTCCATCGCCACCCGGTTGCCGGGATCTTGAGATTGGTGGCGCCGGGACGCGGCGCCGTGGGGAGTGAAACTCGCGCTCGCTCCTAATCCTGTTCCCGCCGACGGGGCCGGACACGGCATGCGCCGCACAACGCCAGAGGCTGGCGTCCGATCACGTGACCCGGTCGACTGCTCGAACGGAACTGGTGGGTTGCCATCGCTGGCCAGCCTCGCCGGGATCGCCGAAATCGCCGTTGAATGAGCCGATAAGGCGGGGGCGTCGACTGAATTGGCCAGCGACTGAGACGCTTCGCATTGTACGGGCCTCGGCGGGAGGAGCGCAACAGGACCCTCACTCCTCCATCAGCACGCGGATGTCGCCGTCCTTGTCCAGGAGGGAGAACCCGGTCGTCTCCCCCTGGCGCTGGAACACGATCGACACCCTGGAGCTGCCCACTCTGAGATCATGCAGCTCCACGGTGTTGAGCCAGCCGGGCAGGTGCGGCTTGTTGACGTTGATGGTGTTGGCCGGGGCGTCGGCCGAGATGCCCAGCATCGCCTGGAGCAGAAGGAACGGGGCGCCGGCGGCCCACGCCTGGGGCGAGCAGGCCACCGGGTAGGCCACCGGCCGGTTGGGCGAGCGGCGGGTGAAGCCGCAGAACAGCTCGGGCAGGCGCATGTCGTCGACCGTCACCGCCATCTCGAACATGGCCGTGGCCAGCCGGTTGGTGGCCTTGGCGAACCCGTAGCGCCTGAGCCCGGCCCCGATGATGGCGTTGTCGTGCGGCCAGATGGAGCCGTTGTGGTAGCTCATCGGGTTGTAGGCGGCGGCCGACTTGGAGAGGGTGCGCACCCCCCAGCCGGAGAACATGTCCGGGGCGAGCAGCCGCCGGGCCATGGGCCCGGCCTTGTCGGGATCGACGATGCCGCAGTACAGCCCGTGGGCCGGGTTGGAGGAGATGGCCGCCACCTGGCGCTTCTCGCCGTCCAGGGCCATGGCGTAGAACTGCTCGGCCTCGACCCAGAAGGCCTCGTTGAAGGCGGCCCTGAGGCCGGCCGCCTGCCGGCGCAGGCCGGCCGCCCGCTGGCCGTCGCCGAGCGCCTCGAACACCTCGGCCAGGCGGAGCTTGGCCAGGTACACGTAGGCCTGGACCTCGGCCAGGGCGATCGGGCCCTCGGCCAGCTTGCCGTCGACGTGGCTGATCGAGTCGTGGGAGTCCTTCCAGCCCTGGTTGGCCAGCCCCCGCGGGCTGGAGCGCTGGTACTCGACGAAGCCGTCGCCGTCGGGGTCGCCGTAGTCGGCCAGCCAGGCCAGGGCCCGCTCGACGTTGGGCAGCAGCCGGCGGCAGAACTCGAGGTCGCCGGTCCAGCGGTAGTAGGTGCCGAGCAGCAGCAGCCACAGCGGGGTCGAGTCGATCGAGCCGTAGTAGGGGGTGTGGGGCACCACCCCGGCCCCGGCCAGCTCCCCCTGGCGCAGCTCGTGCAGGATCTTGCCCGGCTGGGCGTCGCGCCACTCGTCGACCTCGTCGGCCTGGAAGGCGGCCAGCACCTCCAGGGTGGTCCGGGTCAGGTCCGGGTTGACCATCAGGGTCTGGTGGCAGGTGAGCAGCGAGTCGCGGCCGAAGGGGGCCACGAACCAGGGGATCCCGGCCGCCACCAGGCTGCCGTGCCGGGTCGGGGTGAGCAGCGCCCGGAGGTCCCGCAGGCCCCGCGACAGCAACGAGTTGTAGAGCTCGTTGTCGGTCCAGACCCGGGTGCAGGCGCGCTCCCAGGCCTCATAGGAGCGGCGCAGGTCGTGCATGACGGCGTCGAAGGAGCGCTCGGGTTGGCTGGACCCGGCCGCCCGGGGCTCGACGGTGAGCGCGATCAGCTCGGTCTGGCTGGGCTCCAGGCGCAGCCGCCAGGAGGCCACCACCTGCTCGTCCTCGACCGTGACCTCGGTCGGCTCGAGCTCGAAGGCGATGCGGGTCTCGCGGAAGACGCCGTCCTCGCCGGCGTAGGCGAACACCGCCGAGCGCCGGTCGGCCTTGGGCCGGGCCAGCCGGCCCCGGGTGGCCCGCTTGAGCCCGCGGACCTCGAAGATGTCGGCGAAATCGCTGCCGAAGGTCAAGGTGACGGTGAGGGTGACCGCGGCCGCGTTGTAGTTCTTGATGCGGATGCGCTCGTACAGGCGGCCCTCGACCACCCGGGTGCGGCGGATGTTGACCGTGCCCTGGACGGCCGTGATGGTGCCGTCCTCCTCGACCAGGTCCTGGTTGGTCAGGTCGACGTGGCTGGCGAAGGCCCGGTCGGCCGAGGTCGACAGCAGCAGGGGCGGGTTCCCGTCGACCTCCAGCCGGAAGTCGGACAGGTAGCGGGTGTCCTGCCAGTAGAAGCCGGCCCCGGTGGCCTGGTCGGCGTCCAGGTTCCCCTCGGCGTCGGCGCAGAGGAACATGTCGCCTTCCTTGGTCGACCAGAGGCGCTCGCTGCGGGCGTGCATGACGGCCACGACGCCCTTGACCAGCACCCGGTTGACCGAGGCGTCGGCCAGCAGGAACTCCTCGCCGGCGGGCGAGGTCAGCTTGTCGGGCACGGGGAGCTCCGCGTTCTTGGCTGCGGCATGGAGAGCGGCTGCCTCATCCTTCGGCGGGCGGGCAGGCGACTTGAGCCGCAGTGTACTAGAGCGCCGGTCGGGTATCGGCGTCGCATTCATGTGCGGTGCAGCTTCAGCAGGCCCTCCGCATGCGCGTCGGGCATACCCGACCGGCGCTCTAGAGCGACCTCGCCGGCAGGGCGCCGCCGCGGGCCAGCTCCAGCTGGCGGATCCGCCAGCCGTCGGCGCCGCTGGCGGCCAGCGCCTCCTCGGCGTCGGCCACGGTCCCGGGGGCCGCCGGGCGGGGGCAGAGGACCAGCAGCGAGGGCCCGGCGCCGGAGACGAAGGCGGCGTGGCCGGCCGCCCGCAGCCGCTCCAGCAGCTCGGCCGCGTCCGGGGTGTGGGCCAGCCGGTGGGGCTGGTGCAGGAGGTCCTCGGTGGCCGGCAGGAGCAGCTCGGCGTCGCCGGCCAGGGCCAGGGCCAGCATGGCCGAGCGGGCGCCGGTGTGGGCGGCGACCGCGAACGGCACCCGCTCGGGCAACAGCCGGCGGGCCTCGCTGGTGGCCATCGGCTCGGGGGCGACCAGGGCCACGGCGACCAGGTCGGGGTGGGCGGGCACGGCCCGCCAGCGCGGCCGGCCGTCCTCGACCCAGGCCAGGGTGGCCCCGCCCTGGAGGCAGGGGGCGGCGTTGTCGGGATGGCCCTCCAGCTCGCAGGCCAGGGCCAGCAGCTCGGCCACGGGGAAGTCGGGGGCGACCAGCGCCCGCGCCGCCACCAGGCCGAGGACCACGGCGGCGGCGCTGGACCCGAAGCCGCGGCCCAGGGGGAAGCCCTTGACCACCGACAGGTGCAGCGGCGGCAGCGACGCCCCGGCGGCCTCGGCCAGCCGCCGCATGGCCACCGCGACCAGGTTGTCCCGCCCGGTGGGCAGCAGCTCGGCCTGCTCGCCGCTCACCTGGATGGCGTCGACCGGGGCCGGGCGCGCCTCCAGCTCGTCCCACCAGTCGAGGGCGATCCCGGCCGCATCGAACGCCGGCCCCAGGTTGGCGCTGGTCGCCGGCGCCCGAGCGCGCACTGGCCGGGTCGCTTCCATGGCCGGAAGCCTAGCCGATGGCGGTCCCGCTCCCGGTCAGGGCTGGGGCTGGGAGGCCGACTGGGCCGTGCGGAGGGGGACCTCCTTGAGGGCCAGGGCGACCAGGAAGGCGACCACCAGGAAGGGCACGCCGACCAGGAACACGTCGTCCAGGGCGCTGGTGAAGGCGCCCAGGACCACGCTCTTGACCGGCTCGGCCAGCTGCTGGATGGCCTGGACGTTGTTGGCGTCGACCCGCGCCCCGCCGGCCCCCGGCCGGATGCCGGCCTGGGCCAGCTGCTGGGCCAGGTAGTGGGCGAGCCGGCTGGACAGCACGGCCCCGAACAGGGCCGCCCCCACCGAGCCGCCCATCTGGCGGAAGAAGGTGGTCGAGCTGGTGGCCGCGCCCATGTCCCGGTAGTCGACCGAGTTCTGCACGGCGGTGACGATCGTCTGCATGGTGAACCCGAGGCCGGCCCCGAACAGGTACTCGTACAGGGCGACCTGCCAGAACGGGGTGTCCACGTCCAGTTGCGACAGCAGGAACATGGCCACGGTCATCACCACCGCCCCGATGACCGGGAAGATCTTGTAGCGGCCGGTGCGGGTGATCAGCTGGCCGGAGGTGATCGAGGTCGAGAAGATGCCGATGATCGCCGGCAGCAGGGCCAGCCCGGACTGGGTGGGCGAGAAGCCCTTGACCGCCTGCAGGTAGACGGGGAGGAAGATGATGGTCCCGAACATGGCGATGCCGGCCAGGAAGGCGAAGGCGTTGCCGACGCTGAACACCCGGTTGCCGAACAGCCGCAGGGGGATGATCGGCTCGGCGGCGCGCCGCTCGATCAGCACGAACAGCCCGGCGAGCAGGAGCGCCCCGGCGAGCAGGAGGAGCGAGCCGGCCTCGGTCCAGCCGTAGGCGTTGCCCCGCCAGTCCATGTACAGCAGCAGGCAGGTGACGGCCCCGATGATGGCGGCGGCGGCCAGGTAGTCGATCTGGTGCTGGCGGCGGACCACCGGCATCTTCAGGGCCATGGTGGTGACGATCAGGGCGGCCAGGCCGACGGGCAGGTTGATGTAGAAGATCCAGCGCCAGCCCGGGCCGTCGGTCAGCCAGCCGCCGAGCAGCGGCCCGGCCACCGAGGAGACGCCGAACACGGCCCCGAAGTAGCCCTGGTAGCGGCCGCGCTCCCGGGGCGGGATGACGTCGCCGATGATGCTGAGGGCGATCGCGAACAGCCCGCCGCCGCCGACGCCCTGGAGGGCGCGGAAGCCGATCAGCTGGACCATGTTCTGGCTGAGCCCGGACAGGGCCGAGCCGAGCAGGAAGATCACGATCGCCACCTGGAAGATCAGGCGGCGGCCGTAGAGGTCGGAGATCTTGCCCCACAGCGGCGTGGTCGCGGTCGAGGTGAGCAGGTAGGCGGTGACGACCCAGGACAGCTTGTCGAGGCCGCCGAGCTCGCTGACGATGCGGGGCAGGGCGGTGCCGACGATGCCCTGGTCGAGGGCGAACAGCAGCATGCCGGCCATCACCCCGGCCAGGACGACCAGGATCTGCCGGTGCGAGAGGTAGCTGGGGACGTTGCCGTCCGGCTCTGGCGGGAACTCGGCCTGGCCGGTGACGGCCGCGCCGGCGGCGGCAGGGGTCGATGGGGTGTCAGCCGGTGTGGTCATCTGGTCTCCGGGTCGGTGCGCAGCCGGTCGAGACTGTCGGCCAGCCTGGTCATGAGGGTGGCGAGGGTCGCCCGGTCGTCGTCGGGCCAGTCGGCGATGGCGCGGTCCACCACCGCCGCCCGGGCCCGCATGGCCCGGGCCAGCGCCCCCCGTCCCTTGGGGGTCACCCGGACCCGCGACGCCCGCCGGTCGCCGGGGTCACCGGTCCTGGCCAGGTATCCCCCGTCCTCCAGGTGCCGCGCGTGCCGGCTGGCCGTCGAGGCGTCCAGCCCCATGCAGCTGGCCAGCTCCGACACCCGCAGGGAGCCGTTGGCCTGCACCTGGTGCAGCACGAACATCATCGCGGGATCGAGATGGCCCTGTGGGAGGCGCGCCTTGAGCCGCCTGGCGACGCCGAGCAGCGCGACCACCAGGTCCTGACCGGTGGCCGTCTCGGAGTGAAGGGTCTGGGCGGGCATGGGCCCACCGTGCCATAGATGTTTGCAGCATACAACTATGCGGGGGGCTCCGCCCCCGCAGGCCCCCGAACCCGGCACGGCCCCGGCACGGCTGCGGGCGGCTCAGTCCAGCTGGAGGGCGGCGGCGGCGGCCTCGGGGGTGGGGGGGATGCGGGTGGGGGGTGGGGCGCCGGCGAGGGCCCAGTCGGGGTCTTTGAGGCCGTTGCCGGTGACGGTGCAGACGACCCGCAGGCCACGGTCGAGGCCGGCGTCGAGGAGGCCGGCCACCGAGGCGGCCGAGGCCATCTCCACGAACACGCCCTCCTCGCGGGCCAGCAGGCGGTAGGCGGCCAGGATCTGGCGGTCGGTGACCGCGGCCAGCCGCCCGCCCGAGGAGGCCACGGCCCGGCGGGCGCCCTCGGCCGAGGCCGGGCGGCCGATGCGGATGGCGCTGGCGATGGTGGCCGGCCGCTCCACCGGCTGGCCGGTGACCAGCGGCGCCGCCCCGGCGGCCTGGAACCCGAGCATCCGCGGCCGCCGCTCGGCCGCCTCGGTGTAGCCCAGCCAGGTGGCGGTGATGTTGCCGGCGTTGCCGACCGGGATGCAGTGGACGTCGGGCGCCTCGCCGAGGGCCTCGACGATCTCGAAGGCGACCGTCTTCTGCCCCTGGATGCGCAGCGGGTTGACGGAGTTGACCAGGGCCACCGGGTAGCGCTCGGCCAGCTCCCTGACCAGCACCAGGCAGTCGTCGAAGGACCCGTCGACGGCCAGCACCGAGGCCCCGTGGACCAGCGCCTGGGCGAGCTTGCCGAGGGCGATGCGGCCCTCGGGGATGACCACCGCGCACGGGACCGCGGCCCGGGCGGCGTAGGCGGCCGCCGAGGCCGAGGTGTTGCCGGTGGAGGCGCACAGCACCGCCCGCGCCCCCTCCTCCAGCGCCCTGGAGACGGCCACGGTCATGCCCCGGTCCTTGAACGACCCGGTCGGGTTGGTCCCCTCGACCTTGAGCCAGACGTCGCAGCCGGTCCGGGCCGACAGCACCGGCGCCGGCACCAGCGGGGTCCCGCCCTCCAGCAGGGTCACCACCGGAGTGGACGGCCCTACCGGGAGCCGATCGCGATACCGCTCGATCAGCCCCGGCCAGGCCCGCCGCTCCCCCACCTGGTTCACCAGCCCAGCACCTCGTCGGCCTCCTCGCCCTCGACCCGCATGGCGCTGGCCAGGTTGCCGACCACCGGCAGGCCGCGCAGGCCCTCCAGGACCCGCTGGACCGCGCCCTCCCTGGCCAGGTGGGTGACGAGCACCAGCTGCGCCTCCTCCCCCTTGCCACGCTGCAGCACCGACCGGATGGACACGCCGTGCTCGGCGAACACGGTCGCGACCTGGGCGAGCACACCCGGCCGGTCGACGACGTCGAGCGCGACATAGTACTGCGTGTCGACGTCCGCCATGCCCCGCACTCGCCGCTCGTACACACAGGTGCAGCCGACCCCCCGGGCGCCCTGGGAGCGGGCCCTGGCCACGGCGACCAGGTCGCCGAGCACGGCCGAGCCGGTGGGGCGGCCGCCGGCCCCGCGGCCGTAGAACATCAGCCGGCCGACGGCGTCGCCCTCGACGAAGACCGCGTTGTAGGCCTCGGTGACCCCGGCCAGCGGGTGGGCGTCGGGGACCATGGCCGGGTGCACGCGGGCCGAGACCTCACCGTCGAGCTCCTCGGCGATGGCCAGCAGCTTGACGGTGTAGCCCATCCGCTTGGCGGCCGCGATGTCGGCCGCGGTCACGTCGGTGATGCCCTCGCGGTAGACGTCGCCGGCCACCACCCGGGTGTTGAAGGCCAGGCTGGCCAGGATGGCGCACTTGGCGGCGGCGTCGAAGCCCTCGACGTCGGCGCTCGGGTCGGGCTCGGCGTAGCCCAGCTCGGTCGCCTCGGCCAGCGCCTCGGCGTAGCCGGCGCCGGTCGAGGCCATCCGCCAGAGCACGTAGTTGGTGGTGCCGTTGACGATCCCGAGGACCCGGCGCACCCGGTCCCCGGCCAGCGACTCCTTGAGCGGGGCGACGATCGGGATGGCCCCGCCGACGGCGGCCTCGAACTTGAGGTCGACCCCGGCGGCGTCGGCGGCGTCGAACAGCTCGCCCCCGTGGGTCGCCAGCAGCTCCTTGTTGGCCGTGACCACCGGCTTGCCCAGCCGGATGGCCTCCAGGATCAGCGAGCGGGCGGGCTCGATGCCCCCCATCACCTCGACCACCACGTCGACCTCGGGGTCGGCGACCACCGCGGCCGCGTCACCGCTCACCATGGTCGGGTCGACCGCGGGGTCGCGCTTGCGGGTCACGTCGCGCACCGCCACCCGCTGCAGCGCGATCGGCACCCCGGCCCGGTCCTGCAGCGGCCGACCGTGCTCGACCAGCAACCTGGCCACCCCGGTGCCCACCGCCCCGCAACCGAGCATCCCGACCCTGAGCCCCTCCACGTCCCCTCCCGTCAGTCCAAGCATGGCCGGTCCATCTTGCCCGACCCCCTCCCGGGGGCACACCTCCCCCGCCGGAGGGAGGGCGGGAATCGCCCCGCCGGGCGAGGGCGGGACCGGTCGCGGGCCGTAGCGTCGGGGCGGAGCCGGTCGAGCGCCGAGCGGACGGAGGCGGGCCATGGACGGGCAGGTGGGAGCGAGGCAGCCGGGCGACCCCAAGCGGCTCGGCCCCTATGAGCTGCTGGGCCGCCTCGGCCAGGGCGGCATGGGGGTCGTCTTCCTCGGCCGCGAGCGCCGCGGCGGCCGCCGGGCCGCGGTCAAGGCGATCCGGCCCGAGCTGGCCGGCGACCGGGCGTTCGCGGCCCGCTTCCGCCGCGAGGTCGAGGCCGCCCGCCGGGTGGACAGTCCGCGGGTGGCGCGGGTGCTCGGCGCCGACCCGGCCGGCCCCCGTCCCTGGCTGGCCACCGAGTACGTCGACGGCCCCACCCTGGCCGGCGCGGTCGCGGCCGGCGGCCCCCTGACCGGCGGGCGCCTGGCCGCGTTCGCCGCCGGGGTCGCCCAGGCCCTCGACGCCATCCACGCCGCCGGGGTCGTCCACCGCGACCTCAAGCCCGGCAACGTCCTGCTCCCCGGAGGGACCTCGCCGGAGGTGAAGGTGATCGACTTCGGGATCGCCTGGGCCGCCGACGCCACCATGACCCGGTCGGGCCTGCGCTTCGGCACCCCGTCCTGGATGGCCCCCGAGCGACTGCGCGACCAGCCCGCCGGCCCGCCCGCCGACGTGTTCGCCTGGGGTCTCCTGGTCGCGTTCGCCGCCACCGGCCGCCACCCGTTCGGCGGCGGTCCCGCCGACGCCGTCGCCTACCGCATCCTCCACGACCGCCCCGACCTGACCGGCGTTCCCGCCTCCCTGCGCGGCCTGGTCGAGGCCGCCCTCTCCCCCGACCCGGCCGCCCGCCCCACCGCCGGCCGGATCCGCGTCGCCCTCGGCGCCCCACCGGTGCCGACCGAGCCGCTCCCGGCCGCCGACCCGACCTGGGTCCCGCCGGCCGCGGCCGCGGTGGCGGCCGGCCCGACCCGGCGGCGCCGCTGGCGCCGGGTCGGGCCCCTGCTCGTCACCGCCGCGCTCCTCGCCGGCCTGGTCACGGCGCCCCACGTGGTCCTCGCCGCCGTCCAGGGCCCCGACACCTCGACCAGCCAGCCCACCGCCAAGCGCTGCCCCGAGGATCGCCAGGACGCGAAGGCGGCGGCCGAGCGGGACCGCGACGAGGACGAGGACTGGGACGACCAGCGGGAGGACCACGAGGAGCCGGAGACGTCGACTCCGGCCACGGCCCCGAGCCCACCACCGGGCGACCCGGCGCCGGGTGGTGAGGCACTCGGGTTCTGAGGCCGGCGTTACATCCGCTCTGGGGCGTCGATGCCGATCAGGTCGAGGGTGTTGGCCAGGACCTGGCGGGTGGCGTGCACCAGCCACCAGCGGGCGCTGGAGAGGGCGCGGTCGCCGCTGAGGACCCGGCACTCGGCGTAGAAGCGGTGGAAGGCGGCGGCCAGGTCCTCGGCGTAGCGGGTGAGGCGGTGCGGGGCCCGCTGGCCGGCGGCGACCAGCACGATCTCCTCGAACGCGGCCAGGCGGCGCAGCAGGGCGGTCTCCATCGGATGGACGAGCAGCTCCAGATCCGTCTCCTCCACCGGCAGGGCCTCGAACCCGATCTCCCGACCCTGGCGCAGCACGCTGGAGATGCGGGCGTGCGCGTACTGGACGTAGTAGACGGGGTTGTCCATCGACTGGCGGGTGACCGCCTCGACGTCGAACTCGATCGGCGCGTCGAGCGAGAACCGCAGCATCGTGTAGCGGAAGGCGTCCTTGCCGACCTCGTCCAGCAGGTCGTCGACGGTGGCGATGTCCCCGGCGCGCTTGCTCATCTTGGCCGGCTGGCCGGCCCGGACCAGGCTGACCAGCTGGCTGATGTGGAACTCGGCCACGTCGTCGGGGTCGCCGAAGGCCCGGACGATCGCCCGCATCCGCGGCACGTAGCCGTGGTGGTCGGCGCCCCACAGGAAGATCAGCCGGTCGAAGCCGCGGCGGCGCTTGTCGCGGTAGTAGGCGGCGTCGGCCCCGAAGTAGGTGGGCGCCCCGCTGGAGCGGATCAGCGGCCGGTCCTTGTCGTCGCCGAACAGGGTCGTGCGCAGCCAGACCGCCCCGTCGCGGTCCTCCACGACCCCGCGCTCGCGCAGGTCGTCGACGGCCTCGGCGATGGCGCCGGTCTCGTGCAGGGTGTGCTCGAAGAAGAAGACGTCGAACTCGAGCCCGAGCCGGGCCAGGGTCTGCTTGATCCCGGCCAGGAGGCGGCGGAAGGCCCAGTCGGTGACGCGGGCCCGGCGCTCGGCCGGGTCGAGGCCGGCCAGGGTGTCGCCCTGCTCGGCCTGGAGCTCCCGGGCCAGGTCGGTGACGTAGGCGCCCTTGTAGCCGTCGGCCGGCGGCTCGGCCGGCCGGCCCACCACGCCCAGGTAGGCCGCCTCCACGCTGGCCCCGAGCTGGCCGTACTGGCCGCCGGCGTCGTTGATGTAGTACTCGCGCTCGACCTTGTGGCCGGTGGCGGCGAGCAGGTTGGCCAGGGCGTCGCCCATGGGGGCGAGGCGGGCGTTGCCGACGTGCAGCGGCCCGGTCGGGTTGGCCGAGATGAACTCGACGTTGACCCGCTCCCCGTGGCCGAGGTCGACGGCCCCGAACGACTTGCCCTCGTCCAGGACCCGGCGGATCAGGCCGGAGAACCAGCGCTGGTCGAGCCGGACGTTGACGAAGCCGGGCCCGGCCACCTCCACGCCGGCCACCCAGTCGGGCAGCTCCAGGTGGGCGACCATGGCCTCGGCCACCGCCCGCGGCGGCGCCTTGGCCGCCTTGGCCAGGACCAGGGCCACGTTGGTGGCCCAGTCGCCGTGCTCGGGCAGCCGCGGCCGCTCCAGCTGCGGCTCGGGGATGGCCTCGGGGTCGAGGGCGAGCGCCCCGGCGGTGGCCGCCCGGACGAGGGCGGCCCGGAACAGCCCAGCCAGGTCGCGCTGGACGGGAAGCACGGCGGCGGTCATGGCACTCCAGGCGTGGCGGCCCCGCGGTCCTGCTGGGAGATGATCCCCGCCACCAGGTGCAGGAGCTGGATCGGGTCGAACGGCTTGGTCACGTAGGCGGCGACCCCGAGGTCGTTGCCCTTCTGGACGTCGGATTCCTGCGCCCGGGCCGACAGCAGGACGATCGGCACCGGCCCGCCGGTGGTCCCGGCCAGCCGTCGGGCGACCTCCCAGCCGTCGAGCTTGGGCATCATGATATCGAGCAGCACCAGGTCCGGATGGAACCGGTCGAACAGCACGAGCGCCTCCTCGCCATCCGAGGCGACCTCGACCGTGTACCCCTCCAGTTCCAGATTGACCTTGAGCAGCTGCTGGATGACCTGATCGTCGTCAACGACCAAGATGCGAGCGTTGGACATGCGGGAACGACCTGACAGAAGCGTATCGGCGAAGATGGCGCGAGCGGGCTCGCGGAGCATAGCACAGGCCCCTTGACCTGCAGGTTCGCAGTTGTCCACATTCTGCTGCCTAGTACTGTCCGGCGACAGATGCGCCTGCTAGGCTCGAACTCATGTTCGGGCGAGGAGACCGCGACCATGGCACCTGCACCTTCGACGGCTGCGGGCGCCCATATCGGGCCAGGGGTCTCTGTTCCAGCCACCTCGATCAGCTTGCCAGGGGCAAGGACCTGATCCCGATCCGGATCCCGAAAGCGACCTGTGAATTCCCGGGCTGCGACCGTCGGCATGCCGGGAGCGGTCTCTGCACCAGTCACAAGAGCCAGCTCCAGCGCGGCCAGGCACTGCGGCCCATCGGTGCCGGATTCCGATTGGCCTGGGACGACCGAAAGGGCTATGTGCACGTGAAGGCACCTTCCGGCCATCCCAATGCCCGGAAGGACGGTTACATGTTCGAGCACGTCCTGATCATGAGCCAGGTGCTCGGCCGCCCACTGCTCCCTCATGAGCAGGTGCATCACCGCAACGGGTTGAAGAACGACAACCGGCCGGAGAATCTCGAACTCTGGGCCACGCACCAGCCAAAGGGCCAACGCGTCGCTGACCTCGTCGCCTGGGCGCGGGAGATCCTCGCCTGCTATGGCGACCGCTATCCGCCCAGCCATGCCTGCGGAGCAGTGGGTGCCGGTGTGTTACCCTCCGACTGCTGCCGATGTCAGGCGTCGGAGCACATCCTGCCTCCGTAGCTCAGCGGATAGAGCACCGGCCTCCGGAGCCGGGTGCGTGGGTTCGAGTCCCGCCGGGGGCACCTCGAGTTGGTGGATCGTTTCCCTGAGGTCGAGCCCTTCGAGCAGGCATGCTCGACGTCGGCGACGACCAGCGCATCTACTGGGAGCCTCAGGCACCCTGACGGCAGGCCGGCGGTCGCCGTCCACGGGGGCCCGGGTCGGGGTCGGCCCGGGCGGCGTGGCTCTTCGATCCCGAGGCCTGCCTGATCGTCCAGTTCGACCAGCGCGGCTGCGGCGCAGCGCCCCGCACGCCGGCGACCCCGCCACCGACCTGGCGGCCAACACGACCCACCACCTGATGGCGGATATGGAGCGGCTGCGCGAGCACCTCGGCGTCCGGGCGGTGGCTGCTGTGGGGCCGGGTCCCGGGGTCACCCTCCGGTCGCGGTCCTCGCCGCGCACCCTGGAGGCGACCAACCGGTTCGCCCGGCTGGGCCCCTGAGCGCGGTCGGGCCCTGAGCCCGCCTAGACCCGCCGCTGGACGTGCAGTAGGTACTCCTTGCGGTTGAGGGGGTTGTGGTCGGGGCGCGGGCGGGGCGGGGCCCGGCCGCGGACCGGCTGGTAGCGGTCGAAGTCGGTCTCCAGCACGGCCTCACCGCGGGTCGGGGCCGACAGCTGCCGCTGGAGCTCGTGCAGCCTGGCCGCCGGGATCTTGCCCTCCAGCAGGTACGACGGGCCGGCCACGACCGGGGCGCCGGGGACGGCGCCCAGCCGGGCCAGGACGGGCAGGACCGCCCCCAGGGTGTCGGCCGGCGCGTCCAGCCGGAAGCGGTGGATCGGCTCGCAGACGACGGTTCCGGCCTGCCGTAGCGCGGCCATCACGACGAGCGGGGTCAGGTTGCGGAAGTCCTCGCCGGTGCTGGAGATGCTCTTGGTGAACCGCTGGTGGCCGAGGCTGTGCTTGGCCAGGTAGCCGGAGTGGGTCATGGCGACGGTGCAGTCGGTCACCTCCCAGCCGTGCAGGCCCTGCCGCAGGGTCCGCCGCGCGGTGTCCTCGACGGCGGCGAAGGAGGCCAGGGGCATCGAACCCAGCTCGGCCTCGATCCGGAACCTCACGCCCGCGCCGGTGGGGGCCGGTTCGACGCGGAGCCCCACCGTGGCCAGGAACGGGTTGGGGGGCTTGTGGAGCCGCTCGACGGCCGCGCCGGTGCCGGTGGGCCGTTCGACGCAGATGGTGGTGGTCTCGCGGAAGCCGACCTCGAGGCCGTACTCGTTGGCCAGGGTGGCCCCGATGACCTCCTTCTGGACCTCGCCGTAGAGCGACAACGACAACTCCTGGCGCGGGTCGTCCTGGCGCAGGTCGATGAGCGGGTCCTGCTCGGCCAGCTGGGTGAGGGCCACGCGCAGCGCGCCCTTGTCGGCGGGCCGGGCGGGGACGACCACCGTCTCCAGGGTCGGCGGGGCGAAGTGGCGCTCGGGGCCGGTCGGCCGCGGGAGGCCGAGCTGGTCGCCGACCCGGACCTCGCCGAGCCCCCAGAGCTTGGCGATCTGGCCGGCGGCGATCGACGGGCGCTGGACGGCCGAGCCGCGGTCGAAGACGCTGATCGCGGTGACCTTGCGCTCGTGGCCGCCGCCGAACCGCAGCCGGTCCCGCACCCGCACGGTGCCCGAGAATAGGCGGGCGTAGGCGGCCTTCTCCCCGGCCGGGCCGCGTTCGACCTTGAAGACGGCGCCCGAGACCGGGCCGCCGGGGTCGCCGTCGGCCGCGGGCAGCAGCTCGGCGATGCCGGCGGTCAGCGACGCCACGCCGGCGCCGGTGACCGCCGAGCCGAAGAACACCGGGTGCACCAGCGCCCGCCTGGTCTGGGCGGCCAGCTCGGCGCGGAGCCGGTGGTCGGAGACGGTCGTCTCGTCGTCGAGGTAGACGGCCAGCAGCCCGTCGTCGTGCCCGGCGAGCAGCTCGACCAGCCGGGAGGCGAAGCCGGCGTCGGCGGCGGTGGAGGGCGTGAAGTCGGCGGCCCGGGTGCCGAGCCCGCTGACCGACCCCATCGCGATGACCGCCGGGTCCAGCTTCTCCGAGATCGCCGCCAGCACCCGCCGATACGCCGCCCCGCCGCGGTCGATCTTGTTCACGAAGACGAGCGTGGGGATGCGCAGCCGCTGCAGCGTCCGCATGAGCACGCGGGTCTGGGCCTGTACGCCCTCCACGGCCGAGATGACCAGCACGGCGCCGTCGAGCGCGTTCAGGACCCGCTCGACCTCGGCGATGAAATCGGGGTGGCCGGGCGTGTCGATCAGGTTGACGGTGACGTCGTCGACGGCGAAGGACACCACCGCGGATTTGATGGTGATGCCCCGTTGCCGTTCCAGGTCCAGGAAGTCGGTCTGGGTGCTGCCGTCGTCGATGCTGCCGGGCTCGTCGATCACGCCGGCGGCGTACAGCAGCCGCTCGGTGAGGGTGGTCTTACCGGCGTCGACATGGGCCAGGATCCCAAGGTTCAAGGTGCGCACGGTGCGTCATGTCCTCTGCGTGGACGGCGAATGCCTGCCGGGTGGACATGGACGCCTGGCGCATGATTGCTCCCTGGTCGATCGGCCGGTCGGTGACGTCCCGAGTGCAGCAGACGGCCGCCGCCGGGGCAACCGATTTGCCGCCTGGACCGGCTGGTAGCCTCTCGTCCCATGACCACGGGCGGGCCCGAGCGGGACGAGGAGGAGCGGCCACTGCGGCGGGCGCCGCAGCTCGCCGTGCTGCTCGAGGGGGGCGACCGCAAGGGGCTGCTGCACGACATGACCGCGGCCATCCTGCGCCACGGCGGCGACATCGTGCTGGTCGAGATCATCGAGCGGGGCGCCCGCAGCGTCGTCTACTGGGAGCTGGACGGGGTCGACGACCCCGAGGGGCTGGCCCGGTCGTTCCTGGAGATCGACGTGGTCGAGTCGCTGCAGCGGCTGCCCACCATGTACCAGGTGTGGGGCAAGCGGATCATCGTGGTCGGGGCCGGCGCCCAGGTCGGGCAGGTGGCCATCGGGGCCATCGGCGAGGCCGACCGGCACAACATCCGGGGCGAGAAGATCAGCGTCGACACCATCCCCATCGTCGGCGAGGCCAACCTGGCCAACGCCGTGCGGGCGGTGGCCCGGCTGCCCCGGGCGGTGGCCGTGGTCCTGGCCGGGTCGCTGATGGGCGGCGAGGTGACCAAGGCCGTCGACGAGATCCGGGCCCGGGGCATCCTGGTCGTCTCCCTCAACATGGCCGGGTCGGTGCCCGAGCACGCCGACCTGGTGGTCACCGACCCGGTCCAGGCCGGGGTGATGGCGGTCATGGCCATCGCCAGCACCGCCTCCTTCGACATCTCCCGGGTGCGCGGGCACACCTTCTAGGCCCGGCCGTCGCCGGATGGGTAGGCTCGGGTCGTGGCCCCGCGACCGCTCGTCTCCGCCGTCCAGCTCGCGGCCGAGCTGGCCGGCCCGGCCGCGCCCACCCTCCTCGACTGCCGCTGGACACTGGCCGGCGGCGCCGACCGCGCCGGCTACGAGCAGGGGCACCTGCCCGGGGCGGTGTTCGTCGACCTCGACCGCGACCTGTCGGCACCGCCGGGCCGGGGGGGTCCGGGGGACCGCCGGGGTGGTCCCCCGGTCGATCGGGGGAGTCCTCCGGAGCATCGTGGGGGCCGCCATCCCCTGCCCGACCCGGCGGCGTTCCAGGCGGCCATGCGGCGGGCCGGGGTGCGCGGGGACCGGCCGGTGGTCGCCTACGACCAGGGCGAGCCCGGGGGCGCGGCCAGGGCCTGGTGGCTGCTGGGCTGGTTCGGCCATCCCGAGGTCCGGGTGCTGGACGGCGGCCTGCCCGCCTGGGTCGAGGCCGGCCTGCCCCTGGCCACCGGCGACCCCGACCCGGGGCCCGGTGACTTCACCGCCCGCCCGGGTGGGCGCCGGCTGCTGGACGCCGCCGGCGCCGCCGACCTGGCCGCCACCGGTGTGCTCCTGGACGCCCGGGCCGCCGCCCGCTACGAGGGGCTGGAGGAGCCGGTCGACCCGGTCGCCGGCCACATCCCCGGCGCCCGCAACGCCCCCCTGCCCGACCTGCTCCACGGCCAGGCGCTCCACCGCCGCCTGGCCGACCTCGGCGTCGGCGAGGACGTCCCGGTCGGCGCCTACTGCGGCTCCGGGGTGGTCGCCGCCCACCTCGTGCTGGCCTTGGAGGCGGCCGGCGTCCCGGCCGTGCTCTACGCCGGCTCCTGGAGCGACTGGATCACCGACCCGTCCCGCCCGGTCGCCACCGGCCCGGAGCCCTGACCCCACCCCGGGCCGGCCGGCGACAAGAGGGTCGGTCCCGCCTCGGGACACGGGGGGCTGTGGACAGCGGACCCGCAGCTTCTCCGCGGTGGGCTACCCTCCGTTCGGGGGCCCCACATCCGGTGGGAAGGCGATCCCTCGCGCCCGGACCCCGCCGGTCAGGTGGCCGTTCCTCCTGCCCTCGATCCCCCCGGTTCCAGACTCCCCACCCGGGTAGCATTCGGGCCCGATGACCAGCGCCGGCCTGCTCCTCCAGGGCGGGACCGTCTTCGACGGCCTCGGCGCTCCCGGGCGGGTGGCCGACGTGGCCGTGGCCGGGGGGCGGGTGGTGGCGGTCGGCGGCGACCCGCCGGCCGGGCTGCGCCGGGTCGACTGCCACGGCCTGGCCGTCGCGCCCGGGTTCGTGGACACCCACGCCCACTCCGACCTGGTCCACCTGGGTGACCAGCCGCAGCCGTTCAAGCTCCTGCAGGGCGTGACCACCGAGGTGGTGGGCAACTGCGGGCTCACCTTCGCCCCCCTGGACGCCGCCTCGGCCGAGGTCGCGGCCACCCTCTGGAGCGGCCTGGCCGGCGGCGCCCCGATCGGGCCGGCCGGCTTCGGCGAGCTGGCCGGCCGCCTGGACCGGGCCGGCCCGGCCAACAACCTGGCCCTGCTGGTCGGCCACGGCACCCTGCGGCTGACCGCCAACGGCCTGGAGGAGCGGCTGGGCCCGGGGGCGGCGACCCGGATGGCCGCCCTGGCCGCCGAGGCCTTCGCCGCCGGGGCCGTCGGCCTCTCCAGCGGCCTGATCTACGTGCCCGGCAGCTACGCCGACACCGGCGAGCTGGTCGCCCTGGCCCGGGTGGCGGCCGCGCACGGCGGGGTCTACGCCACCCACATGCGCGACGAGGGCGCCCACCTGGTCGCGGCCCTGGACGAGGCGGTGGCGATCGCCAGGGCGGCCGGGGCCCGACTCCAGGTGTCGCACTGCAAGGCGGCCGGCCGGGCCGCCCACGGCAGCGCCGGGCGGCTGCTGGAGCGGCTGGCCGCGGCCCGGCTGGAGGGGGTCGACGCCCAGGGCGACCAGTACCCGTACGACGCCGGGGCCACCGTCCTGAGCGCGCTGCTGCCACCGGCCGTGGCCGCCGGGGGCACCGAGGCCATGCGGGCCCGCCTGCGCGACCCGGCCGCCCGGGCGGCGCTGCGCGCCCAGGCCGAGCGCGGCGGCGTCGGCGACGGCGGCTGGGCCGAGGCCGACCCGGCCGACGTGCTGCTGACCGGCCACCGCGACGGCCGGCTGGTCGGCCGCACCCTGGCCGAGGCGGCCGGCGACCGCGACCCCTGGGACGCCCTCTGCGACCTGGTGGCCGACGACCCCGCGGCCACCATCGTCGTCCGCCTGATGCGCGAGGACGACGTGCGGGCGATCCTGGCCAGCCCGCTGGTCGGGGTCGGCTCCGACAGCCTCGCCCCGTTCGGCCTCGAGCACCCCCGCACCTGGGGCTGCTTCCCGCGCCTGCTCGGCCGCTACGTGCGCGAGGAGCAGGTCCTGACCTGGGAGCAGGCCATCCGCAAGGCGACCTGGCTGGGCGCTCGCCAGTTCCGCCTGGACGGCCGCGGGCTGCTGGTCGAGGGCGCGGTGGCCGACCTGTGCGTGTTCGACCCGGCCACCGTGGGCCACGACGGCACCTACCTGGACCCGGACGTCCCCGTCCGCGGCATCGTGCACGTCCTGCTGGCCGGGGAGCCGGTGGTCGAGGGCGCCCAGTTCAACGGCCGCCGCGCCGGTCGCGTGCTCCGCGGCCCCGGCTGGCGGGGCCCCACCCCATGACCGCAGCCGCTGCGGTCCGGCGCTCGGAGGACCAGGTGCGGCGGGCGCGGATGCGGGCCCAGCGACTGACCGGCCGCCGGCCGCGCTCGGTGGCCGAGGTGGTCCGGGCCCTCGGCGGCCTCCAGGCCCAGGACACCCCGGCGTCGCGGCTGGCCCTGCGGCCCCGCGGCGCCGGCCTGGACGAGGCGGCGGTGCGCCGCGCCTGCGACCAGGAGCGGTCGGTGGTCAGGACCTGGGTCATGCGCGGAACCCTGCACATGGTCGCCGCCGAGGACGCCGGCTGGCTGGTGGCCCTGCTCGGGCCCGGGTTCGCCGCCGCCGACCGGCGCCGGCGCCTCCAGCTCGGCCTCGACGACGAGCTCTGCGAGCGGGCCCTGAAGGTGCTGCCGGCGGTGTTGGCCGGCGGCCCGCTGCCCCGGGCCGAGCTGGTCCGCGCCCTGGCCGCCAAGGGGGTCCGGATCGACCCGGACGGCCAGGCTCCCGCCCACCTGGTCGGGTACGCGGCCCTGCGCGGCCTCGTCTGCCGCGGCCCCGACCTGGGCGGCGACCAGGCCAGCTACGTGCTGCTGGAGGACTGGGTCGGCGCCGGCCGGATGCGCCGGCCCCGCGGCCCCGACGACGCCCTGGCCGAGCTGGCCCGCCGCTACCTGGGCGGCCACGGCCCGGCCGCCCCCGAGGACCTGGCCGCCTGGTCGGGGCTGCCGGTCGGGCGGGCGCGGCGGGCCTTCGAGCTGGTCGCCGGCGAGCTGCGCCCGGTCGAGCTGGACGGCAGGACGCTGTGGGCGCCGGCCGGCGCCCCGCCCGCCCGCCGGCCGGCTGGGCCGCTGGTGCGGCTGCTCGGCCGCTTCGACGACTACCTGCTCGGCTGGCGGGGCCGCGAGCTGATCCTCGACCCCCGGCACGCCCGGCGCATCCAGGCCGGCGGCGGCTGGATCCACCCGGCGCTGGTGGTCGACGGCCGGGTGGTCGGGACCTGGCGGGCCCGCCGCGCCGGCGACCGGCTGGAGGTGACCGTGGAGCCGTTCGGGCGCCTGCCGCCCGGGGTCCGGCCGGGGCTGGAGGCCGAGGTGGCCGACCTGGGCCGGTTCCTCGGGGTCGAGGCCCGCCTCTAGGCGTCCACCGGCGAGGAGCCGGTCGGTGGGAGCAGCGAGCGGCGGGCGGCCATCGCCTGGCGCAGGACCAGCCGCAGGTCGCCCGGGGGGCCGCCCTTGACCAGGTAGGCGAAGCAGCCGGCCTCCTCGGCCTGCTGCTCCAGGGCCGGGCTCTCGAACGCGGACAGCAGGACGACCTGGATGGCCGGGCAGGCGTCCTTGATCAGCCGGGCCGCCTCGAGGCCGCCCAGCACGGGCATGCGCAGGTCCATCAGGACCAGGTCGGGCTCCAGCCGCCTGGCCAGGGCGACCGCGTCGGCGCCGTCGGCGCCCTGGCCGACGATCTCGAAGCCGGCCTGGGTCAGCAGCTCGACCAGGGCCTGGCGCACCAGGTGGTGGTCGTCCACGACCAGCAGCCGCGGCCGGTTCACAGCCGCGGCCCCTCGGTCGGGTCGGTCAGCGGCAGCCGGGCCTCGACCCGCTCCCGCATGGCGATCAGGCCGAAGTGGTCGATGTCGGCGAGGACCTGGACGTGGCCGGGGTCGAAGCCGGCCTCGCCGGCGGGCGCCCTGTCCGTTGCCTCAGCGGTCACGGTCGACCTGCCCCCCCACTTCGATCAAGGACGACAACAAACCACAAGCACGAAGCAGACGCGACCGCGAAGATCCACTCGGATCGCGGATCTTCCCCGATCGTCACAGCACGGCCGTCTCAACGACCAGGTCGCCCTCGGCGAAGCGCGAGGGGCGCAGCGGGCGCAGGTCGAAGGCGCGGCACTCGCCCAGGGTGACGAGCTCGGCCACGGCCCGGCCGGCGGCCGGGGAATGCATCACCCCATGGCCCCCGAACCCGGCGCAGTGCAGCAGCGCCGGCAGCTCCGGGGCCGGGCCCACCACCGCATGGTGGTCGGGGGTCTCGGGGTACAGGCCGGCCCAGCACTGCCGGGGGTCCAGCGGCAGGTCCTCGAGCAGGGGGAACCGGTTGCCGACCCGGGCGGCCAGCTGCTCCAGGAACCGCGGGTCGACGCCGGTGTCCCAGCCCGGCGGGTCGTCCGGGTCCGACCAGGCGACCACGAACCCGCCGCTGGCCTCGCGGCGGATCAGCACCCCGGTGTCGAGGTCGACGCACATGGGGATCAGCTCGTCGGGGCCGTCCGGCTCGCGGACGTAGGCCAGGTTGCGCCGCACCGGCGCCACCGGCAGCTCGGTCCCGCCGAGGGCGGCGACCCGGCCGGCGGCCGGCCCGGCGGCGTTGACCACGAACCCGGCCCGCAGGTCGCGGTCGCCGGCCCGCAGGTCGAGGGCGCCGCCCGGGGCGGGCTCGATGGCGGTCACCTCGGTCCCGGTGCGGACCTCGGCGCCCAGGCGCTCGGCCTCGGCGCGCAGGGCCGCGACCACGCCGTGGGGGTCGAGGAAGCCGTCGCGGGCGTGGAAGGTGGCCGCCCGCAGCCCGTCGGGGCGCAGGAACGGCACCAGCTCCAGCGCCTCCGCCGGGCTCAGCCAGCGGGTGTCCACGCCCAGGGAGCGCTGCAGCTGGCAGGCCGCGGCCAGCCCCTGCTCGCCGGTCTCGGTGCCGCACAGCAGCAGGTAGCCGGTCTGGTGGAAGCCGAGCAGCCCGGTGGCGGCGTCCAGGCGCTCGAGCTCGGCGATGGAGAAGGCCGAGAACTCGATGTTGGCCCTGGTGGTGAACTGGGCCCGCACGCCGCCGTTGGCCCGCGACGACGAGCCCTGGCCGACCGACGCCTCCCGCTCCAGCACGAGCACCCGGTGGACGCCGGCCAGCCGCAGCTCGCGGGCCACCGACAGCCCGATCACGCCGCCGCCGACGACGGCGACGTCGACCGTCTCGGGCATGGCCGCCGGCGCCGTCAGGCGACCGGGGCCAGCCGGGCCTTGGCCCGGGTGGCCAGGTTCTCGGCGAAGCCGAGGAGGCCGATGCCCAGCAGCAGGTGGATGACCTCGATCACCCAGTGGGCCGAGCCGGGCAGCAGCTCCCGCTGGGTGAGGCCGACGATGGGCACGATCAGGCCGTAGACGACGGCCGCGGCGACCATGCCGGCCGGCACGCCGGCCCGGTAGGCCAGGGCGGCCTGCGTCCACAGGGCCAGCACGAGCAGGATCCCCAGCAGCTGGTGCAGGTCGATCAGGCCGAGGGCGTTGCCGGTCCAGAAGGCGAGGCCGAGGGCGAGCTGGACCACGCCGACGACGCGGATGCCCATCTGGAGGGCGGTGATGGTGGATCGCATGCTGCTCCTCTCGTTAGTTGAGCCAGCCCGGACGGACCAGGCCGGACTCGTAGGCGAACACAACCAGCTGGGCCCGGTCGCGGGCCCCGAGCTTGACCATGGCCCGGCTGACATGGGTCTTGGCCGTGGCCGGGCTGACCACCAGCTTGGCCGCGATCTCGTCGTTGGACAGCCCGGCCGCGACCAGGCCCATGACCTCGCGCTCGCGCTCGGTGAGCTGGCCGAGCTCGGGCGAGGGTCGGGGCTCCCGGGCCCGGGTGGCGAACTCGGCCACCAGCCGCCGGGTCACGCCCGGGGAGAGCAGGGCGTCGCCCTCGGCGACCGCCCGGACCCCGCGGATCAGGTCGGCCGGCTCGGTGTTCTTGACCAGGAACCCGCTGGCTCCGACGCGCAGGGCCTCGAACACGTACTCGTCGAGGTCGAAGGTGGTGAGGATGACGATCCTGACCCCGGCCAGCAGCTCGTCGGCGGCGATGGCCTTGGTCGCCTCCAGGCCGTCCAGGCCGGGCATGCGGATGTCCATCAGCACGATGTCGGGCCGCAGGGCCCTGGCCAGCCGGATGGCCTCCTCGCCGTCGGCCGCCTCGCCGACCACCTCGATGCCCTCCTGGGCGTCCAGCAGGGCCTTGAACCCGGCCCGGACCAGGGCCTGGTCGTCGGCCAGCAGGACCCGGATCACGGCTGACCCCCTTGCGCGGGGCCGTCGAGGGGGAGGCGGGCCAGGACCCGGAAGCCGCCGCCGGGTCGGGGGCCGGCGGTGAGCTCGCCGCCGAGGGCGGCGACACGCTCGCGCATGCCGACCAGGCCCCGGCCTGGTCGGCC
>Ga0307415_100000234_pt1 | contig 24342 bp, 23 predicted proteins | sample DK1Cmetagenome_FD_204524 | JGI IMG/M metagenome (GOLD analysis project Ga0307415, IMG submission 204524) | Maize rhizosphere microbial communities from greenhouse at UC Davis, California, United States - DK15-C-2 | ecosystem: Host-associated > Plants > Roots > Rhizosphere > Soil | place: USA... | reverse complement strand
ACCGGAACGAGGGTCCCGGGCGGTTCGGGACGTTGGTCCGTGTGGACTGGTTACGTCGGACTCTGCGGTAGCGGGGGGAGTACCGGCGATTCTTGGGGGGACATCGAGAGAATTGGACATCGAGGGAAGAGAGACAGTGATGGCCATCATCACTCAGACCAAGAACGGGGTCGCCGCCGATGCCGTGGTGACCCGTGCTCCGACGCCGGCGCCGGTGTCGCCGGCCCCGCCGGTGCGCACCTATCCGCCGGCGGTGCGGTATGTGGCCGCGGGCCTGCGGATCGGCCTGGGCTTCGTGTTCCTGTGGGCGTTCCTGGACAAGGTGTTCGGGTTCGGCTTCGCGACCCCGGAGAAGGGTGCCTGGATCAACGGGGGAAGCCCGACCAAGGGGTTCCTGGCCAACGGGGCCAGCGGGCCCTTCGAAGGCTTCTACCACTCGATCGCCGGCGCCACCTGGGCGAACTGGCTGTTCATGGTCGGCCTGGCCGGCATCGGGATCGCGCTGGTCACCGGCGTCGGCCTGCGCATCGCCGCGGTCGCCGGCTCGGTCCTGCTGGTCATGATGTGGACCGTTGTGCTGCCTCCGGAGAACAACCCGTTCATCGACGATCACCTCATCTACGCCGGCACGCTGATCCTGCTCGCGCTGCTGAGCGCGGGCGACACGTTCGGCCTGGGCCGGCTGTGGGCCCGCACCGCGCTGGTGCGCAGGGCCTCCTGGCTGAGGTGAGCCGTTCCGCCCGGCTGGGGCCGCGCCGTGGGCGTGGCCCCTCCGCCGTCTCGGGCGCTACTGTGAGTGCTCGCCGAGCAGTTTGGTGGCGAGGACCGCGGCCTGGGTGCGCCGCTCCAGTCCCAGCTTGGCCAGGACGCTGGAGACGTAGTTCTTCACCGTCTTCTCGGCGAGGAACATCTTGCCGGCGATCTCCCGATTGGTCAGGCCCTCGGCCACGTACTCCAGGATCCGCCGCTCCTGCTCGGTGAGCAGCTTCAGCTCGCGCGGCTCCTCGACGCCATGACGGATCCGCTCGAGCACCCGGGCGGTGACCGCCGGGTCGAGCAGCGACTGGCCGGCCGCGACCCGGCGGACCGCGTCGACCAGGTCGTTGCCGCGGATCTGCTTGAGGACGTAGCCGGCGGCTCCGGCCATGATGGCGGCGAAGAGGGCCTCGTCGTCCTCGTAGGAGGTCAGGATCAGGCCCTTGATGGACGGGTCGACGGCGCGCACGTCGCGGCAGACGTCGATGCCGTTGCCGTCGGGCAGCCGGGCGTCGAGGATCGCCACGTCCGGGCGAAGCGCCGGTATGCGCCGGGCCGCCTCGCCGGCCGAGCCGGACTCGCCGACGACCTCGATGTCGCCCTCGTGCTGGAGCAGCTCGGCCAGACCACGCCGGACGACCTCATGGTCATCGAGCAGAAAGACTCGAATCATGTGCCATTTGTACCCCGTCCGGGCCCGGTTACCAGTGCCTAAGGTCCCGCCTCGCTGGGCCAACCGCCTCGCTGGCAACATTTGGGTCAAAGGTCCCCTGCCGACGACCATGACATGGGACCACCAGGTGGGGGAAGGAGTCGGGCATGTCGGTCGACACCGCGGTGCTCGCCGCGGCGGCCCGGGCCGCGGGTCATGCACCATCGATCCACAACACGCAGCCGTGGCGGTGGCGGGTGGGGCGCACCCTGGATCTCTACGCCGACCGCGGGCGCCAACTCGCGGTGACCGACCCGGAGGGGCGCCTGCTGACGCTCAGTTGCGGCGCCGCGCTGCACCATGCCGTCGTGGCGCTGGCCGCCGAGGGCTGGCGCGCGGACGTGGACCGCCTGCCCGACGCCGCCCACCCCGATCTGCTGGCCCGGATCGCGGCCGCCGAACCCGTCCCGGTGCAGCCGGCCGCCGTCCGACTACTGCAGACGATGAGCCTGCGGCACACCGACCGCCGCCCGGTCACCGATCGTGAGGTCGACCCCGCGGCCCTGGCGAAGGTGGAGCTGGCCGTGCACGCGGCCGGGGCCGCGCTGCACCGCTTGGACCGCGAGCACGTCATCGACCTCGCCGGCGCCGCGGCGCACGCCCAGGCCGTCGAGTCGCTCGACCCGGGATGGCTCGCCGAGATGGAGTACTGGGCCGGGGGAGCCCGGGTCGAGGGCACCGGTGTCCCCGACGACGTCATCCCCGCCCGCGCGCCGGAGACCACCGTTCCGGGCCGCGACTTCGGCCACCCCGGTTCCCTGGCGATCAGCGCCGGGCACGATCGGGCCGCGCTGTACGCCATCCTCTACGGCGACGACGATTCCCCGGTGAGCTGGCTGCGGGCCGGCGAGGCGCTGTCCGCCGGTTGGCTTGAGGCGACCGAACTCGGCCTGTCCGTGCTGCCGCTGTCGGCGGCCGTCGAGGTCGCCCGCACCCGGCACGTGCTGCGCCGGCTGCTCGGCGGCGTCGGCTACCCCTACCTCGTGCTGCGTCTGGGCGCGGCCGATCCGGATCACGCCGGCCCGCCGCACACGCCACGACTGCCGGCCGAACAGGTCGTCGAGGTGATCTAGCCATGATCGGTACGACGGTGGATTGATCCGGGACGCCTGCCTGGCCGCGGCGGAAGGGGCCGGCCTACCGCGGTACCAGACCGCGGGAGCCGGGCGGCACGTGTAGGTGGTGACGGTGGCGGTTGCCGCGTTCACGCGTTGAGGTAGGCCAGGACGGCGAGGACCCGGCGGTTGTCGTCGTCGGACGGTGGTATGTCAAGCTTCGTGAGGATGTTGTTGATGTGCTTGCTCACGGCCTTCTCGGTGATACGCAGCTTGGTGGCGATCGCGGCGTTGGAGCGGCCTTCGGCGATGATGCCGAGGACTTCGCGTTCCCGGGCGGTGAGCACCGCCAGGGGCTCCCGGCGGGCGAGGAGTTGTGAGATCACCTCCGGGTCCATGGCGGTGCCGCCGTCGGCGACCCGGCGGACGGCGTCGACGAACTCGCCGACGTGGGACACACGGTCCTTGAGTAGATAGCCGACCCCGCCGTGCGGGGTGCTGAGCAGTTCGCGGGCGTAGAGGGGCTCGACGTGTTGGGACAGCATGAGGATCGGCAGGCCGGGCATCTGGGTTCGGGCGGCGATGGCGGCCTGCAGTCCTTCGTCGGTGAATGTCGGGGGGAGGCGGACGTCGATGATCGCCACCTGGGGCTCGTGCGTGACCAGGGCGGGCAGCAGGGCGGGGCCGTTGTCGACGGCGGCCACGACGTCGAAGTCGAAGGCTTGCAGCAGCCGGGTCAGTCCATCCCGGAGGAGGGCATGGTCCTCGGCGATGACAACGCGCACGGCAACTCCATGGTGATGGCGGTGGGTCCCCCGGATGGGCTCGACAGCGCGATCGTGCCGTCGAAGGCGGCGAGGCGGCGTTCGATACCGCGCAGCCCGGTGCCGGCGGCGGGGTCGGCGCCGCCCGTGCCGTCGTCGGCGACCACAATGGTCAGCGCGCCGTTCGCGTGTCGCATGGATACCGATCCGGTGTGGGCGCGGCTGTGCCGGATCATGTTGGCCAGCGCCTCGGCGACGGCGAAGTAGGCCGCGGACTCCACGGGTGTGTCGGGCCGTCCCGGCAGGTCGATGTCGACGGTGATCGGGACCGGCAGGCTGAGCGCCAGCGCACGGACGGCGCCGCCGAGTCCGCGTTCGGCGAGCACCGGTGGGTGAATGCCGCGGACGAGGTGTCGCAGCTCTACCAGTGCGGTGCCGCTGGACTCCTGGGCTTCGGCGAGCAGCTTGTGGGCCTCGGCCGGATTCCGGTCGACGACCGCGTCGGCCAGGCCGATCATCATGCTCAGTGAGACGAGGCGGGCCTGGACGCCGTCGTGCAGGTCGCGTTCGATACGCCGTAGCTCGGCCGCCTGGGCGTCCACTGTGTCGGCGCGCGTGACCGTCAGCTGCGTGACGCGCAGCCGGAGCTCGGCGGCCCTGGTGGGCGCGAGGAAGAGCCGGGCGAAGTAGGCATCGACGCGGCGCAGCCACGGCGCCGCCCACAGGCCGGCGGCGAGGATGACGACGCCTTGTGGTAGGCAGAGCAGGCCGGCGGGCAGCGTGTCGACGGACCAGACGGCGCCGTAGCCGTACCAGCCGGTGCCCAGCCAGATCCACAATGGCGTCAGGGTCAGACCCGCGAGCCCGTACAGCGGCACGAGTACGGCGATCGTCCCGAGCGTGAACCCGACGACCGCGCCGGGCAGGAGCCAGGCCAGGTCACGCCAGGTGGCCGAGTCCGCCACGGTCCAATGGAAGCGCTGCCACCCACCGGCCACCGCCCGTTCGGGGACCGGGTGGTACGGGCGGGTCACCAGGACACCGGTCCGTGAGGCACGTCGGCGCTCCAGATCGGTACGCATCCGGACCAGCGTCATCGTCCACGGCACCAACGCCAACCCGAGGAACGGCACCGGTGCCAGGGCCAGCGCGAGAACCGACACGACGAGCAGCGGCACATTGGTGAACGCCAGCCCGATCGCGGCCAGGCCGCCCAGCACGCCGCGCACACCGCGCCGGACCCATCGGCCCACCCTCGCACCGGTATCGGACATCTCCACAGGTCATATCATGCCCGCCGACGCGCGGTTCATTCGTGGTGCTAGCACCACCGGGTCACAGGACCTAGCGCTCCTGACGTTGCCGGCATCGGACGGTTTGATAGCAGCATGACGATCACCATGACGCCGTCGCGGACGACGACCGGCAGCGACTTCGCCGTCCTGTCCCGCCGGATCAGCGGAGAGGGGCTGATGGAGCGCCGACCCGCCTACTACCTCGTTCGGCTGAGCGTCGTCACGCTCATGTTCCTCGGCGGTTGGACCGCGTTCTTCCTCATCGGCTCCTCCTGGTGGCAGTTGGTGACGGCAGCCTTCCTGGCCGTCACGTTCACCCAGGTCGGGCTCGTGGCGCACGACCTCGCGCACCGCCAGGTGTTCCGCACCAAGCGCCCCAGTGAATTCGCCGGGCGCCTTGCCGGCAACCTCGGCATCGGGATGAGCTACGGCTGGTGGATGGACAAGCACACCCGTCACCACAACAACCCCAACCACGACGAGCTCGACCCGGACGTCGCGCCCGAGGTGCTCATCTGGGCCACGACGTCGGCTCTCGGCCGGCGCGGGTTGAAGGGCTTCATCACGCGGCATCAGGCCGTGCTGTTCTTCCCGCTTCTCACCCTGCTGGCCGCCGACCTGAAGGTGTCCAGCGTCAAGGCGTTGCGCGACGGCACGGTGAAGCGCCGCCGCCTGGAAGGCACGCTGCTGATCCTGCACGCCGTCGGCTACCTGGCCGCGCTGCTGATCGTCCTCTCGCCGCTGCAGGCCATCGCCTTCCTGCTGGTCCACCAGGCGCTGTTCGGCGTCTACCTCGGCATGACGTTCGCACCCAACCACAAGGGCATGCCGCACCCGACCGGCGACGAGGACTACCTGCGCAAGCAGGTGCTCACCTCCCGCAACGTTCGCGGCGGCTGGCTCACCGACGCGGCGCTGGGCGGCCTGAACTACCAGATCGAGCACCACCTGTTCCCCGGCATGCCGAGCCCGAACCTGCGCAGGGCCCAGAAGATCGTGCGGGCATACTGCGCTGACATCGGCGTCGCCTACGAGGAGACCAGCCTCATCACGTCCTACCGGCAGGCCCTGCGATACCTGCACGAGGTGGGCGCGCCGGCCCGCGCCGAACGCGCGGCGCGCTGAGCCAGCGGTCGCGGTTCGCGACCGTCCCCATGCGCGGCGACCACGATCAGGCGTGGTTGGTAGACCATCGATGTTGGTCGGTTGGTGGCACGGCGCCGCTTGTAGAACCTGAAACGCTGTGCCAGGCTGCCTCGTCGTGGATGTTGACGATTTTTGGGGTCTGATCGAGGCGGCGCGGGTGGAGGCGGCCGATCCATCGGACCCTGAGCTGGTGACGGAGAAGGCGGTCACCCTTCTGGCGCTTCGCCCACCGCACGAGATCATTCGAGCCGCCCAGACGCTCTGGGACGTCATGGCCGACTCCTATCGGCCTGAGCTGTGGGGGGCCGCCTATCAAGTCAACGGCGGCTGCTCCGACGACGGCTTCGAGTACTTCCGAGGCTGGTTGCTCACCCAAGGTCGCGCGGCGTACGAGGCGGCTGTTGCCGATCCCGACAGCCTGGCCGACCTACCGGCACTTCGAGCCGCCGTGGCCGCCGAACGGGACGACATCGAGTGCGAATCAGCCCTCGGCATCGCCGACGACGCATACCTCGTCGCTACGGGCGAGCAGCTTCCGGCCGACGCGTTCGCCATTCGCTACCAGCCACCAACATTCGACTGGGACTTCGACGACCACGCCGAGGCCCGCCGACGTCTACCCCGGCTGATGGAACTCCTGCACACCGAACGCGGCTGGTAACTGGCGGCACGACGAAGCCCGACACCCGGTCCGCAGCTCGCCGGACTCAGGGCGCTCTGGGCGGCGGATCGACATCGACGTTCCCCAGGGGCCTGGCCAGCAGCAACGGCCAGGCCGGAAGGCCCAACCAGCCCAGCGATCCGAGGACGACACCGGGGACGACGAAGGCGAACTGCGCCGCGGACCCCCACGCGAACAGCAGGCCGGGCGCGGCGACCAGGACGCCGAGCGGGTACGACATCCCGAGCAGGAGGCCGAAGCGCGTCACCGGGCGCGGCAGCGCGCCGACGCGGTGTGCCGTCGCGCTGGTGACGAAGACCCAGCCGAAGACAACCAGGAACACCGCCGACACGAGGATCACCTGGACGTCGAAATCCACCGTGCCGGCGACGAGCAGGGCCTGGAGCACGGCCACGGCGATCATCGCCACGACCCCGGCCGCCGTGGCCGTCCGCACGGAACGGGTCCGGGGCAGCCGGGTCGCCAACGCCAGGGCCACGGGTACGAACGCGGCGAACTGCACGACCACCACGATGTCGTTGGCCGGCCCCAGCCACGTGAACGTGTTCGTCGCGTCGCGCAATGGTCGGGCCAGGAGGAAGAACAGGACCAGGAGGACGTTGGCCAGCAGGCCAGCGGCTCCGCTGACCACGGCCGAGGCCGTGGCGAGCGACCCGGCGGTGCGCCGCGGGGTCGGCGACGTCTCGGTGAGCATGCCCGCAGCCTGGCCGGCGCGGTGTCCCGCCGTCACGGGACGCCGTCCCGCGCCGGCCGGGAATCTCTCAGCCATGGCTGGCTCGGCGCGTCTGACGCCGCGCTAGCGACCCAGCCATGGCTTACACCACCAGGGCCGAACCCACCGCGATCAGCAGCAGGTAGAACACGAAAGGCGGGAGGTCGCGCAGGCGCAGGTACGCCGCGAGGAACGCCGCGTCGGCGGCGAGCACGAGCCAGCCGAGCCAGGCCGGGAAGCCGCCAGCCGGCAGGCCGGCGCCGAGTAGGGCCAGCCCGGCGACGGTCAGCAGGATGTACGTGGTGAACGGCCAGCCGGGCAGGCGCCCGTGGGCGAAGTCGGCGACCCGGGCGGTCCGCTGGTGCACGCAGCGCGCCCACGCGGCCGCGCCGGCCACGAGCGCCGCGCCGGCGGCCGCCAGCATCGCCCGCGGCCCCGCGCCGGCTGTGCCGAGCTGGCCGGCTCCGGCGGCCGTGCCGTGTTGGTCGCCACTGGCGGCGAGGACGACGACGCCCGCCGCCGCCAGGAGCGGGCCGCCGGCGTAGAGCGGCTGGGCCCATCGCCAGGCGCGCGGCCGCGCCCGCAGCAGGCGCAGCCGGGCGTCGGGATCGCGCTCCATGAAGACCCGCGGTACGCCTATGGCGGCGCCGACCAGGAACACCACCGACCCGCCGATCAGCAACACAGACGCGACCATGACTGGCTCATTCCGGCTCGTTGTCGGCGGATCCGCCGATGGTGAACGGCGTGCGGACGCCCTCGTACATCAGATGGGCGACCAGGCCCTGCGCGGCGTGCGGCAGGTTGTGGCAGTGGTCCATCCAGATGCCAGGGTTGTCGGCGACGAACGCGATCTCGTAGGACTCGCCGGCGGCCACGTTGAGCGAATCCACCCACCACGGGCTGCCGGTGGCCGGCACCCCGTCGCGGCTGAGCACGACCGCGTGGTGGCCGTGCAGGTGCATCGGGTGGACCTCGCCGCTGTGGTTGGACACGCGGACGCGGACGACGTCACCCTCGGCGACCACGAACATGGGGACATCGGGGAAGAGGCGGCCGTTGATCGTCCACCATAGACCGGGGCGTCCGTCCACAAAGCCGGGACGCCGGCCGATGGCGTACTCGAACGTCCGGTCGGGCGCCGCCGGGTCGAAACCCAGCGGTGCCGGTCGCCCGTACGACAGCAGGTCGAGCGTCGCGTCGGGCCGTCGAACCCCGGTCGCTTCGGGCGATCGGGACCCGAGCACGACCGAGGTCGACCCGCCGAGGTGCACGCGGACCGGCGAGCCGTCGGCCGGCATCGTCACCTCGAGGTCGGCGCGACCGCCGGCGGTGACGAGGACCGCGACGTCCCGTACCGGCGCCGGCCCGACCAGGTCGGTGCCGTCCACCGCGGTCAGCTCGAACGGCGCCCCGGCGACCCAGACCGGCATCGGGCCGTTCTCGGTGTTGACGACCCGGATCCGGGCCCGCGCGCCGGGCGCCACCTGGACCGGCGTGTCGCCCGGGCGGCCGTTGACGGTGCGGACCCCGGCGTACTGGTGGACCAGGGCGACCACGTCGACCACGTCGACCGCGTCAGCCGGCGGCGACGACGGCGTCACGACGAGAGCGCCGAGCAGGCCACGGCCCACCTGTTCGTGCGACATCTGGTGGGCGTGGTACCAGAACGTGCCGACCTGGTCGGTGACGAACCGGTACGTGAACTGTCCGCCCACGCGAACCGCGTCCTGGGTGACCCCGGCCACGCCGTCGGCGGCGTTGGGCACGTCGACGCCATGCCAGTGAAGGGTCACCCCGTCGCCGACCGACTCGTTGACCAGCCGCACCTGCACCAGTTGGCCCGCGGTGGCCCGGATCACCGGCCCCGGCGACGTGCCGTTGAGCGTGTACCCGTCGACGGTGCGGCCGTCGGCCAGCCGGAATCGCTGCTCGCGGGCGACCAGGATGTGCGACACGTCGGCCGGGCGGGCCGGGTCGGCGGTCAGCGACGTGACGTCGCGCCCGGTCACCGCGTGTTGGGCGTGCGACCCGGCCGGCGGCCGGCCGCCCGTGTCCGCGTACCCCATGTCGGTCACGGCGTACGCGTCCGGCAACCGGCTGGCCCAGCACAGCCACCCCAGCGGACCGACCACCGCGACCGTCGCGGCGAACGCGACGGCCAGGCGGACACGGCGCGTCGGCATCCGTCGGACCTCCGGTCAGGCCGCGGTGGGGACGCGGGCCGGGCTCTCGGCGACCTGGGTTCCGGCCGGCACCCGCGCCCGTTGGCCGGTGTGGACCGCGGCGCCGAACAGCAGCAGCGCGTTCAGGCCGTGCAGGGCGCCGGCCGCCGGCATGCCGTGCCCGAGCAGGCCGAGGGTGATCTGCAGGGCGACGAGCCCCAGGACCACGCCGGCCCACCGCACGCCCCGCGGGATCCGCGCGAAGAACGACAAGATCAGCAGGGCGAGCGCGAGCACCGGGATCACCATCATCCCGTTGATGCCGTGGACGATGAAGCCGACGACCTCCGGAAACGGGGACTCCTCGCTCTCCATGACGGCCGCGTCGAACACGCCGCCGTCCTGCACCCACTTTCCCAGGCCGGCCACGGCGAAGACCATCGCCATGGCCTGCACGGCCACCTCGGCCGCGATCACATACGCCAACACCCTGTAGACGGTTCTCATGCCGACAGGCTTGGCCGGGCGGCGTCCCGCTGTCACGGGACAATGTCCCGGAATGGCCAGGCGGTTTCCCGTGTACGCCGCGGCAGGTCAGCGGCCCTCGGACGCGTTGCCTCCCAGTCCCGCGTCGCGGGCCCGCAGGATGGCGCCGGCGCGGTCGACGACCTGGAGCTTGGTGATGATGTTGGAGACGTGATTGCGGACGGTCTTGCCGCTGACCGCCAGCCGACGGGCCACGGTCGTGTTGTCGGCGCCGCCCGCGATCAGCCGGAGCACCTCGTGTTCACGCTCGGTCAGCTGTGGGAACGGCGCGCTCGCCGCGGCCCGCGAGAAATGGGCCAGCATGCGGGCGGCGATCCCGGACCCGAAGACCGCCTCGCCCCGCGCGACCGCGCGGATCGCGGCCAGGATCTCGTCCGGTTCGGCGCCCTTGAGGGCATAGCCGTACGCCCCGGCGCGCAGCGCCGCGAGCACGTTCTCGTCGTCGTCGTACATCGTCAGGATCAACACACGGGTGGGCAGGCCGGCCGAGCGGATCTGCGCGGTCACCGACAGCCCGTCGCCGCCGGGCATGTTGAGGTCGAGCACCGCGACGTCGGGGCGGTGCTCGGTGGCGGCGCTCAGCGCCTCGGCGCCGCTCGCCGCCACCGCGATCACGTCGAGATCCGGCTCGGCCTCGAGCACCGCCCGTAGCCCGGAACGGAAGACCGGGTGATCGTCAGCCAGGATGAGCCGGATCATCTTGCCCTCCGTACCTCAGCGGCAGCCGCGCGTGCACCAGCGTGCCGCCATCCGCGGGTGACCGCACCGTACAGGCTCCGCCCACCTCGGCGGCGCGCTCGCGCATGGCGCGAAGCCCGACGCCGGGGACGCCGGCCGGGTCCGGCCCGGTTCCGTCGTCGTGGACGTCAACGGTCATGTCGTGGTCGCGTACGTCGATAGACACGGTGCACCGTCGACCGCCACTGTGGCGTACCGCATTGGTCATCGCCTCCACGGCGATCCGGTAGGCGGCTGTCTCCACCGCCGCCGGCAGGATCGGCAGGTCGGCCGGGCCGGTCACCTCGATGGCCAGTTCGCCGGCGAGCGAGGCCGCCCGCGACCGCACCGCGCCGACCAGACCCAGTTCGTCGAGCGCCGGCGGCCGCAGCGCCTCGACCAACCGGCGCACGTCCTCCACCCCGGTCCGCACCTCGGCGGCGATCTGGGCGAGCAGGTCGCGCGCCGCCGAGCCCGCGGGAACCGCCCGCGCGGCCAGGCTGGCCTTCAGACCGATCGCCGCCAGCCCGGGACCCAGCCCGTCGTGCAGGTCCCGCCGTAGCCGCCGCCGCTCGTCTTCGCGGAGCGCGACTAGCGCCGCCCGGGACCGGGCCAGGTCGGCGTGCAGCCGGACGGCCTGCATGGCCGCGCCCGCCTGCGCGGCCAGCGAGCCGAGCAGGGCCAGGTCGACCGGCTCCAACGGATCGTCGCGCCCGCGCGCCGACACCCGCAGCCGGCCGACGGTCTCGCCCTGGTACCGCAGCGGTTCGGTGTGCTGCGCGCCGACCGGGGAGCCCCGCTCGGCGGCCAGCCGGAAACCACCGTCGCCGTCGGCGACGTCCACCGCCGCGTACGGCACGCGCAGCGACCGCACCACGGTCTCCACGACGGCCGGCGCCACGTCCTCGGGCAGCAGCGTGCCCTGCAGGCGCGAGCCGAGGTCGGCGAGTACCCCGGCCGGGTCGTCGCGGCGGCCGTACATCAGCCGGTTGACCAGACGCTGCGTGGCGCCCCGCAGCGGAGCGAGAGCGAGCGCGGCGGACGCGGCGGTCACGGCCGCCGCGACCGTGTTCGAGATGCCGAGTCCGGTGACCAGCAGCGCCACGGCCGCGACATAGCCGACGACGAGGACGGCGATAACGCCGGCGTAGACCAGCGACCGGTTGGCCAACCGCTCGATGTCGAACAGCCGGTGCCGGCGCAGCGCGACCCCGATGCCGGCCACGAACGGCAGCGCGGACAGCCCGAGTGCGCCCGAGGGCAGCGGGTGGTGGCCCGTGAGCAGCTCGGGCAGGTGCCAACCGGCGATGCTGAGCAGCGCGGCGCCCGCGACCCCGGCGCCGAGCCAGCGCAGTCGGCTGCGCGACTGCGCGTCGGCGGCGTGCCGGTAGGACACCACGGCCAGGACGAGGCCGAGCAGCAGGCTCGCCGCGACCACAGCGGTCTGCCCGGCGTGCAGCAACCCGATCCAGCGCAGCTGTGAGCCCGCGATGGGGGCCGCGACCACCGCCCAGAGCGCCATCAGGACGATCGGTCCGGCGTAGGCGGCGGCGAGCACGCCCCGACGGCCCCGGTACCAGGGATGGTCGCGCGTGATCCGCAGCGCGAAGGCCAGCGACGCGCCCCAGGCGATGCAGTAGGCCCCGATGACGTTGAGGTGGAACAACCAGAGCTCGGGTCCACCGGTGGCCAACGCGCTGGCCGGCAACCCGAACACCACCACCGTCGTGCTGCCCAGCAGCCCGGCCGCCGTCACGAGAAGCGGCCCGGTCGCCGGCTCGTCCGGCCGGCGCACATGGAGCGCCACCGCCAGCCCGGCGAGGGCCACCACGAACACGAGGTTGCCCCAGCCGCCCTCGACCAACGGATACGGCTCCGGCCGCTGCATTCGCACCGGCACCGCGGCCGGGGGGCCGGCCCGGACGACGACGTAGGCGAGTACCTGGCCCTCAACCGGGTCCGCGACGCCGCCGAGCCCGTCGGCCAGCCGGTGGCCGCCGACGCTGGTCACGAGGTCCCCGGCGCGCAGACCGCCGGTCATGGGCGGGTCCGGCACGTCCACGTGCACGCCGTCGCCGTTCCAGGTCGACCAGCCCAACCGCAGCACGCTGCCGTCCGCGGGTGTGTCCAGCCGGGCGGCCGTCGCGATCAGGCCGAGCAGCACCAAGCCGACGGCGACCACCGCCGGGGCGCGCACAACCCGTCGTTCGGTACTGATCGTGGAGCCGGCCACGCCCCAATCATGACCTTGCGGCGGGTGGCCCGGATGTCGGGTCCCCGCGTGTCGCCGCCGAGACCCGTTGGCCGTTGCCGCGCCTGGCGTCCGAGAACCCGGGACCCGGTCGCACCAACGTCGGTGTCCCGCCCTCACAGTTGGCGGTTTCCGGGGACACACATTTCCTCGGGACTGGCCCGCACCGAGCTTGGGCCCGGATGTGGTAAACAATTTCTCGACGATCCAACGCGCGAAAACGCATCACACGCAGACCTGGAGCAGGTGCCGCGCGCCGGTCGCCAAGATGACTGACATGTTGACCCTGATCGATGCCGGTGACAGCGTCGGCTGCATGAGCATCTGTTGCCCGCGGGGGGCCGGCCGGTCGGCGTCGACATCGCGACCGCGCTCGAAGACATTGGCAACAATCGTGAACCCTGGTCCGGCTGGGACGAAATCTTTCACGCCGACCATCGACATGGAGAAATCGACGCGCGGCACGGTGAGATCAACGGACAGGTGGCCAGGAGGTTACAGCCGCTGTTCAAAAAGGGCGGCAGGCTGATGATGCTCGGGATCGGGCTTGGCCCGGGCGGCCTTGCGCGCGTTCATCGGACCCCGCTGAGCCGTGACCCGGCTGGGCGCACGTGTCCGCGCGCCTGAGGTCTGTATCCGTTCCCGTCAGTCCGGTGTCAGGGTCGGCTGCGACCATGTTGAGGGAATTATCGAAACCGATATAGATCGGAAACCATATATGCGCTCCCTCGATGAGGCGCGCGATGTGTGCGAGCGCTACCACCCGGGCCTGTGCGCCGCGTTCGCGGATATCTCATTGGTCGAACGTGAGGCGCCGGGCGGGCCGGTTCTCGACATACTCCTCACGGTCGGCGGCCCCGGGTTGATGGTCCCGACGGTGCCACGACGGGTGGTCACCGCGGCCACCGGGTCGCGCGGCCGGTGGCGCCGCGGCGTCAACCACCATCGGGTGCCGCCGTGACGCCCCACCGACCCGCCAGCCACCCGAGACATGCGCCCACAGGTCGTGCGCCACCAACCACAGTATGCCGCTCTGGCCCTGGCGCGCCCCGGCCGGCGTCGGCGGCCAGGTACCGGGGCGACTTCGACGGGGCGCAGCAGGCCTATCAGCGCGCTCTGTCCATCCAGGAGCGTCACGGCGCCGACGAACCGCCGCGATCGGGCACAACCTTGGCGGCCTCGCCCAGGCCTGTGACGGGCCACGGCGTCGCGGGTTGGGCGGAGCGCACCAGAGAAATGGTCGGAACATGATTGCGATCGAGCGGCTGTGCGAGCTCCCGCTGGCTGAGCGGCGTGCGGGACTCGAAGACCTTGTTGTCGCGGAATTCAAGACAACCCTGATGATGGACGATGACGAGGATCTTCCGTTTGATATGAGCTATTTCGAGCTTGGTTTCACATCGCTGGGAATCACCGAGATCAAGGAACGGCTCGAAACACAGCTCGGTCGCAGCGTAAGTACGAATGTGCTGTTCAACAGCCCGACCATGGAACGTCTCATCGCCTATCTGGCCGACGAGGTCCTGACCGACATCTTCGGCTTAATGCCGCCGGCACCGGAAGATTGAGCGCCGGGCCGGGGTTGGCAAGAATTTGATTCGCGTCCTCGCCCAGGGCCGCGCCGATCGAGGAATCCAGCGGCGCACCGCTACGCATTGCAGTACGTCGAGCAACGCTGCCAGGGCAGGCCTGGCGGGCGGTAGATGAAGGGACACGAGGCCGTGAACGACCCGAATTCGCAGACGCTTACTGCCCGGTGCGCCGAGCATGCCCGGCAGCGCCCTGATCAGCTGGCCGTCATCTGCGAGGGTCGTGAGGTGACCTACGCGGAGTTCCACCGCCGCAGCAACCAGACCGCGCACGCGCTGCTCGCCGAGGGGTTGCGCCGGGGAGCGCGCATCGCGTACCTCGGCCGCGAGTCCGAACACTACTTCGAGATCGCGCTCGGCTGTGCCAAGAGCGGGACCGTGCTCGTGCCGATCAACTGGAGGTTGACCTCTCGCGAGGTGGATCACGTGCTGCGGGACTCGAACGCCGAGTTGTTGTTCATCGAACGCGAGTTCCGGCCGGTCGCGGACCGGCTGCGGCCGTCCCTGCCCTCGCTGACCACGGTGATCGAGATGGACACGCCCGACTCGCTGGCCGACGGCTTCCTGCGCTGGCGGGCCGGTCACTCCGAAGTGGATCTCGATCCCGGCACCGGGCGCGACGACGCGTTCGTGCAGATGTACACCAGCGGGACGACCGGCCTGCCCAAGGGCGTCGTCCTCGCCCACCGCTCATACTTCACCTTCATCGAACACATGAACGCGGCCGGTCTGGACTGGCTCGACTGGTACCCCGAGGACCGGTCCATGAGCTGCTTCTCCGGCTTGCACTCGGCCGGCATGGGCTGGTTCATGTACGGGTTCGGGGCCGGATGCACGCACGTCATCATGAGGATGTTCGTCGCCGAGGAGGCGGTGCGGTGCATCCGTGACCACGAGGTCACGATCATGTTCGCGGCACCGGCGATGCTGCGAATGTTGCTAGGCGAGCGGGCCGCTACGCGGCAGGCATTCACGTCACTGCGCAAGGTGACCTATGGGGGCTCGGTGATCGCGCCGTCGCTGCTGCGCCAGTGCATGGACAACCTGGACTGCGAGCTCGCGCAGATGTATGCGGCGGCGGAGTCGGGCGCCGGGGTGACATGCCTCGCTCCCGCCGAGCACCGGCCGGGCAATCCGAGACTGAGTTCGGTCGGGCTGCCATGCCCGGGTAACGAGGTGAAAATCGTGGGCCGCGATGGGGAGGTCCTCCCGGCCGGCCAGGTCGGCCAGATCTGGGCCAAGAACCCAGCCAACTTCATCGAGTACTGGCATCAGCCGGAGGCGACGAGGAACGCGCTCGTCGACGGCTGGCTGATCATGCCCGACGCCGGCTATCTGGACGAGGACGGCTACCTCTACGTCCTGGACCGGGTGGACGACGCGATTATCGTCGCCGGTCAGAACATCTATCCGGCGGAGGTCGAGAAGGCACTGTCCGAGCACCCGGCGATAGCCGATGCCGCGGTGGTAGGCGTGCCCGACCAGCGATGGGGCCAGGCGGTCAAGGCCGTGGTGGTGTTCCACAGCGATCAGCAGGCAACCATGCGCGACCTCATGGTGTTCCTGCGCGGCCGGATCGCCGATTTCAAGATCCCGACCCAGTTCGAGTTCGTGGACACTTTGCCGCGCAACCCGACCGGCAAGGTGCTGCGCCGGTTGCTGCGGGCGGAAGCGCGCTGAGCGGGTGTCGGAGCCAGCGCCGCATCACAGAGGGGGAGCGGCCGACCTGGCTATGTGCTTCATAGGGTGACGCAGAGAACAAAGTTACGGGGATGGGAGCTCTCATGGCGATCAAATTCTTGGTGCTCGGGCCACTCGAATGTCGATCGGCCAACCGGCCGCTGAACATCTCCGGAACACTTCAACGAGGGCTACTCGCGACATTGTTAGCCGCCGAAGGGGTACCGGTCGCGGTGGATTCGCTGGTCTCGGAATTGTGGGGAGACGAGCCGCCGCCGCACTGGGAGAACGCCTTGCAGGCGCACATCAGCAGGTTGCGCCGGCGGATAGATGCCGTTGTCGACGACCGGTCCACCCGACTGATCGTCGAGCACTCCGGCTACTGCCTGCAGACAGGCGAGGACGCCGTCGATGCGAAGGTGTTCATGCGTGAATTCGCCTATGCCCGATTCCTGGGCACCTCCGATCCGCGAACGGCGGCCGATGCGCTACGCAATGCGCTGTCGCTATGGCGGGGCAAGGCCTTCGGCCTGGTGATTCAAGGATCACTGTGCCGCATCGTCGCGCAACGCTACGAGACCGCCCGCGTGGTGGCACTGGAAACGCTGTTCGACCTGGAACTGCGCAGCGGTCGGCATACGGACATCATCCCGATGTTGTCGGAGTTGGTCGAGGCGCTGTCCTTGAACGAGCGCTTCTGCGAGCAACTGATGATCGCGCTGTACCGGTCCGGGCAGCAGGCGCGCGCCCTGAGTACCTACACTCAGATGCGCGACCGGCTCCATGAGGAGCTCGGTGTCGAGCCGACCGTGACATTGCGCAACCTCTTCAACGCGATACTCAATCACCATGAGGCACTTCGCCTGGGTGCCGATCACGCCGTGCTGCGCACGTGACTAGGCACCACCGCCACCACCACCGTCGGCGATTCGTATCAGGCGCCGGGTGAAGTCCGACATGACGGCCGCGGCGTGATCGCTGACATAGAAGTGTCCGCCCGGGTACACGTGGTGCCCGAGGTACTGGTGGCTACGCTCGGTCCAGACCTTCATCGCGCCCGGCTCGACCAGCAGCGGATCCGATCCACCGGCGTAGCTCACCAGCGGGCACTCCACGACGGCCCCGTCGTCCTCGTACTGTACGGCGATCCGGAAATCCGCGATCACCGGTGGCAACACCAGATCCAGCATGTCCGGATCGGTCCACAGCTCCTCGGGAAAGGCGCCGAGGTCCTTGAACATCCCGCCGAACTCGCTCATCGACAGCTTTTCGTGGCCCGGGGGCGCGGTGAAGAAACCCTTCGGCGCCCAGCCGGACATGCCGAGCAGCAACGGAGGTGGATCGCCTTCGCCTTCCAGCCGGACGGCCAGCCGGTAGGCCAGCATGGCGCCGATACAGTGACCGAACATGGCGTACGGGCGTTCGTCGTCCACAGTGGCCAGCACCGCGCGGTGCAGGTCATCGAGGAGTGTGTCCCAGTCGACGGGCAGTGGTTCGGCCCGTCGGCTCTGCCGTCCGGGCAGGGTCAGTGCCTGCGCACCGACCTCGGCCGGTAGCAAGCGGTTCCAGCCCCGATAGGCGGCCGCTCCGCTACCGGCGTGAGGCATCAGGAGAAGCCGGATCTGGGCCTCCTCCGGCGGCTGCGCGGGACTGAACCAGCGGGCCACCGAGGCGCCCCGGTCATCCGGCGGTCGCGTGCCGGCCAGGCCCACCTCGATGCCGGCCGAACTCTCGGTCGTGCTCACCGCTCATCCCACCTTCTCGAGGCAACCGTCGAGGAACTCGGCGAGCGCGAGCGGAGTCGGGTTGCTGAAGATCTCCGGCGTGGCGAAGGAGATCGACAGCGACGCGCAGAGCTCCTTGCGGAGCCTGACCGCGAGGAGTGAATCCATCCCCAGCTCGGTGAACTCGATGTCGGCCTCGACGTCGGAGAGCTCACCGAATTCCAGCAGCGCGGCGACCCTTTCCCGGATCAACCTGGTGATCGCGGCCCGGCGTTCGCCGCCCTCCGGCGTGGTCAGCGATGCGGGCTCGACCTCACCGTTCCCGGCCGTCCGATCGGTTGCCGCCGCGCCGGCCTGACTCGCCTGACTCGCCTGACCCGCTCGACCGATGCCCGCGCCGTCGGCCGGACCGGCCGGGGATGTCGCCGCCGGGCCGGTAGGTAGCCGGTACGACCCGCGATCGAACGCATACGTCGGAAGCTCGACCCGCCGCCGGCGCTGTCCCCGGTGAAAGGCCGGCCACGAGATCGGCTGACCGGCCGCGTACGCCCGGGCGACCGCATCGAGGAGCGCGTCGCCGTCCTGATCGGACGGCCGGACGCTGGTGAGCCAGACGTGCTTTCCGGGCGGGACACATCGTTTGCCCAGCGGAGTCAGCGTCGATGACGGGCCGATCTCGATGAAGAGATGCTTGCCCCGCTGGTCCAGCGCCCGCATGGCGCCCACGAAGTTCACCGGTTCGGCGATATGGCGAACCCAGTAGTCCACGGAGAAATCGCTTCTCCTGGCGACCTGACCGGACAGCGTCGAGACAAGCGTGATCGCGGGCTCGGTGAACTGGATGCCGTCGATGGCCTCTCGCAGGTCCGCCGCCACCTCGGTCATCAACGGGGAGTGGGAGGCCTGCGACACCGGGAGGAGCGCGAAGTCCAGATCCCGCGCGGTCAGTTCGGCCGTGACCGCCGCTATCGAGTCACGGCCGCCGGAGATGACGCACTGCTGCGGTGCGTTGATGGCGGCGATGGCGACATCCGGACGGCCGGCCAGCAGAGGGGCGATGGTGTCCGCCCCCGCCCCGACCGACACCATGCACCCAGGGGTGCGTACGGAGTCCATCAGCCGGGCCCGGGCCGTGATCAGCTTGGCGGCGTCCGCGAGGCTGAACAGTCCGGCCACGGCGCCGGCCACGACCTCGCCCATGCTGTGTCCCGCGACCGCGGTTGGCCGGACGCCCCACGCCATCCACAGGCGGGCCAGCGCGTACTCGAAGGCGAACTGGACGGGCTGCCCGTACCGAGCCAGATTGAGCGCCTCGGCGTCCTCCGGCCCGCAGGTCCCGAGCAGCATGCTCTTGACCGGACGGCCGACGAGCGGTGTCAGGAGATCGTCGCAGGCATCCAGCTCCTCGGCGAACGCGGGGTGGCGCCGGTACAGCCCGGCGCCCAGGCCGGGGCGCAGCTGACCCAGGCCCGAGAAGAGGAATCCGACCTTGCGGGAGACGTATTTGGGTAGCTCGCCGCCTTCGACAATGGCCAGCATCTCCTCGAGCCGGGCGGCGAGGTCCTCGTGCCCGGTCACCGCGGCGGAGACTCGATGACGGAAGTGGGCCCGGCCGACATTGGTGGTGTAGCACAGATCGGCGACATCGATGCCGGGCCGCCCGGCCGATGTCCGCTGGTAACGCCGGAGCTGCGCGGCGAGCGCCGGGACCGACTTGGCCGAGAGAGTCAGCACGTGCCCCTCCCGGCCGGGTTCGGCCGCCTGCGGCACCGGTGACACGGCCTTCGGCGCCTCCTCCAGAACGGCAGAGGCGATCGTTCCGGTGAACCCGAACGAGTTCACCAGCCCGCGGCGGACGCCGGCCTCCCAGGGCTCTGACCGGGTGGGAACGCGAACCGGCCAGGTGTCCCAGGCGATGCGGGTGGACGGCTTGTCCAGGTTGAGGTGGCCGAACATGGTGCCGTGGCGCAGTTGCAGCACCGTCTTGACCACGCCGCCGATCCCGGCCGCGGCCTCCATGTGCCCGATGTTGGTCTTGAGCGAGGCGACCAGGAGCGGGTCCTGCTGGCTGTGCGATGGTCCGAACACCTCGGCGATCGACGCCATCTCGATCGGGTCGCCGAGCGACGTGCCCGTCCCGTGCGCCTCCACGTACTGGATGTCGCCTGGTTCGAGCATCGCGTTGGCCAGTGCGGCGCGCATGAGTGCTTCCTGTGCGATGCCGTTGGGGGCGGTGAACCCGGCGCTTTCGCCGTCCTGCCGAACCGCGGTGCCGCGGACCAGCGCGAGCACGGTGTCGCCGGCGCGCTCGGCGTCGCTGAGCCGTTTGAGCACGACCACGGCACAGCCTTCGGCGCGCCCGTAGCCGTCGGCGGACTCGTCGAAGGTCTTGCAGCGTCCGTCCGGTGCCAGCGCCTGCATGTCGGTGAGCAGCATGCTGCTGTAGGGGTGGTGGATGACGCTGACGCCACCGCACAACGCGAGCTCACACTCCTGGCCGCGCAAGGCGTTGACCGCGAGGTGCAGCGCGACGAGTGACGAGGAGCAGGCGGTGTCCACCGACATGCACGGGCCCCGCGTGCCCAGGAAGTACGAAACCCGACCCGACACCGCCGCGTGCAGCAACCCGCCGGCGAGATAGCCCTCCATGTCGTCGACATCGAGCCCGCCGACTTCCCACGCGTAGTCCATGCCGCTGGCGCCGAAATAGACCCCGACGTTGCCCCGCCGCAGCCCGGTGGGATCGATGTTCGCGTTCTCCAGCGCCTCCCATGACGTTTCCAGGGCCAGCCGCTGCTGTGGGTCGATGCAGCGTGCCTCTTTGGGAGAGATGTTGAAGAATGACGTGTCGAACTGATCGATTCCAGTCAGGAAACCCCCGCGGGCCGAGGCTACGTTGCCCTTGCCGTCGCCCTCGACAAACTCGCGTACGTTCCACCGGTCCGATGGAACGGGTGCGATCGCGGACCTGCTCGAGTCGAGGTATTCGGCGAAGGCGTCCGTGGTCGCGCTGCCGCCGGGCATGCGCAGGCCGATGCCCACAATCGCGATGGGCTCGTGCTGTTTGGCCGTCAACTGTTCTATCCGCGACGAGTACTCGCGAATGACCGCGCGTGCCGCGTCGAGCTCGGCCTCGATCGTCATGAGGGTGTTGTTCCTCCGGGTGTAGGGCGCGGAAACGGTTCAGAGGGCGGTGCGGGCGGTGCCACGCAGCGCGTGGTTGCCGTCGCAGAACGGCTTGAGGGCGGACAGGCCGCACCGGCAGAGCGCGATGGTCGCCCGTCCGGGATCGATCTCCTTGCGGTCTCTGTCCTGGAGCTTGTAGTCGCCCCGCACGATGACCGGTCCGTTCTCGTAGACGGTGATCTCGACCGGTGGCTGGTCGTCCAGCATCAGCTGCTCCCGCTCTCTCAGACCGTGGCGAGCTCGCGCAGCGACGTGACCCCCGCCGTCCACGGATCGACGACCGACCGGCCGAACAGACTCCGGAGGTTGAGCGTGGCCAGGGCGCCGAAGACGACGCGGTCCCATTCGGCTGGGTAGTCGGCCACGAACGCGCCGCACATGTCGTAGGCGGCCAGTTGCTCGTGCACGGCGTCGGCGAGGATGTGCTCGTCGTAGAACCAGCGCGCCTTCTTCGACGCGCCAAGCCGGGCCAGGCCTTCGCTGAAGTGGCGGTTGATGAGCGACGAGCCGATCTCGGTCGCCGCGAGGTTGCCGAGAATCGCCCCGCGCCAGCGGTGCTGCAGGCCGAACATCGACCGGAGGTTGTGGAGGCCGAGCGCGGCGGCCGGGATCTGGTCGATGTACGCCCCGTACTCCGGGTCGAGGTCCAGTTCGGACATCAGGATCTCGTACAGTTCGGCGTGGCTGCGGCCCGGCATTCCGCCGCCGTACTCGTCGGCCTGGATCTCGATCAACGCGCTCTTGGCGCGGCCGGTCACCCGCGGGATGGCCCACGTGTGGGCGTCGCCTTCGTGCAGGGCGTCGATCGACCGGGTGATCACCAGTTCCTTGAACTGCTCGAGGGTCGCGTTCCGGTGCATGAACTTCAGAAATGCGGTCGGGGACGCGGCGCCGCAGACGTCCATCAGGAACGCGGGCACCTTCTCCGCGGTCAGGTCGTTGGGCAGCCGCACCTCGGCGAGGACGTCCCGCTCGAACACGGCCTCCAGGGCGCCGCGCACGGCCAGTAGCGACGGCTGCCACTCCCACCGCTCGTCGACGCCGTCGAAGCCGGCGTAGGTGAGCCCGTAGCAGGTCCACAGGCTGATCTGGACGTCCTCATCGGACCTGGCGTCGGCCGTGGTCTCCGGGAGCGCGTCGACCAGCTCGGTGAGCTGGGACGGCACCGGTCCGGGTTCGCCGGACAGGCAGGCGAACAGCGCCGTGCTGATGGGTCCTCGGGGAGCGGGGAGCCGCATGGCGTTCTCCGATCTTGATGGGTCGTCGCAGTGGGTTCATCATGCCAACCATTCTTGACATATGGCTGGCCGAACGCTGACGCAGCGCCTCGGTCAGTTCGCGGTCAGCGGTTGATCAGAAGGCTCTGCGAGTCTTCCGTAAAGACGGAACCCTTTCATTGGAGTCCTCCCGTGGTCGATCCCTTTGAGATTGAGAACGCGAGCTATCTGATCCTGGTCAACCGCCTTGGTCAGCATTCGCTCTGGCCGGAGGTCATCGACGTGCCGTCCGGCTGGCAGGTGGTGTTCGGTGGCGCCGAGCGGCAGGCGTGCCTTGACTATGTGGAGGCCAACTGGACCGACATCATGCCGAGAAGGCTTTCTCCTCAGGCGACCGCACCATGACCCCCCCGGCCCCCAGCCCGCCCCCCGTGATCGACACCGTCGGCGCGACGGAGGCGACGCTGTGCCGGATCCTCGCCGAGGTGTTGAACCTGGAACTGGTCCATCCCCAGGACGCCTTCTTCGAGGTGGGCGGAGACAGCGTGCTCGCGGTCGCGGTCGTGGCCCGCGCGCGCGAGGCCGGTCTCGTCCTCGGCGTGCGCGATCTGTTCGACCACCAGACCGCGGAGACGCTGGCCGCGGTGATCGGCGACCGTCCCGGGGCGAGCGGCGGTTCCGCGAACTCCGTGGCGTCTGAGGAAGCACCGCTGGTGACCTTCGCGGACGACGAATTCGGCGAGTTCGGCGAGTTCGAGGAGGCCGATGCCTCCGCCAGCGGTACCGAAGCCGAGTGGGAGACCATCACGTGAACCACAGCATCGAGTGCGTCCTGCCGTTGACCCCTTTGCAAGAGGGGCAACTGTTCCACGCCGAATTCAACGAAGCCGGCCCCAGTCTCTTCAACATGTACCTGTCGGCCCTGCTGACCGGGCCCGTGGACGTGGCGGCGCTGCGAGCCGCTTGTGCAAAGATGCAGGCCCGGCACCAATGCATGCGGGCCTGCTTCCGGCCCGACCGAACGAACCGGACCGTTCAGGTCGTCCTGCGTGACGTGCCACTGCTCTGGCGGCAGGTCGACTTGTCGGCCTATCCGGAGCCTGAGCGCGCGGTGCGACTGGAGAAGCTGACCGAGGAGACCCGGTCGGCCCGCTTCGACCTCACCAAGCCCCCGCTCACCCGGTTCATGCTGGTGCGGCTCGCGCCGGACCGGCATCGCTTCATCCTCTGCACCTATCACGCCGTGCTGGACGGGTGGTCCTCCTGGCTGCTGCTTGGCGAGCTGGCGCAACTCTACGAACGCGGCGGTGACGACACCGGCATGCCGGCGCCACCGCCCTTGGAGGACTACTACCGGTGGCTGGCCAGACAGGACCGCGCCGCGGCCGAGGACGCGTGGCGAGCCGCACTCGCCGGACTGCCGGGCCCGACGCTGCTGGCACCGTCCGATCCGGACCGGTGGCTGGCTCCCAGCGAAACGTTGGGCGTCCAGGTACCCGCCGAACTGGTCACGAGGTTGCGCGACTTCGCCCGCGGCCGCGGCCTCACGATGAACAGCATCTTCCAGACGGCGCTGGGTCTGGCCCTCGGCACCGCCACCGGCCGGAGCGACGTGGTGTTCGGAGGCACGGTCACCGGCCGTTCTCCGGAGGTGCCGGGCATCGAGAACATGGCGGGAATGTTCCTCAACACGCTGCCCGTCCGGGTCCGCCAGACCCTGTCCCGGCCCGAAACGGTCGCCGGCCTGATGGCGCGGATACAGGCCGAGCAGTCGCGGCTGATCCCACACCATCATCTCGGCCTGGTCGACGTCCGGCGCGCGGCCGGACAGCCGGAACTGTTCGACGCCCACATGTCGTACCAGAACTTTCCCGGAGCCGGCACGACCGGCGGTTTCCCGATGTCCGACGTGGAGACCGACGTCAGGACCAACTACACCCTGAGCATCGTCGTGCAGTCGATGGGCGACGCGATCGACATGGACATCGAGTATCGGCCTGATTTGTTTGATCGGGGCAGTGCGGTGGGGTTGGCGGCGGGGTTGGTGCGGGTGTTGGAGTCGGTGGTGGCGGCGCCGGATATACCGGTGAGTCGGGTGGAGGTGCTGGCGCCGCGGGAGCGGGGGGTGTTGTTGGAGTTGGGTCG
>Ga0307415_100000233_pt1 | contig 24396 bp, 21 predicted proteins | sample DK1Cmetagenome_FD_204524 | JGI IMG/M metagenome (GOLD analysis project Ga0307415, IMG submission 204524) | Maize rhizosphere microbial communities from greenhouse at UC Davis, California, United States - DK15-C-2 | ecosystem: Host-associated > Plants > Roots > Rhizosphere > Soil | place: USA... | reverse complement strand
GGCTGCGCACGAGCTTGCCGAGGCCCAGCGCCAAATGGTGCTTCTCGGACGAAAGGCCGCCGCCGAGCGGCTTGCCAGCTTCTTCCTGTCTCTTCTTGGACGCGCCGAGCGCGCCAGCGGGGTGCCGGAGACGAGCTTCGACCTGCCGATGACGCGCATCGATATTGCTGATTATCTCGGCCTGACGAAGGAGACGGTCAGCCGGATGCTCGCGCACCTACGCAGCCGTGGGCTTATCCGCCTGCAGACCCAGAACCGGGTCGAGGTGCTCAACCGTGACGCGCTACATTCACTGGCCGAGGGAGAGAGTGCGGAGTACGCCTAGTGGGTGACAGGTGACCCCATCGCCGGCGGGTCAAATGCCAGCGTACCACTGATAGTCCGTGCTATCCTCCCAGTATCCACCCTTTCCGCGGTACACGTCCGACAGGCTCTCAACCGCCTCGATGCGCTGGATATATTTGGCGTGCTTGTACCCAAGCTGACGTTCCACGCGGAGCCGCAATGGCGCTCCGTTCGGCACTGGCAGCAGGTGACCATTCATGCCCCAGGCGAGGATCGTCTGCGGATGAAAGGCGTCAACCAAATCGATGCTCTCGTAGTAGGGCCAATTGCCGAACCGGTCCGCGCAGTGGAAGACGATGTAGTTCGCGCGCGTACTCAGCCGCGCCGCTTCAAGGACTCGCGACAGTGGCGGGCCATGCCATTTTCCGATCGCGCTCCAGCCTTCGACGCAGTCGTGGCGCGTGATCTGAGTGCGGTGCGGAAGCGTGCGTAGGGTTTGCATCGGTATGGACAGTGGATGCGCCACCAGGCCGTCGACGGCAATTCGCCAGTTGGCGAAATTCTCCGCGAGATGGCGCTCATAGTCCGGCGTGTCCGGCTTCCGGGTGCCGTTGGATCGGAAGACTGGAGACATGTCGGCGTCGCCATATTCGCGGGCGAGAGCCTCACGGCCTCCGATCAGCCGCTGGCTGCGCATCGTCAGCTTTTCGGCCGATCGAAGAACGCCCTTGAACGCCTGGTTCTGGTCGAGCTTGTCGCAGCTGGCGAGCAGCAGTCCCGAAGCTCCAGTCGCGATAAACCTCCGGCGCGAGATCATGCGTCGGCCCTTTCCGGCTCGATGCGGAAGCGTCCGCTGATCATCGACCAGATTTCGTTCACGGGGCCGGCAAGGACGACCATCACCAGGTGCACGATGATGAAGGCCAGGATTGCGGCTGCGACGATGAAATGGATCGAGCGGGCTGACTGTCGCCCTCCGAACACGTCGACAAGCCACGGCCAGGCCGCGTCCATCGAGGGAGACATCGCCAGCCCCGTCAGGATCATCAGCGGAAGGAACAGGAAGATCACTGCGACGTAGCTGATCTTCTGCAGGATGTTGTAGCGGAGCGCGGCCTCCCCGGTGGGGAAGTGTAGGCGTGCATGCTGTTTGATGTCGTACCAGACATGGCTCGGTGCTAGCTCGTTCCTGCGCGGGACGAGATCACGCTGCACGTGCCGGTTCCAGAGGCTCGTCAGAAGAAAGGCCACGAAGCCGACGACCAGCACCCAGGCGAAAGCTAGATGCCAAATTCGCGCCGCGGCAAGATTGTAGCCGGAGGGAATCGTTGCCCAGCCGGGAAAGGGGCGCGGCCCGAAATTTAGCCAGGCGCGGTCGAAGTTCGCGCCGAACTCCCCCCAGTAAAGTCGCGGGTGTGCGTTCAGGATCATGAGCCCGGACATGAGCATCACGAACACGGTTACCGCATTCACCCAATGCCAGATGCGCGTCGGCAGCCGGTGGCGGTAGGCGATCGTCGCTGATGCGGCGGGAGGCGTGTCGGCTTCGGCGAGCTCTTGATCGACGGACGCATCGTCCATAACCGCCTCCGTGGAGCCAACTTATACCCCGCACTGTCTTCAGGGGATAGCGGCGGTCGATAGCTCGGTGGGGTGACGGCCTACAAACCCCATTCTGCTTGCAGCCACAGCTTGCGCGTGTCGACGCCGAAGTCTTCCGCGTCATAGTTAGCGTACTTCAGCATCAGGCCGACCTTGCCGATCTTGAATCCCGCCGATGCATCCCATTCCGTCCCGTACTCGATATCGCCCTTTGCGCTGTCGAATTGGTGGAAGGCGATGTTCGCATTGAGGCCCGGAAACATTTTCACGCCGTCGAATGAACGTCCGACCGAGAGATAGGCGTCTTCAAGGCCGTTGGGTGGGCTGCTCAGGAACAAGTCTGCCCAGCCGTTGAACTTGTGGAGCGTGGCGAGCGGCGTCTGCACCGCACGGCCATTGTCGCTCCCAAGCTGCTCCCATCCGCCCGTGACGTTAAGGCCGGCGAGCTTCGTGCCTGCTTCGAAGGACCAGTAGTCTGCGGCATAGTCGAAAGGATTCCGACCGTAATCCGATTGGCGCGCATAACTCGCGCGGAGAGAGAGCTTCGTAGCCTTTCTCAAGGGAACCGCACCTGCGAGATATCCTCCGTAGGTCTGGCTACTGTTCGGCAGCGCGAAGGTTTCGTCATAGTCGATCAGATAGCTGAACAGCTTGCCCTGAATCGGACCGAGCTTGGAGCCGACACCGGCAAAGACGAAATGCCCGTGAATGGCCGTCCGGGGCCCTGCATCCTCGCCGAAGATCGTCCGCTGGCTGAGGGCATAGGTCAGATCGACATCGATCGGGCCAAGTTTGGCCTCCGCGCGAGCGGCGTCGAACGTCTGCTCGTTCTGCCGCCAGCCAACCGAGCCGACCCAGCGCTGGTCATCGAGGTTGATGCGTTGACGACCGAGCGTGACAGTCGCGCGACTGGATTTGTACTGCAGCTGAAGCCGGTTGAGTTCGACGTTCCGGGGATCCGAGACGACCGCATATCGTGGCCGCCGCTGATCGTCGGCGATAGGGAATGGGAGCGCATTATAGGCGTCGACCGGCGCGACCATCCCTTCACCCTCCGCAAGCAGCGAGAACGGACCGAGCTTCGCTTCGGCGCCGGCACGCAAACGCAGGGTCACGGCTTTCGCGTCGAGCGCGCCTTGGTCAACCGCCTCATATCGCAGCCGCGCATCCAGGACAGGCTTGATCTGCAGCTTGTCGGCGTCGGCCGCTGCGACGGGGGTCGCGACCGTGAGCAAGGCGAAGAAAGCTACCGTCGTTCCGACCCAGGGGTTCCACTTTCGCATCGGCCTTGCTCACTTGTTGTTTCTCACGGTGTCACTAGGCATCGGCGAGCGCTGCCGCAGTGATCTAGAGCAAAGCTTGGAGCGATGGACGGGACGACGATCATATGGATTGCGGGGCTGATGGCCGTAGCCGCCGCACTCTATTCGAGCGTCGGCCACGGTGGCGCGTCGGCTTATCTCGCCATCATGGCTCTGTTCTCGGTTGCGCCGGAGACGATGCGTCCGACTGCGCTAGCCCTCAATCTGGTGGTTGCGACTTTTGCGGCTGCGCGCTTCGCCCTCAAAGGCCAGACGAACTGGCGGTTGCTCTTGGCGTTCGCGATAACGGCGATGCCAGCTGCCTACATCGGCGGAAGCATCAAGCTGGCGCCTGAATTCTACCGTCCTCTTGTCGGAGCGGTTCTTCTGCTCGCCGCCGTTCGCCTCTTTTGGCAACCAGAACGCCTCGCCGCGCGGCCGGTGCACGTACCCCCATTGCTCGTTACACTGCCCGTTGGCGCTGTTCTCGGCTTGCTTGCCGGGCTGTCGGGAACGGGCGGCGGAATCTTCCTCAGCCCATTGATCATCCTTTTCGGCTGGGGGGATGCGCGAAAGACGTCCGGCATCGCCGCGGCCTTCATAGTGCTGAACTCCGCGGCCGGCCTGCTCGGCAATCTGGCGAGTGTGCAGCGACTGCCAGTTGAGCTGCCGATTCTCGTCGCGTCGGTTTTCGGCGGGGCTCTTCTGGGGACTTGGCTCGGCGTTTCGCGCCTGCCGCGCCATCGGCTGTTGCAGGGGCTCGCGATCGTCCTGGTAATTGCTGCCCTCAAGCTGTTCTTCACATGAAGATTGCAGTCGTCATTCTCGCGGGAGGCGAGGGTAGACGAATGGGCGGCAACAAACCGCTACGAATGCTGGGTGGAGTCAGTCTGCTCGATAGGGCGATTGCATATGCGAACAGGCTGACAAGCTTGTCCGCCATCGCAGTTCGCCGCGAGGGACAAGCCGGCAACGTCGAGATTCCGCTGCTTCGAGATGATGCAGAAATCGAAGGACCCCTTGCCGGTCTCGTTACCGCCCTCCGCTTCGCTCGCGACGAGGGCGCCGACGCCGTGCTGACCATCCCGGCGGACATGCCGTTCCTGCCTCTGGATCTAGCCGAGCGGCTATCGGGGGGACTCGTCCGAACCGGTGCTGCGATTGCTTCCAGCGGCGGTCACCTGCACCCCGTATGCGGGGCATGGTCGGTTGGCGCGCTCTACCTTATCCCCGCCTATCTTGCGTGTGGAAAACGCTCTTTGAAGGGGTTCGCGGAAAAAGTCGGCTGCGTTGCCGTCGATTGGCCGATCAAGCCCGTCGACCCATTCTTCAATATCAACTCGGCGCAGGATCTCGCCCGCGCGGAACAGCTGAGGGCTCTCAACAGCTGAGAACGTTCATCCTACCGTCGTAAACCCGAACGAGCCGGCGAAGCTCGTTCGACCAGTTGCGAGCTCGCTGCTCGCGTGTGCTGAGAAAGGTTATCCTTCCTCTCGTCACCTGCCCGATCGCTTCCTCATACAGCGCCGCCAGTTGCGCGTGAGCTTTGCGGGCTTCGTCGCACGATCCAGAGTCTGCCCTGCTTCGCTCAACTTGCTGCCGATGAAGAAGGTAGTTCAAGTCCATCCTTTGGCTCTTCCTTCGGATGTCAATTCGCGGGGCCGGTCGCTGCCTGGATCAGCGCCGCCCTCGCGCGGAATTCTGCTGCGCGCTCAAAGATATGAATTCGCCCGTCAGGCCGGCTCATGAAGGCGGCTATCTGTTCGAGTTGTTCCGCTCGCTGGTTGAGCTGCGGCGGGCCGTCGCGGCCGACGTTCGAAACAAGGCTCATACTCCCATTCTACGCCGGGGCGAGGGCAAGCCATTGATTTGAATCATCTCTTCGAACGGAACGATCAGTCGCCTTAAAGGCCGAGAACCTTCACCTCGCTGCCTGAGAGAAGTGTGGGCGAATTGGCACGCTGGCGGATAATTACGTCGGCCTCGGCGAGAGCCTTCTGAGCACTGGAATCCTGGAATTCGAGAACCTCGACGTCACTTCCGCTCCAGCGCGCGCGATGAAAGGTTTCGCGTGGGCCGCATTCGTTCAACGATGTCACGAGCCGCGCCGGCCTCCAGCGCAGCGCCTCATCGATGTCTCGGCCTGTCAGTCCTGCAATGAGCGGTGCCAAGAGAAGACGCGCGGTGACGAAAGCCGAGGTCGGATTTCCTGGGAGGCCCATCACCAGCGCATCGCCCGCTCGACCGAGCCAGACCGGCTTGCCCGGCTTGATGGAAACCTTCGAAAATATCAGTTCGAGACCCGTCGAATCGAACATCGCCTTGGCAAAGTCCTTCTCGCCAACCGATGCGCCCCCGGTCACGACCACCAGATGCGCATCATAGACCGCCTTCGCGGCGACTTCCCGCATCGCGTCAAGATCGTCGCGTAGACGAGTGCGGCCGAGGAACTCGGCGCCCCACCGCGATGCGAGGGCGGCTACTCCGAACGAGACGCTTTCCGGCACAGCATCGTTCGACCCTGCCGCCGCTCCTGGTTCTGCAAGCTCGTCGCCCGTGCTCAGAATGCACATGGTCGGGCGAATGTAGACCTCGACTTCCGGCAGGTCCGCTGCCGCCGCCGCGATGATCGCCCGCGGGTCTAGGAGCCGTCCGCGGCTGACAAGTTCTTCGCCTTTCTCGAAATCGCTTCCACGGTTCCGGATATGGCGTGCTTTCCCTGGAGGCTCTTCGATGATTGCGAGATCGGCCTCGCGGCGGACGTTCTCCTGGATGATGACCCGGTCGGCTTCAGCGGGCACGGGCGCGCCTGTGAAGATGCGCGCGCATTCGCTTGCTCCGAGAATCCCATCCCATCCCCCGCCCGCGAAAGACTCACCGGCAATACGAAGCCGCGCTGGCAGGTCGTTCAGGTCGCTGTCCCTCACGGCATAGCCGTCCATCGCCGACACGTCGGAACGCGGCAATTCGATCCGGGCGACGACGGGAGAGGCAAGCACACGCCCCGCTGCTGCGTCGATCGGCACGCTCTCCGTCCCTAGTGGCAGTGCCGTCTCCCGGACGAGTTCGACTGCCTCGTCGAAGCTGATCATGACGTGCCGGACCGGTGCCAGTCGCCTGACTTGCCACCGGTCTTCGACCGAACCTCGATGCCGCCGATGACCATCGACCGGTCGATTGCTTTCAGCATGTCGAACAATGCGAGGCAGGCGACCGACACGGCGGTCAGCGCTTCCATTTCCACGCCCGTGACTCCGTTCGTGCGCACCTCGGCCTCCACGCGGAAGCCGGGAAGCGCATCGTCCGGCTCGATCCGCACGGCGGCCTTCGTCAGCGGAAGCGGATGGCACAGGGGGATCAAGTCGGCAGTGCGTTTTGCCGCCATGATGCCGGCGAGCTCGGCGGTCGCAATGACCGCTCCCTTCGGAGAGTTGCCTGAGCGGACCTGCTCCAGCGTCGCAACAAGGCATGTCAGCGAACCGGCAGCCACGGCCGTCCGCGCGGATCCTTTCTTGTCCGAGACGTCGACCATGCGGACTTTGCCGCTGTCATCCAGATGCGTCAGGCGGCTCATGCGCAAAGATGCCTTAGTCGCGGGATCTGCCCGGCAAGGGAGCAGGGCCGGTACCGACTGTCGAGCTCGAGCGACAGAACGAGGTCCCAGCCATCGCGGCAGGCGCCGGTTGATCCTGGCAGGCAGAAGACGAAGGTGTCTTCGACTTGCCCTGCAAAGGCCCGCGACTGAAGGGTCGATAGTCCGACGGTTCCAAAACTCGCTTGGTGGAAGATGGTCGAGAAGCCGTCCATTTCGCGCCGGAAAAGCGGCTTTACAGCTTCCGGCGTGACGTCGCGCGGAGCGAATCCGGTGCCGCCTGTCGAAATGATGAGGTCGACGTCTTCGGCTTGGACCCAGCTCCTCACCTGCGCACGTATGGCTTCGACGTCGTCCTTGACGATGGCTTTGCCCGCGAGCTCGTGGCCGGCTTGTCCAAGCCGATCAACAAGCAGCGCGCCCGACTTGTCCGTCTCCTCGTCGCGCGTGTCCGAAACGGTGAGAACAGCAATGCGCAAGGGATAGAAGGTCAGGTTCTCGTCGATTCCAGCCAAGCTTCACTCCCACCTGTCACGATTGGCATAATCGTCCCCGGTTGGCTCGATCCACACCGTTCCGACCGGGCCTTCTTCGCGTTTCCAGAAAACGGCCTCCGTCTTCAGGCGATCCATCAGATAGTCGGCTGCTTCGAACGCCGCGCGCCGGTGCAGGGCGGCGACCCCGGCGAAGACGATCGGCTCGCCGGGTTGGATTTCCCCACAGCGGTGCACGACGCGGACATGGCTGACTTGGAAGCGGGATTCGGCGTCGAATGCGATGTCCTGCAATGATTTCTCTGTCAGGCGGGGGTGATGCTCCAGTACAAGTCTATCGACCCTTTCACCCGCTTTGCCGACGTGCCTGGCGAGGCCGACGAAGCTGACGACTGCGCCATCGCCAGCAGCGCAGCGGGTGAGCTCAACGAGCTCTTCGGAAGGTTCAAATCCCTTTTGCTCGAGCCGCGCGGCGATAGTCATTAGCCGCCTGAAACTGGTGCCAAGAGCTCCAGCACCTGATCGTCGGAGACGATTTGCTCATCGGAGACGAACGTATCGTCCACGCACGCTCTTACACGACTGTTCTGCAGGGTTTCAGCAGCTTGTGGATGGTCGGCGGCGAGCCGCGACCGCAGCTGGGTCACACTGCAGGGAGCGTCGATTGCGATCTCACGTTCGGTCCCGAACACATCAGCCAGCTTGCCGTAAAACCGAACTTTCAACTTCACGTCCCATCGTTCAATGGTCGGGCGACTTTCCGCACTCCATCCGCTGAGGTCAACGTCCCGCTGTGCGATAGACGCGGCGAGAGCTCCGGCCAAGCAAGGAGAGGCGCTTTCGCCAGAGCTCTTTCCGTCAGTCGCCCGCTGGGCGGGCGTCGGAGAGGATCCGGAGAGGGGTGGAGTGGGTTGGGCTGCACCGGATCTAGATCGAGCTAAAGGCACGAGTTCTGGCCCGCGATGATCCAGATCATTTCTATGCACTGGTGCCGGATGCAGGATTCGAACCCGCGACCTTCGGTTTACAAAACCGCTGCTCTACCAACTGAGCTAATCCGGCCCTCTGGAAGCCTTTGCCTTACGCGGCCTGGATCGTCCAGCGGCTGCGGCCGCCGCGCAAGTTGTAAGGTGATTTGAATGCCTTGGAGCTGGTGGCGGATAATCCTTGGGCCGTACCGGTGCGTTAGACCCAATCGTCCAAAGAAGTGAAACGAAGGAGACCCCAGCGCGTTCAACGCAGCCATGCCGGAAGATGACCGATTGATGAGCTGGATTTTCGCGATCGTCATGCTGCTCATTTTCGTCGCAATTTTCGCATTCTACGCGACGGCCTAGGGCGAGCGACCCTCAACTATCGCTCGCCACGGCGGCGGGGAATCTCGAATTTAAATAGGGAACAAAAGCAGTTAACCCACGTTAGCGATCAGGTCGCGGGCAGTGTGTATACCTGCCGCGACAAACTTTACCGCCTGTGGTCGGAGAAGCGCATGAGTAGCAAGCTTCTTGGTTCGCGAACCTCCAACACCTCTGGCCGCCTCGGCGTTATCGCCCTAGCCGCGACAGCTGCTGCGGTCCTTGTCGCGTCACCAGCTATCGCCGCCAAGCCCCCAGGCACCGACTATAATGAGTCGATACACGGCGATTTCTCGAGCAATGGTCTCGCTCCTACGACCCTGAATTTCCAGCTCGGAAACAACTGGATCGAAGGCTTCACGGGTCTCGATTCGGCAGGCACGATAGACCGCGACTATTTCACGTTCACCCTCGCTGCGGGTCAGGCGCTCAGCTTCATCCAAGTTCTGGAAGGAACGAGGTCGATCGGCCTGTCGTTCATCGGCGTTCAGGAGGGCGATCAGGTCACGGTCAGCCCATCCGGTCCTGACGCGACGGGCCTTCTTGGTTGGTATCATTATTCGTCCGGCGACGTCGGGTCGGATATCCTCGACAACATCGGCGTGGCTGCCGCCGGATCGTCGGGTTTCAATGCTCCGCTTGGCCCCGGAACCTACACCTTCTGGATCCAAGAGGCATCGCCGGGGGATCTCGCGCACTACGGCTTCAATTTCTTCGTGACAGAGGCCGCGGGCGTCCCGGAACCCGCCACCTGGGCGATGATGCTGCTGGGCTTCGGGGCGGCGGGATTTGCGCTGCGGCGGAGCCGGCGTGGAATGACCGCGACCGCGGCCTCTGCATAAAGCGGCTCCGACCTTTACTGTCAGTGATTCAGTTCTGAACTGACTGCAGCTTGGCCGGCGCACGAGCTCGCCAGAACGCCTCGGCATCCTGCTCGAGGCCGATCACGGTCACTCGAGCCTTCGTATCGAACAGCACAAAAGAGCAGCCGTGGAGTCAATCCGTTTTGCGATGCGCTGCTCACGCGCCTGTCGATTAACCCAGCACCGTCACTTCGTACCTATTCCGTACAACCGAGGCGAGTACCAGCTAAGTCATTGAAAAAGCTGGTGGAGCTGAGGGGAATCGAACCCCTGACCTCTGCAGTGCGATTGCAGCGCTCTCCCATCTGAGCTACAGCCCCACACCTCGGCAGGCGGCCCACATAGCGACGCCCTTTCCCCCTTACAAGCACTCGCCACGCGTCGTTTCCAGCTCGTCAAAACGCATATCTTCCCCGGAACGGCGTTGCCTCCCAAATCGTTTCTCGTGAGAGCGGCCGGCAGTCCGCCGGCCCGGTTCGCATGGAGGCAGCTATGGCATACGACCGTTACGACCCCGAACGGCGGCGATGGAGCGAGGACGACGAAGATCGCGGTCCGCGAGGATGGAACCGCGACAGCGACCGTGAAGAGCGTGACTATGGTCGCGAGGGCGAAGATCGCGGATTCATCGGACGCATTGGCGACGAGGTTCGCTCATGGTTCGGAGACGATGATCCCCGCGATCGATACGAGCGAGAGCAAGAGGATCGCTACCGTCCGACCTATGGCGAACGCGACTACAATCCGCGTTGGCGGGACGAGCTCGGTCGCGGCGGTTCGCGTTTCGGCCGGGACGATCGGGAAATGCGGCGGGACTTTGACCGCGGCGACGTCTGGGATCGCGATCCATATCGCCGCACGAGCTTCGCCGGTTCCCGGGTCAACTCCAGTCACGACGACGTGCACTACGGGCAGTGGCGCCGCCGCCAGATGGAAGACCTCGACCGAGACTACGACGACTATCGCCGCGAACGGCAGTCGAAGTTCGAGGAGGACTTCGGAGGCTGGCGCGAGCGTCGCCAGTCGAAGCGGCAGGTCCTCGGGCAGGTCCGCGAGCATATGGAAGTCGTCGGGAGCGACGGCGAGCACGTTGGGACTGTGGACCGGGTTGCCGGAGACCGCCTCATTCTGACGCGCAGCGACCCGGACTCTGGTGGAGTGCATCATTCGCTCAGTTGCACGGACCTCGATCGCATCGAAGGGGATCGCGTCATCCTCGATTACAGCGCTGAAAAGGCCCGCGAACGCTGGCGCGACGAGAGCCGCAGCCGCGCCCTGTTCGAACGTGAAGATCAGGGCCGCGCCGGTCCGGGAATTCTCGGTCGGAGTTTCTCCGGCACCTACCGGTAACTATCGTCGCTCTTGAAGGGCATGGATTGGCCCGGCGGCTCGATCGCCGGGCCTTTCTTGTGCGCCCGCTCGGGCTTATGCGCATCGACAAAGCAGGAAGGACCACCAATGGCTCGTGCATGGCACCTGGTGAGCCGCCCGCAGGGGCTGCCGACCGACGAGAATTTCGCGCTCAAGGATATCGACCTGCCGCCGCTCGGACCGGGCATGATCCGCGTGCGCAACCAATGGCTATCGGTCGACCCGTACATGCGGGGGCGGATGAACGACGTGAAGAGCTACGTCCCGCCGTTCCAGATCGACCAGCCCATGGAGGGCGGTGCGGTCGGTGAGGTGGTGGAGTCCAGCGCGGACGGTTTCGCGCCCGGCGACCGGGTTCTGCACATGTCAGGGTGGCGCGATGAAGCCGTTCTCGATGCCAGGACTGCCAACAAGCTGCCGCCCCTGAAGGTCGAGCCGCAGCTGTTCCTCGGCAATCTCGGGGTGACGGGCGCGACCGCCTATTTCGGCCTGCTTGACGTGGCCTCCGCCAAGGAAGGCGACGTGGTCTTCGTCTCCGCGGCCGCAGGGGCCGTTGGATCCGCTGTCGTCCAGATCGCCAAGGCAAAGGGAATGGCCGTTATCGGATCTGCCGGCGGCGAGGAGAAGTGCGAGTTCGTCCGCTCTCTCGGGGCTGACCAGGTCGTCGATTACAAGGCGGAGGCGGTCTTGAAGGGTCTCGCTGCTGCGGCACCCGAAGGCATCGATGTCTATTTCGACAATGTCGGAGGCGACCATCTCGACGCGGCATTCGCGCTTGCCAGGATGCGCGCGCGCTTTGCCATTTGTGGAATGATCGAAGGCTATAACAAGTCCGAGCCCGCGAGCTTCCGCTTCATCATGCGCGTCATCGCCATGCGCATCCGGATGCAGGGCTTTATCGTCTTCGACTTCCAGTCGCGGATGGACGAGTTTTACCGCGAGATGGGTCAGCTCATCGCCGGCGGGCAGCTCAAGTCACGCGAGACCGTGCACGACGGGATTGAAAGCATGCCCGACGCTTTCCGCGGCCTGTTCAGCGGCGAGAACCTTGGAAAGATGCTGGTTCGAGTCTAGCGGGCGCGTCTAGCGGTTGAACTGGCAGGAGGCCGGATTGCCGGTCTGCAGCCCTGTTTGAAGTGCCTGCATTCGCTGCGCCGAGCTTCCGTGCGTGAAGCTTTCCGGCACCACGACGCCCTGAGTCTGCTTCTGCAGCGTGTCGTCGCCGATTGCTTCAGCGGCGCGCATGCCTTCCTCGACGTCGCCGGGCTCGAGCAAATTCTGGTCCCGTGCAGCCCAGACGCCCGCGTAGCAGTCCGCCTGTAATTCGACCCCGACCTGGATGGCATTGCCCTGCGTCTCGCTCGACCGAGCCTGTGCATTGTGCGCTTCGTCGAGGGTGCCTTCGAGGTTCTGGATGTGATGGCCAACCTCGTGCGCGATGACATAGGCCATGGCGAAATCACCCGGCGCCCCGAAGCGGCGAGAAAGCTCGTCAAAGAAGCTGGTGTCGAGATAGATGCGCTGGTCGTTCGGGCAGTAGAATGGACCCATCGCCGCCTGGCCAACGCCGCACGCAGTTCGCGTCCCGCCCTGATAAAACACGAGCGTAACTGGAACGTACTGGCGTCCATTGGCCGCAAACACGTCGGACCAGCGACGCTCGGTGGACCCCAGGACTCGGAGAACCACGTCCTTGGTGTTTGGATCGACCGTCGACTGGCCGCTCGGCGCACTCGTGGTCGGGCCGCCGGGCAGGAGTCCGCCCCCGCCACCTCCGAGCTGAGTCAACGCACAATAGCCGAGGAGCAACACGACGACGCCGATAATCCCGAATCGGCTTGCAACGAGCGGAAGCAGGCAGCCGAGCATGTTGCCGCCACCTCCCCCGCCGAAACCAAAGCCAGGACTTCCCGATCGGTCCTCGAAATGGGAACTGGGATCTTCGTCGCCGAGCCGCATGCAGCCTCCTGTTGGACGCCCAATGCATCAGTGCCGCAGCGGTTGCAAAACAACAAGCCGAAGGCGAGTAGCGCCTTCAAAGGAGATAGCATGATTCTCGAAGGCAAAGTTGCGCTTGTCACCGGCTCGACCTCGGGCATCGGTCTCGCCATTGCTCGGGCGCTGGTCGCCGAGGGCGCAAAGGTGATGCTCAATGGATTCGGCGATGCGGGCGAGATCGACCGCATCAAGGCGGAGTTGGGCGCGAGCCATGACGGGGCGGACCTCTCCGACCCCGCCCAGGTCGAAGCGATGTTCCAGCACTGTACCGGCGAGCTCGGAGCGCCCGACATCCTAGTCAACAATGCCGGAATCCAGCATGTTTCGCCGGTCGAGAGCTTTCCGACCGAAAAATGGAATGCGATCATCGCGATCAACCTGTCCGCGGTATTCCACACCACTCGGCTGGCCATTCCGTCGATGAGGAAGAAGGGCTGGGGGCGCGTCGTGAACACGGCCTCCGCGCACAGCCTTGTCGCGAGCCCCAACAAGTCGGCCTATGTAGCCGCGAAGCACGGCGTCGCCGGATTCACCAAAACCGTGGCACTGGAAGCCGCGAAGGGCGGAGTGACGGTCAACTGCATCTCGCCGGGCTACGTCTGGACGCCGCTGGTGGAGAACCAGATACCCGACACGATGAAGTCGCGGAATCTCACCCGCGAGCAGGTGATAAACGATGTGCTTCTCGCCGCTCAGCCGACGAAGCGTTTCGTAACGCCCGAGGAAGTCGCGGCGCTCGCTTTGTTCCTATGCCGCGAGGAGGCCAGGTCGATCACCGGCGCGAACCTCAGCATGGACGGCGGCTGGACAGCCGCTTAGGCTGCTCGCATGCGATCGGTCGCCCTTGCCGCAATGTTGCTAGGCCTGACCGGCTGCGGCGGGTTTGGCCAGCCGCCCGCGGTCGTTCCGAAGCCTGCCCTCAACTGGCGCTCGGTCGCAACGGACTCGGACCGCGAGCGATTACGCGAATGGCGGACGGCGTTCGTCGATTCATTACGCGCTGCCCGTTCGGCGGGCCACTCGGGGGAGATCGAGCGCGAAGGCGCCTTGTTCGATCCCGACGCGGCGCTGGGCGGTGGTCCCATCCCGAACGGCGATTATCGGTGCAGGGTCACCAAGCTCGGCTCGAAGGCCTCAGGACTGCTCGATTATGTGAGCTATCCTGCCTTCACCTGCCGCATCGGCCAGGCCGGGCAGCTACAGGATTTCGCCAAGCTGACGGGCTCGCAGCGGCAGATCGGCTCGATCTTTCCCGGTGATCCGTTGAGGCAAGTCTTCCTTGGGACTCTGGTGCTCGGGGACGAGAGCCGCGCCCTTCAGTACGGACGCGACACCGAGCGCGACGTCGCCGGTTATGTCGAGCGCATCGGACCCAACCGTTGGCGCCTGATCATGCCGCGTCCGCACTTCGAATCCGTGATGGACGTGATGGAGCTGGTGCCTTCGACTTGAGAGCGCTCGATGTGCTCGAACGACGGGACTGCTAGGCTGGTACCGGTTCGGTGCTCGCCTCGCTGAGCCGCCCTATCTGCTCGTCGGTCAGTTCCAGGTGCATCGACGTGATCAACTGCTCAAGTTGCTCAAGTTTCGTCGCGCTCGCCAATGTCGCGGTGATCCCGGGTTGCGCGCTCGTCCAGGCGAGTGCCACTGCAGCGAGCGAAGCACCCGTCTCGGCCGCGACTTCGTCAAGCGCTGCCAGGACGCGCAAACCGCGCCCTTCGAGATATTCGACGTTCCGCAGCCCCCGAATGCTTTTGTCGAGGTCCTCCTTGCTCCGGTATTTTCCGGTCAGGAAGCCGTTGGCGAGCCCGTAGAAGGGGACGATACCCATTCCGTGCGCAATCGCCGTGTCGCGCAGCGGACCTTCGAGCTTGGATCGCTCGACCATATTGTACCACGGTTGCAGCGCGCATGGCCGCTCCAGGCCGTGTGAGTCTGCTGTCCGCATCGCATCGTTGAGCCGTTCGGCGGAATATTGAGACAGGCCAACGGAACGGACCTTCCCTGCCTTCACCAGCGCGCCCATCGCGCCAAGGCTGTCAGCGAGTGGAACGTTCGGGTCGTCCTTGTGGTGATAGTAGAGATCAATGTTTTCAACGCCCAAACGTTGGAGCGAACCGTCGCAGGCGGCTGCGATCGTTTCGGGGGCCAGCCCCGACATGAAGCCGACCTTTGTCGCGATGATGACCTTGTCTCGCTTGGCCGGATCGCGCTTCAGCCAGCGGCCGATGACCGTCTCGCTTTCGCCCCCCTTGTGACCGGGAACCCAGGCTGAATAGACGTCAGCCGTGTCGATCATGTTTCCGCCCGCATCGACGAACGCGTCGAGAATTCGGAAACTGGTTTCCTCGTCGGCGGTCCAGCCGAACACATTGCCGCCGAGCGCCAGCGGCGCCACTTCGATTCCGCTGCTTCCAAGCGGCCGTTTTTCCACCGTCATGAGTCGCCTCTAGCGCATCCGTTCACCACTTATTTGTAAAATTTGGCGACACCCCCGAACATGTCGGTGGAATTGACAGCCGGGCGGCCGTGCAGGCGCTAATCCCTTTCTGGAGCCATGCCTTGTGCGCGGCCGCCTTTGCCGGGCTTCTCATCTGGCGAGTTGCTGAATTCCGCAGCCAGGACCAGAAGCTCCTGCTCGCCGGCTTTGCGGTGACGGCCTGCTGGGCGTGGCTTACGGCGATCCTGCCGGGCGAACCGCTCGCGCGCTTTGCCGAAACCGCCCGCAACTTCGTGTGGATCGGGCTTCTCTACAGCCTTTCGGCGAGCAGCGACGAGCGGCAGCACGGCGTCCGGCTTGTCTACGCAGCGGTCGCCGCCGTGCTGGGCTTCCAGGCGGTCGTGGACGCCCTATCGATCACCTTGCCGGGCGACGCCGTCGAGCAGACGGCGACCCTGCTGCGCATCACGGCAGCAGCCGGCTCACTGGTCCTTGTCCACAACCTTTATGGCCAGGCGTCTCCGGCGAGCAGGATGAACATCGGCTTGGCGATGCTCGCGCTGTCGCTGACCTGGAGCTACGATCTCAATCTCTACACGATCGCCTATCTGGACTCGCATTTGGCGCCGGATCTTCTCGACTGGCGCGGCGCGATCATCGGCGCCACCGCTCCGATGTTCGCGCTTGCCGCAAGGCGCGTCGACGGATGGCGGATTCGCCTGTCGCGCGCCGCTACGTTTCAGTCGCTCTCGCTGCTGGCGATCTGCGCCTACTTCGTTGTGATGGCGATTCTAGCGACGGCTCTCCGTGGAACGAGCGTGGATTGGTCACGGAGCGTTCTGGTGGGCGTGCTCGCTGCGATGACCGTCGCCGCGATGGTGCTCCTGCCGAGCGCGAGGGCCCGTAGCTGGGCGCGCGTGCTCGTTGCCAAGCATCTGTTCGAGCATCGCTACGATTATCGCACCGAGTGGCTCCGCTTCGCCGAGACGCTTGGCAGCACGGGGCCCGACGCAGCTCCGCTGGGGCAGCGCGTCATCAAGGCATTCGCAGACATTTTGGAAGCCCCCGGCGGCTTGCTGCTCGCCGCCGATCCATCAGGCGCGATCACTCCGGCGGCGTCGTGGAACTGGCCCGGCCGAAATCCGCCGTCGGGTGAGCTCGCCCTCATCCGCGAGTTCTGGTCGACGCTCGAAGCGAACGGACGGATTATCGAGCTGGACGCGCTTCGCGGTGGCTGGGCGAAGGCCGAGGACTGCGTGGCGCTGGCTCCGCAGTGGATGCTTGAAGAACGCCGCGCCTGGGCCTGTATTCCGCTGATCCATGGCGAGCGCTTGTTCGGAATCCTGCTGCTCGCCTCTCCCGAATATCGCCGCGCGCTCGACTGGGAAGACTTCGATCTCCTTCGCACCGCAGGCAGGCAGGCCGCCAGCTCGCTCGCCGAAGCCTATGGTCAGGAGGCGCTGTCAAACGCTCGCAGGTTCGAGGAGTTCAACCGCCGCTTCGCCTTCATCCTGCACGACATCAAGAACCTGGTCAGCCAGTTGTCCCTGCTGTCGCGCAACGCCGAGCGCCATGCCGACAACCCCGATTTCCGTACCGACATGGTGGCAACCTTGCGTAGCTCGGTGGGAAAGATGAACGAGCTTCTGACTCGACTGTCTCCGCAGGCGCAGAGCGGGCCGCAGAGGTCCGACCCGCAGCCGGTCCGCGCGATCCTGTCGGACGCGATCGCCGCTAAACGCCGGGATCGCGAGGTACGTCTGCTCGGCGACGCAAGCCTCTGGGCATGGGTCGATGCGCTGGCGCTGGAGCAGGCGGTCGGTCACCTCATCCAGAATGCTGTCGAGGCTAGCCCGCCCGACGAGCCCGTGGATGTCCGCGTCGCGGGGGCCGGGCATGAGGTCCAGATCACCATCACCGACAAAGGCTGCGGCATGGACGGAGATTTCCTCCGTAACCGTCTGTTTCAGCCTTTCGCTTCGACCAAGCCCGACGGCTTTGGCATCGGCTCGTTCGAGGCGCGTTCGCTGATTGCGGCGATGGGCGGCCGTTTGATCGTGGACTCGACGCCGGGCGTCGGCACCGAATTCTCCATCTTCCTTCCTGCTGCGGCCAATGAGGCCGCGCAACCGCAACGGAAAAGCGCATGACCCACCAGAAACTCCCCGTGCTTCTGATTGTCGAGGACGACGAGGGCCTGCAGCGCCAGCTGAAGTGGGCCTACGAGGGTTACGAGGTCGTGCTGGCCGGCGACCGGGCGTCGGCACTCGAGGCACTGCGCCTGCACGAGCCGGCGGTCGTGACGCTCGACCTCGGGCTTCCACCCGACCCCGACGGCACGACCGAGGGATTCGAGACGCTTAGCGAGATCGTCCGCGTCAAGCCTGACACAAAAGTGATCGTCGCGTCTGGCCATGGCGCTCGTGAAAGTGCGCTCAAGGCTATCGGCATGGGCGCCTACGACTTTTACCGGAAACCGGTCGACATCGACGAACTGGGCTTGATCGTAGCCCGCGCGTTCCACGTGCACGATCTCGAAGCCGAGAACCGGCGGCTGGAGCAGAACGGTGGCGGGCAAGTGCTCGGCTCGATCATCAGCGCTGCCCCCGAAATGATGAAGGTTGCGAAGACCATCGAGCGCGTCGCGTCGGCTGACGTGTCGGTGATGCTGCTTGGGGCGTCCGGCACCGGCAAGGAACTGCTCGCTGGTGCGGTTCACGAAAGAAGCGGCCGCAAAGGCGAGTTCATCGCAATCAACTGTGCCGCAATCCCCGAGACTCTGCTTGAGGCCGAATTGTTCGGATATGAGCGCGGTGCGTTCACCGGCGCGGTCAAGTCCAACGTTGGCAAGATCGAGATGGCCGAGGGCGGTACGCTCTTCCTCGACGAGGTTGGCGACATACCGCTGCCGCTCCAGGTCAAGCTGCTGCGCTTCCTCCAGGAACGCGTGATCGAGCGCATCGGCGGGCGCCAGCCGATCGCCGTCGACACACGCATCGTCTGCGCCACGCACCAGGATCTGGAAGCCATGATCGCCGACGGCCGCTTCCGCGATGACCTTTACTACCGACTTGCCGAGATCGTCGTGAAGATCCCATCGCTTGCCGAGCGGCCAGGCGATTCCGTCCTGCTCGCGCGCCACTTCGTCAACCGCTTCGGCAAGGAACTGAAGACCAAGGTCCAGTCGCTGTCGGCGGACGCGCTCGCAGCCATCGACGCCTACCCGTGGCCCGGCAACGTCCGCGAGCTCGAGAACCGGATCAAGCGCGCGGTGATCATGGCCGATGGCAAAGCGGTCACGGCAGACGACCTCGACCTCCCGAGCAAGGCGGAAGAGGGTGAGCTTCCGATCAATCTCCGTGCCGCGCGCGAGGGCGCCGACCGCCGCGCAATCCGACAAGCGCTGAGCCGCACCGACAACAATATTTCAGGAGCGGCGAAGCTGCTCGGGATCAGCCGGCCGACGCTCTACGATCTCATCAAGCAATATAGTCTGCAGGCGTAACGGGTCTTTTCGACCAGCGTCCTTGCCCACGTTCGTACTGCCGTTATCGTCACCGGGTTTCTTAACGTCCCGGGGACAGCGGATGGATCGCCGACAATTCCTCTGGTGCGGGAGCGCGGCTGCGCTTTCGCTGCCATTTCTTTCGGCCGAGGCCTTCTCGCAAACCGCAGCTGCGGCGGATTCGGCGCTCAATGAGGTCTTCCAACGAATTTTCGACGAGCAGGTCGCGACCTCGCCCTTGACGGCGACCTTCTACGGTCTCGACAAGGGTGAACTTGCCGGCCTTCGGTCAAAGCTCGACATACGCCCCGACCAGCTCGCCCGCCGCGAGGAAATCGCGCGCACCAACAAGTTCATCGGCTGGCTTGAAGCGATCCCCGAGGCCGAACTTTCCCAGAGCGGGAAGCTGAATCGCGAGGTCATCCTGTGGGACCTGAAGACAGGCAATATCGGGCCGGAACGTTTCGATGTGTCCAACCCACAAAGTCCATACGTGATTTCTCAGCAGGACGGCGCCTACTTCTCGATCCCGGATATCCTCAATTCCGCCCATCCGATCGACAATGCGTCGGATGCCGAGGCGTATCTTTCCCGACTTGAGCAATTCGCGACCGTCCTCGACAACGAAACCCGCGAACAGCAGCGCCAGGCGGCGCGCGGCTTCCTCGCGCCCGGCTGGTCGCTCGACCTCGCGCTCAAGCAAATGCGGGAGGTGCGCGCATCGGAGCCGGCGCAAAGCACAATGGCGGCGTCCGTGGCGCGGCGCACTGGGGCGAAGAACATCGCCGGGAATTGGCGTGTACGTGCAGCGAAGATCGTGGCCGATAAAGTCTATCCGGCGCTCGACCGTCAGATCGCCGCCGTGTCAGCGCTTCGTGCGTCGACTGAGGCTGGCGACGGGATTTGGCGCGTGCCCGGCGGGGCGGACATTTACGCCGCCGCATTGGCCGAGGCGACAACGACCAATTACACGCCCGATGAAATCCACAAGATCGGCCTGGAGCAGGTCGCCGAAATCGGCGCCGAGCTGGACAAGATTCTTCGCTCCGCCGGCTATACGAGCGGAAGCGTCGGCGAGCGCTTGACCGCACTCAACAAGGCCCCCGAGCAGCTTTACGCCGAAACCGACGCAGGGCGTGCGGAGCTCCTTGCAGGCCTCAACGCCGGCGTGAAGGCGATTTACTCGAAATTGCCTCGCGCTTTCGCGACGCTTCCCAACCAGCCGCTGGAAATCCGTCGAGTTCCGCCCGAAATCCAGGACGGCGCGTCGAATGGCTATTACCGCCAGGCCACGCTCGATGGCTCCCGCCCGGCGATCTACTTCATCAATCTCAAGAGCACAGCAGATTGGCCCAAGTACAGCCTGCCGTCGCTGACTTATCACGAGGGCGTCCCCGGCCATCATTTGCAGCTCAGCATCGCGCAATTGTCCAAGGATTTGCCGATGCTTCGCCGAACCGCCTTTTATTCGGCTTACGGTGAGGGCTGGGCGCTCTACTCCGAACAGCTTGCGGACGAACTCGGCGGCTACGAGGGGATCGAGCGCGCCGGTTATCTCCAATCCTTCCTGTTCCGCGCGGAGCGTCTCGTCGTCGACACCGGGCTCAATCACAAGCGCTGGAGCCGCGAGCAGGCGATCGATCACATGGTCGCAACAACCGGCTTCGCGCGCGGTCGCGTGCAGCGCGAGATCGAGCGGTACTGCGCTTCGCCGGGCCAGGCTTGCAGCTACAAGATCGGCCATATCGCCTGGCTCCGTCTTCGGGCGGAAGCGCAGAAGGCGCTGGGGCCGAAGTTCGACCTGCGGCAATTCCACGAGGTGCTGCGCGAGGGAGCGATGCCGCTGTCGATTCTTGAGAGGCGAATTCGCGAACGTACCGCGGCGATTGCCTGACCGCGTCTGAAAAGGGGAAAAGATGCGACTTTTGACCGCACTCGCGATTGGCGTTGCCGCCGTTGTGACGACCTCGGCGTCCGCGCCGGTCACGGCCGCGCAGACCAACGAGGATGCTCGCTTCGAAGCGTTCGGGGACCGCGCGGTCGACGAATACCTCAGGCTCAACCCCGTCAACGCCACCCAGACCGGCGACCATCGTTACGACGCTCTGATGCCCGACGTTTCGGCAGCTGGCCGTAAGGCAAGCCGCAGCTTTGCCGAGCGTACGCTGGCCGAGCTTACAAAGTTCGACGCCAAGCGTCTCAGTCGCGAGCATCAGGTCGACGCCATCCTGCTCAAGGACCAGCTCGATTACATCCTCTTCAGCGACGAGCGCCTTCAGGACTGGGCGTGGGATCCGCTGACCTATTCAAGCGCCGCCGGGACGGCGTTGTTTTCGCTCACGTCGCGCGAGTTTGCGCCGCTCCCGGAACGCCTGCGGTCCGCAATCGGCCGCCTCGAGGCACTGCCGACCTATTTGGCGCAGACGCGCGAATCCCTGGTTCCGGCGCGCGTGCCGCTGATCCATGCGCAAACGGCGGCGAAGCAGAACCCTGGGCTCAATTCGCTGATAGACGACATCGTGGCGAAGAAGGGGGCACTTCCCGCGATCGACCAGGCTCGGCTCGAGCGCGCGGCGACCGCCGCCAAGGCCGCCGTGGCGCAGCACCAGGACTGGTTGGACAAAACGCTGGCGCCCAACGCCAAGGGCAATGAACGCATCGGTGGCGCGTTGTACGATGAGAAGCTTCGGCTCGCCCTAAGCTCGTCTCTCAGCCGGCAGGAAATCCGGACGCGTGCCGAACGGGACCTGCAGTCGCTTCGCGCCAAGATGTACGAGGTTGCCGCGGGCATGATCAAGGGCGAGGCGGGTGCTCCGCCGGCCGCCGCGAGCCCGACGCCGGACCAGCAGCAGGCGGTGATCGAAGCCGGACTTGCGAAAATCTATTCTGACCTGCCTTCACGAGACCAGGTGATCCCGTTCGCCAAGAGCACGCTTAGCGAGGCGATCGCTTTCGCCAAGATGAAGAATCTCGTCGGATTCCCCACGTCGAACTTCGACGTCGTGGAAATGCCCGAATATGCACGCGGCGTCTCGGTCGCCTATGCCGACATGCCGGGCGCGCTCGAGAAGGATCAGCGCGGCTATTACGACGTGATGCCCATCCCGCCGGACTGGACGGACGAGCAGACCGCCTCGTTCCTTCGCGAATACAACAAATGGGCGATTCACGAGCTTACGATTCATGAGGCGGTGCCCGGCCACCTCCTTCAGCTAGCGCACTCCAATCAGTACAAGTCGAAGCTTCGAGCGGTCCTGCAGTCGGGACCGATGATCGAGGGATGGGCCTGCTACACACAGGACGTCATGGCCGAAGCCGGCTACCTGAACCGAGACCCGCGCTACCTGCTCGCGCACTACAAGTTCCAGATGCGCTTGCCCGTCAACGCAATCATCGACCAGGATTTCCACACGGGAAACCTGACCCGCGAGCGGGCGATCGAGCTAATGACCAAGGGAGCGTTCCAGCAGGAGCGGGAGGCGGCCGGCAAATGGGTTCGCCTGCAGCTGAGCTCGGCCCAGCTGCCGACCTATTTCGTCGGCTACCAGGAGTGGCTGGACTTCCGCGCGGCAGCGCAGAAGCGCCCGGGTTTCAACCTCAGGCGATTCCACGACGCGGCGCTGAGTCACGGTTCGCCGCCGGTGCGCTTTATCCGGCAGCTGGGGCTGGGCGAACCGATCCGCTGACTTCTGAGGTCAGGCGGGAACGCGATCCCTGCGCCGCCGAAACCGAAGGGCCGCACCGGCCAGCCCGAAGCCCAACAGCATCGTCATCCAGGTCGCGGGTTCCGGGACGACGCCGTTCACGGTGAGAAGGGCATTGTTCGGCGCGAAATCGCTGATCTGGTTATTGCCCGTCACGCCCTCGCCGTAGCGCGGCCAGAGGTTGAACCCATAGGCCGTGGGATCCGCTCCAGTGGACGGCAGGAGCGACAGCGGCACGGAAATGGTGAAGACGTTCCCGACGAAGGATGCCGTCCCCAGATTTACCGACCCGTCTTTCTGGAGAACGATCGCCTGATTGAAGGTGACGTTGCCCTGGCCAATGTCGTCGAACGGGTCGATCACCCCCGTACCGGTGTTGACGCCGATGACATAGAAGCCTTCCTCGTCGAGATTGACGGGGCCGGCCAGCGACGCTCCGAGCAGGAACATGTCCGTTGCGTCATTGAAGCTGACCGAGAAGCTCGTGACGTCGAGGTCGGCGTCATGATCGAACACGTAGGAGGGGAGAAAGTCTCCGACCGGATCGAAGACCGTGGCTTGTGCCAAGGCAGGCGTGGCCACGAACAGGGGTAGGGCGGCTAACAGGACACCGAATTTGGGCATGGGACCGACTCCTTAGAAGCAGGCCCCCTGCCTCTTCCGCGAGAGACTCGCGTCAGGTGGCGCGCGAGTACGCCGTTTTCGCGCGCAAATCACTCGGCCCTGCTTCAATTCGCGGCGAGTTGCTCCGCCATCTCGGCGACCTGAAGCCAGCGCTCTTCCGCGATGTGTCTGTCGGACCGCAACTTCGCGGCCATCTCGGTGAGGTGTGCGAAGCGCCGTGGATCGCGAGTGTACAGGTCCGGATCGGCAAGCACGTCCTCAACAGCAGCGATTTCGGCTTCCAGTCGCTCGACTTCTCCCGGAAGGCGATCGAGATCGCGCTGATCCTTGTAGGACAACTTTGCCGCAGGTGCCCTTCGCGGGTCGGGGGCAGGACTCACCCTCGGCTTGGGCACGGCCGAGACAGAATGCTTCCGCCGTTTCGCCCAGTCCTCATAACCGCCGGCCACGATGTCGACCTTCCCCGAGCCGTCCAGGCCCAGAGTGACCGTCACCGTTCGATCGAGGAAATCACGATCGTGGCTGACGATGAGCACCGTGCCTTCGTAGTCGGCAATCACTTCCTGAAGCAGGTCGAGCGTTTCGAGATCGAGGTCATTTGTCGGCTCGTCGAGCACTAGCAGGTTCGCCTCGCGGGCGAACTCCCTTGCCAGCAGAAGCCGCGACCGTTCGCCGCCGGAAAGCGAACCGACCGGCGCTTCCGTAAGCTCGGGCGAAAAGAGGAATTCCTTGAGATAGCCTTTGATGTGCTTCTTCGTCCCGCGAACGTCGATCCAGTCGCCTCCCTCGGCCAGTACGTCGCGTACCCGTTTCGTCGGCTCCATCAGCTTGCGCTGCTGGTCGATAATGATTCCGGACAAGGTCTTCGCTCGTTCGACGGTCCCGGAGTCCGGGCTCAACTCACCGGTCAGAAGCTTGAGCAAAGTCGTCTTGCCTGCACCGTTCGGTCCCACGATGCCGATGCGGTCGCCACGCTGGATGCGCAACGTGAAGTCGCGGATGATTTGGCGCTCACCGTATGTCTTCGATACGCGATCGGCGTCGATCACCGCTTTCGACCGTACCTCGTCCTTGGCGACGGCCAGCTTGGCTGCCCCTGGCCCGCCGATCATCGCGGCACGCTGGGCGCGCATGTCCTGCAGCTTGGCCAACCGTCCCTGGTTGCGCCGCCGCCGGGCCGTCACTCCGCGCTCGAGCCAGCGCAGCTCGATTGCCAGCTTGGCATCGAGCTTCTCGGCCGCCCGCGCCTCTTTCTCGTAGGC
>Ga0307415_100000232_pt1 | contig 24403 bp, 32 predicted proteins | sample DK1Cmetagenome_FD_204524 | JGI IMG/M metagenome (GOLD analysis project Ga0307415, IMG submission 204524) | Maize rhizosphere microbial communities from greenhouse at UC Davis, California, United States - DK15-C-2 | ecosystem: Host-associated > Plants > Roots > Rhizosphere > Soil | place: USA... | reverse complement strand
GGTCAGGATGCGCCGCACCGCGTCGTCGATGCGGGCCTCCGAGACCCGCCCGGCCGCCACCTCGGCCAGCAGGGTGGTCTCGAACTGCTGGTAGCTGAAGGGCTCCATGAACATGTCGATGCCGGCGTTGACGCCGGTCTGGACCTGGGTGGCGTAGTCGCCGGGGATCTGGTGGATGCCCTCCCAGTCGGAGATCACGAAGCCGTCGAAGCCGATCCGGCCCTTGAGCACCCCGGTGATGAGCTCGCGGTGGGCGTGCATCTTCAGCGGGTCCCCGACCCCGTCGTCGGTCCAGTCGACGCTGGAGAACGACGGCATCACGCTGCCGACGTCGTGGCGGTGGACCGCGGCCACGTACGGCGACAGGTCGATGCGGGCGAAGTCGCGCCGGCTGGTCACGGTGATGCCCTGGTCGATGGGGTAGGCGCCGGAGCCGGTGCCGTACTCGGTGTCGCCGTCACCGGCGTAGTGCTTGGCCGTGGCCAGGGCGCGGTCGGGCTCGTCAAGCTCCCGGGCCCGCCGGCCCTGGAAGCCGTCGATCGCCGTCTCCATCTTGATGACCAGGCCCGGGTCCTCGGCGAAGCTCTCGTAGGTCCGGCCCCAGCGCAGGTCCCGGGCCACACAGACACAGGGCGCGAAGATCCACTGGGGGCCGGTAGCCCGGGTCTCCTCCGCGGTCACGTGCTCGAGTTGCTCCACCAGCTTGGGGTCGCGGGTCGCCCCCAGGCCGATGTTGTGCGGGAACACGGTCGCCCCGACCAGGTTGCCGTGGCCGTGGACGGAGTCGACGCCGTAGATGAGCGGGAGGCCCAGCCGCGTCCGCAGGGCCTGGGCCTGGAAGCCGTCGACCATGTCGGCCCAGGCCCCGGGGGTGTTGGGGGTCGGCACCGAGCCGCCGCCCGACAGCACCGACCCCAGCCGCCAGGTGGCCACCAGCGAGGGGTCGCCGCTGACCGCGCCTCGCTCGGCCTGGGTCATCTGCCCGACCTTCTTCTCGAGGGTCATCTCGGCCAGCAGCAGCTCGGCCCGGGCGGCCGGCCTGCGGGAGGCGTCCAGCCACGGCCGGTCGGGCGCGGCGGCGCCGGCGGCCGGGACGGCCGCCGCCAGGATCAGGGTGATCAGGAGACAGGCGCCGATGGCGCCGAGACGGATTGGCGCCGCATGACGGCTCCTCTCGTCCTCGCCCTCCTTGGGAGCAGAAGGGGCGAAACGGCACAATGCGGATAGGTTACCTTACGGAGCCGGCTCCGGGAACCTGGTCGCGCAGCTCGGCCGCGGTCGGAGGCTCGGCCCCGGAGCGGGTGCAGGTGATGGCCGCGGCCAGCACGGCCTCGTCGGCCAGGTCGGTCACGGTGGCGGCGTCGAGGGCCAGGAGCGCCGGGCGGCGGTCGGCGCCGAACAGGTCGCGGCGGTGCAGGCCGGCCAGCAGGGCGGCCATGCAGGCGTCGCCGGCGCCGACGGTGTCGACCACCGCCACCGCCCGGCCGGGGCGGCGCAGCACGCCCGCCTGGCGGGTGGCGACCAGCAGCCCGGCCGGCCCCATGGTGATCACCACCAGCGACGGGCCCTTGGCCAGCCAGGCCTCGGCGACCTGCTCCAGCGGCCGCTCCGGGAGCAGCCAGGCCAGGTCGTCGGCGCTGGCCTTGACCACGTCGGCCAGGGCGACCAGGGACTCGATGCGGCCGCGGACGGCGTCGGGGGAGCCCATCAGCAGCGGCCGGCAGTTGGGGTCGTAGCTGACCGTCATGACCTGGCGGGCCCCGGCCAGCAGCCGCTGGAGCGCGTCGGCCCCCGGCGGCATGGTCAGGGCCAGGGACCCGGCGTGCAGGGCCACAACCCCGCCGTCGAGGGCGCCGGCCAGCTCGTGGTCGCGCCACTGCCAGTCGGCCGTGCCCTCGACCCGGAAGTCGTACTCGACCACGCCGTCGCGGCCCACGGCCACGATGGCCAGCGAGGTCGGCTCGGCCGCCCGAACGGCCCGGGAGAGGTCGACCCCGTTGCCCTCCAGGTGGGCCCGGAGCCGGTGGCCGAGCAGGTCGTCGGCGATCCGGGCCAGCAGCCGGGTCGGCACCTCCAGCCGGGCCAGCCCCACGGCGACGTTCGCCGGGCTGCCCCCGGGCGCGGCCCGGAAGACTCCCGGTTCGCCGGCGGGCACGAAGTCCACCAGCGCCTCCCCGGCCACCGCCACCACCCGCTCGCCCATCCCCGCTCCTCCCGTCGCCTGCCGGCAATTCTTACCGAATCACCCGGCGCGGGTGATGCCGCCTCACCCGCGCCGGGGCCATGGTGGGCGGCGAGCGAGAGGGAGGTGGGCGATGGCCGTCGACACGTTCATGGCCTATGTCGGGGTGTACCCGAACGTGGCCGCCGCCGAGGAGGACTACGACCTGGTCAAGGACCTGCACACCGAGGCCGGGCTGATCGACGCCTACGACGCCGCCGTGATCGAGCGGCGCGACGACGGCAAGGTCAAGATCACCCGCAAGCACGAGACCCCGACCCGGGTCGGCGGGGTCCTGGGCGGCGGGGTGGGGCTGGCCACCGGGCTGGTGGTGGCCCTGTTCCCGTTCGCCGCCCTCGGGGGCGGGCTGCTGGCCGCCACCACCGCCGGCGGGGCGGTGCTGGGAGCGGTCGCCGGGCATGCCGCGGCCGGACTGAGCCGCTCGGACCTCAAGGAGCTGGGCGAGCACCTGGACGCCGGCCAGGCCGGGCTGGTGGTGGTCGGGGTCTCCGACATGGGGGCCAAGATCGAGCGGGCCATGGCCCAGGCCGAGAAGGTGGAGGCCAAGCAGCTCAAGGCCGACAACGCCGAGATCGAGGCCGACGCCCGGTCGGCCGGCGGCAGCTAGCCGATCTCGGCCAACCTGGGCACGACCCGCTCGGCGAGCTGCTCGGTGAACTCGACCGGGTGCCGGTCGGGCATCACCGCGATCTCGGTCACGCCGAGAGCGGCGCACTCGGCGGCCGCGGCCAGGAACCCGTCGACGTCGGCCAGGACCGGGGCCACGGCCAGGACGGTCTTGGTGATGCGGTCGGGGTCGGTGGCCTCGGCCTCGCAGTGCGACCGGAGCACGTCCAGCTTGCGGGCCACGTCGGCCGGGCCGGTGCCGAACACGTTGCAGGCGTCGCCGTACCGGGCCGCCAGCCGCAGGGTCTTGCGCTCGCCGCCCCCGCCGACCAGGATCGGGGGGTGGGGGCGGCTGAGCGGCGCCGGCTCGCACAGCGTCTCGGCCAGCTGGTAGTGGCGGCCCTGGTACGGGCCGTTGTCGTCGCTCCACATCTGCTTGCAGATCTGCAGCGTCTCCTCCAGGCGCTCGAACCGCTCGGCCACCGGCACCACCGGGACGCCCAGGCCGGCCTGCTCGCGCTCGTACCAGGAGGCGCCGATGCCCAGCCGGGCCCGGCCGCCCGAGAGCACGTCGAGGGTGGTGACGATCTTGGCCAGCAGCCCCGGGTGCCGGTACGGCACCCCGGTGACCAGCACCCCAGGGTCATCCGCTCGGTCCGGGCCGCTACGTAGGCGAGGGTGGTGTAGGCCTCCAGCATCGGCTCGTCGGCCCGGCCCGCCTGGTCCATCTGGAAGTAGTGGTCCATGACGGTGAAGGTCGAGACGCCTGCCTGCTCGGCCAGGCTGGCCGTCTCGGCCAGGGTGCCGGCGATCCTGGCCGGGTCGGCCGGAGTGGAGTAGTTCCAGTAGTGCAGGCCAACCTTCACCGCGGACCTCCCGGTGGCGACGACAGCTGCTCGAGCGACGACCGCTCGAACCCTACGCCGACCCGCCGGGTTCCAGCACGGCCTCGGCGGGGCCCTCGACCGGCGGTACCACGCTCACGGCCGCCTCGACCAGCAGCTCGCCGGCTAGGCCGTCGACCTCGTGGCGCATGCTCGGGTCGCGCATGTAGCTGGAGTGCCCGAGCGCCGGCGGCATGGGGTCGCGGGGCGCGTACCAGTGGGTGAAGGGGTCGCGCAGGCGGCGGTCGCCGTCGCCGCGGTCCAACTCGTCCGTGCCGGTGAACACCGGGCCGCCGATGAGGTCGGTCTTGCGGTGGTAGTTCCGCCAGCGGGCCCCGCCGGCGCCGAGGTCGCCGTGCAGCTCGGCGAGCATGCCGTCGCCGAAGTAGGCCGGGAAGGCCCGGCGGTACAGGCGGGCCAGGGGCGCCCCGTAGGTGACCAGGGCGACCCGCCGCCGGGCGGTCCCCTCCGACGACGCCAGCTGCGCCAGGGCGACCGCGGCCAGCACCGTGCCCTGGCTGTGGGCCATCAGCAGCACCCGGCCCTGGCGGCCGTTCCGGTCCTTGGTGAGCCGCTCGATCCGCTCCTCGAGGTCGGGCACGGCCCGCTCGGCGTACGACGGCGGCGCCAGCGGGTGGAAGGCCCGCGGCCAGAACATGCCCACGTCCCACAGGACCCCGAGCTGCCGCCGCCGCCCGCGGTCGCGGTAACCGGACAGCACCACGGCCACCGCCGCCCACGGGATCAGCGTCACCACCCAAGTGCAGGCGGCCGACAGCCGGCCCCACCAGACGCCGTTGGGCACGCTCAGGGGGTGGCCGAGCTGGTCGGCGACGACGCCGATCAGGGCCAGCGTCACCGTGACCGCCGACACCGCCAGCAGGGCCCAGTCGAGGCGGGTCACCAGCTCGGCCAGCCGCCGCCGGCGCCGGATGCCGTCGAGCCAGCGGCGCTGGCTCCGCTCCAGGTCGTTGCGGCCGCCGCCCGGGGCCGGCGGGAGGGCGCTGAGGATGGCGTCCTCGGCGGCCTGGTCGTCGTCGTACTCGGCGGCGATCCGGTCGGTCGGCTCGTCGCGGCCGGTGGTCAGCCAGGCGATCGCCACCAGGACCAGGACCAGCAGGAGCCCGGCCACGAACCCGACCGCGAACAGGTCGTAGACGCGGGGGTACCAGATCGCCGGGGCCGGGTCGCCGGGCGTCGGGGACCCGATCGCCACCCCCCGGCCGAGGGCGTCGGCGGTCCGCACCGACAGCCCGGCCAGCAGCGAGTTCAGCGTCACCGTGGACAGCACCAGGGCGGCCAGCGGCCCGCACCGCAGGGTGTCGGCGTCCATGTCCGAGTCGGGCCGGCGGCGCCGCCACCACATGGCCACGGCGACCACGACCGAGTAGACGACCAGGGCCAGGATCAGCAGCAGGTGGGTCCCGAAGACGATCCCGGCGACATCGCTCAGCCCCGGCAGGGTGCGGGACGTGCCGGCGCTCGCCGGCTGGGACCAGCAGCCGGCGGCGACCAGGGCCAGCGCGACCAGGGCCACCGACACCAGCCCGCGGAGGTCCCAGCGCCAACGCTTCACGCCCAGCGGCCGGGGTGCGCACATCGCCACCACGGCCACCGCCAGCGCCACCCAGGCCAGCGCCCGCCCGGCCCGAGCCAGCGGCTGGTCCCGCCCAGCGCCTCCGCCCCGGCGGCCAGGCTCCAGGCGATCACCGCGATCCCCGCGGCCAGGTGCGCCCGCCCCAGCGTCCGGGCCAGCGGCTCGCCGTACCAGAACCACGGCGCGTGGAGCCCGATGCCGCGCGCCTTCTCGGTATGCATCTGGAAGGGGTTGCGGCCGTCGAGCTCGTACTCGACCACCCCCGCCGGCTTGCTCTGCTCGTAGCGCTGCCGGGTGCTACGGGCCAGGAAGCCGAGCAGCCCGACCATGGCCAGGGGCAGCACCGCCGCCGCGGCCAGCTGCCGGAGCTGGTTCCCGGCCAGCCAGCCGGCGTCCAGCAGCGAGACCCACCGCAGCGGCGACCACCACGGCTGGGAGGACCGCTGGGCGCCGACGCAGGCCGGGTCGCCGCCGCACTGGTGGGCGATCAGGTCGAAGGCGATCGAGCAGACGTACAGCGCCCCGAGCACGGTCAGGCTCAGCCCGAACGCCCGGATCAGGGCCCGGAAGTATCCCGGCTCGGGCTGGCCGCGCCGCCGCCAGTGCATCCACCCGGCCAGGTTGGCCAGCGCGAACGGCAGCAGCAGCAGCCACAGGGCCCGGCTGGCCCGCCCCGAGGTGAGCCCACCCCAGGAGTACGACTCCCACCTAGCTAGCCCGTCCGGGCTCATCCGGCCCCGTCCGAAAACCCCGTGGTCAGCAGGGGGATCGGGCGGGGTCGGCGGCCGCTCCGCCACCCTCCGTCCGGCGCCGTCCGAGACGGTCCGTGAGCATCGTGTGCGCACGGCTGCGTCCCGCGGCGCCGCTCACTGCTCCAGGAACAGAACGCCTACCAGCCCCGGCTCCTCGCCTTCGCCCTCGAACACCGCGTAGACCAGATGGCCGCCCAGGAACGGGACGGTGTAGGCGTTGGGCAGCCGAGGGTGCGGCTGTACGTCCAGATCCGACTGGCCGGGCAGCGGGCCGACGGCCAGCGTCCGGTAGATCCCGGCCAGCCACCGCCTGGCCTGGGACGACAGCCCGGCGACGGTCTCGGTGACGAACTCTGGTGCCTGCTCGATCCGGTAGCGGCGGCCGCTCAGCGGAGCAGCTCCTCGACCACCTCATCGACGTCGCGGCCCGGCCCCGGGAGCAGCTCCTCCCACCGGCCCTCCTGAATCAGCCGCTTCTGCCGCTGCCAGGCTTCGCCGCCGTGGTGCTCCAGCCGCGCCGCCCGCCACCACTGCTCCACGACGTCGACCAGCCGGCCGTAGTTGCCACTGTCCAGCGCCTGCTCGGTCGCCTCGCGCAGTGCGCCCTCATACCCTTCCCGCCACTCGTCCGGGAGGTGGGCTCGGGTGTAGGCGACCCGGTCCGCGAGCGTCGGCTCGCGGACGCTCGTTTCGGCCGTCACGAGCACGCACCTCCTGCCGTTCTTGACGCCCGGGTACGGTTAGTCGTAAGGACAGGGTACTGCAAGCACGCCAGCTCGCTCAGCTCGCCCATCACCCGAACAACCCACCCTATGTCAATCGGGGTTGACAGCACCGGTATGCTCCGAGTGCCGGAACGAGCACTCCGGAGCGTATGGCCGGAGGCTGCCCACACCCCGAGCAGACCGGGGGATCGGGCTCCCCGACTTACCCGCCGTCGGCGGCCTGGTCCTGGTCGTCGTTCGCCGCGGCCCAGGCGCGCAGGCAAGCCGGCGAGCAGTACAGGCCGACCGTCGCATAGTTCTGACTGTTGCGGCGCTGGAGGGCCTCGCTTCGGATCTGCAGCCGGTGCCAGCCTTCGGGCGGGTCGGTGCTGGTGACGTTGCGGTGGCAGGTGCGGCAGAAGAACACGCGCTCGCTGGGGCGGGTGGCGCCCGGGGCCATGGGGGGTGACACCGGGCTGTCAGGGGGTGGCGTGGGGGGTTGGCGGTCGCGGTCGAGCGGCCACGGCGGCAACACCGCCACTGTGTCGGGCATCCCGCGCCTGCGCGCCCCTCGATGCTTGGGCATGGCCCGCTACTTCCCGGGGAGCACGCGCTTGGAGCCGTAGAACCTCGGCGGCGGCTTGCTGGCGGCTGCCCGGGCGGCGGCGGTCAGGCCCGGGGGCTCCTGGCCGGCGGGCCAGAGGGCGCCGGTCGGTTGGGGGCCGGTGACGCGGCGCCGGTAGCCGCTGGCCAGGAGGCGGCGCTCGTGGTCGTAGGACTCGGCCTCGGCGAACGCGGCCCGGCAGCGAGCGCACGGCCGGCCGAGCAGGCCGAGAAGGGCGGAGGTCGGCTGGGTGGGCATGGCCTCGTCGGCGGCGGCGGTCAAGACCCGCAGGGCGTCCCAGTGGCACGCGCCGCTGTCCCCTACTTGGCGGATGGTGGCGGCGATGGCCTGGTCGCTGAACACGCCGCGGCTGGCCGGGTAGCGGTTGCGGACGAGGGTGATGGCGGCCTGGTCGCGGCGGACGCCGCGGAGGCCGGTCTGGCTGGCGAACTTCCACAACGCATAGCGGATCTGCTGGCCGAGCTCGCCGTCGTCGCGGGCGCGCATGGGCCGACGCTGGTTGCCGGCGTAGGCGGCCATCGCGGAGCGGCGGGCGGCGGGGCCGGGAACCTGGCTGGCTGGCTGCTGGTACGGCATATCAGGCTCGCTTTCGGTCTTGGTTGGTCCAGTAGCGGGCCAGGCGGGCGGCGCGCTCCTCTAGCTCGCGCTGGCGGCGGTTCATGGGGCGGCCGTTGCGCCGGCCGAGATAGGAGCGGGCGACGTGCTCGACGGCCTCGCGGACAGCGGCCTCGTTCGCGGCCTGCTGGTCGGCGTCGGGCTCATAGGGGTTGGGGGCGGTCACAGCGGCCGATCCTGCGGCGTGTTGGGGGTGTCGCCGAGGCGGTCGCGCTTGTCGGGGAGCTGCTCGTCGGCCCGGCGGATGGCCCGGTCGCGGCCCTGGCGGTCGGCGCGTAGGGCGGCGTCGGTTAGGCGGGCCCGCTCGGCCTGGTCGCGCTGGTCGGTCTCTCGGCTGGTCACGGATGTACCTCCCGTTGCTGGGGTGGGCTGGTCAGAGGGCTTCGTCACCGCCGGCCGGGGTGCGGGTCGGGGCCATCCACGGGGGCGGCTGGCAGGCGCGGCAGTCGGCCGCGCAGATCAGCCAGTCCGGGGACGCCTGCCCACGGCAGAACGGGCTGATGGGGCAGGAGCAGGGTTTCTCGCGGCCGCTGGGGATGCGGGGGATCCGGTCGGGGTCGGTGTTGATCGGCCGCTGCAGCCAGAGGCGCACATAGCCGGCTTGGTCGCTCATGGCGTGATCACCTTGAGGGCGCGGGGGCCGGAGTGGAGGTGGCCATGGCGGACGGCAAGCCAGCCGTCTTCAATGAGTCGCTCGCACAATGGCCAAGCGTCGGCTGAGCGCCAGCCATCGACTTGGCGGGCCAACTCGCAAGGGCTTGGGCCCCGGCCGTGTTGGCGCCAGAAGTTGGTCACGGCCTGAGCGGCGGCGGGTCCGGTGGTCGCGGCGATGGGGGTGATCCGCTGGCGGCGTAGGGAGCGCCGGTTCGCGGGGCCGGCTTTGGCGGCTAGGTGGCGCTGGTAGGCGCCCTGGAGGGCGCGGGCGGTTGGCGCCTGGCCGTGGGCGACCAAATCCCGGATCAGCCGCTCAAGCAGGGGCCTGCCACTTTCGGGGTGGTGGCGGGGGGTCATGGCTTCGCCGACGAGGGTGGCGTGTGGGGTGCCGATGCGGTGCTTGTTGAAGGCGCAGGCGAGCGCTTTGGCGGCTTGCTCGGGGGGGACGAGGAGCTCCAGGCCGGCGCGCTCCAGCATGGCGGTGCTGGCGGCGAGGCGCCGGTCGGCTGCCTGCTGCCACCCCGACGTGGTTTCGGTGGTGGTGGTGGTCAACGGCGGGCACCCTCCCATGACAGGCTGCCCGCTCCTGCCGGGAACGATACGCGATCAGGGGGACGGCTGCGCGGCTTAGCTCAGCAGCAGTCGCCCCAACCCTGCCCAGCGACACCAGCGGCCGTGCGCATCCCGTGCGCAACCACCCAAAACAGGGCTGCTGAGCTGCGGAAACCTGCGGGCGGTGGGACTGGCTATCCCACCGCTATTCCTGCTGGGACCGCTGCTCCCACCAGGGGATGCGGGGCGTGTGCAGCTCGGCGCGCAGCTCGGCGAGGTCCAGGCTGGGCGGCGGCGGGGCGGGGCCACCGGTCCGCCACGCGCTGACCTGGTCGCGGTAGATGGCCTTGTCGTGGGCCGGACCCCGCCCGAGGGGCCGCGGGCGACCCGCGGCCGCCGGGTCGGGGGCGATCACCTGGGTGTAGGGGCTGAGCCCACCGCCGCGGCGGGGGCGCCGGGGACGCTCCGGGGCCGGCAGCGCAGCCGCCGGCGGGGGTGGGGCCGGTCGCTCGGGGAGGCGGACCAGCTCGACCGTGAGGCGCGTCCGGAACGCGCGGGCGCGGCGTCGGAAACGATCCCCAAGTCTCACCGGGTCACCTCCTCGCCGGGGGCGCCGTGGCGGTGCAGATGGTCCTCGACGGCCTGGGCGGCGACCTCCCGCTGGTCCTCGGGGAGCTGGAGGGCGTCCAGGGCGGCCTCCACGGCGCCGCCGAGGTGGTCGAAGTAGTCACCGGCCGGCGGCGGGGTGGGGTCCGGGGCCGATGGCGGTGGGCTCGCGGGAGGAGCCTGGGCTACCTGCTCCTCCAGGCGGCGGATCTCCGCGTCGATGGCGTCCAGGGTGAGGACCTCGTGTTTGTTCGGGGCGTCGAGGCCCAGCAGTCGGGCGCGGCGGGCTTGGATGTCCAGCAGCTTGCCAATCGCGGCCAAGACGGGGCCGTCGTCGACCAGCGGCTGGCCGTCGTCTCCGCGGACGATCTTGCCGCCGGAGACGGCCACGTGGCGGCGGCGCAGCACCGCCAGGGCCTCGACTTGGAGCTGGTCGAGGCGTTCCAGGTCCATCACTTTGACCAGCTCGGCCGGCTCGCGGACGATGCGGTCCATGCCACGCTGGATGATGCGGGTGGCGACCTGCCGGCTGATGCCGAACGCCTCGCCGATCTCGGTGTAGCTGCGGCCGTCGCGGCGCAGCTCCAGCATCCTGGCTTCCCGCTGGCGAGCGGTGACCCTGTCGACCATCGCGACCTCCACCAACTTCCTGGCCGCCCGCCAGCTTGTACCGTAGTCGACCTTCAGGCCGGCTTCCAAATCTGCGTCTGCGCGGCGACTCGGCCATCGAAGCGGCCGACGCCGCCCGACGCCGGAGCCAAGCCGAGCTGGGTGCAGGCCCACACCATGGCGTCCAACAGGTTGGGTGACGTCTCGCCCGGTAGGCCGGTGTAGCTGGTCAGCTCGCCCTCCAGCTGGTCTTGGCGGCCGACGATGTGGCAGCGGCCCGTGGGGTAGTCCTGGTCGGGTTCGAACAGGGCCGCGACCGGCTCGGCGCGGGTGCGTTTGCCCTCGCTGGCCCACACGGTCGACACCGGCGTGGAGCGGTCGACGGTCTTGATCAGCGCCGGGATCCACTTGCCGCCGTGATTCTTCTCTACCGCCACCCGGTCGCAACGCAGGTCGTGGTAGAGCTGGACGGTGGCCACGGCGAGCTGGTGGGGGCTCATTGCCCACCCGGCGGAGAACTCGACATAGCCGTGGCGGTCCTGCCCGAGGGAGCACACGGCCACCCCGTAGGCGTCGCCGCCTTCGTCGCCGTCTGAGGGGTCGACGGCCAGCACCCGCCGCTGGGACGGCGGGGCCGCCTGGACGCGGCCGAGGTCGAGCCACTCCGGCTGCCACAGCGCGCCTTCCACCACGTCGATAGCGTCCCAGTCGCCCACCTCCAGGGCGCGGCGCAGGCCACGGTTGGCGATCATCCGCAGCCGGTGCCGGTAGCCGGGGTCGCGCTCCAGCAGCGCCGGGTTGTCCTCAAGGGTGGCGGGGAGGAAGCAGCGGGTGAGCGGCGCCGGCCGGTCCAGGCTGGGCCGGGGCCGCCACACTTGCCCGGGCTGGGGCAGGAGGCCGTCGACGTCGGCGGGGTCGGGGCGGACGTAGCGGCGCTTGACCCATCGGTGACCGACACCGCCCGGGTTGGTGGTGGCGATCATGTGGGGCCGGACCCCGGCGACGGGGGCGCGCAGCCGCGACAGCAGGTAGTCGACCTGGGCTTCGAGGAACTCGGTCAGCTCCTCGAAACAGATCAGCCCGTACTCGGCGCCGTAGTAGTCCTAGGCGGTCCGGGCGTACTGGAGGCTGGCCAGCTCCAGCACCGACCCGTTGGAGAATTCGAAGACGTGGCGGGCGTCGTTGTAGCGGGCCCGGCCGGCGAGCATGGCCCGGGCGCGGGGGATGACCGAGCGGGCCAGGGACGGGAACACGCGGCGGAAGATGACGACGCGGTTGCCGGGGTGCTGTTCGCATTGGCGGGCGGCGTGGCTGATGAGCCAGTGCGTCTTGCCGCCACCGGCGGCGCCGCCGAACAGCAGCTCGTCGGCCTGGCCGGCGAGGTCTTCGGCTTGCTGCTGCTTGGGCTGCAAGGGCGCGGCCGCGACGGCGGAGCCGGCCTCCTGGAGTTTCAGCTCGCGCAGCCGCTGGAGCCGCTCCAGCCGGTGGAGGGTGTCGGCGGATGGTGCCTGGGTGGTCATGGCACCGGTGCCTTGGCGCACCTGGGCCGCGCAGCCCCGGCGGTGGGACAGACTCTCCCACCGCCCATCTGGAAGCGTTGCCGGACAACGGGTTGGTGGGGGTTGTTCACGGGGTGCTCACGGCCCCTCGGGGTCCTGGCCGCCACGGCGGCGGCAGCGCGGGGGAGTCGCGGCTCAAGGTGAATTGGGGCCTCGAAGGCGTGACGCTGGGCCTCGGAGCGGGTCAGGGCGGCCTCCTCTCGGGGCTGCCCACCGGACAGGAGCGTACCGCAGCGGCCGGAGGGCGATGGCGCGAGGCCGACCGGTGGAGCTGCCGATCAGTCGGGGAGGCGTTCGGGTGGGCCCCCGGGTGGGGTCATGGTCGTCTCTACCCGGGTGAAGGCGCCGGGGGCGAGCTGATACCCGATCGTCGTCACCAGCGTCCCGCGGATGCGGACGGCCACGCTGTCGGGGTCGTCGATTTCGACCCATTGGTTGTTGCGTTCGGTGGGGATCTCCCCGATTGGCAGGTGGGAGGCGGTGAAGGTGTTGTTGTCGAGGTAGTCGACCAGGCCTCGGCACTGGTTGGGAGTGAACTGCCCGAGCCAGGCCCGGCGGTCAACCTCGTACAGGATCTGGAGGTCGACGTCTCGCCACTCAGCCTGGCCGTCGACGCGCATTACCGGTGTGCAGAGTGGCGCCGACTGGATGGTGTGGCGGACCCCGGGGGTGTCGGGGATGGCACGCTCGTTCCAGAGTTGCTCGAACACCGTGGCCGGGTGGATGCGGGGACCTCCCGGGACGTGGAGGACTGGCTCATTGTCCTCGAGGGCGAGTTGCTCGCCCTTGTTGAGGTGGATGCGGCAAGGGAAGTCGGCGGAGGGGTGCAGGTCGATCCACAGCAGCGGGATGGTCAGCTCCAGGCGCCAGTCGCGGCTCTCGGCGTCGTGAAGGTTGTAGAGCCCGATCCCGAGGTTGCGGGCGTACGTCTTGGCCCTCCGACTGAAGCCTGAACGGCACACCATCACCCCCCGCGTGGCCTCGACGTCCTTGACAACGGAGGCGAAGGCATCGATAGCCTTCACGTCGGCGGGGGTGCCCCAGTCCTTGGCCTGCACGATAGTCAGGTACTCACGGTCGCTGTCGGACCACCGGATGGAGACGTCGATCTGCCGGGTAGCCTCGCTGATCCGGCCGCGCAGGTGGTCGTCCCAGGTGACGGTCGCGTCGGGGCGCAGGTCGCGGGCGATGCGCTCGGCGAGCCGCTCGAACCCCTTCCAGTCAGGCATCGACCTCGACCTTCGTCTCAGGCTCGAAGCTCATGGTCTGGGGCCCTGCCGCCACTCCTCGATCTGCCGGTCGATGTCGTCCTCGAACGCTTGGCGCTGCTGGGATAGCCACGCGACAAAGTCCTCAGATGAACCATGCCCCAGGTCGGGACATGAGGCTGGCGCTGCCGCCGCTCCGGGTCGTTCCCGACGCCACGAGCTGGGCGTCGAACCCCACGACCTTCACGTGCGCCGTCTGGGCCTGGGCCTGGATCGACGCCGGGTGCAGTTGCTGCGCCCGCGCCCTCACCCGTGCCTGCGGCAGGGACCGCAGCCGCTGCCACGCCGCCCGGGTCCGCGCCACCAGGACCTCCCACCGCGAGGGCATGCCCCGCATCCGCCCCCACCTCCCCGCCTGCAGGTAGACGCTGAACGCCCACAGGAGCGGCGCGACCCGGCCCTGCAGGTCGAGGAGGTCGCGGATCAGCTCCTCCCGCCAGCGGTCCCGCTCATCGGCGGGTAGGTGCCGGGTTGTCCGGTACACCAGTGTTCTGGCCAGCCACCGGCACACCTTCTCGTCCTCCAGGTCGGCCTTGACCATCCCGACCAGGAGCGCCCCGAGCGTGGCGAGGCCTGCGATGAGCCACCCCTTCACGCGGGAGCACCCCCTTTGGCCGGGAACCCGGGGGTGCGGCCCCATGCGGGGCTGTGCTGGTCTGCGGGGCTGAGGTGCTGCTGGACCTCGGCGAGGGCCTGGCGGGCGTAGACGACGCCGTCGGGGTTGAGTTGGTAGAGACGGCGGCGGGGCCGGCCGACCTCGGACGGGTCGACGTCCTCCCAGGTGCTGGTGACGACCTTGGCGTCCTCCAGCTTGCTCAGCACCGGATACAGGCTGCCGCCGCGCAGCCCGGCGGCGAGGCCGATCTCCAGGCCGTGGCGTGCGACGGTAGGGTTCTCGAGCAGCACCCGGAGGATTCTGAGGACGTTCAGGGTCAGCCTCGGTAGGTCGCCCATCACCACTCCCCCTCGTTCTGTTCCGTACATAGAGGGAGGAGGCTACCTGCCCGTGGCGGCAGCCCGCAACCGGGTGGCGGTCGGTTGGGGCGGGCACGGTCGTGGTCCTCCTATTGGGTCAGGGTGGCGGCGAGGGCCAGGCGTCGCCGATGCTGGCGCCCTTGCGGCGGGACTGGCGGACCCGGGTCGGGCTCACCGGGCGAACCTCCGTGCGTCGCCGGGGTCGACGCCGGGCAAGTGCCCGGACCCGCCATCAAGGCCGAGAAGTGGAGTAGGTCCGCCAACCTCTGTGTACTTGGCGGAGCTGGCGGAGCTACTCCACTCGGATTCGCCAGCATCGCTCTAACCAGCGGAAACAGCCTCGGGAGTAGGTCCGCCATCGGGTGGCGGAGCTGGAGTAGATCCGCCACTTGGGGGCTGCCAGTAGTAGGCGGCGTCGCCCTTGGGGCCGGGCTTGCCGACCCGCTCGGCGACCACTCCGAGTGTTGCCTTGGCGCGCTCGACGGTCCGCCACGCGATCCCGGCGTCGCGTGCCAGCCGCTGGAGGGTCTTAGTCGGCATCGGGCCCTCCGCCAGCAGGTCGCGCAGGAACTCCTCGGCGCCTTCCCGGGCGGGGGCCTCCAGGTCGTGGTCGGCCGGGCCGCGGAGCAGATCGGCGGCCCGGTGGCTGGTCTCGCCCTCCCAGACGATCCGGGCGGTGTCGTGGAGCTCGTCGGTGGCGACCCGGTAGGCGAGCTAGGCTGGCGCCGGGGCAAGGTTGGATTTGCTCGCGGCCAGAATGCGCCGCTGCCCGTCTTCGGGGTCGGGGGCGACCAGGAGGCCGGACCGGGCCGCGCCGACGATGCCGCCGCCGCGGTACAGCGGGTTGCTACCGCCCGCCTTGTTGAGGTGGCGGACGACGAGCACGGCCGCGCCGGTCCGCTCGGCGAGGGCCTTGAGGGCGTGGAGGGCGCGCCGGACGTCCTGGTCGCGGTGGGCGTTGACCTCGGCGCCGAAGAACGCCATCAGCGGGTCGACGATGACCAGGGCGGCCCGCTCGACGTCGACGATGCGCTCCAGCAGGACGGTGTCCGCGGGGAGTTCGGGGGAGCGTGGACCTTGGCCGTCGTTGACGTGGTCGAAGACCACGACCCGGTTGCAGTCGGCGCCGGCGGCCTCCAGGCGAGGACGGATGACCTGGGCGATGACGTCCTCGGCCGATAGGAGCACGACGTTGGCGGGATGGGTCCGGGTGGTGGAGCCCGGCATCGGCGAGCCGGTGGTGACGCGGGCGGTCAGCTCCAGGCAGATGGTCGACTTGCCGAGACCGAGGTCGCCGTCGAACACGGTGAGCATCCCGCGGGGGATACGGGGTGCCCAGAGCCACTCGACCGGCTCCGACTGCACGTCGGCCACCCGGATGACGGCAGCCGTGTTGCTGGTCGCCGTGCCCGCCTCGGATGGCTGGTCGAGCGGCTGAAGGTCGGCCAGGGTCTTGCCGGCGGCGAGGTGGTCGGCGGTGTCCTTGCCGGTGGCCGGCTGGACCACCTCGACCTGGCCGCCGTGCTCCTGGAGGCTGGCGGCGATGCGACGGGCCCGCTTGCGGCCCGGGTCGTCGGCGTCGGCGACCACCGCCACCTTGGTCTTGGCCAGCAGCTTGGACCACTCCGGCAGCCACTTCCCCTCGGCGCCGCCGAGGTTGGTGGTCGCGGTGCCGCCGGCCCGCTCGATGGCGTGCACGTCGCGCTCACCCTCGACCACGTAGACGACCTGGCCGGCCTCGACCGCGGCCAGAACCTTGGGGAGCCGGTAGAGGACCAGGGGGACGGCAGGCTCGCCGTCGGCGCCGGTCAGCTTCCAGATCCAGCCGCCGTTGCCGTCCGGGCGGCGCCGCCGGAACTCCTTCGGCCAGTAGCGGACGGCCTGGTAGAGCAGGCGGCCGTGCTCGTCCACGTAGTCGTAGGTGGTGATGATCTCGGCCTTCTTGCCGTTGCGGCTCTCGGGGAACAGGTCGGCCCAGGCGAGACCGAGCGCGGCGAGGACGTCCTCGGGGTGGCAGCCGGCGTGGCAGTGGAGTAGGGCCCGGCCATCGCGGCCCTCCTTGACCGACAGGCTGGCCCGCTGGTCGTCGTGGGCCGGGCAGGTCCAGGACAGGGCGCCCTGGTGGCGGCTGCCGGCTGCCTCCAGCGCTGCCTGGACGCGGCCCAGGGGGCTCATGGCCGGCCGCCGAGGGCGTGACGGGTGGTGGCGGGCAGCTGCCGGGTCTTCGCAACGTCGCGGTCAGCGGGTACGATCATGCGTAGATCCTTCGTAGGGGGTCGTTGTCGCTAGAGGCGCTGAGCTGCCCGGTCAGCGCCTTTCGCGTTCTCAGGCCCGATCGGGGGCGGTGGGATCAACGATCACGCCGCCTACGGGTTCCCGCTGGTCAGGGGTCTGGTTGGCGGGGACGCTCACGAGCTGCTCACCGGCGAGGCGGGCGAGGGCGCCGCGGGGAACCCGCAGGCTGCGGCCGGTGAACTTCACAGTCGGCAACGCGCCCGAGGCGGCCAGCTCGTAGCAGGTGCTCCGGGCCACCCGGAGGATGCTGGCGGCCTCTTCCGTGGTGAGGAAGGCGGGCCAGTCGCTGGGGTGGCGTAGGTGCAGGTCGGGGACGGGGGTGGGAGTGGTCACGGGGAAACCTCCAACGGTCGGGGCGGGTCATGCTCGCCCTTTTTCGCGCTGCCCGCCTGTCCGCTTCGGAGCGTAGTGACGCACGCTATTCCCGTCAAGCCTCTGGAGTCCGAAACCTGCAGCTAGACAGGCCCAACGGGGGAGGGGAAGCTACGGGGGAGGGGCCTTTCCGCGGGAAACCCCAGGTAGAAAGCCTCCTCCCCTTTGCTTATGCTCGGCCGTAGGCTTCTGTCAAGAATTAGCGGGGGCGTCATTTGCGCGGCCGCCGCCTCCAGCCGCCGACCTGGCCCGGAAACGGGAGAAGGGCCCGGGGACTCCGGGCCTTTCTCGGTCAGGGTGACGCTCAGGGCGTCTCGTCGGTGGCCTGGCGGCGGGCTTCCTCCGGGGTCACTCCTCGCCGTCGCCGCGGGGGACGAGCAGATCGATGATCCGGTCCACCTCGAAGGCGATCGACTCCAGCACGTTGAGCATCGCCAGCTGAACCAGAGACGTCCCCTGGCCGCCCTCGGCCTCGGCCAGCCCGCGGAGGTGGTCGACCTGCTCGACCAGGGTCATGCCGCCACCTCCTCGCGACGGTGGCAGGCGCAGCCGCAGGGCTGGCCGTGGGTGGGGGTAGCGCTGATGATCTTGCCCGGGCACAGCCCGTGGCGCTGGGACTCGCACAGCGCCGTGGCGGTGATCGCCTGGCCGGCGGCCGCCCGGTCGGCTGGGGCGACGTACGGGGTACGCTTCGACATGGCCCTGGTCCTCCTTGGGTTCGGGGCCCGGCCCCCGGCCTGTTCGCAGCAGGTGCGGGGGCATTTTCTTTCCTGGTCATACTGTACAGCCACCCCCTTGTGCTGTCAAGGGGAACCCTGTACACTCGGGGTATGACCGAACGCGACCTAGAGCGCATCCCCGCCATCGGCGAGGAAATCGCCGCGGCCCGGGACGCCGCCGTTACCCAGATGGCCGCCCTCCGCGCTGAACGCGCCGAGGTGGTGCGCCGCCTCCGCGCCGCCGGGTGGAGTCTCGGTGACCTGGCAGCCCGCTACGGGGTGAGCCGCACCCGGGTGCAACAGTGGGAGGCCGGCAATGGCGACGACGCCTGAGCCTCGCCGCCTGGTCATCGCCCGCGCCGGGGGCCTCGATGGCCAGCGACGCCGGAGCCGCTGAGGGGAAGGAGGAGCCCATCGAGACCATGCCGCCAGCGCCACGACAAGGGGCCGCTAAGGGCCGCAGCGGCCCACCCGAGGGGAAGGAAGTAGCCGCATGGCACGAGGCAGCATCCGCAAGCGCGGCCAGACCTGGACCGTCGTCCTCGACGCCGGCCGCGACCCAACCACCCGCCGACGCCGCCAGATCAGCAAGGGCGGGTTCAAGACCCGCCGGGACGCCAACCGTTGGCTCACCCACACCCTCGGCCAGCTCGACCAGGGCAGCTACGTCACCCCGACCCGCCAGACCGTCGGCGAGCACCTGCTGGAGTGGCTGCCAGCGATCCGCTCCAGCCTCCGCCCGGCGACCTACGAGTCGTATGAGCGCAACGTCCGCCAGCACCTCATCCCCAAGATCGGGCATGTCTGGCTCGACCAGCTCACCCCCGACCGGCTGGCCGCCGTCTACGCCGAGCTGCACCGGAACGGCCGCCTCGACGGCGGCCGAGTCCGAGCTACTGGGCGGCTGGGGTGACCTGGCCGCGGTCATGATCGACCGCGCCCGACGGGCCGACGCCGCCCGGCCCGGGCACCTCGAGGGTCAGGGGTGGCTGCCGGGGGACGCGGAGCGCTACCGGGCGCTGTCCGAGCAGATCCCGGCGGTGCTCTACTCCGAGGTGCACACCCCTGGCGGCGCCGTCCTCTACGAGAGCCCGCAGTACCAGAAGCTGTTCGGCTACACGCCCGAGGAGGCCACCCAGCCGGACTTCTGGAAGTCGCTGGTCCACCCGGACGACCGCGAGTGGGTGCTGGCCGAGAACGAGCGCGTCGACCGTACGGGCGATCCCTGGAACGTGAGTACCGGGTTCTGACCAAGGACGGCGGGGTGACGTGGCTCCGCGACCATGCCGTGCTGGTGCGTGGCCAGCCCGGGGAGCCGGACTACTGGCAGGGCTACTACATCGACATCACCGAGCAGAAGCAGGCCGAGGAGGCCCTGCGCCAGGCGCTGGAGCGCGAACGCCAGGCGCTGGAGCGCGAGCGGCAGGCGGCCAGGGAGCTCCGGGCGCTCGACGACATGAAGAACACCTTTCTGGACGCTGTCTCCCACGAGCTGCGCACCCCCCTGGCCACGGTCATCGGCATCGCCCTGACCCTCCAGCGGGCCGGCTCCAGCCTGTCCGGGGAGGACACCGCCGACCTGGTCGACCGGCTGGTGGCCAACGCCGGCAAGCTGGACCGGCTGCTGGCCGACCTGCTCGACCTGGACCGGCTGAGCAAGGGGATCGTGACCCCGCAGCGCACCCCCACCGACCTGGCCGCCCTGGTCAGCCGGATCGCCCAGGACTGGCGGCAGCGCAGCGGGCGGCAGCTGGAGCTGACGGTCGAGCCGGTGGTGGCCTGGGTGGACGCGCCCAAGGTGGAGCGCGTGGTCGAGAACCTGTTGGCCAACGCCGGCCGCCACACCACCCCGGACACCCCGGTGTGGGTCAGGGTGGCCCGCCGCGACGACGGGGTCCTGTTGGCCGTCGAGGACGCCGGCGGCGGCGTGCCCCGGGAGCTGCGGGCCAGCCTGTTCGAGCCCTTCCGCCAGGGGCCGGGGGCGTCCCCCCACGCCCCGGGGGTCGGCATCGGCCTGTCGCTGGTGGCCCGCTTCGCCGAGCTCCACGGCGGCCGGGCCTGGGTGCAGGACCGGCCCGGGGGCGGCGCGTCGTTCGAGGTCCTGCTCGCGGACCCGGCCGGCTAGCAGCCCCGGGTCACGCTCGTGGCCGCTGGCCGGCCCGGGGCCGGGGGGAGCTCGTCGGCCAGGAACTCCCCCCAGGTCCGGCGGCCCACCGCACGGTCTGGGGCCAGGTTGGCGCCCGCCCGCAGCGCCCGGGCGGCCCCGCCCGGGACCGGGAGCGGGACGATCGGCCGGCGCAGGCCACGGGCCCGCAGGTAGCCGCGGACCAGCTCGTCCATGCCGTGGATCCGCGGCCCGGCCAGGTCGGGCACCAGTCCCGCCGGGTCGCCCAGGGCCAGCTCGACCAGCCGGTCCGCCACCTCGGCGGGGTCGACCGGCTGGAACCGGAACCCGGCCGCCACCGGGATCACCGGCAGCCTGGCCAGCTGCCGGGCCGTCAGCAGGGACAGGGTGTGGAACTGGGTCGCCCGCAGCGTCGTCCAGGGGAGGCCGGAGCCGGCCACGACCCGCTCGGCGGCCAGCTTGGACGCGAAGTAGCCGAACATCGCCCGGTCCAGGCGGCCGGTCACCGGGACCCGGTCGGCCCCGACGACCGAGATGAACACCAGGTGCCGCGCCCCGGCCCGGGACGCCGCCGCCACCAGGTGGCGCGTCTTGACCTCGTCGCCCCTGCTGGCGCCGGCGCAGTGCACGACGATCCCGGTCCCCCGCGTGGCGGCGTCGATCCCCTCGCCGGTGGCCAGGTCGCCGGTCGTGAACTCGATCCCGTCCTCGTCCTGGTGGCCGCGCCGGCTGAGCATCAGGACCCGCCGCCCGGCGTCCCGCAGCCGCGGCACGACCAGCCGGCCCAGGGCGCCCGTGCCGCCGGTGACCAGCATGGGTTGCATGGCGCATCTCCTCGTCACATCGCGCGTGGGTCGGGGGTCATCGCTATGACAACTGGGAGGGCGAAGATGTGACGATGGACGAGCGCCAGTGGCTGGCCGACCGATTCGAGGAGCACCGGCCCCACCTGCGGGCGGTGGCCTACCGGATGCTCGGCTCGCTGGCCGAGGCCGACGACGCCGTCCAGGACACCTGGCTGCGCCTCGGGCGGGCCGGGGCCGGTGACGTCGAGAACCTCGGCGGCTGGCTGACCACGGTCGTCGCCCGCGTGTGCCTGAACATGCTGCGGTCCCGCGCCCGCCACGAGGAGACCCTCGGCCTCCACCTCCCCGACCCCGTCATCAGCCCGGAGGGGCCGCTGCAGCCGGAGGAGGAGGCGCTGCTGGCCGACTCGGTCGGCCTCGCCCTGCTGGTCGTGCTGGACAGCCTGTCCCCGGCCGAGCGGCTGGCGTTCGTGCTCCACGACATGTTCGGGCTGCCCTTCGAGGAGATCGCGCCGCTGGTCGGCCGCACCCCGGCGGCGACCCGGCAGCTGGCCAGCCGGGCCCGGCGGCGGGTCAGCGGCGCCGACATCCCGGCCCCCGACCCCGACCTGGCCCGGCAGCGGGCCGTGGTCGACGCCTTCCTCCGGGCGGCCCGCGGCGGCGACGGCGACTTCGACGCCCTGGTCGCCCTGCTCCATCCGGACGTCGTGCTCCGGTCCGACTTCGGCGCCCGCCGCCCCGCCGCCCCCCGGGTGACCCGCGGCCCGGCCGCCGTGGCCAGGCAGGCCCTGGCCGGCGCCCTCCCGGCCGCCCAGCTGCGCCCGGCCCTGATCAACGGGGCCGCCGGCGTGGTCGTCACCATGGGCGGCCGGGCCTTCGCCGTCCTCGGCTTCACCGTCACCGAGGGCAGGATCGTCGAGATCGACGCCATCGCCGACCCCGACCGCGTCCGCGGGATCGCGGCGGCCGTTCTCGGCGACGACGAGCCGTAGCGGCTCGCGAATCCCGGCCGAAAGAGCTTTTTCTGATGGTTCGCGAGCGTTATGGTATTTCGGCGTGACCGGAAGAGTTCAGGTCGGACGAGGCGACATCAGCTAGTTCGCGCCGAGGGGGCATGTCCGCCCCAGCATCCCGTGGGTAGCGGCCTTCCTCCGCGCGGCCCCAATGCCGCAACTCCACAGCAACTCCACACCGGGCGGAAGCGGTGTATCTCGCGCTGGCCTGCGCCCTCTCCATGGTGGGACCAGCGCGATCGTCGGGGGGCGAGATGAGAGCTGGGCACATGGGATCCCTCCCGCGTGGCCTACCCGGGCGGGCCATCAGCAGCTCGGGTGCGGCCGAAGCGGAGAGATGCCGGCCAAGCGGCGCAAGGACAACGGCAAGGGAAGTCGCGAGCAGAACCATCCGAACGCCATGCGCGGGTCGGGAGCGGGGGGCATGCGCGGGAGCGCGATGCACGCCACCCCGGGCATGAGCGGTGGGACGTCGATGCCGGGCGGCGGCCGGGCGGGCGGCGACAACGAGGGCCGTCCCAACGCCATGGCCGGCCGGCCAGGGCAGGGCCAGGCGATGCAGACCGGCCGCGTCGGCGGCGGCGGCGGTGGCGCCGGTGGCGCGGGCGGGCCCGAGCCGCCGCGTCGCCGCACCTGCGGCACGCAGGACGTGCACCGGCGCCTGCTGATCGAGAGCGCCGAGTACCGCGCCGCCCGCGCCGAGATCGAGAACGCCACCATGGAGCGGCTGGCGCTGGCGCCCGAGGCCCGCTTCGCCGGCGTGGCCCGGATCCCGGTGGTCGTCCACGTGGTCTGGAACACCGCCGCCCAGAACATCTCCGCCGCCCAGATCACCAGCCAGATCGACGTGCTGAACCATGACTTCCGGGCCACTAACGCGGACGTCGCCAACGTCCCCTCGGTGTTCGCCGGGCTGGTCGCCGACGCCAGGATCGAGTTCTTCCTGGCCACCACCGACCCATCGGGCAACCCCACCAACGGCATCACCCGCACCTCCACCAACCAGGCGTCGTTCTCGGACGACGACGCGGTCAAGTCGTCGGCCACCGGTGGGGCCGACCCGTGGCCCGCCGACCGCTACCTCAACATGTGGGTCTGCCTGCTCGGCGGCGGGCTGCTCGGCTACGCGCAGTTCCCCGGCGGGCCGGCCCAGACCGACGGCGTGGTCATCACCCACACCGCCTTCGGGACCACCGGGACGGCGGCCGCGCCCTTCCACCTCGGCCGCACCGCCACCCACGAGATCGGCCACTACCTCAACCTGTTCCACATCTGGGGCGACGACGGCTCGGGCTGCACCGGCTCCGACCAGGTCGCCGACACCCCCAACCAGGGTGGCCCGAACTTCGGGTGTCCGACCTTCCCCCACGTAAGCTGCAACAACGGCCCCAACGGCGACCTGTTCATGGACTACATGGACTACGTCGACGACGCCTGTATGGTGATGTTCACCCACGGCCAGGCGGTGCGGATGGAGGCCTGCATCGACACCGTGCGGACGTCGCTGCCGCTGTTCGCGGGCCGGCCGACCCCGTCGGGCCCGGTCGTCTCCTGGGCGTCCGACCGGATCGACGCGTTCGTCATCGGCACGGACCGGGCCCTCTATCACAAGTGGTGGGACGGCTCCTCCTGGGGGCCGTCGGTCACCGACTACGAGTACATGGGGGGTGTCTGCTTCAGCCCGCCCCGGGTCGCGGCCTGGGGTGAGAACCGCCTGGACGTGTTCGTCATCAGCAGCGACAGCGCCCTGTACCACAAGTGGTGGGACGGGTCGTCCTGGGGCCCCTCGGTGATCGACTACGAGTACCTGGGCGGCGTCTGCTCGAGCCCGCCCGAGGTGGTCGCGTGGGGTGAGAACCGCCTCGACCTGTTCGTGCTCGGCACCGACCACGCGCTCTACCACAAGTGGTGGGACGGGTCGTCGTGGGGGCCGTCGGTGACCGACTGGGAGTACATGGGCGGCGTCTGCACCAGCCAGCCGACCGTGGTCTCCTGGGGCCCGGACCGCCTGGACGTCTTCGTCACCGGCACCGACAGCGCCCTGTACCACAAGTGGTGGGACGGCTCGTCCTGGGGCCCGTCGGTCACCGACTACGAGTACCTGGGCGGCGTCTGCACCAGTCGGCCGCGGGTCACGGCCTGGGGCCCGAACCGCCTGGACGTGTTCGTGACCGGGACCGACAGCGCGCTGTACCACAAGTGGTGGGATGGTTCCTCGTGGGGGCCGTCGGTGACCGACTACGAGTACATGGGCGGCGTGATCACCGCCTTCCGGCTGGGCGCCCTGGAGGAGGCGGCCGAGCCGCCGCCGGCGCCCCCTGAGGCGGCGGAGGTGACGGTCGCCAGATAGGACGGCGCCAGACCGCCCGGCGGGGGCGCGAGCGCCTCCCGCCGGGCGGCGGCCGCTCCCAGGAGGGAGGACGTCATGCCGGAATCCGAGGAGCAGCTCTTCAGGCGGTGGGGGCACTCGTTCGAGGAGGACCACGACGACGTGCGGGTGTACCGGCCCGCCGAGTACGACTTCCCCCGCGCCCGCGGCCGGGACGGGATCGAGTTCCGGTCCGACGGCAGCTACATCGACTGGGTCGTCGGCCCCGGCGACGCCCGGGAGCCGCGGGGTGGCCGCTGGCGACTGGAGGGCGAGGGGCGCATCCGGGTCACCACCGCGGCCGACCAGGAGCGGGTCGTCGAAGTGCTCTCGGTGTCACCCGATCGGCTGGAGCTGCGGACCGGGAGCGGGCCATGAGCCCCCGCGGCCCGCGCTGGGCGGTGGTCCCGGCGGCGCGGCACGCCCCGTCGGGCCCGGCCGCGCCGGGCGCGCCGCA
>Ga0307415_100000231_pt1 | contig 24459 bp, 25 predicted proteins | sample DK1Cmetagenome_FD_204524 | JGI IMG/M metagenome (GOLD analysis project Ga0307415, IMG submission 204524) | Maize rhizosphere microbial communities from greenhouse at UC Davis, California, United States - DK15-C-2 | ecosystem: Host-associated > Plants > Roots > Rhizosphere > Soil | place: USA... | reverse complement strand
CCGTGAACAAGGCCGAGCTCATCGAGGCGCTCTCGGGACGTCTGGGCGACCGGAAGTCCGCGACAGCCGCGCTCGACGCGGTCCTCTCCGAGATCCAGAACGCCGTGACCAAGGGCGACAAGGTGTCCATCACCGGCTTCGGTGTCTTCGAAAAGCGCGTACGTGCGGCCCGGACGGCTCGCAACCCGCGCACCGGTGAAGCCGTCAAGGTGAAGAAGACCTCGGTGCCCGCGTTCCGCGCCGGCGCCAGCTTCAAGGACATGGTCGCCGCCGGCCGTGCGCCGAAGGCCACCAAGGCCGCCGCGCCGGCCAAGAAGGCCACGAAGGCCGTCAAGTCGACGGCCGTGAAGAAGACCGCGGCCCGGAAGGCGACGAGGCCAGCCACCGCGACCCGCAGCACCACGACCAGCCGGGCCCGCGCCAAGTAGTCCGCAGGTCAAGCCCGTTCGGGCGCCCGCCTCCGCGGCGGGCGCCCGAACGCGTTGGGGGCCCGAAGTCCTTGGCGGGTGGAACTCAGGTGAGCTCGTCGACGACGGCGAGGCGCGGTCCGTCGAAGGCGAGCACCCACCCGTTACCCTTCGCCGTCCTGTACGCCCCGACCTCACCATCGGCCAGATCAGCGAGCGCCGCGGGAAGCACCTTCCGCTGGCTGCACACGACCGTGCATCCCGGTCGGCGGGCCAGGTCGCGCAGGCGCCGGGCGGCCACCTTGGGACTCGCGGACTCATCGAAGGCCTCGTCCAGATCGACCGGCACGCCGGTGGCCTCGGCCAGCGGGGCCAGGGTCTGGCGGCACCGCAACGGTTCGGCGCAGACCAGTCGGGCCGGGTGGAAACAGCCCAGGATGCTCGCCAGTTCCTCGGCGCGGGCCATACCGGCCGCGTCGAGCGGGCGATCGACGTCCGGCCCGGTCCAGCTGTGTCGATCCCCGGCCGAGGCGTGCCGCAGCAGGACCACGGGCGCCGACAGCGATGGCAGCGCGGCGAACGCCGAGAGCACCGAGACGTCGTGGTCGTAGCTCAGGCGCTCGAGCGCGGGCCTTATAGGCAGCCAGCGGATCGCGTCGATCTCCGCACCGGGCGTGAACCCGGTGTCCGCGACGACCGTCATCGTCCAGTAGTCCACGACCTTGGGCGTCGGCCGGGCGCCGACCCGCGTGACGTACGAGACCGTGGGCAGCCGCACCGCCACGCTGGGATGCACCGCCGTCTCCTCGCGAACCTCGCGGCAGGCGCCCACAATGGGATGCTCGCCGCGCCGCAGCTTTCCCTTGGGCAGCGTCCAGTCGTCGTACTTGGGCCGGTGCACCAACAGGATCTCGGGGCCGCCGGGACGCCACACCACCCCGCCGGCCGCCCGGACGAGCGGAGGCGCTACTCCATCCACGCCGTCAGTCTGCGCTTCGACGCGGCCCGCCACGCGGCCGGGAACCGTGACCGCGCGGCGCGCACGGCGGCCCGTTCCCGTTCGTAGAGCCGTCCCGCCGTGACGGCGAGCACGTGGTCATCGGGATCGGCGTTGGCGATGGCCAGCCAGGTGTCGGCCGCGACCGCCGCGTCCTGGTGCTCGCCGAGCAGCTCCTGCACGCCGGCCAGGGCCCGGGCCAGCGCGACCGCCTCCCCGCCGAGCACGCTGGCGACGGCCTCGACCGCGTAGCGGGCCCGCTTGCCGTTGATGCGGACCGCGTGCCACGTCGAGTCGGGGTCCGACGGGTCGAGCTGGCCCGCGCCCTCCTCACCGTTGCCACCGAACGCGAACAGCCGCCAGGGCCGGCCCACCAGGCCGGGCAGCACCAGCTCCGCGGGGTCCGCGGCCCGCTCGGTGGTCCGGGGCTCGGTCGCCGCGGCCAGCAACGACTCCAGCAGGCGCTGGTACCGGTCGGTGCACATCTGCTTGTCCAGCGCCTGCACCGCGTCCTCGTGGCGGGCGGCCAGGTCGGCGTCGATGCGGACCACCGAGGCCTCGTCCAGCGGCACCAGCGGATCGGAGGTCGCGGTCCGGCGCAGCCGTTCGCGCAGCACCTCGGCGTCGCGGGCCGCACCCAGCGCACCGGCGATCCAGCCCAGCTCGCGGCGCAGGCCGGAGGTCCACTCGCGCTCCAGTAACGGCCCGAACGTGCGCAGGTCGCTGCGCAGCCGGCGGCAACCGACGCGCATCTGGTGCACCGCCGTGTCGTCGGCCCCGACGGTGGCGCGCAGCCGCACCAGCGGGTCGTGGGCCACGATGCGGGCGATGTCGCGTTGCAGCGCGGCCCGTACGACGTCGGCCGCGCCCGGATGCTTGGACAGCCGGGCCGGCGGTGCCGGCCAGTCCGGCGGCTCGGTGGCCGGAAGGCCCAGCGCCCGCACGTGCTTGGGCGTGAACTCGCCGGCGGCCGCCCCGGCGTCGCGCAGCACCGCCTCGACCACGTCGAGCAGCTTGGCCTTACCGGCCTTGCGCTCCACCTCGATCTCCCGGAACTTCAGCCCGACCCGGCGACCGTCGTAGACGCTCACGGTGTCGTCCACGACCTCGACCGCGACCCGGTCCTCGCGGTCGCAGAGCTGGTACGCGCGGCGCACCGTGCTCAGCGTCACCACCGGAGCCACGGCGGCGCCGCGGGTGTAGGAAAGGGCCAGTTCGAGCAACCGGTCGGGGAGGGCCGACGGCGGCCCGGGCATGGAGATCTCGTTGCGCACGCCGGGAGCGTCGGTGGGCAGCTTGACCGTCCACGGTTCGTCGTCGCCCCGCCGGTAGCGCAGCGACGCCCCGGACCGGGCCAGCCTCAGGTCGGGGGTGTCGTAGTAGGTGGCGCGCAGCTTCAGGGGCAGGCGGGCGATCAGGCGCCCGTCCTCGGGCACGCAGCTGGAGAGATCGGGCATCCGGAACGCCGCGTCGACATCGTATTTGCGTTCCTCCTCCAGCACGCTGGACAGCTTAGGCGGCTTTTCCCGTGCTGGGGAGGGGTGTTTGCCCACGGTCTACTCCGGACGGCTCTGGGCCCGCCGCAGCAACAACTCCTGCACATCCTCCAATGCCGCGCCGTCCAGGGCCCGGCGCCGGGTCCAGGTCCCGTCCCCGTCGAGATCGAAGCCGGCGGCGTGCTCGCCCAGCGCGGACTCCAGCGCGCGCCGCAGCTCGGACTGGGCCGCCGGATCGGTCACCCGGACCAGGGCCTCCACCCGCCGGTCGAGGTTGCGGTGCATCAGATCGGCCGAGCCGATCCAGACCTCCTCGGTCTCGCCGTGGCCGAACCGGAACACCCGGGAGTGCTCGAGGAAGCGCCCGACGATGGACCGCACGCGGATGTTCTCCGACAGGCCCTCCACACCGGGGCGCACGGCGCAGATGCCGCGCACGACGAGATCAACCTGTACGCCGGCCTGGCTGGCCCGGTACAGCGAGTCGATGATCTCTTCGTCCACAATAGAGTTCACCTTGATCTGAACCAGGCCCTCGCCGCCCGCCCGCACCCGGTCCGCCTCGCGCCCGACCCGCTCGATGATCCCGGCGCGGACTCCGTGCGGGGCCACGAGCAGTCGCCGGTACGCGGTCTGCCGGCTGTACCCGGTCAGCACGTTGAACAGGTCGGTCATGTCCTCCGCGATGTCGGGGTCGGCGGTCAGCAGCCCGAAGTCCTCGTAGGTCCGGGCCGTCTTGGGGTGGTAGTTACCGGTACCGATGTGGCAGTAACGGCGAAGGTGCCCGCCCTCCTGGCGCACGACCAGCGCGGTCTTGCAGTGTGTCTTGAGGCCCACCATGCCGTAGACCACGTGGCAGCCGGCCCGCTCCAGCATCCGGGCCCAACCGATGTTGGCCGCCTCGTCGAAGCGGGCCTTCACCTCCACCAGCACGACGACCTGCTTGCCGGCGCGGGCCGCGTCGATCAGCGCGTCCACGATCGGGGAGTCGCCGCTGGTGCGGTACAGGGTCTGCTTGATGGCCAGCACGTTCGGGTCGGCCGCGGCCTGCTCGATGAACCGTTGCACGCTGGTGGAGAACGAATCGTACGGATGGTGCACCAGGACGTCACCGTCGCGCAGGTGGGCGAAGAAGCTGCGCTGCTTCTCGCCCTCGCCGGCGAGCTCGCCGAACTGCAGGCGCGGATGGGTCGCCGGCACGAACGGCCGGTCCTTGAGGTCGGGCCGGTCGACCGCCTCGTAGACCTGCCAGAGTCGGGACAGGTCGAGCAGCCCGGGCACCCGCACGACGTGGGCGTCGTCCATGTCCAGTTCGCGGGCCAGCCGGGCCAGCACGTCCTCGGAGATGGTGTAGCCCACCTCGAGCCGCACCGACGGACCGAAGCGCCGGCGGGCCAGTTCGCGCTCCAGCGCCTGCAGCAGGTCGTCGTCGCGGTCGTCATCCACCTCGACGTCGGCGTTGCGGGTCACCCGGAACAGGTGGTGCTCGATGATCTTCATTCCCGAGAAGAGCTGGTCCAGGTGGGCGGCGATCAGCTCCTCGACCGGGAGGAACCAGGCCCGCGCGTCGCCCCTGATCCCCGGGCGGCCCGGCGCGTCGACCGACACGAACCGCGGCACGTTGTTGGGCACCTTGATGCGGGCGAACAGCTCCGGGCCGCCGTCCGGGTCGCGGACCATGACCGCCAGGTTGAGCGACAGGCCGGAGATGTACGGAAACGGGTGCGCCGGATCGACGGCCAGCGGGGTCAGTACCGGGAAGATCTGGTCGCGAAAGTACAGGCGCAACTCCTCGCGCGAGCCGGCCTCCAGCTCGTTCCAGCTCACGAACCGCACCTGTTGGCGGGCCAGCCCGGGCCCCACATCGTCGAGGAAGCACGCGGCGTGACGGCTCATCAGCTCGGCGGTGCGGTCGGCGATGCGCTTGAGTTGCTCGCGGGGGGTCAGCCCGTCGGGACCACTGACCGGAAGCCCCGTCTGCAGGCGCCGCTTGAGGCCGGCCACCCGCAACATGTAGAACTCGTCCAGGTTGTTGGCGAAGATGGCCAGGAACTTGGCCCGCTCCAGCAGCGGCGTGCCCGGATCCTCGGCGATCGCCAGCACGCGGGCGTTGAAGTCCAGCCAGGACAGCTCCCGATTGAGGTACCGGTCCGGTGGCAGGGCTGGGTTGGTTTGCGCTCGCTCGGTGCCTCGTTGTGCTCGCTCCGCTCGCGCGGGCGCCGGGGCCTCGGGGCGCCCCCTTCCCTCCTCGCTCCGCTCCTGCGTCGCTTCGCTCGTCAGTCCAGGCGACGCCGGCCCCGGCGCCGGTCTGGAGCTGGAAGTCGGACGGGGGCGGGGTGGGTCGGATTGACGTCGCCGCTCAGTCACTCGTCCATGATGACGCGAGCGTGCATGAACAAGAGGTGAACTTGTCAGGTTGGCTGGCGCTTCAGGGCAGGGTGGGCAGCGTCACGCGGGTCACCTCGCCGTCGGGACCGGTCTCGACGCGGACCCGTTGGCCCACGCGGAGCACCCGCAATCCGGACGCGGCGAACGCCTCAGCGGGAAAGTCCAGCGCGGAGCCATCGTCGAGCAGCAGCGAGCCATGGTGCCGATCCGGGTCGAATGAAGCCACTGTGCCCTGCATGGACCCCATCATTCACGGTCGCCGGCTCCGGCACACGCCGCCCGGTCAGGGCGGCGGTGCGCGGCCCCACGCCGAGGCCGATCGCGTCGCGCAGGTCCGCCGCCGTGTCGACGTCGCGACGCAGCGTGCGCCATGCCCCGGTGAGCTCGACCGCGCCGGTGGCCGCGTGGGCGGCGGCCGAGGCCGGCCCGAAGCACGGCTCCAGGCCCGCGTCCGGGGACGCGGCGAGCAGAACCGTACCCGTACCGGCGGCGTCGGCCACGTACGCCCGGACCGGTCCGGCGTGCGACGACGCGACCGCCTCGCTCGCCCGCAGCGCGTCGGTGAGATCCTCGGCCCGCAGCGCGGGCAGGTCGGCGGCCAGGGCCGCCACGCCCGGGACGCTGCCGCCGCGGGGGCGGACCATGGTCGCCGCGTACGCGAGCGCGGGGTTGAGGCCGGCGTCGGGCACGTCCGCGATGATCTCCGCGCCCAGATCGCGCGCCGCGTCGGCGGCCTGCTGATCACCCGTCACGACCACGACGCGGCCGACGACCGGGCCGGCCAGCGCGGCCGAGACGGTGTCCATGGCCATCGCCAGGGCCAGGGCGTCGAGGTCGACGCCTGGTAGAGACCCCCGAAGGCGTGACTTGGCCACGTTGAGCCGCTTGACGGGGATGATGACGGTCCAGCTCACCGTGTCATCTTTGCCCCTGGACCGCGCCCTTGTCGCCCCAATCTGTACTTTGCTCTGCTCGTGGCGCTCGCTCCGCTCACGCGGGCCGGGCCGTGCGTCAACGGGGGGCCACGGCGCGCGCCAGGCGCGTCCTACGGGCATGATTGCCAACAGCGGGGCGGAGCTAGGAGGTCGGGTTGGCGCGGCGCAGGCTGGGTTTCTGGCGCAGGCTCACCGTGATGCTGGTCAAGCCCGTTCTGACGGTGATGACCCGTCGCGACTGGCGGGGGATGGAGCGCATCCCGCAACAGGGCCCGGCGATCCTCGTGGCCAACCACAACAGCCACGCCGACCCGCTGGTCCTGGCCCACTACGTGTACGACGCGGGTCGCTGGCCGCGGTTCCTGGCCAAGTCGACGCTGTTCGACATCACGGTGATCGGACCGCTGTTGAAGGCGGTGGACCAGACGCCGGTGTACCGGGGAACGGCCGACGCGGGGGCCGCTCTCGACGCGGCGGTGTCGACCATCAAGGCCGGCCATGTGGTGCTGATCTATCCGGAAGGCACCACCACCAAGGAGCCCGACCTGTGGCCGATGCGCGGCAAGACCGGGGTGGCCCGGCTCTGGCTCGCCACGGGCGCGCCCGTCGTCCCCATCGTCACCTGGGGCTCGGCCACGCTGTTCGACCCGAGAGCGCGCAAGCTCCGGCCGGTTCCCCGTACGCCGGTCACCGTGGTCACCGGCCTGCCGATCGACCTGTCGGCCTGGGAGGGTCGCTCGCCCACGGTGGCGACGCTGCAGGAGATCACCGAGCACATCATGCTGACGCTGCGCGACATGCTCGCCGAGATCCGGGGTGGTACGCCGCCGCCGCTGTGGACGCGGCCATCGCCGAACGGCGCGACACCGGAGCCGACGTCCGAGCGAGGGACGAGCGAGGCGGAGGCGACCAGAAGATTTCCGAGGAAGGCCGACCCGTCGGCCGGATCGGAGGTGTGAACCATGGGCGTACCCGAGATCCAGCGGGCCGCGGTGCTCGGCGCCGGCGCCTGGGGTACGGCGTTCGCGAAGGTGCTCGCCGACGCCGGACGCCAGGTCGTCATCTGGGCCCGCCGCGAGGAGGTCGCGGCCGGCATCCGGGCCCAGCGGCGCAACCCGTACTACCTGCCCGACACGCGCCTGCCCGACGGTGTGACCGCCACCTCGGATGCCGCCGAGGCGATCGACGGCGCGCAGCTCATGGTCATCGCCGTGCCCTCGCAGACGCTGCGGGACAACCTGTCCGCGCTCGCCATGGCCGGGGCGATCGACCCCGACGTCACCCTCGTGAGCCTCATGAAGGGCATCGAGGTCGGCACGGGCAAGCGGATGAGTGAGGTCATCCTGGAGGTGACCGGCGTCGATCCCGGGCACGTCGTCGTGGTGACCGGGCCCAACCTGGCCGGCGAGATCGCGGCCGGCCATCCCGCGGCCACGGTGGTGGCGTGTACCGACGCGGAGCGCGCCGCCGTGGTTCAGCGGGCCATCGCGACCGCGTACCTGCGTCCGTACACGAACGACGATGTGATCGGCTGCGAGCTGGGCGGCGCGGTCAAGAACGTCATCGCGCTCGCCTGCGGCATGGCCGTGGGCATGGGGCTGGGCGACAACACCAAGGCGACGCTCATCACGCGGGGCCTGGCCGAGACGGCTCGGCTCGGTGTGCGGCTCGGAGCCGATCCGCTCACCTTCGCCGGCCTGGCCGGGTTGGGCGACCTCATCGGCACATGCATGTCGCCGCTGTCGCGCAACCGGACGGTGGGCGAGCACCTGGGTCGCGGCCAGTCGCTCGCCCAGGCGCAGGCGGCCGCCGGCCAGACCGCGGAGGGCGTGAAGAGTTGCCTGGCGATCCGGGATCTCGCCCGGGGACGCGGCGTCGAGATGCCCATCACCGAACAGGTCGAGATGGTCTGCCACGAGGGCGTCGCGCCCGGGGTCGCGCTGAAGCTGCTCATGAGCCGCGAAACCAAGCCGGAGTAGGTGGCGGTGCTCGACGCGTACGGTGACTCCACCCGCTGTGTCCGGGCCGGGCTGCCGGCGCCGACGCCCGGAGAGCCCTTGCTGCCGGGCCCGGTCTTCGCCTCGACCTATCCGTTGGACCCGGCCGGAGATGTCCACGCCATCGACTCGTACGGCCGCACCCACAGCTCGACCCGCCGCCACCTCGAGGCGGCCATCGGGGAGCTCGAGGGCGGGCAGTGCCTGGTCTTCGCCACCGGCATGGCGGCGGTCTCGGCGGTGCTGTTGAGCCTGGTCCGGCCGGGCGAGCGCGTCGTGCTGCCCGAGGACGGGTACTACAAGACGCGGGCCTGGGCCAAGGCGGCGTTGACACCGCTCGGGGTGACCGTGTCCGGCGCGCTGACGGCCGGGCCGTACCCGGACCTCGCCGGGGTGGCACTGCTGTTGCTGGAGTCACCGTCGAACCCGGGCCTGGAGGTCTGCGACATCGCCGCCCTGGCCGAGTCCGCGCATGAGGCGCGGGCCCTGGTGGCCGTGGACAACACCACCGCCACGCCGCTGGGCCAGCGCCCGCTCGACCTCGGCGCCGACCTCGTCGTGGCCAGCGGTACCAAGGCCCTGACCGGTCACTCCGATCTCATGCTCGGCTACGTCGCGACCCGGTCGCCCGACCTGCTGGCCACGCTGAGCGCATGGCGGGACGCCACCGGCGGCATCCCCGGCAACTTCGAGGCCTGGCTGGCCCACCGGTCGCTGGCCACGTTGGACCTCCGGCTGGCCCGGCAGAGCGAGAACGCCGCCGCGGTGGCCACCGCCCTGGCCGCCCATCCGGCGGTGCGATCCGTGCGCTGGCCCGGCCTGCCCGACGATCCGTCCCATGTGGTCACCGCCCGGCAGATGGCACGGATCCCCGGTGTGGTCACGTTCGAGCTCGACTCGGCCGACGCGGTGGCCCGCTTCCTGGCCGCGTCGCGGCTCGTGGTCGCGGCCACCTCGTTCGGCGGCGTGCACTCCACGGCCGACCGCCGCGCGCAGTGGGGCGACGACGCGCCGGCCGGCCTCGTGCGCCTGTCCTGCGGCGTCGAGGATCCGGCCGACATCGTCGCCGACATCACGGCCGCCCTCGACGGTCTTCGATGACACGTGATCTTCCCGCCCCCCGCCCTTCGGGCCCACCCCCCGGCGTGGGGGTAGGGTCCCCGGTGTGACTAGTGAGCACGCTGGCCGGAGGCCGACGGGAGCTTGCGACCGGCGCCACGCAAGACTTCGGGTCGCGGTGGTCTTCGGTGGTCGCAGCAGCGAGCACGCCGTGTCGGCCCTGAGCGCGGGCAGCATCCTCGCCGCGCTGGATCCCGACGAGTACGAGGTCATCCCGGTCGGAATCACGCGCGAGGGTCGCTGGGTGCTGACGAAGGGTGACCCTACGTCACTGGCCATTGAGGACCGCCGGCTGCCCGAGATCACCGCCCAGTCCGGTGACGCCGTCGTGCTGCCGGGCGACCCCACGTCGGGCGGGCTGGTCGTGCTCGACCCGGCCGAGGGCGCCCAGGCGCTCGGCGGCGTCGACGTCGTGTTTCCCGCGCTGCACGGCGCGTACGGCGAGGACGGCACGATCCAGGGGCTGCTGGAGATGGCCGGCGTCGCGTACGTCGGGTCGAACGTGTTCGCCTCGGCCGCGGCCATGGACAAGGAGTTCACCAAGAAGCTCGTGGCGGCCGAGGGCATCCCGACCGGACCGTACGCGGTGTTGCGGGCCGGCGCGACACTGTCCGACGCCGACCGCGAGCGGCTGGGCCTGCCCGTCTTCGTCAAGCCCGCCCGGGCCGGCAGTTCGTACGGCATCACGAAGGTGAAGGCCTGGACCGATCTGGACGCCGCGGTCGCGCAGGCGCGCCGGCATGACCCGAAGGTGCTCGTCGAGGCGGCCGTCGTCGGGCGCGAGGTCGAGTGCGGCGTGCTGGAGGGCGAGGCCGGCGGCGCGCCCGAGGCCTCGTTGCTGGCCGAGATCCGCATCGTGAGGGACCACGAGTTCTACGACTTCGAGGCGAAGTACCTCGACGACTCGTGCGAGTTCGACATCCCCGCGGATCTGCCCGAGCCGGTCACCAAGCGGATTCAGGAGTACGCGCGGCGGGCCTTCCTGGCCCTCGACTGCGCCGGCCTGGCCCGCGTCGACTTCTTCGTCACGCCCGAGCTCGATGTCTACCTCAACGAGATCAACACCATGCCGGGGTTCACGCCGACATCGATGTTCCCGCGGATGTGGGCCGCCTCCGGTGTCGAGTACCAGAAGCTGGTCTCGCGCCTGGTCCGCACCGCCCTGCGCCGCGGCACCGGCCTGCACTGACCCTAGCTACAACCGGAGGGCGGGTCCGGCCGTCGTGGGTCGGCGCGCGCGATCGCGGTGGCGAACGGCATGACCGATTGGGCCGAGCCGTCGACCGGGCCGGGCACGCTGACCGAGACCGGGACGATCCGATCCATCGTGGTCAATGTCGTCGTCGACCCCGCCGGTTCGGCGTACCAGCAGACCCCGTTCAGCACCGCCAGCACGGCCGTCGGTGGCGGGCTCGGCATCGCGGTACCGCACCGCAGCACGACCGGAGGATCGCCGTACGCGGCGGCCTGGTCGGCGCCGCCCACCACCGGTCGGCTGGGGCCGGCCGGGATCGACGAGGGTAGCCCGGCCACCACGGCCCGGCAGACGGTGGCCGCCTCGGGCGCGAGCGTGCGCGTCGCCACCGGCACCGGTGCGGTCGGCACCGGCGTGGTGGCGGCCATCGGCGGCGACGCGGGCACGCTTCTGGCCCGTTCGAGACCGCCGAGTACCCAGAGGCTGAGGAAGATCACCAGGATGGCGACCGGTAGGGCCACCGCCGTCGCCCACAGCGCCGCCGAGCGTCGCGTCGGGTCGGCCATCGTTAAAGGTTCACGACCGAGCAGGTCAGGGTGCGGGTGATGCCCGGGACGAGCTGTACCCGGCTCACGATCATCTTTCCCAGCTCGTCGACGCTGCGGGCCTCGGTGAGCACGACCACGTCGTAGGGGCCGGTCACCGCGTCCACGCGTACCACACCGGGAATCTCCCGGATCGCGGTGGCCACGTCGCGCGCCTTACCGACCTCTGTCTGGATCAGGATGTACGCCTGGACCACGACACGTCTCCAATTCCGTCGCCGTGCGCGTGTGGGTGTGAGACTAGCGAACGGGGACTGTTTCCGCTGAGGGGGGACGCATGACTCTCGCTGCCATGGGCGAGTTTGGACTGATCAACCGGGTGACGGCCCGACTGGGCACCTCGCCGTCGACGCTACTCGGGCCGGGTGACGACGCGGCCGTCGTCTCCGTGCCGGATGGGCGGGTCGTGGCCACCACCGACGTGCTGGTGGAGGGCCGGCACTTCCGGTGCGACTGGTCGTCGGCCACCGACATCGGCCACCGGGCGGCCGCCGCCAACATGGCCGACATCTCGGCCATGGGCGGCGTGGCCGTGGCTCTCCTGGTCGGGCTGTGCATGCCGGCCGACCTCGACCCGCGCTGGGCCGAGCAGTTGGCCGACGGGCTGACCGCCGAGGCCGAGACCGTCGGGGCCGCCGTCGTGGGCGGGGACATGGCGGCCAGCCAGGTGATCACGATCGCCGTGACGGCTCTCGGCGAGCTGAACGGTCCGGCGCCGGTCCTGCGGTCGGGCGCGCGGCCCGGCGACATCGTGGCGATGGCCGGGCGCATCGGTCACGCCGCGGCCGGGTACACGGTGCTCTCCCGCGGCTTCCGCTCGCCCAAGGTGCTGGTCGAGGCCTACCGGCGGCCGGTCGTGCCGTACTGGGCCGGTCCGGCCGGCGCGGCGCTCGGCGCCACCTCGATGATCGACATCTCGGACGGCCTGCTGGCCGACCTGGGCCATGTCGCCGACTCGAGCGGCGTCGGCATAGACGTGCGACGCGACGTCTTCGAGGTGACCCAGCCCATGCGCGACGCGTCGTCGGCGCTGGGCGTGGATCCGTACACCTGGATCCTGTCCGGTGGTGAGGACCACCCGATGGTGGCGACGTTCCCGCCCGGGACGGCCCTGCCGGAGGAGTGGCTCGTGATCGGGCGGGTCATGGACGGCGCCGGTGTGACCGTCGACGGCAAGATGCACACCGGCGTCGCCGGGTGGGACCACTTCCGCTGAGCCGCGGTTCGGGCCCCGTGTAAGGAGGGGCACCCTCCTAGTCAAAATGTGGCTGTAGGGTGCCCCTCCTTACACGGGCCGCACGTGCTTGACGATGTACAGGTCGGGCACGCTCAGGCCGACGATCCGGCGGCCCGTGGCGAGGTCGTAGCGGACCACGCCGTTCGGATGGCCGATCCAGACGTCGCTCTCGCCCCGTGCCACGAGCCCGCGCGCCTGGCCCGGCGTCGGGATCTCCCGGCTCGGGTCGGCCGCCAGCACGCGACCGTCCACATTGATGACGAGCCGGCCCGACCCGGTGAACGCCACGTTGGGCTTGCCCGCCAACCCGGTACCGGCGAGCGCGGTGACCCGCCTCACCGCCAGCCGGTCCGGGTCGATCTCGGCCAGGCGGGCCGACGCCGAGTGGAACACGCACAGCCGGTCGCCGGCCGGGGACAGCGCGAACCCGTGCACGCCGGGACGCTCCCGCCCGAATGGCGCCGGCAGGTCGATCCGCCGCGTCCAGCGCTCGGTCAGGTGCAGGCAGTGTACGAACGCGGTGGTGTCGTCGGGCCAGGCGCACAGCGAGAACAGCAACGAGCGCCGGGCGTCGTGGATGTCGCCGACCCGGTGGGCGCGGATCTGCTCGCCGCCGGCGCGCGCCGCCACGCTGTCCAGCCGACCGGTGCCCAGGTCCACGGCCCGTACCGCGAAGCGCCGCGGCCGGTCCGGTGGTGTGAAGTCGAGCACGAAAAGCACGTCGCCGGCCGGCGAGAAGGCGTACGGTTCGATGTTGCCCGGCAGCTCGACCCGGCTACGCTCGCCGCCGGCGCCCGACACCACCAGCGTCGTCCGCTCGCGGCCACCCGGCTGGTGCAGCCCGTAGATGCCCGCCCCGCCCGGCGGCACCGACGCGACGAGGTCGCCATCGGCGGACACGACCCGCGCCTCGAGCCGGTCGCGCAGGGTGCACGTCGACCGGACCCGACGCGTCGCCAGATCCTCGACCGTGACGCGGGTGCCGGTGCCCTCGGGCCGGACGGTCACCGCGTGCCGCCAGTCGGGTGTGGCCACTGCGACGGCCGTCGGCCCGCTCACGACCTGACCGGCCTGGTCGAGCACGGACACGCCGTCCTTGGTCGTCAGGAAGATGAGGTACGCGGCGGGGGCCGGGGGCCGGTCGGCACACGCGCCCAGGACGGATGCGCCGGCGACCGCCCCCGCGGCCCGCAGGAGTGCCCGCCGTGTTGCGTTGGCGCCGCTCACAAGCTCGCGTCGGCCTGTCGCCATGTCGGGGGAGACTCACGAGCACGGTCGGCGGTTCCCGCCGGGAACACGGATGAAGGGATCGGACGTGGGACCGTAGGGTTGGCGGGTGAACGATCTGGAGATCCGGCCGACGCCGTTCGACAGCCCGCAGGCGCGGGGCCTGCTCGACGCCGCTCACGCCGATCTGGTCGCCACGTACGGGGGCGGCGACGCCAACCCGGTCGACCCGCGCGACTTCGATCCGCCCCACGGCTGCTTCCTGCTCGCCTGGCTGGACGGCGAGGCCGTCGCCTGCGGCGGTTGGCGCACGGTGCCGGACGGCAAGGCCGGGGCGCGGGGCGGCGACACCGCCGAGATCAAGCGGATGTACGCCGCACGGGACGTGCGCGGCACGGGAGTGGCGGCGGCGTTGCTGCGGGCGCTGGAGGACTCGGCGCGTTCACACGGCCGGCGCCGGGTGGTACTGGAGACGGGCGTACCGCAGGCGGCCGCGATCGCCTTCTACGAGAAGAACGGGTACCGGCCCATCGAGAACTACGGGTACTACCGGGAGCACGACAGTTGCCGGTCGTTCGGCCGCGACCTGTGACGTCGCCTCGTCCGATCTTGGAGCGGTCAGCCGCGGGCGACCTTGCCGGCCTTGATGCACGAGGTGCACACCTGCAGGCGCCGGGTGTTGCCACCGCCGGCCGCCACGCGGACCGTCTGGATGTTCGGGTTCCAGCGGCGGTTGGTGCGCTTCTTGGACCAGGGCACGTTGTGCCCGAAGCCCGGCCCCTTGCCGCAGACGTCGCACACGCTAGCCACGGGTATCTCCTGATCATGAAGAAGGTGCCCTGACTCAGCGGGCAGCCCGACAAGGGTAGCCGATCCGTCCCCGAAGCGACGAACCGGGGGGGTGTCGCGCGGCGCCGCTCGCAAGCTCGCGTCGGCCCACGCCGAAGCCGCCGAGCGGGGCATGGGCCGCGCCAACCGGCACCGTGTCGTGGTCCGGCACTAACCTGAGGCCGTGCTGGAGAGCCTCGACGCGACCGCCGTGCGCCGGTGGTGCGCCGCCGGCCTGGACGCGCTGCGCCGCCACCAGGTGGAGATCGACGAGCTCAACGTGTACCCGGTGCCCGACGGCGACACCGGCACGAACCTGGTGCTCACCGTGACCTCCGCGTGGCGCGCGCTGGACGAGGAGGATGTCGCGCCCGGCCACCCGGAGCGGGTCGTGCGCCGCATGGCCCGCGGTGCGCTGCTCGGCGCCCGCGGCAACTCCGGCGTGATCGTTTCGCAGATCCTGCGCGGGGTGGCCGACGCGCTGGTCGACGTGCCGAGCGCCCGCGGGCGGGCCCTGGCCGAGGCGCTCGCCTCGGCCGCCCGGGCCGCCTACACGGCGGTGGCCGAGCCGGTCGAGGGCACGGTGCTGTCGGTGGCCTCGGCCGCGGCCGCCGCGGCCAAGGCGACCGACACCGACGACCTGGCCGCGGTCGTGCGGGCCGCCGCCGAGGGCGCGGCCAAGGCCCTGGCCCACACCCCGGAGCAGTTGCCGGCCCTGGCCCGGGCCGGCGTGGTGGACGCCGGCGGTCGCGGCCTCGTGGTGCTGCTCGACGCGCTGGTCGAGGTGGTCACCGGCGAGGCCAGGGTCGAGCCACCGGGCCCGCCGCCACGCCGGCGGCGGGGCCTGACCGTGGCCCGGGAGACCGGGTCGCCGGAGTACGGCTACGAGGTCCAGTACCTGCTCGACGCGCCCGAGGAGTCGGTGGAGCGCCTCAAGGTGGCGCTGGCCGGGCTGGGCGACTCGCTCGTCGTGGTCGGCACCGGGTCCATGGCCGGCGAGGTGTCGACCTGGAACGTGCACGTCCACGTCAACGACGTGGGCGCCGTGCTCGAGGCCGGCGTGGAGGCCGGCCGTCCACATCGGATCTCGGTGACCCGGTTCGAGGACCAGATGGCGGCTCCGGCCCTCGACGCGCACGCGCGTGGGGTGGTCGTGGTGGCCCGGGGCATCGGGCTCATCGAGCTGTTCTCGGCCGAGGGCGCCGTCGTGGTCGACGGCGGGCCCACCCACAACCCGTCGACCGGCGAGGTGCTGGGCGCGATCCGGTCCACCGGGGCGGGTCAGGTGGCCCTGCTGCCCAACGACTCCAACGTGCACGCCGTGGCCGCCGCCGCGGCCGAACAGGCCCGCTCCTCCGGCATCCAGGTCGGAGTGATCCCGACCCGCTCACCGGTGCAGGCGCTGGCCGCGATGGCCGTACGGGACCCGTCCCGGCGCTTCCACGACGACGTGATCGCGATGGCCGAGGCGGCCGGGGCCTGCCGGTGGGCCGAGGTCACCGTGGCCACCCGGGAGGCGCTGACCGTGGCCGGCCGGTGCCGGCCGGGCGACGTCCTGGCCCTGGTCGAGGGCGAGGTGAACGTGATCGAGACCGACCTGGGCCGGGCCTGCGTCACCCTGCTGGACCGGATGCTCGGTGGCGGCGGCGAGATGGTGACGCTGATCCTCGGCGCCGACGCCCCGGCCTCGCTGGGCGACGACCTGACCGGCCACCTGCGGGAGCAGTGGCCATTCGTCGACGTCCACGCCTACCGCGGCCGCCAGCCCCACTACCCGCTCCTGGTCGGTGTCGAGTGACCACACTGGACACACCGCTGGCCAAGGCGGCCGGGGTCGGTGCGAAGAACGCGAAGCTGCTCGAGACCGCGTTCGGGATGCAATCCGTGTCCCACCTGATGCACCACTTCCCCCGCCGGTACGAGGAGCGCGGCAAGCTCACGCCGATCGCCTCCCTGATCGAGGGCGAGGAGGCCACCGTCCTGGCCCGGGTCCAGGCGGCCCACGTCCGCCCGCTCAAGTCCCGGCCCGGCTACATGCTCGAGGTGGATCTGGGCGACGGCTCCGGCCAGTCCCTGCGGCTGACGTTCTTCGGCAAGACCAGGAGCAAGGTGGACTTCCGCACCCGCGACCTGGCCGCCGGACGGACCGGCCTGTTCGCCGGCACGGTCGGCGAGTACAACAGGCGGCTCCAGCTGGTCCACCCCGAGTACGTCATGGTGGACGCCGACGACGGCACCGCCGAACAGTTCGCCAACGCGCTCATCCCGGTGTACCCGGCCACCCAGAAGGTCCGGTCGTGGCAGATCGCCAACTGCGTCAAGGTCGTGCTGGACACCCTGCAGTCGCCGCCCGACCCGATGCCGGCGTACCTGCGCGCCAGCCAGAAGGTGATGGACCTGCGCGCGGCGCTGCACGAGATCCATCGGCCGGAGTCGTGGGAGTCCCTGGGGGCGGCGCGCAAGCGGCTCAAGTGGGACGAGGCCTTCGCCGTCCAGGTCTCGCTGGTGCAGCGCAAGCTGCGGGCCGCGGCGTGGCCGGCGATACCGAGGCCGCCGCGCCCGGACGGCCTGCTCACCGCGTTCGACGCCGCCCTCCCGTACACCTTGACCCAGGGCCAGATCCGCGTCGGTTCCGAGATCGCCGCGGACCTCGCCGTGGCCCATCCCATGCACCGCCTCCTCCAGGGCGAGGTCGGCTCGGGCAAGACCCTGTGCGCGCTGCGGGCCGTGTTGCAGGTCATCGACGCCGGCGGGCAGGCGGCCATCCTGGCCCCGACCGAGGTCCTGGCCGCCCAGCACCACCGCAGCATCCGCGACCTGCTGGGGCCGATGGGGCGGGCCGGGGAGCTGGACAGCGCCGACCAGGCCACCCAGATCGTGCTGATGACCGGTTCACAGGGCGCGGCGGCCCGACGCCAGGCCGTCGAGGCGGCCCGATCGGGTCGCGCCGGCATCGTCGTGGGTACGCACGCGCTGCTGTACGAGGGGGTCGAGTTCGCCGATCTCGGCCTGGTCGTGGTCGACGAGCAGCACCGCTTCGGCGTCGAGCAACGCGACGCGCTGCGGGCCAAGGCCGAGCAGCCACCGCATGTGCTGGTCATGACCGCGACGCCGATCCCGCGGACCGTGGCGATGACGGTGTTCGGCGACCTCGAGGTGTCCACGCTTACCGAGCTGCCCGGCGGCCGCTCGCCCATCGCCACCCACGTGGTACCGGCGACCGAGAAGCCGGCGTTCCTGGACCGGGCCTGGCGGCGGCTGCGCGAGGAGGTCGAGAAGGGCCATCAGGGGTACGTGGTCTGCCCCCGCATCGGCGGGGACGCGGCCGCCGAGGACGCGGCCGCCGAGGACGCGGCGGCCGAGCCGGCGGCCGAGCCGTCGGCCCGCCGGCCGCCGATCGCCGTCCTCGATGTGGCGCCCCGGCTGATCGAGGGCCCGCTGGCCGGCCTGCGCGTGGCCATCCTGCACGGGCGCCTGCCGGCCGACGAGAAGGACGCGGTGATGCGGGACTTCTCCGCCGGCAAGCTCGACGTGGTGGTCGCCACCACGGTGGTGGAGGTGGGCGTCGACGTGCCCAACGCCACCGCGATGATCGTGCTGGACGCCGACCGCTTCGGTGTCTCGCAGCTGCACCAGTTGCGCGGCCGGGTCGGCCGGGGCACGGCGGCCGGGCTGTGCCTGCTGATCACCGAGATGGGGCCGGAGTCGCCGGCCAGGGAACGGCTGGACGCCGTCGCCTCCACACTGGACGGATTCCGGCTGGCCGAGCTCGATCTGGAGCAACGCCGGGAGGGTGACGTGCTCGGCGAGACGCAGTCGGGCAGCCGGTCACACCTGCGCCTGCTCTCGCTGCTGCGCGACGCCGACCTCATCGCCGAGGCCCGGCGCGAGGCCATCGAGCTGCTCGAGCGCGATCCCGAGCTGGAGGAGCATCCGGCGCTCGCCGGGGCGGTCGCCGCCCTCGTGGACCAGGAACGGGCCGAGTACCTGGAGAAGGGCTGACCGTAGGGTCCGGGCGAGGGGGGCCCGAAGGGCTGGGGGGTGGGCGGATTTGGCGCGGATCGTGGCGGGGACCCTGGGCGGGCGGCGTATCGCGGTCCCCAGCGGGCGCGAGACCCGCCCGACCTCCGACCGGGTACGGGAGGCGCTGTTCTCCACTCTGGAGACTCTGACCGAGTTGGCCGGCTCCCGGTTTCTCGACCTGTACGCCGGCTCGGGCGCGGCCGGGTTGGAGGCCGCCTCCCGCGGTGCCGCGGCCGTCCTGCTCGTGGAGTCCGATCCGCGGGCGGCCCGCGTGATCGCGGGCAACGTGGCGGCCCTGGGCCTGGGGTCCACGTGCCGCCTGCGTACCGCGAAGGTGGCCTCCGTGCTGGCCGGCGGGGCCGACGAGCCGTACGACGTCGTGTTCGCCGATCCGCCGTACGGCCTGGACGCCGGTGAGGTGACCGCGATCCTGGCCGCTCTCGTCGAGCACGGCTGGCTGGCCGGCGACGCGGTGGTGGTGGTGGAGCGGGCCACCCGCGACCGCGAACCGGTCTGGCCGCCCGGCCTCGTCGCCGACCGTGCTCGGCGCTACGGGGAGTCCACGCTTTGGTACGGTCGCCGCGGGTGAAGGGTTCTGCGACGGGCTAGGGGAAGGGCGTTCGATGAGGCGTGCGGTCTGTCCCGGCTCCTTCGACCCGGTGACCAACGGGCACCTGGACATCATCGGCCGGGTGAGCCGCCTGTTCGACGAGGTGATCGTCGGCGTCCTCGTCAACGAGTCCAAGCGCGGCCTGTTCACGATCGAGGAGCGGCTCGACATGCTCCGCGAGGTGACGAAACCGTACGAGAACGTGCGCATCGAGGCGTTCCAGGGCCTCACCGTGGACTTCTGCCGGGCCCAGGGCGCATCGGTCGTGGTCAAGGGGTTGCGGGCGGTGAGCGACTTCGACTACGAGCTGCAGATGGCGCAGATGAACTTCGGCCTCGCCGGCGTGGAGACGCTGTTCATGCCCACGAGCCCGCAGAACTCGTTCCTCTCGTCGAGCCTGATCAAGGATGTGGCCAAGTGGAATGGCGACGTCACATCGCACGTGCCCGAGGTGGTGGCCCGCCGTCTCGTTTCGCGACTTCGCGGTGTCTGATCGCGCTCGTCGGGCCCGCGGCCCGCGGGTGTTCACCCGGGCGGTCGGCCGTGGCGCGCGGGCGCAATCATGGTTGAGGCAGCATCATGGACGGGTGGGGTGGCGCGCTCGCCGGCCATGGCGTCGGACCGACGGCTGGGGTTCGCGGCGCGGCGCCGGACGCCGCCGGACCAGAGCCGTCGAAGGCTGAGAACAGGAGATCCTCGGTGGATCCGTTGGACCGCATGGACGAGATCATCTCGCTCGTGGAAACCGCGCGAAACGTGCCGATGTCGCGCAACTGCATGATCGACCGGGCCGAGATGCTGGCGCTGCTCGAACAGCTCCGCAACGAGATCCCGACCGAACTACGCCGGGCGGCGGCACTTCTCGATGAGCGGGACAAGATCCTGGACTCCGGCCAGCGCGAGGCCGAGCGGATGATCGCCGAGGCCGAGGCCGAGCATCACCGGCTGGTCTCGCTCAACGAGGTCGTCGTCTCGGCCGACCGGGAGGCCTCCCGGATGGTCGCCGAGGCCCGGGCCGAGGCCCAACGGCTGCGCGACGAGGTCGACGAGTACGTCGACACGACCCTGGCCAACTTCGAGCAGTTCCTGACGCGTTCGCTGGCCTCGATCGAGCGGGGTCGGGACAAGATGCACGCCCTGCGGGAGATCGGCAGCTACCAGGCCGACGAGCGCGACCACCAGCTCCCCTTCTGACGCCTCTGCCAAGATCGTCGGCGTGACAGGCCGGTCGTGGGGCACCTCCGGTGACTCCAGCCGGCCGTTCCGTACCCGTTTTCGACCCATCAGCACGGGCGCCGCGGGGCGGTTGGTGGGGCGGTTCGACGCGGATTGGCCCACTCGGGTAGTGTCTTTCGACGGCCTCTCAAGGCCGGAGCCAACGATGCGCGATTCTCAACCGACACACCTCGACCCCCGGTCGCCGCTGGTCCTCGACACTCGGGATCTGCCGCGTAGCCCGGGGGCCATGCGTGTGGTCGAGCGGGTGGTCGCCGCACCGAAGGACCTCGGCCTGGAGTTGATCCACGTGCCGGAGGGTGCTGACCTGGACCTGAGGCTGCGCATGGAGTGGGTGTCGGAGGGAGTGCTGGTCTCCGGCCGGGTCCGGGCGCGGCTGACGGGCGAGTGCGGCCGATGCCTGCGCGAGATCGACGACGAGTTGGACGTACCGTTCCAGGAGCTGTACGCGCACCAGTACAGCACCACGGACGAGACGACCGACGAGGACGAGGTCGGCCGAATGCGGGGCGATCTGATCGACCTGGAGCCGCACCTGCGGGACGCGGTGGTGCTGGCACTGCCGCCACACCCCGTGTGCCGAGAGGACTGTCCCGGCCTGTGCCCCGAGTGCGGGGGACAGCTGGACGAGCTGCCGCCCGACCACAGCCACGGCCGGGTGGACGCCCGATGGGCGGCACTCGAGCGTCTCGGCGAGGCCGAAGCGGAGGGCGACGCGGAGGCGAGCAATGCCCGATCTGTCAACAGCGCAACCATGGAGGAGTAGCCACCGTGGCCGTACCCAAGCGCAGGATGTCGCGCAGCAACACCCGGTCCCGTCGGGCGCAGTGGAAGGCGACCCCGGTCGCCACCGTCGCCTGCCCGCAGTGCCGTTCACCCAAGCTGCCGCACGCGGTCTGCACCGTCTGCGGCACCTACAAGGGTCGCCAGATCGTCGAGGTCTGACCCGTCGGTCAATGGGTTGACTCGATCCGACGGAGCGCCCGCAGGGCTGGGCAGAGTGCGGATCGCCGTCGACCTCCTCGGCGGGGACCACGCCCCCGCCGTCGTGGTTGACGGCGCTCAGCAGGCCTGTAACGCCGACTCCGATCTCGACATAGCGCTCGTGGGCCCGCGCCCGGCGGCCGACGAGTCTTCCGCCGTACTCGATGACCGGATCTCGCTCATCGAGGCGGACCGGGGCGTGGACATGGCCGCCCCCGCCGCCGACGGCGCCGATCCCGGTACCTCGATCGGCGCGGCCATGCGCGCGCTGGTCGGCGGAAGGGTGGACGCCGTGGTCTCGGCCGGGGCCAGCGGGGCTACCGTCGCCGCCGCCGTGGTAGTCCTGGGCCGGCTGGCCGGGGTGCGCCGCCCGGCCCTCGCCGCGATCCTGCCCGGGCGCGCCGGCCCGCTCGTGCTGCTCGACGTGGGCGCCGGCTTGCAGGTCAAGGCCGGCCAGATGGTGCAGCACGCGGCACTGGGCACGGCGTACGCGCGGATGGCGGCCGGCATCGACAGCCCGTGCGTCGGTCTGCTCTCGATCGGGTCGGAGGCCGGCAAGGGCGACCGGCTGCGCCGGGCCGCCGACACCGCGCTGCGGGCCGTGTCGTGGGCCGACACCACGTATGTGGGGCCGGTCGAGGGTCACGACGTGGTCACCGGTACGCGGGCCAACGTGATCGTGACGGACGGCTTCACCGGCAACGTCCTGCTCAAGGCCGTCGAGGCGGTACTGGCCGCCGCGGCCGCGTATCCCCCGGCCAAGGTGCCGCGAGGCGCCGCCCTGCTCGGCGTCGCCGGCACGGTCGTCGTGTGTCACGGCGCGGCCTCCGGCGCGGACATCGCGTCCGGAGTAGCGCTGGCGGCCCGTCTGGTGCGCTCCGATGTGGTCGGGCGGCTGGCCCACCGGGCCGCCGCCGCGCGGGGCCGGACGAAGCTCGCGGAGGTGGCCACGTGAGACGCGGCAAGGGGGGTGGGCCCGAAGGACCGGGGGGTGGGGACATCCCGGAGGACCTCGAGTCCGCGCTGGGTGTGACCCTCGATCCGGAACTGCTGGAGCGGGCCCTGACCCACCGCTCGTTCGCGTACGAGAACGGTGGCCTGCCGACCAACGAGCGGCTGGAGTTCCTCGGCGACTCGGTGCTCGGCCTCGTGGTCACCTCGGCCCTGTTCCGCGACCACCCGGACCTGCCGGAGGGGCGGCTGGCGAAGCTGCGGGCCAGCGTGGTCAACTCGCGGGCCCTGGCCGACGTGGCGCGCGGGCTCGGCCCGAGCGGGTTGGGCGCGTACCTGTTGCTCGGCAAGGGCGAGGAGACCACGGGCGGCCGGGACAAGGAGAGCATCCTGGCCGACACGCTGGAGGCCATCCTGGGCGCCGTCTACCTCCAGTACGACCTGGCGGTGGCCTCCCAGGTGATCCATCGGCTGTTCGATCCCGTGATGGAGCAGGCGGCCGGCCTCGGCGCGGGCCTGGACTGGAAGACCAGCCTGCAGGAGCTGACCGCGACCCGCGGGCTGGGCGTGCCCGACTACCAGATCGACCAGATGGGGCCGGACCACGCCAAGACCTTCACCGCGTGGGCGGTGGTGGCGGGCGAGCGCCACGGCGGCGTCCAGGGCCGTACCAAGAAGGAGGCCGAGCAGCGGGCCGCCGAGGCGGCCTTCAACGCGCTCACCGGTGACGGCGCCGGGCTGGTCGACTCCGGCGTCACCGGAGGGGCCGAAGCCTCCGAAGTGTCCGAAGAGGACAAGCCCGCCTCCGACGAGAGCGGCTCAGCGGCGCCGGAGGGCTGAGGCCGTGCCCGAGCTGCCGGAGGTCGAGACCGTACGCCGCGGCCTGGCCCGCTGGGTGGTCGGGCGGACCCTCGCGGCCGTCGAGGTGCTGCATCCGCGGGCCGTGCGGCGCCACGTCGCCGGGGGCGGCGACTTCGCGGCCGCGCTCGCCGGGCGGACGCTGACCGACGTGCGGCGGCGCGGCAAGTACCTGTGGTTCCCGCTCGATTCGGGCGACGCCGTGGTCGGGCACCTGGGCATGTCGGGCCAGCTGGTGATCCTCGAGGCGTCGGCGCCTCCGGGGCCACACCTGCGGGTCCGGTTCACGTTCTCCGACGGCGGCCCCGAGCTGCGCTTCGTGGACCAGCGGACGTTCGGCGGGTGGGCGCTGTCGCCCGACGGAGCCCGGCTGCCGGCCGAGATCGCGCACATCGCCCTCGATCCGTTCGACGAGGCCTTCCAGCCGGAGAGCTTCGTGGCCGGACTGCGGGCCCGCCGTACCGAGGTCAAGCGGGCCCTGCTCGACCAGACGCTGATCTCCGGCGTGGGCAACATCTATGCCGACGAGTCCCTGTGGCGCGCCCGGCTGCACGGCGCCCGGACCTGCGCGAGCCTGACCCGCCCGCGCGTGCGGACGCTGCTCGGTCACGTCACGGACGTGATGCGGGAGGCGATCGCCGACGGCGGCACGAGCTTCGACGCCCTCTACGTCAATGTCAACGGCGAGAGCGGGTACTTCGAACGGTCGCTGGCCGTCTACGGCCGGGAGGGGCGGCCCTGCCTGAGGTGCGGAGCCCGGATCCGGCGCGAGGCGTTCATGAACCGTTCCTCGTACTCCTGTCCCCGGTGTCAGCGCCGGCGGTAATTCATCCCGAATTTATCGGTATCGCGGGCTTTCAGCCATGAATCGCCCAATCGAACGGTCGGACCACGCGAGTCGCCACGAAGCGCCGAGCCTGCTTGACGTTCCGCCCGAGGCGGCGGACTATGGAGGGGTCGCCAGTCGCGCCCTGCTGTGCCCGCGTGTGACAAGCGGAGGCCAGGGACGCGCGTTGACCGGCCGAACCGGCGGCGCTGACAAGGAGATGATATGGCGAAGGCCCTCTACGGCCACGTGGGTAGTGCGCCCGACAAGCGCATGCTCGACGAGGTCACCCGACTGCGTGCCCGGGTGCGTGACCTTGAGATTGAGGTCATGCGTCTGCGTGCGGAGAACGACCGCTTGGTCGCCGCGACCGCAGACACCGGCGACCTGCTCCGGATCGCGGAGCCGGCTCTGGCCTAACCCGGTTCGGGGTATCGACCTGCCCCGACACGCAACACAAACCGCGCGCCGACACCGTCGGCGCGCGTCTCGTTGTACAGATCTTATCCAGGATGATCGCGATCCTGAGGACAATCGTGG
>Ga0307415_100000230_pt1 | contig 24541 bp, 24 predicted proteins | sample DK1Cmetagenome_FD_204524 | JGI IMG/M metagenome (GOLD analysis project Ga0307415, IMG submission 204524) | Maize rhizosphere microbial communities from greenhouse at UC Davis, California, United States - DK15-C-2 | ecosystem: Host-associated > Plants > Roots > Rhizosphere > Soil | place: USA... | reverse complement strand
CGATCGCCGGCTCGCGCCGGGACGTTTCGTGGGAGGGATCTGAGATGACCCAGACCGGGGCGTTCGACGAGCACCACCCCCCTGACCCGGCGCTGGTGGCGGACTGCGTGCACTGCGGGTTCTGCCTGCCCACCTGTCCGACGTACGTCCTGTGGGGCGAGGAGATGGACTCTCCGCGCGGCCGGATCTACCTGATGAACGAGGGCCTCGGCGGCGAGCCGATGAGCGACTCGATGGTGCAGCACTGGGACCGCTGCCTGGGCTGCATGGCCTGCGTCACCGCCTGCCCGTCCGGTGTCCAGTACGACAAGCTGATCGAGGCCACCCGCGCCCAGGTCGAGCGGCGCCACCGCCGCACCGTCAAGGACCGGGCGCTGCGTGGGCTGGTCTTCGCGCTGTTCCCCCACCCGCAGCGGCTGCGCCTGCTGCGGGCCCCGCTGTGGGCAGTGCAGCGCAGCGGGCTCGACAGGAGGCTGCGCCGCAGCGGCCTGCTCGAGCGGATCTCGCCCCAGCTGGCGGCGATGGAGAGCCTGGCGCCAGGCCTCGACCGGACGGAGCGGGTCCCCGAGCGGGTGCCCGCCGTGGGCCCCCGGCGCGCCGTCGTCGGGATGCTGACCGGCTGCGTGCAGCGGGAGTTCTTCCCCGGCGTGAACGCCGCCACCGCGCGGGTGCTCGCCGCGGAGGGGTGCGACGTGGTGGCGCCGCGGTCGCAGCGCTGCTGCGGGGCGCTGTCGCTGCACAACGGACGCGAGGAGGAGGCGCAACGGTTCGCCCGGGCGCTGGTCGACACGTTCGATGCGGCGGGCGTCGAGTACGTCGTGGTCAACGCCGCCGGCTGCGGCTCCACGATGAAGGAGTACGCCCACCTGCTGCGGGACGACCCGGCCTACGCCGACCGGGCGCGCGCCTTCTCCCGGAAGGTGCGCGACGTCGCCGAGCTCCTCGTCGAGCTGGGGCCGGTGGCGCCGCGGCACCCGCTCGAGGTGACCGTGGCGTACCACGACGCCTGTCACCTCGCGCACGCCCAGGGCGTGCGCAGCCAGCCCCGCCAGCTGCTGCGCGGAATCCCCGGCGTCGAGCTCCGCGAGATCGCCGAGGCCGAGCTGTGCTGCGGCTCGGCCGGCGTCTACAACATCCTCAACCCCGAGCCGGCCCGCGAGCTCGGCGACCGCAAGGCGGCGAACATCGTCGCCACCGGCGCCGAGCTGCTGGTCACCGCCAACCCGGGCTGCCTGATGCAGGTGGCCTCCGCCATCGAGCGCTCCGGGCACCCGATGGTCCTCGCCCACACCGTCGAGGTCCTCGACGCGTCGATTCGCGGCCTGCACGTCGAGGGCCTCGTTCCACGCAGAACCTGAGGCTGGCTGCCGGAGGGTGCCGTAGCCCGGACCGACGTCGTGCTTTTGCGTTTCGACCCCGGGGGTTCTTGACTGATCCCATGACGTTGGCGACCCCGCAGCTCCCGGACGGAGCCGGAGCAGCCGGCCGCGTCCGTCCCTCCCGGTGACCGCGCCGGAGCAGGTCCACGACATCGGCCGCCGCCGGGCCTGGGTGATCTGGCTGGTCGCGCTCGCGGTCTACCTCGTCGCCGTCTTCCACCGCAGCTCGCTCGGCGTCGCCGGGCTGCTCGCCGCGGATCGGTTCGGCATCTCCTCGACCCAGCTGGCGTTCTTCACCGTCCTCCAGCTGGTCGTGTACGCCGGCATGCAGATCCCGGTGGGCGTGCTCCTCGACCGTTACGGCTCACGCAAGCTGCTGCTCGTCGGGCTGGTGCTGATGACCGGCGGTCAGCTCGTGTTCGCGTTCGCGACCAGCTTCCCGGTGGCGGTGGCCGCCCGGGCGCTGCTCGGCGCCGGTGACGCGATGGTCTTCGTCAGCGTGATCCGGCTGATCGCCGTGTGGTTCCTGGTCCGCCAGGCGCCGCTGATCACCCAGATGACGGGGCAGGTGGGCCAGCTCGGCGCGATCGTCGCGGCCGCCCCGCTGGCGTATACGCTGCACGAGCTGGGCTGGACGCGCAGCTTCGCCTGGGCGTCGTCGGTCGGGGTCGTGCTGATGGTGCTGGTCGCGCTGCTCGTCAAGGACTCGCCGTACCGCCGTCGCGACGTGGTCCGGATCAAGATGCGCGCGCTGGGCCGGTCCCTGCGCAGCGTGTGGGGCAACCCGGGGACCCGGCTCGGGATGTGGTCGCACTTCACCTCGCAGTTCTCGGTGACGGTGTTCTCGATGCTGTGGGGCTTCCCGTTCCTGGTCCGCGGGCAGGAGCTCTCCACGGGCACGGCGGCCACGCTGATGATGGTCATGACCGGCTGGGTGGTGGTCAGCGGACTGGTGCTCGGCGCGCTGACGGCGCGGTACCCGTTCTACCGGTCCTTCCTCGTGCTCGGGGTGGTCGCGGCGATGGCGCTGTGCTGGGGCGTGGTGCTGCTCCGCTCGACCCCCGCTCCGATGTGGTTGCTGGTCGTGCTGGTCTGCCTGGTCGCCACCGGTGGGCCGGCCTCGATGGTGGGCTTCGACCTCGCCCGCAGCTTCACCCCGGTGGAGGTGTCCGGCCGGGCCAACGGGTTCGTCAACATCGGCGGGTTCTCGGCCGCGCTGCTGACCATGGCGCTGGTCGGGATCCTGCTCGACCTGCGCGCCGGGGGCAGCACGGCGTACGACCTGGACGACTTCCGGGTGGCGCTCTCCGTGCAGTACGTCTTCTGGGGCCTGGGCGCGTACAAGATCCTGCGCTACCGCGGCAAGGCCGTCGCCCACCTCGAGCGCGTACACCCCGGCGCCGTCGAGTCGCTGAAGCGCGGCGAGGCCTTCGTGCACCCGGGGTTCGCGGACCGCGAGGGCGTCTGAGGCAGCACGCCTCCGGCCGCCTCAGCCACGGGCCGGCTCGATCCGTCCGGTGACTTCGCCCAGGGCGATCCGGCCGCCTCCGGTGCCGGGTGCGGTGTAGCGCAGCACGACCTCGTCGCCGTCCTCGAGGAACGTCCGCCCGCCCGGCCACCGGTCGACACCGAAGGGCTCCTTCCCGCCCCAGCTCAGCTCGAGGAACGAGCCGCGCTGGCCGGGCTCCGGCCCGGAGACGGTGCCGGAGGCGTAGAGGTCGCCGGTGCGGATCGACGCGCCGTTGACGGTGAGGTGCGCCAGCATCTGGGCCGGCGACCAGTACATCGTGCGGTACGGCGGACGGCTGACGACCTCGCCGTCGAGCACCACCTCCACGTCGATGTCGAGGCTGCGGGCGCGGCCCGGACCGCTCGGCAGCAGGTAGGGCAGCGGGGTCGGGTTTTGGCCGGGTACGTCGACCCAGGCCGCGTCGAGCGCCTCCAGCGGCGTCACCCAGTGGGAGATCGACGTGGCGAAGGACTTGCCGAGGAACGGGCCCAGGGGGACGTACTCCCAGGCCTGGATGTCGCGCGCCGACCAGTCGTTGAGGCCGACGACCCCGAACACGTGGTCGGCGAAGTCGTCTACGCCGACCGGGTCGTCCATCCGGGACCCGGTGCCGACGACGAAGCCCAGCTCGGCCTCGATGTCCAACTGAAGGCTTGCTCCAAACACCGGGGTGGTCACGGAGGCCTCCTGGCCCGCGACCGCAGGCGCCTTGCGCTGCCCGCGGGGCCGGACCACCGGCGTCCCCGAGCCGACGACCGTGCCGGACCGGCCGTGGTAGCCGACGGGCAGGTGCCGCCAGTTGGGGAGCAGCGGCTCGCCGTCGGGCCGGAAGATCCGCCCCACGTTGGACGCGTGGTCCAGGGAGGCGTAGAAGTCGACGTAGTCGCCGACCTGGATCGGCAGGTGCAGGGTCACCTCCGCGAGCGGCACGAGGTGCGGCTCGGCCAGCACGCGCCGGCTCTCGTCGGTGAGCAGGCCGGTGACCCAGCGGCGCACGGCGGCGTGGACGGTCCGGCCCTCGGCCATGAACGCGTTGAGCGACGGTCGCTCGAGGAGGTGCTGCACGTCGAGCGGCTCCGGCGCCGCGACCCGGGACAGGTCGAGCACCCGGTCGCCGATCCGCACGCCCACCCGGGGGGCCTCGCCGGAGCGGGAGAACACGCCGTACGGCAGGTTGTCGACGTCGAAGAGGGAGCCCGCGGCGCCGTCGACCCAGGTGCTCAACGGGCGTCGCTTCCGGTGGGAGGCTCGACCAGGCCCAGCGCGACCAGGTCGTCGAGGGGCTCGCGGACCGAGCAGGAGCCGAACGAGGTGAACCAGCGCCGGGCGCCGGCGAGGTCGGCGTCTCGGGCCTCGGCCGCGAGGCCGTCGCCGTCGCGGCGCTCGAGGGTCTCCACCACGTCGGCCGGCGTCGCGCCGTCGAAGGCTCGCCGGGTCGCGAGCAGGACGTTGAGGAAGCCGTGCTGGTCGACCGGCTGGTCAAGCCCCTCGGCCCCGGTGTGGCGGACCGCGTGGTGCAGCCCGGCGGTGCACTTGAACGGCGTCTCGCGGTCGAGCGCGGCGTCGATCCAACGGGCCAGGGCGTGGGCGGCCGGGAACAGGTGCGGCTCGAGGCCGCCGGTGCGGAACTTCAGCCGGAACTCGTTCTCCGCGACGACGTCGGCGGCGGCCAGCCACCCGGCCGTGGAGCCGACGTGGGGGATCTCGACGTACACGGGGGTGTCGTCGTCCAGCAGGCCCTCGTTGCGGGCGGCGTCGCAGGCGGCGGCCACGCGGCGGGCGGCCCCGACCGGGTCGTCGGGGTCGCGCAGGGCGACCTCGAGGCCGGCCACCGGGTCGCCGGCCTTCGCGGCGAGCCCGAGGGCGCCCGGGATCGCACCCGCCCCGCCGGTCACCACGAGGGAGAGCGGCAGGGTCTCGCTCCCGGCCGCGGCCCGCAGCTCGGGAACCCGGACGTCGGAGACCACGAACGAGCCGACGAGGTCGGCGTACCACTCGTCCCGCCGGGCGGCGTACGCCGCGACGGCGTCGGGCAGGGCGGCGGCCCCGGGCGGGAAGATCGCCGCGTCGTCGATCAGGCCGCGCCACGGCGCGGGCAGGGCTTCCCGGTTGGACACGCCGTCATGCTAGCGACGACTGCTCGCCTAGAGTGACGGATGGCGGACCGCCGCGTCCGCAGACCGGACGAAGGAGGGACAGTGGTCCACTACCGCTGCGCCGGGGAGGTGCCCCCGAAGCGGCACACCCAGTTCCGTGACCCCGACGGACGGCTCTACCACGAGGAGCTGATGGGGGAGGAGGGGTTCTCGTCGGACTCCTCGTTGCTCTACCACCGCGGGGTGCCCTCCGCGATCGTCGGCGCCGAGGTGTGGGAGCTGCCCGACCAATCTCGCACCCCCAACCACCCGCTCAAGCCGCGGCACCTGAGGCTGCACACGCTGTTCGGGGATGCCGCCAGCTCGACCACCGGGGACCGCGTGGACGCGATCACCGGCCGCCGTCTGGTCCTGGGCAACAACGACGTGCGGATCTCCTACGTCGTGACCGGCGGCGGGCCGGCACCGTCCGCGTCGCCGTACTACCGCAACGCGGTCGGTGACGAGTGCGTGTTCGTCGAGGCGGGCTCCGGCACCGTCGAGACGGTCTTCGGGACCCTGCCCTACCGCGGCGGCGACTACGTGGTGATCCCCCGGGCGACGACCCACCGGTGGGTCCCGGGTCCGGAGCAGCCCAGCCGGCTCTACGCCATCGAGGCGAACAGCCACATCGCGCCGCCGAAGCGGTACCTGTCGCGCTACGGGCAGCTGCTCGAGCACGCGCCGTACAGCGAGCGCGACCTGCACGGCCCGCGAGGACCCTTCCTCGCCGAGGGCGAGGACGTCGAGGTCCTCGTCAAGCACCGCACGTCCGCGGGCATCGTCGGCACCCGGATGACGTATGCGACGCACCCGTTCGACGTGGTCGGATGGGACGGCTGCCTCTACCCGTACACGTTCAACCTCGACGACTACATGCCGATCACCGGCAAGATCCACCAGCCGCCGCCGGTGCACCAGGTCTTCGAGGGCCACAACTTCGTGGTGTGCAACTTCCTGCCGCGCAAGGTGGACTACCACCCGCTCGCGGTGCCGGTGCCGTACTACCACTCGAACGTCGACAGCGACGAGGTGATGTTCTACGTCGGCGGCGACTACGAGGCGCGCAAGGGCTCGGGGATCAACGTCGGCTCGATCTCGCTGCATCCCGGCGGTCACGCGCACGGCCCGCAGCCGGCTGCGATCGAGGCGTCGCTGGGCGCGGAGTACTTCGACGAGTCGGCGGTCATGGTCGACACGTTCGCGCCGCTCGACCTCGGCGAGGGCGGGCTGGCGGCCGAGGACCCGGCGTACGCCTGGAGCTGGGCGGGCCGCGGCCCGGAGGGCGGGGAGGACCCGGCGGTGTTCTCGAACTCCTGACCCATCGCCGAGGTTGCACACTGGGGGCATGAGCAACCTGGAGCAACGACCGCCGGAGCTGACCTGCGCCTCCGCCACGGCGGCCGCCGTGGAGATCATGGTGCCGCGCGACGTGCCGCTCGGCGGGCCCCGCGCGATGCGGGTGCGCCGCACGCTGCCGCAGCGGCAGCGGTCGCTCATCGGCGCCTGGTGCTTCGTGGACCACTACGGACCCGACGACGTCGCAGCGACCGGCGGGATGAGCGTGGCCCCGCACCCGCACACCGGGCTGCAGACGGCGAGCTGGCTGTTCACCGGGGAGGTCGAGCACCGCGACAGCGCCGGCCACCACGCGATGGTGCGGCCGGGCGAGCTGAACCTGATGACCGCGGGCCGCGGGATCAGCCACTCCGAGGTCTCCACCGCCGACACCCGCTCGCTGCACGGGGCCCAGCTCTGGCTGGCGCTACCCGACTCCGACCGCGACGCGGACCCGGGCTTCGTCCACCACGCGCCGGTGGCCGTCACCGGCCCCGGGTGGGCGGCGCGGGTCTTCCTCGGCTCGCTGCTGGGCAGCACCTCGCCCGTGCCGACGTACTCACCGCTCGTGGGCGCCGAGCTGCTGCTCGAGCCGGGCACGGCGGTGACGCTCGACGTGGACGCCGGCTTCGAGCACGGCGTGCTCGTCGACACCGGGGTGCTCGACGTGGCGGGCACCGAGGTCAAGCAGCACGAGCTGGCCTACGTGCCGGTCGGTCGCGAGCGCCTCGAGCTGACGGCGTACGACGTGCCGGTGCGGCTGCTGCTGCTCGGCGGCGCGCCCTTCGGCGAGGCGATCGTGATGTGGTGGAACTTCGTGGGCCGCAGCCACGACGAGATCGTCGGCTTCCGCGCCGAGTGGCAGGAGCAGATCACCGCGGACGGGTCGGTCGTGGCGGACTCCCAGCTCGTGTCCCCCGGCCGCTTCGGCGTCGTCCCCGACGACCACCTGCCTCCGATCCCCGCGCCCCCGCTGCCCAACGGCCGGCTCAGGGAGCGCCGCTGACGGCGGCCCGGCGTGGCCGGCGCCGGCGCCGGCGTACGCCCGCTGTAACGCGGGGTTATCGTCGCTGGACACGGGGCGTACGGCGCTCGCCGCGACCGCAACACCGCACCAGTCGCGCGCCACCGTCCTGGCAGCACCCGCAACGACCCCGGGTGTCGGCGCCGTGCGGTTGGATGGCGTCATGAGCGGACCCGTGATCGGCGAGGACGGCGTGCCCCGTTGCCCGTGGGGCAGCAGCCCCGGCGTGATGCGCGACTACCACGACACCGAGTGGGGGACCAGCGTCCACGGCGAGGCCGCCTACTTCGAGCGGCTCACGCTCGAGGCGTTCCAGTCCGGGCTGTCGTGGTCGACGATCCTGAACAAGCGCGACGCGTTCCGGGAGGTCTTCGCCGGCTTCGACGCCGACGCCGTGGCGGCGTACGACGAGTCAGACGCGCTGCGGCTGATGGCCGACCCTCGGATCGTGCGCAACCGACGGAAGATCGACGCAACCCTCGTCAACGCCCGGGCGACCGTGGCCCTGCGCGAGCACGGCGGGCTCGAGGAGTTCGTGCTGGGGTTCCGGCCCGACCGGCCGCCGGTCCCCGAGACGAGCGGGGAGCTGGTGACGACGTCACCGGAGTCGGTCGCGCTGTCGAAGGCGCTGAAGAAGCGCGGCTTCGCGTTCGTCGGTCCGACCACGATGTTCGCGCTGATGGAGGCGCTCGGCGTCTTCGACCCGCACCTCGTGGGCTGTCACCGCAGGGGCGGGGGGACAATCGAGGGGTGAGCACCCCCGACCCGTCGACCGGCAGGCCCCCGCCCCGCCCTCGTCGCCACCTGATGGACCCGGCCAACCCACGCCCGCTGCCCACGCAGGGGATGAGCATGGGTGCCGTCCAGCGCTGGGTGATGTCGGTGCTGGCAGTGACCACGATCGGGCACTTCGCCGCCGGGCTGGTGCTCGCCGCGGTGTTCATGGAGAGTCGGGAGCTCAGCGCCCGGATCGGCATCGACGTGATCGCCGCGGTGGTCGGCGTGCTCGGCGTGGCCGCCGGTTTCCTGATCCATCAGAAGAGCCCGCTCACGCCGTGGCTCGTGCTCGGCCTGGTCCCGGCGGCGGTCGGACTCTTCTACATCCTCTGATCCGGGCCCTGCGCCGACACGGTGATCGCGATCTTCCCGACCGCCTGGCCGGCCACGAGACGCCGCATGGCCTCCGGGACCTGGTCCAGCGGGTAGGTGCGGTCGATCATGGGCCGCACGGGACCCGCCTCGATGAGCTCGGCGAGCCGCTCGAGGTCGCCGGCGCGTTGCCGGGCGATGAAGTTGGTGAGCCGCTGACGCAGGAACGGCGACCAGGCGAGCCCGCGCAGCTGCCGGTTCATGCCTCCCGAGAAGTTGCCGCCCTGCTCGCCGCCCACCATCACCGCGGTCCCGCGGGGCGTCAGCGCGCGCCGCAGCCGGGACAGGGAGGGGTTCCCGCCGATGTCCAGCACCAGGTCGTAGCGACGGGTGCCGTCGGCGAAGTCGTTCCGGGTGTGGTCGAGAACCCGGTCGGCGCCCAGCGAACGGACGAGGTCGGCCTTCGACCCGCTGGCCACGCCGGTCACCTCCTTCGCGCCGAGGGCCCGGGCCAGCTGTACGGCGTAGCTGCCGACGCCTCCGGACGCGCCGATGACCAGCACCGTCTGTCCCGGCTCGAGCCGGCCCACCTCGGCCACGGCCTGCAACGCGGTGCCGGCCGACACCGGCACGACAGCGGCCTCCTCGAAGGTGAGGTTCGCGGGCTTGCGGGCCAGCTTGTCCTCCCGGGCGACGGCGTACTCCGCGAACGTGCCCTTGCCGAAGCCGAAGACCTCGTCGCCGGGTGCGAACCGGGTCACGGCCGATCCGACGGCGACCACGGTGCCGGCGACGTCCAGCCCGAGCACCGGGTTCCTGGGTCGGCGGAGTCCGAAGGCGAGCCGGCCGAGGTAGGGCAGCCCCGTCATCAGGTGCCAGGTGCCGCGGTCCAGGCCCGCCGCGTGCACGTGGAGCAGCACCTCGTTCGCGGCCAGGTCCGCGGCCTGCGGCCGGGCGATCGAGGCGAGCCGCAGGACGTCGGCGGAACCGTAGCTGTCATGCACGATCGCGCGCATCCGAGCCGTCCGCTGGTCCATGGCCGGCTCCTGGAGGTGGTGGGTCATCGCGGTCCCCTGACGGGTGAGATCGAGCATCGGATAGAGTTGCCGTACTTTGTACGATCGACGTTAACGTACAAAGTACGGCACCACAAGGGGTCGGCTGACCGAGGAGCGACATTGTCTGCGCGAGCGAGTACGGGGGATGAGCAGCGGCAGAAGGCCGCCGGCGATGGCGAACGTCGCCGGCTGAGCCGCGAGCGTGTCCTGCGCGGCGCCGTGGCAGTCGCCGACGAGGGGGGAGTGGGATCGCTGACGATCCGCTCGCTCGCCCAGGAGCTCGGCGTGAAGCCGATGTCGGTGTACCACTACGTCGCCAACAAGGACGAGATCCTCGACGGGATCGTCGACATCGTGTTCAGCGAGATCGAGCTTCCGGCCATCGGCGGCGACTGGCGCTCCGAGATGCACCGGCGGGCGAGCTCGGCCCGGGCGGTCCTGCGCCGTCACCCCTGGGCGATCGGCCTGCTGGAGTCCCGGACCGATCCCGGTCCGGCGACGCTCCGGCACCATGACACCGTGCTGGGCGCCCTGCGGGCGGCTGGGTTCTCGGTGGAGATGACCGCCCACGCCTACGCGCTAATCGACAGCTACGTCTACGGGTTCGCGCTCCAGGAGGCCTCGCTCCCGTTCGAGGGCCCGGACACCGTCGCGGACATCGCCGGCCCGATGATGGAGCGGTTCTCGACGGGGGACTACCCCCACCTCGTAGCCATGTCGGCCGAGTTCTTCCTCCGACCCGGCTACGACTTCGGCAACGAGTTCGAGTTCGGGCTCGGTCTCATCCTCGATGGCCTGGCGCGGTTCCTCCCACCTGGGGAGGACGCTCGGCGCTGACGTCCACCCCCCGGGGACGGAGCCGGCGTCGGCAGTCCGAACGCAACGGCGTCGCCGGGCGTGGCCGAGCAAGCAGCCGTCAGGCCGTCAAGGCGCCCCGACGCAGCCCCGCTGCCGCCTCGTCGCGGATCCGGAGCGCGTTGCGGTACCCGACAACGGGTCGCGTGAGCCGGTGCCCGGTCGAGGAGGTGGCCTCCACGGTCCATGGGCGCCGCAGCAGGAGTCGGACGAGGATGCTGCCGATCACGAGCACCGCGAGGGTCGCAGCATCGACGAGCACGAGGACCAGCGGGATGGCGAGGAACCAGACCGCGAGCCCCACCACGACGAAGAGCCCGACGACGAGGAGGCCCTCGAAGTCGCCGTCGAGCCAGCCGCCGTCGCCGTCCGATGGCGGCGACGGTGAGGACGTCGCGGTGGTGGACGGCGGCGAAGCGACGTTCCAGTCCGCGCCCCAGGGGCCCGGATCGCCGGCGGACGGGTCGCCCGGCCCGGAATCGCGAGAGGGTCGGCGCCGGCCGGCGTAGCGGCGCACAGAGGGCCGGTCGCGAGAAAGCCACAGGACGCGGACGGTCCACGCAGGTTCCTCCGGACGGACGTGGACGTGAACGGCTCTCATCGTCGGTCCTGCCCTGCCGGGAGGGCTGGCAGCATGCCCGGGCCTGTCATGGCGTCAACCTAGGGGACAGGAAGCTGGCGGCCGCCTTTTTGCACAGCTTCGAGATGGCCGTTGCGCTCGAAACTGTGCTCGAATATGATGGAGCATGGCCCAAGCGCCCACCATCGAGCTCGACCCGAGCGAGACGCTCGCCGGGTTGGAGCTGGTGGTACGGCGCCGGCGCGCGGTGGAGATCGACGACCTGCGGCTGGTGGGGCACTGGTGCGACCTGCACTCCACCGATCCCCGCGACGACCCGCGGCCGGACCCCACGGTGCCGTTGCCGCCGGGGTCCGACCGGCTGGTCCGGCTGGGCGGGGAGGGCACCCCGAGGGTCCGCGAGCTGTCGTTGTGCGAGCTCGGCATCGCCCGCGGGGTGCACGTGCTCGCCGCGCGGGCGGTGGCCGCGGACGTGCTCGACCTGCGGCACCGGCTGCCGCGCACCTGGGCGGTGTTCCTGGCCGGCCGGGCCGACGCCTGGCTGGCCCGCCGGGTCGCCTCGATGACCCGCGAGCTGTCCCCGGCCGCGGCCGCGGTGGTGGACACCGCGACCGCGGCCGCGATCGGCGGCGAGGCGCCCGGGCGGGTGCTGTCCATCGTGGAGGCCAAGATCATCGAGGCCGACCCGGCCGGGCTCGATGCGCGGGTCGAGGCCGAGCAGCGGCGCCGATTCGTGTCCCTCACCCGGATCGACGCCACCGGGCTGCGCCACGTCATCGCCCGGGTCACCGCCGGCGACGCCGCCTACGTCGACGCGGTGCTCGACCGGGTCGCCGATCTCCTCGCCACCCGCCCCGAGCACGCCGACGCCCCCCGCGACCTGCTCCGCTCACTCGCGTTCGGGTGGCTCGCCCGTCCCGCCGAGCTGCTCAGCCTGCTGCTCGAGCACACCGGCCCCAGCGCCGGGTCTCCCGAGCCCGAGCCGCGGGCCGAGCCTGACCAGGACGCCGGGGCCGGCTCCGGGCCGGAGCTGCCCCGGGCGCTGGCCTTCCCCGTCGACCTGCTCGACGCGCTGCGCCGGATCAACCCCGACCGACTCCGCCCCAAGGCCGTGCTCTACGTCCACCTCCACGAGGCCGCCCTCACCGGCACCGGCACCGGCACCCCGGACGAGGCCCCGAGTGCTGCGTACGCCGGAGTCGCCCGGGTCGAGGGCCTCGGCCCGCACAGCGTGGCCCAGCTCTCCGGACTGCTCGCCCACACCCGGATCACGGTGAAACCGGTGATCGACCTGCGTGATCGGATCAGCGTCAACCGCTACGAACACCCCACCCGGGTCGCCGAACGCATCCACCTCCAGCACCCCGGCGACGTGTTTCCCCACGCCACCCGGATCTCGCGCCACGTCGACCTCGACCACCGCACCGCCTACCGACCCACCGGCCCACCGGGCCAGACCGGCACCCATAACGGCCAACCCGTGAGCCGCACGCCACACCGCGCCAAGACCCACCTGGGCTACCAGTGCCTCCCCCTGCCTTCCGGCGGCACCCTGTGGCGCTCACCCCACGGCCTGCACCGCCTCGTCGACGAGCACGGCACCCACCACCTCGACCAGGACGAGGCCGACGCCCTCACCGGCAGCGACCCCGTCCAACACGCCCTCGTCCGCCTGCTCATCCGCCACCGACGACACCGGCCCTGACCCGGCCTGCTGACGAGGCAACCAGACGCCTGCCGCGCTTGGCCGGCGCCCGCGTCGCTTGCCTGGTGCCGGCGTCCGCGGTTGGGTGGCCCGGTGAGCGACATGTGGACCTCCCCGGAGGACGACCCCAGGACCTACGGCAACCCCGTGGGCGAGAAGGCGACCTACCGGGAGTACCTCGCCAACTACCGCCTGACGATCGAGATGAAGTGCCAGGGGCTCGACGCCGAACAGCTCGCGCGGCGCTCGGTCCCGCCCAGCGCCCTGAGCCTGCTCGGCCTCGTCCGTCACCTGGCCCAGATGGAGAACCACTGGTTCCAGCGGGTGCTGCAGGGGCGCACCGACGCAGCGCGGCTCTACAAGCGGCCGGACGACCGCGACTGGGACTTCGGGGGCGCGGTCGCCGACCCGGCCGTCGTCGAGGACGCCTTCGCCACGTGGAAGGCGGAGATCACGAAGGCCGAGGAGTGGCTGGACGCGGTCGACGAGGCCCGCCTGGGCGACGAGGTGCCGATCGACGGTGGCACGGTGGCTCCCCGGGACGTGCTCGTCCACGTGATCGAGGAGTACGCCCGTCATGCCGGCCACGCCGACCTCCTGCGCGAGGCGATCGACGGACGCACCGGCCAGTGATCCCGGGCTGGGCGCTCATCGGACGGCCTCGAACACTGCGGCGAGACCCTGGCCACCCCCGATGCACATCGTCTCGAGCGCGTAGCGGCCGTCGCGGCGCGGCAGCTCGTGCGCCATCGTGGCCAAGATCCGGGCCCCGGTCGCACCGACGGGGTGCCCCAGCGAGATGCCGGACCCGTTCGGGTTGAGCCGCTCGTCTCCTGCGTCGACCTTCCACTCGCGCAGGCAGGCGAGCACCTGGGCGGCGAACGCCTCGTTGAGTTCGATCAGGTCGATCTCCTCGAGCGTGAGCCCGGCGCGCGCCAGCGCGGCGGCGGTCGCGGGCACCGGGCCGATCCCCATCACCTCCGGTCCCACGCCGGCAACGGCCCAGGACCGCAGCGCCAGCACCGGCCGCAGCCCGCGCTTCGCCGCCTCGGCCCGGGTGGTGACGACGCACATCGCGGCACCGTCGTTCTGGCCACTCGCGTTCCCGGCGGTCACCGTGGCCGCCTCGTCGATGCCGAGCCGGAGCGGGCGCAGCCGGGCGAGGTCCTCGACGGTGGTGCCCGGTCGCGGGTGCTCGTCGCGGTCCACGACGACGTCGGGCTTCCCGCGCCTCCCGGGGACGGTGACCGGGACGAGTTCGTCGGCGAACCGGCCCTCCTCCTGCGCCGCCACCGCCCGCTGCTGGGAGCGGGCCGCGAGCTCGTCCTGCTCCTCGCGGGAGAGGTCGTACTCCCGGCGGAGGTTCTCCGCCGTCTCGATCATGCCGCCGGGGACCGGGTGGAACCGGCCGCCGGCGGTCTCGCGGGCCCGGTCGAGCCGGTCCATCAGCGCGATGCCGCCCGACCGGACACCGGTCCGCAGGCCGAGCGCGTAGTGCTCGACCTGCGACATCGACTCGGCGCCCCCGGCCACCACCACCGCGGCGGCGCCGGTGGCGACCTGGCCCGCGGCGTAGAGCACCGCCTGCAGGCCGGAGCCGCAGCGCCGGTCGAGCTGGAGGCCCGGGACCCCGGTGCCGAGCCCCGCGTCGAGCGCGGCGATCCGGCCGATCGCGGGGGACTCGCCGTTCGGGTAGCACTGGCCCAGCACCACGTCGTCGACGTCGCCCTCGCCCAGCCCGGTCCGGCGCACCAGCTCCGCGAGCACGGTGGAGGCCAGGTCGACCGCGCTCAGCGACGCGAGCACGCCGCCCTGCCGGCCGACCGGGGTGCGGATCGGTTCGCAGATCACCACGTCGGTCATGCGCACCACCGTAGGGCCACGCTGCGCTGCGAGGGCATCGTCGTGGCCCTGCCCGACCGGCGTCGGACGCGCCGGACGCGGCTACTTCCGGGGTTTCTTGACCTTCGGCGGCAGCGCCGCGATGTGCTCGCGGGCCCGGTCGACCCAGGCGGCGGCCTCCTCGTCGGACAACGAGGCGGGCAGCGAGAGGTAGCCGCCCATCGGGCGCTCCTCGGGACCGAACGGCCCCGAGCCGTCGATCCCGCGCAGCTCCTCCAGCGACTCCGGGTCCAGCTTCACGCCGATGCTCGGGCCGAACAGGCCCGCGAACATGTTGCCGTTCACGAAGGCGCCGAGGCTGCCGAACATCGGCTTGACCTCGACTCCGGGCGCCTCCGGGACCAGGTCGCGGAACCGGGCCTTGTCCTCGTCGGTGTGCTTGGGCATCTTCATGACTGCACTCAGACCGTGACGAGCGGGCGCCGGCCGGTGTAGGCCACCAGGCGGTCCATCGCGGGGGCGTCGTCGGCGACCGGCTGCTCGGGCGCGAACGCCCCACCCTGGCGGGCGCCGGGGACGACCTGCTCGGCGAGGCCCAGGACGTACGCCGCCAGCTCGTCCGAGACCGTCAGGGCCCGGCCGCTGGCCTGGGCGAAGTCCCACGCGTGCAGCAGGAACTCGATCGAGAGGATGTTGATCGCCAGCGCCGCCGGGAAGTCCTGGCCACCGGGTCCGGCGACCATGCCGTCGAGCCCGCGGGCGCGCCAGGCGGTGATCGCCTGGTCGGCCATGACGGCGATCCGGTTCTCCAGCGACCCCTCCTCGGGGTTGCGGACCTCGGCGCCGGCCATCGAGCCCAGCCCGGTGATCGAGCCGAAGAGGTGCTCGGCGAGCGCGTGGCAGTCGTACTCCGAGCAGGGCGTCTGCTTGGTGCGGTCCTCGTCGGTCAGGTGGCGCACGACGCCCTGCAGCACGGCGAGGGTGGCCTCGGCGCTGGAGAGCTGGTCGAGGTCCTGGGGCGCGGCGGCCCACTCGTCCGGGCCGGCGTCGCCGGTGGCGGCGGCCTGCTCGAGCCGCTCGAGGAAGTGGTTCCAGCCCTCGGCGTGGCCGACCTCCTGCTCGGCGGTCAGGCCCTCGTGGACCAGCGTGACCGTGGTGCCGGCCCCGCTCGGCTCCAGGGTGATCGTGACCGTGGAGGAGTCCGCGGGCAGGGCGTCGCCGCCCCAGCCCCACCCGAACACGACCCGCTTGCCGGGCTCCACCTCGCGGAAGGTCCCGGAGGCGAGGTGGCCCGGGATCACCGTCCATCGGTACTCCCCGCCCACCCGCAGGTCGACCTGGGCGGACACGGTCTGCCAGCGCCGAAGCCGTTCGGGCTGGGTGATGAGCGCGAAGGCCTCGTCGACGTCGACGGGCAGCTGAACGGTCTTGGTGAACGTCATTGGTCTCTCTCGATCCGTTGTCTGGTCAGGGTGTGTGCGTCGGCGACGAGCTGGTCCAGCTCGCTCGTCCAGAATCGGTCGATCTCGGCCTGGAGCTCGCGGAGCCCCGAGGCTCGGACCCGGTAGATCCGCTGCCGGCCGACCTTGTCGGCGTCCACCAACCCGACCTCGGCCAGCAGCAGCAGGTGCTGCGAGATGGCCGACCGGGTGACGGTGAACTCCGCGGCGATGTCGCTCACGGTGCGCGGCCGTGACGCCAGCAGCTGCAGGATCCGTCGCCGGGTGGGCTCGGCGGCGGCGGACAGTGCGTCGGTCACGCCGAATACGTTAGTGACGGCTAACGCGTTCGTCAAGATGCCGACGTGTCACTTCCTGCCGCCCACATGCGACTGACCTGCCAGTTCCGTCGCAGGAACTGGCAGGTCAGTGCGGTGTCAACAGCCGGAAGTGACAGGTCAGCGGAGGGCTGCCGCCTCGCTCGCGAGCCGGGCGATCCGGTCCCAGTCGCCGGCGCCGAGCGCGTCCGCCGGGGTGAGCCACGAGCCACCGACGCAGCCGACGTTCGGCAGCGCGAGGTACGACGCCGCGCTGGCCGCGGTGATCCCACCCGTCGGGCAGAATCGCGCGGCCGGGACCGGGGCGGCGATCGACTTCAGGAACGCCGCTCCCCCCGAGGCCTCGGCGGGGAAGAACTTCAGCTCGGTGTAGCCGGCCTCGAGCACGGCCAGCACCTCCGAGACCGTGGCCGTGCCCGGCAGGAACGGCAGGCCGGTGTCGCCCATCGCCCCCAGCAGGGACGGGGTCGACCCGGGCGAGACCAGGAACTGCGCCCCGGCGTCGCGTGCCTCCTTCGCCTGGCCGGGCGTGACGATCGTGCCGGCGCCGACGAGGATCTCCGGCACCTCGGCGGCGATCGCGCGAATCGCGTCGAGCGCGACCGGGGTGCGCAGGGTCAGCTCGATGACCGGCAGCCCGCCGGCGACCAGCGCCCGGGCCACCGGCACCGCGTGGGCCAGGTCGTCGACGACGACGACCGGCACCACCGGGACCCGCGACAGCAGCGAGGACTCAGACGGCGTGGACAACGGGCACCTCCTGCGGCGGCACGATGACGCCGGGGAAGACGCTGGCGCCGGTGTCGGCGGAGCCGACGGTGGCCCGGAAGGCCGCGAACAGCTCGCGCCCGGTGCCGCTCCAGTCCGCCCCCTGCGGGGCGCCGCCGGTCACCGGCCGGGCCGCGAGCGCGGTCCGGTCGACGTGCAGGTCGAGCAGGCCGGTCGTGGCGTCGACGGTGATCAGGTCGCCATCCTCGATCCGTGCCAGCGGGCCGCCGAGGGCGGCCTCCGGCGTGACGTGGATGGCGGCCGGCACCTTGCCCGACGCGCCGGACATCCGGCCGTCGGTCACGATCGCGACCCGCTGGCCCCGGTCCTGGAGCACGCCGAGCGCCGGCGTGAGCTTGTGCAGCTCCGGCATGCCGTTGGCGGCGGGACCCTGGTAGCGGATCACCGCCACGAAGTCCTTGCCGTCCAGCGAGCCGTCGTCGAACTCGGCGAGGAACTCCTCCTGGTGGTCGAAGACGATCGCCGGCGCGGTGACCGTGCGGTGCTTGGGCTTCACCGCGGAGATCTTGATGACCGCCCGGCCGAGCGGGCCGTCGAGCATCCGCAGGCCCCCGTCGGGCGCGAACGGGTTGTCGGCCGGCCGCAGCACCGACTCGTCGAGCGACGCCTTGGGGCCCTCCTCCCACGTCAGCTCGCCGCCGCGCAGCCGCGGCTCGGTGGTGTAGCGCCACAGCCCGTGGCCCACCACCGTCCGCACGTCGTCGTGCAGCAGCCCGGCGCGCAGCAGCGTGTGCACGAGGAACGCGATCCCGCCGGCGGCGTGGAAGTGGTTCACGTCCGCCTCGCCGTTGGGGTACATCCGGGACAGGCTCGGCACGACGGCGGACAGGTCGGACAGGTCGTCCCAGGTGAGCGTGATGCCGGCGGCCCGGGCGATCGCGACGAGGTGCAGCGTGTGGTTGGTGGAGCCACCGCTGGCGAGCAGGGCCACGCACGCGTTGACGATCGCCTTCTCGTCGACGATCTCGCCGATCGGCGTCGGCTCGCCGCCCTGGGGGGTGATCTCGGTGGCGCGGGCGCCGGCCGCGCGGGTCAGCGCCTCGCGCAGCGGAGTGCCGGGGTTCACGAAGGACGACCCGGGCAGGTGCAGCCCGAGCACCTCCATCAGCAGCTGGTTGGAGTTCGCGGTGCCGTAGAACGTGCAGGTGCCCGCGGAGTGGTACGACGCCGCCTCGGCCTCGAGCAGCTCGGCGCGGCCGACCTTGCCCTCGGCGTACAGCTGCCGGATTCTCGCCTTCTCCCCGTTCGGGAGCCCGGAGGCCATCGGCCCGGCCGGGACGAAGACGGTCGGCAGGTGGCCGAACGACAGCGCGCCGATCAGCAGCCCGGGCACGATCTTGTCGCAGACGCCGAGCATCAGCGCGCCGTCGAACATGTCGTGGGAGAGCGCGATCGCGGTCGACATCGCGATCACGTCGCGACTGTAGAGCGAGAGCTGCATGCCGTCGCGGCCCTGGGTGATGCCGTCGCACATCGCGGGCACCCCGCCGGCGAACTGGGCGATGCCGCCGGCCCGGATCACCGCCTGCTTGAGCGCGGCCGGGAACGTCTCGAACGGCTGGTGGGCGGAGAGCATGTCGTTGTAGGCCGACACGATCGCGAGATTGGGCTTCGTGCGGCCGCGCAGCGCCGCCTTGGCGGGGGCGTCGGCGGCGGCGAAGCCGTGGGCGAGGTTGGCGCAGGCCAGGCGGCCGCGGGACGGCCCGCGGCCGCCGGCCTCGCGGATGCGACGGAGGTACTCGGCGCGGCCGGGCGCGCTGCGCTGGACGATGCGGGTGGTGACATCGGCGAGGGTCGGGTGGAGGGAGCTGCTCATCGGTCGGTCTCCTGCCAGGTACGGCCGTCGCGCTCGAGGAGAGTCGCGGCGGCGGTGGGTCCGCTGGTGCCGGCCGGATAGCGCTTCGGCCGGTCGGGGCTGGTGGCCCAGCGGGTGAGGATCGGTTCGACCCAGCTCCACGCGGCCTCGACCTCGTCGCGGCGCATGAACAGGGTGGGGTTTCCGCGGATGACGTCCATCAGCAGGCGCTCGTAGGCGTCGGGAAGGCGCTGCTCGAAGGCCGTGGCGTAGCTCAGGTCCAGCGACACCGGCCGCAGCCGGATCCCGCCGGGGCCGGGCTCCTTGGCGGTCAGGTGCAGGCGCATGCCCTCGTCGGGCTGGACCTGGATGTGCAGCCGGTTGGGCTCGGTGGTGCCCTCGCTGTGCGGGAACATCGCGTGCGGCGGCTGCTTGAACACGACCACGATCTCGGAGGCGCGGCGGTCCATCCGCTTGCCGGTGCGCAGGTAGAACGGCACCCCGGCCCAGCGCCAGTTCTGCACCTCGGTGCGCAGCGCCACGAAGGTCTCGGTGCTGCTGCCGGTGTACCCGAGGTCCTGGGAGTACGACGGCACGGCGGCGCCGTCGACGAGCCCGGCGGTGTAGCGGCCGCGCACGGTGTCGCGATCGACGTCCGAGGGGGTCATCGGCTTGAGCGCCTCGAGCACCTTGAGCTTCTCGTCGCGCACGGTCTCGCGCCCGATGTGGCTGGGCGGCTCCATCGCCACCAGGCACAGCAGCTGGAGCAGGTGGTTCTGCACCATGTCGCGCAGCGCCCCGGAGTGGTCGTAGTAGCCACCGCGGTCGCCGACGCCCAGCGACTCGGCGACGGTGATCTGCACGTGGTCGACCCAGTGGGAGTTCCACATCGGCTCGAGGAACGTGTTGGCGAAGCGGGTGACGAGGAGGTTTTGGACGCTCTCCTTGCCGAGGTAGTGGTCGATGCGGAAGATCTGCGGCTCGGTGAAGACCGCGCCGACGGCGTCGTTGACGGCGCGGGCCGAGGCGAGGTCGTGGCCGATCGGCTTCTCGAGCACCACGCGCGCGAGCTCGTTGACCGCGCCGATCTGGTCGAGGTTGCGGCAGATCGAGCCGAACAGCGAGGGGCCGACCGCGAGGTAGAAGACGCGGACGGTCTCGTGGGAGCCGGGGCGGTCCTTGAGCAGGTCGTGCAGGCGGTACCAGTCGTCGGGATGCTCGACGTCGAGCATCAGGTGGTGGAGGCGGCCGAGCAGGCGGTCGACGGCGGCGTCGTCGAGGTCGTCGGCGGCGACGTACGACGTCAGGGCCACGCGCACCGCGGTGCGGTAGCCGTCGTCGTCGAGCTCGGCGCGGGACACCCCGATGATCCGGGTGTCGTCGGGCAGCTGGCCCTCGAGTTCACGGAGATACAGCGCCGGCAACAGCTTGCGCAGCGCGAGGTCTCCCGTCCCGCCGAAGACGGTGAAGTCGCACGAGGCGGGCACCGTGGGCGGGGTGACGGTCTGGGTCATGGGCTCCACCGTAGAAACATCTTTGGATCGTTACAAGTCCTACTAAGGTTTTTTTGAGACGAAAGTAAGGTGCGACACTGGCAGTGACCACTGCGCCGACCTCGGGAAAGGACCGAAGATGAGCGTCACGCTGCGTGAGTCCGCCGCGCCGGCGACCGCCGGCGACCTCCTCGAGCTCGTCCGCACCGGGCAGGCCGACACCCGTTCCGGGCTGCGGGTGCTGACCGGCCTGTCCCGCACCGCGGTCGTGGCCCGGGTCCAGGCGCTCGCCGCCGCCGGGCTGCTGCTGGCCGGCGAGGAGCTGGCCTCGACCGGTGGCCGCCCACCGGGCGGCCTGCTGTTCAACAAGGACGCCGGCGTCGTCCTCGCGGTGGCCCTGGGGCGGTCCCGCAGCCAGCTGGGGGTCTTCGACCTCGACGGCAACGAGCTCGCCGCCGACTCCCGCGACCACGAGGTCGGGATCGGTCCCGACGAGCTGATGCCGCAGGTCGCCACCCGGCTGGCCGGGCTGCTCGCCGACGTCGAGCCGCCGGTGGTCGGGGTCGGGCTGAGCCTGCCCGGCAGCGTCGACGAGGCGCGTGGCGTGAGCCTCGACGCGCCGGTGATGGCGGGCTGGGACGGGGTCGCGCTGGCGCCGTACCTCGCCGAGGTCGCCGACGCGCCGTTCTTCGTCGCCAACGACGCGGACGTGCTGGCCCGCTCCGAGCTGCTCGGCGGACCCGACACGCTGCGCGACGCGCTGGTCGTCAAGGCCTCGACCGGACTGGGCCTCGGCATCGTCGCCGACGGTCGCGTGATCGGGGGGCACCTCGGCGCCGCCGGCGAGATCGGGCACACCCGCCTCGACGTGGCCGACGGGCTGCCGTGCCGCTGCGGCGCCACCGGCTGCCTCGAGACGATCGCCGGGGGCTGGGCACTGGTCGGCCGGATGGCGGAGTCGGGGCGCGCGGTCGGGCACGTCCGCGACCTCGTCGCGCTCGCACTCCAGGGCGACGCCGAGGCCCGGAGCCTGCTGCGCGACAGCGGGCGCCACCTCGGCGAGGTGCTCGCGGTCGCGATCAACCTGCTGAACCCGCAGGCCGTCGTGATCGGCGGCGACATGGGAGCGGCCTTCGACCTGTACGCCGCGGGCGTGCGGGAGAGCGTCTACGCGCGCGCCGCGTCGCTCGCCACCCGTGACCTGCAGTTCCGGCCCGCCACCCATGGGGACCGGGCAGGCCTGGTCGGCTGCGCGGCGCTCGCCCTCGAGCACGTGCTCGCGCCCGCCGCCGTCGACGCCCGCCTCGCCGCCGCGCCGGCCTGACGGGTCCGGGCGCCGCCGGGGGATCCGCCGCCCTGCGCGAGAATGCCCCGGTGATCACCGGTCTGACCTGGCTGCTGGCCTGCCAGCTCGTGGGGGAGGTGCTGGTCCGGCTGACCGACGCCCCCGTGCCCGGGCCGGTGGTGGGCATGGTCGTCCTGTTCGTGCTGCTGCGGGCCCGCGGATCGGGGGACGACGCGACCGTCGTCCGCGCCGCCGACGGGTTGCTCCGGCACCTCCAGCTGTTCTTCGTCCCGGCCGGCGTGGGCGTCGTCGTCTACCTCGCGAGGATCCGGGACGACGCCGTGCCGATCGTGGCGGCACTGCTCGTGTCCTGGTGCGCGGGCCTGGCCGTGGTCGGGTGGACGACCACGCTCCTCGAACGCGTGGGGAGCCGGCGGTGAGCGGCCGCCTCGGCGACACCGCGGACTGGATGGTGCACTCGCCGGTCTTCTTCGTGCTGCTGACCCTGGCGGCGTACCGCGTCGGCCGCGAGGTGCGCGACCGCACCGGCGGGCACGCGCTCGCCCAGCCGGTGCTGATCGCGGTCGCGCTGGTCGGCACCACGATCGCGGTGCTCGGCGTGGACTACCGGGTGTACCGGTCCGGCACCGAGATGGTGGCGTTCTGGCTGGGGCCGGCCACGGTCGCGCTGGCCGTCCCCCTGCACCGGCAGTCGCACCGGCTGCGCGGCTTCCTGCTCCCGCTGCTGGTGGCGATCCCGCTCGGCGCGGTCGTCTCGGTCGCCAGCGCCGTGACCGTCGTCCAGGCGCTCGGCGGGGGAGCGGAGCTGGCCCGGACGCTGGCGCCGGCGTCGACGACCACGCCGGTGGCGATCGCCTTGTCCGAGACCGCGGGTGGGCTGCCGCCGCTCACGGCGGTGCTGGCGGTCACGGCCGGGATCCTCGGCGCCGTCGCCGGGCCGGCCGTGCTCACGATGCTCCGGATCCGTGAGCGGCGGGCGCGCGGGCTGGCCCTGGGGGCCGTGTCGCACGGGATCGGGACCTCCCGCGCGCTGACGGAGGACGCCTCCGAGGGTGCCTTCGCCGCCCTGTCGATGGGGCTGACCGCCCTCACGACGAGCTTCGTGCTGCCCGTGGTGGTCGCACTGCTCGTGCGCTGAGCCCGGGATCCGGCTTTTCCCGCCGGGCTCGCGGTCGCCGTCGGTAGGTTGGCGGCCATGACGCGCGTGCATTCCTTCGGCGACGACGCCCTCGGGGACCTCGACGCCGTCGGCCTGGTGTCCCGGATCCAGGCGGGCACGGTCTCGGTGCCCGAGGTGGTGGAGGCCGCGATCACCCGGGTCGAGCGGGTGAACCCGACGCTCAACGCGGTCGCCCACGCCGCCTTCGACCGCGCCCGGGACGAGGCACGCAACCCGCGCGGGGGCTACTTCGCGGGCGTCCCCACGTTCGTCAAGGACAACGTCGACGTGGCGCGGCTGCCCACGCAGCAGGGCAGCGACGCGTTCGTCGGGCGCCCGCAGCCGCGCGACGGCGACCTCGCCCGGATGCTGCTGGCCGCCGGGCTGGTGCCGCTGGGCAAGAGCCGGCTCAGCGAGTTCGGCTTCAGCGCGGCCGCCGAGCATCCCCGGCTCGGCGCGGTGCGGTCGCCCTGGCACACCGACCACTCGGCCGGTGCCTCCTCCGCCGGGTCCGCCGCCCTGGTGGCGGCGGGCGCCGTACCCCTGGCCCATGCGAACGACGGCGGCGGCTCCATCCGGATCCCGGCCGCGGTCAACGGCCTCGTCGGGCTCAAGCCCACCCGTGACCGGCTCGCGCAGGACAAGCTGCTGCGCGACATGCCTGTGCGGATCGTGTCCGACGGCGTGCTGACCCGCTCCGTCCGCGACACCGCGGCCTTCTTCCGGGAGGCCGAGAAGGTGTACCGCGCGCTGCGGCTCCCGCCGGTGGGCGACATCACCCGCCCCGGCCGCGCGCGGCTGCGGGTGGCGGTCGCGACCGCGGGCGTCGGCGCGGCCGCATCGCCCGAGGTCGCGGAGCTGACCCTCAAGACGGCGGCGCTGCTCGAGGAGCTCGGCCACCGCGTCGAGCAGGTGGATCCGCCGGCGCCGGCCTCGCTGCCGGACGACTTCCTGCTCTACTGGTCGTTGCTGGCGCTGTACCTGGTCCGCACCGGCCGGCGCCACGGCCGCACCTGGGACCCGGCGCGGCTCGACAACCTCACGCTGGGCCTGGCCCGGCACGCCCGCCGCAACCTGCACCGGGTGCCGGTCGCGATCCGGCGGTTGCGGCGCTCCCAGCTCGCCTCGGCCGCGTTCTTCCGGCAGTACGACGTGGTGCTCACCCCCACGCTGGCCACCGAGACGCCGCGCGTCGGGCACCTCGACCCGATGCAGGACTACGACACGATCCTGGGCCGGCTGCTGGAGTGGGTGGCGTTCACGCCGCTGCAGAACGCCACCGGCGACCCCGCCGTGTCGCTGCCCCTGGCCACGACGGCCGCCGGCCTGCCGCAGGGCATGATGTTCGCGGCCGGCTGGGGCCGCGAGGCCACCCTCCTGGAGCTGGCCTACGAGCTCGAGGAAGCCCGGCCCTGGCGCCGGATCCAGGACTGATCGGGGTCCGCGCCATGGGTGTCGAGCCGATTTCTCGATCACGCAGGCACCTGTGTATTCTCTTCCGCTGTTGCCCCTTTAGCTCAGTCGGCAGAGCGTCTCCATGGTAAGGAGAAGGTCTACGGTTCGATTCCGTAAAGGGGCTCTGGGTTCGGGTTGTGCTCCTCAGTAATCTGGAGAGCGTTCCCTGTCCCGGTGGCGGGGTAGCTCAGGTGGTTAGAGCACACGGCTCATAATCGTGGTGTCGCGGGTTCGAGTCCCGCCCCCGCTACT
>Ga0307415_100000229_pt1 | contig 24620 bp, 23 predicted proteins | sample DK1Cmetagenome_FD_204524 | JGI IMG/M metagenome (GOLD analysis project Ga0307415, IMG submission 204524) | Maize rhizosphere microbial communities from greenhouse at UC Davis, California, United States - DK15-C-2 | ecosystem: Host-associated > Plants > Roots > Rhizosphere > Soil | place: USA... | reverse complement strand
GCAGACCACCGACGTCGAGAACTACCCCGGCTTCCGCGACGGCATCATGGGCCCGGAGCTGATGCAGGCGATGCGCGACCAGGCCGAGCGCTTCGGCGCGCGCTTCGTGACCGACAACGCGACGCGCGTCGAGCCGGCGGCCGAGGACGGCGGGGTGCACACCGTCTGGGTCGGGGACGAGGAGTTCAAGGCGCGTACCGTGATCCTCTCGATGGGCGCCGAGCACAAGAAGCTCGGCGTGCCCGGCGAGGACGAGCTGGCGAACGGCCTCGGCGTCTCGTACTGCGCCACGTGCGACGCGGCGTTCTTCAAGGACCGCGAGACGATCATCGTCGGCGGCGGCGACTCCGCGATGGAGGAGGCGATCTTCCTGGCGAAGTTCTCCTCGAAGGTCACGATCGTGCATCGGCGCGACGAGTTCCGCGCGTCGCAGATCATGTTCGACCGCGCCAACGCGACCGAGAACATCGAGCTGCTGACGCCCTACGTCGTCGAGGAGTTCCTTCCCGCCGAGGACGGCACGCTCGGCTCGGCGCGGCTGCGCCACGTCGAGACCGGCGAGCGGCGCGACCTCCCGATGGCGGGCGCGTTCGTCGCGATCGGCCACGAGCCGCAGTCCGAGATCGTGCGCGGGATCGTCGACACCGACGCGGACGGCTACGTCATCGTCGACGGGCGCTCGACGCGGACCAACGTGTCGGGCATGTTCGCCGCCGGCGACGTCGTCGACCACACCTACCGCCAGGCCGTCACGGCCGCCGGCTCGGGCTGCGAGGCTGCGCTCGACGCCGAGTGGTACCTGCGCGACAACCCGCTCGTGCCGACGCCCGCGGCGCTCGAGGGCACGGGCGACCTCGCGGAGGAGCAGTGGGTGCACCGCGAGCCCGCGGTGCGTCCGTAGCGGCTCAGCGCGCGCGCAGCACGTAGTTCGCGTCGACGACCCGCAGCGGGTTGGCCTCGCTGAAGCCGACCGCCACGTAGAGCGTGCGCTTCCGGCGCCCGCGGTTGCGCACGCTCGCGCGGTCGGTCGCTTGTCCTCTCCTCGACGAGCCGGTCAGCGCGCGGCTCGTCTCCAGGGCGCGTCCCCGCGGCCCGTACACGAAGAGGTCGGCGTCGCCCAGTCGCGAGCGGAGCGACAGGCGCACCCGCTTGCGGCCCGGAACCCTGATGCGGTACAGGTCGATGGGGTCCTCGGCGTAGTCGACGGTGGCGGCGATCGCGGCCGGCCTGCCGCTGAACAGCGGCCGCACGGGTCTGCCGAACGCGCGCCCGTTGACGTAGCGGAAGTCGTCGTTGGGCTCCATCGGGTCGTCCGCCGGCGGCTTGCGCGACAGCGCGCCCGGCAGGCTGAGGGCGCCGTAGCCGGTCGCGGCGTCGAAGCCGCGCTCGAAGATGTCCGTGGCACCCTGTCGCACCGCCTGCGCGGCCTGGGACGGCGACAGCGTCGGCCGCGCCGCCCGCACCCAGGCGATCGCTGCGGCGACCATCGGGGCGGCGAACGACGTGCCGTCCAGGTAGGCGAAGCCGTCCTGGTTGCCGTCCTGGGTGTCCGTGCCGATCGGGACGGCGGTGAGGATGCCGACGCCCGGGGCGCTCAGGTCGACCGAGGCGCTCGTGCTCGAGAACGAGGTCGGCCGGCTGTCGGACCCGATCCCGGCCACGGTGATCACGTGCGTGAAGCTGGCAGGGTACTCGGGCGGGTTCCCGCGCAGGTAGTCGTTGCCGACGGCGGCGACCGGCACCGCGCCGGCCTTGATCGCGCGCAGGAGCTGCTCCCGCTCGGCGATGCACGCCACGGTGGAGCCGTAGCTCATGTTGATCACGTCGGCGCCTGCCGCGATCGCCCGGTCGATGCCGCCGACGGAGTCCGAGCAGAGGATCGCCTGGCCGTTCGGCAGCGGCACGTCGAGCGCGCGCGCCCCCGGCCAGATGCCGAGAATGCCGACCCCGTTGGCCGGAGCCGCCGCCACCGCGCTGGTGGCGGTGCCGTGCTCGTCGGTCGCCGGACGGACGCCGGCGGTCGTGATGTTCGAGCCCTTGAGCTCCGGGTGCTCGACGTCGAGCTGCGTGTCGACCAGCGCGATCAGCGGGCTCTCCGGCGTGACGGGCGGCGGCACCGCGTCGCCGACGACGAAGTCGCGCCAGCGCGCGAACGGCGACAGCGGGTCGGGCGCCGGCGCCTGCGCGCGCCGCGCGAGCCGGTTCGGCTCGGCGTAGTCGAGCAGCCCGCGCTCGCCCAGCGCCGCGGCCAGCACGTTCGCGCGTGCACGGCGCACCAGCCAGGCGCGGCCGGCGATTCGCCGCCCCCCGTGAGCGCGCGCGATCGCGCCCCCGCCCGCGCGCACGCCGACGATCCACGTGTGCGGGTCGGCGCGGACGGACGCTGCGGCGGCGTCGCCGGGAAGCTGGACCGTCGGCGCCGCAGGCGCATTCCTGGGGCCCGCGGCGAGCGCGCCCGCGGGCGCTGCGGCCAGCGCGGCGGCGGCGGCGGCGACCGCCGCGAGGGAGGTCCGAGCCTTCACTCGCGATGAGGGTAGAACGCGGTGCCGGTCGTCCGCGGGGCGGATCTCGGGACGAGCGTCACCAAGACCACGACCTAGATCGGTTTGGTGACACCCCGCCGGCGAGACCGCGCGTCGCCGACCCACTCCGCCATGGCGGGCGTGAGGGTACGCTCGTTCACGTGGTCTGCGCGATGGCGCTGTTCAGCTGGGTGATGATCGGCCTCTTCGTCGCGTTCGTCGGCGGGATCGTCGCGCTCGGCCTGTATTCGCCGCGGTCCGGCGCCGACGTGCTCGACTGGCGGCCGACCCGCTCGCCCGAGGTCGAGAGCCAGAACGAGCGCGACGACATCGCCCAGATGCTCGCGGCCTCCAATGCGCTGCGCCGCCGCCGCGGCGTCGCCGAGCGCACGGAGAACGACGTCGCCGACACGCTCCGCTCCGACCAGCGCGAGCTCGACCGGCTCACTGATCCGACGTCGTCGGCGAGCACAGGCGGGCGCCAATACGGCGGCGAGGACGCCTGAGTGGCCCGCGTGCTGATCGTCGGCTGCGGCTGCCGCGGCCAGGCGCTCGCGCGCGATCTGCGCGCCGGCGGGCACGCGGTGCGGGGCACGACGCGCGACCCGGCGCGCGCCGCGGCGATCGCGGCGGCCGGCGCTGACGCCTACGTCGGCGACCCCGACCGCGTCGCGACGCTGATGGAGGCGCTGACGGGGGTGACGATCGTGTGCTGGCTGATGGGCACGGCGACCGGCGCCCCGGAGCGCGTCGCGGCGCTGCACGACGGCCGCCTGCGGATGCTGTGGGAGAAGCTGGTCGACACGCCGGTCCGCGGCGTCGTGCACGAGGCCGCGGGCCCGCTTCCGCCGGCCGTGCTGGCGCGCGGCCGCAGCGTCGCGCTGGCCGCGCACGACACCTGGCGGATCCCGCTCGAGCTGCTCGACGCCGACCCCGGCGACCACGAGCGCTGGCGGCAGGACGCGAGTGCTGCGGTCGCCAGGCTGCTCGGCGGCTGATAGGACTCGCATATGGACGCCGACGAGCTCCAGTTCATGGTCGCGGTGGGCGGTGGCACAGACGGGAACGTGGTCGCGCCGCGCGGCGAGCTCGACATCGCGACGCAGGGCCAGCTGCGCGCCGTGCTCGAGCAGGAGGCGAAGAACGGCTCGGTGACGCTCGACCTCACGGGCCTGCGCTTCATGGACACGTCCGGCCTGCGGCTGATCCTCGAGACCGCCGCGGCGGCGCGCCGGGACGGCTTCACGTTCGGCGTGATCCCGGGGCCGCCGGCGGTGCAGCGGCTGTTCGAGATCGCCGGCGTCAGCGAGCTGGTGCCCTTCGTCGACGCCAAGGAGGGAGGCACGCCCTGACGCGCGACCCGCAGTCGGCCCGACTGGAAGTGCTGATGGCGGCCGGCGAGCTGGCCGACGGGCGCCTGCCGCTCGACGCGACCGTGGAGCGTCTGCTCGACATCGTCGTCCCCGCGCTCGCCGACGGCTGCGTCGTCTACGGGAGTCGGTGGCGACCCGCGCGTCGTCGGCACGCGCGTCGGGGGCGCCGACGGGTCGGAGCTCGAGACGGCGATCCGGCAGCGACGGCCACCGGCGCTCCGCGACACGAGCGCGCCGCTGCTGCTCGGCGAGCACGAGCTGCGGAGCGCTTCCTTCGCCGCGGGCCTCCAGGCGCGGTCCGCCGTGCTGGCACCGCTGCGCGTGCGCGGTAGGCCGACCGGCTCGATCGCGTTGCTCCTCGGCCCGTCGGGCCGGCGCTACCGACCCGAGGACGTGCGCTTCCTCCAGGTGCTAGCCGGGCGGTTGGCGGTCGCGGTGGACAACGCCCGCGCGTTGACGGCGGAGCGCCAGCTCGAGGCGCTCGTCGGCGGGATGGAGGACGCGGTGACCGTGCTCGACACCGAGGGGCGGATCGTGATGGCGAACGGCGCCGCGGCGCGGCTGATGCACGCCGGGTCGGTCGAGGAGCTGCTCGCGCTGCCGCCGCGGCGGCTGTGGGAGCGCTTCGCGCTCTACGACCCCGACGGGCGACCGCTCGGCGAGCGGGACCTCGCCTGGACTGACGCCGTCGAGGGCGGCCGCCGGGCGGCGCCGATTCTGGTGCGACGGGTCGACCGCGAGACGGGCGAGCAGCTCTGGCTGCTGGCGAAGATCTCGGTCCTGTACGACGAGCACGGCCGCCCGGAGATGGCGATGTACGTGACCGAGGACGTCACGGCCGAGAAGCGAGGCGAGCTCGGCCAGCGGCTCCTGGTCGAGGCGGGGCGGCTGCTCGGCTCGACGCTCGACCGCAACGCGATGCTCCAGCAGGTCGCCGCGCTCACGGTGCCCGCGCTCGGCGACTGGTGCGGCATCGACCTTCCCGGTCCGGGCGGCGTGCTCCAACTCGCGGCCGTCGCGCACATGGAGCCCGACAAGGTCGCACTCGCGCTGCGCCTGCGAGCGCGCCATCCGGTGCGCCTCGACGACGACGCCGCGGTGCCCGGGGTGATCCGCACGGGCGCGCCGCTGCGGATCGACAACATCACGCCGGCGATGATCCGCGCGGCGGCGCAGGACGACGAGCACCTCGAGCTGCTCCAGGCGGTCGGGCTGTCCGCGCTGCTGGTCGTCCCGCTGCGCTCCGGCGACGACGTACTCGGTGCGCTCACGTTCGTGGCATCGCAGCCGCACCGACGCTTCGACGATGCCGACCAGGAGGTCGCCGAAGCGCTCGCCCAGCGCATCGCCGGCGCGCTGCGCGTCCGCCGGCTGCTGCGCGATCGCGCCCAGATCGCAGACGTGCTCGCGGCCGGCCTGCGCCCCGAGCCTTCCCCGGTGCTGCCCGGCTGCAAGGTGAGCTCGGTCTACCGCCCGGCGGGGGAGGACGTGCAAGCCGGCGGCGACTTCTACGACGTCATCGACGCGCCGTCGGGGTCGATCGTCGTGATGGGCGACGTCGTCGGCAAGGGCGCGCAGGCGGCGGCGCTGAGCGCCGTCTCGCGCGTGACGCTGCGAACGGCGGGCCGCCTGACGGGCGACCCTTGCGCGGCGCTCGACGAGCTCAACAACGCGCTTCGCCGGCGCGGCGCGATGAGCCTCTGCACCGTCGTCGCGGTCAGCCTTCCGACCGAGCTGCCGGGCAGCGCCGAGGTCGTGCTCGCCGGCCATCCGCCTCCGCTGCTGGTGCGCGACGGTGTGGCCCGCGCGATCGGCGAGCCGGGGCCGATCCTCGGCGCCGTCGACGTGGCGGAGTGGACGCGGGTCACCGTCGAGCTCGCGCCCGGCGACGTGATCGTGCTCTACACCGACGGCGTGCTCGACAACGTGCTGCCCGGCGGCGAGCGGTTCGGCGAGGCGCGCCTACGCAGGATCGCCGAGCGCGCGGGGCCGGACGTCGGGCGGCTGGCGCGGTCGCTGGAGGCCCAGCTGGGCGGGCTGCGCCTGCGCGACGACGTGGCGCTGCTGGCGATCCGCTGCCCCGGCCCGCCGCCGCTGCTCGCGCGCGGGACGCTCGACGGCGATGCTGAGCAGCTGCTCGCGTTGACGCTGCAGGGCGGACCCGCCGCGCCGGCGCGGGCGCGAGAGGCGCTGGCGGAGGCGCTCGACGGGCGCGTGTCCGTGCGGGCCGAGGGCGATGCGCTGATCGTGGTGTCCGAGCTAGTCACGAACGCGATCCGCCACGGCGGCGCGTCGGCCGCGACCGGCGAGCTCGCGGTGCACGCGGCCCTGCGCGCGCAGGCGCTGCGGATCGAGGTCACCGATCCCGGCCCCGGCTTCGAGGCGGGCGGCCACGGCCCGCGGGCGGACGGCGGCTACGGACTGCACCTGCTCGACCGGCTCGCGACGAGCTGGGGCGTGTCAGGCGCCGACCCGGTCACGGTCTGGGTCGAGCTCGATCCCGTGGGTTAGACTCGGCATAGATATCCCTGAAAGCCGGTAGGAAATAGGAGGAGCCGCTCGTGGCCGACTACGCAAAGGACGTTCTGGTCGACACCCAGTGGGTCGAGGACCATCTCGACGATCCGTCGATCCGGATCGTCGAAGTGGACGAGAATCCCGCGCTCTACGCCGAGGCGCACATCCCCGGCGCGATCGGCTTCGACTGGAAGACCGACCTGCAGGATCAAGTCAAGCGCGACTTCCTCGACGCCGAGGCGTTCGGCGAGCTGTTCGGCTCGCGCGGGATCTCGAACGACCACACGATCGTGCTCTACGGCGATCGGAACAACTGGTTCGCCGCCTACACCTACTGGTACCTGAAGTACTACGGCCACGACGCGGTCAAGCTCGTCAACGGCCCCCGCGAGAAGTGGATCGCCGAGGGCCGGCCGACGACCGCCGACGTCCCGTCCTACGAGCCGACGACGTTCGCCGCGAGCGAGCGCGACGCCGCGATCCGCGCCACGCGCGACGAGGTGCTCGCCGCGCTCGGCACGGACACCAAGCTGGTCGACGTGCGCTCGCCGCAGGAGTTCTCCGGCGAGCTGATCGCGATGCCCGGCTACGAGCAGGAGGGCGCCCAGCGCGGCGGGCACATCCCGGGCGCGAAGTCGATCCCTTGGGCGCAGGCGGTGCAGGAGGACGGCAGGTTCAAGTCAGCCGACGCGCTGACCGATCTGTACGGCTCCAAGGGCGTCACCAACGGCTCGGAGATCATCGCCTACTGCCGGATCGGCGAGCGTTCGGCGCACACGTGGTTCGTGCTGCACGAGCTGCTCGGCAAGGACGCGGTCAAGAACTACGACGGCTCCTGGACGGAGTGGGGCAACCTCGTCAACGTGCCGGTCGAGAAGGGCGCTTAGCCCCGATCCAGGCTCAGAGGCGCTCGAGCAGGTCAGCGACGATCCGGGCGGTCGCCCCCCAGATCAGGTGGCCGCCCACCGCGTAGGTGTCGGTGCGGAACGGGATGCCGCGGCGCACCAGCCGGCGGCGGGCGTAGCCGGCGCGCACCGACGCGAGCGGCAGCTCGAGCACCTGGCCGACCTCGGCCTCCTGCAGCACCCAGGCGAACCCGGGCTCGATCAGCCCGACGAACGGATAGATCGCGTAGTCGGTGGCGAACGTCGGCGTCGGCTGCAGCGCGCCGAGCAGCTCGACGGCGTCCGGCGGCAGCCCGATCTCCTCGTGCGCCTCGCGCAGCGCCGTCGCGCACAGGTCGGCGTCTGAGTCGTCGCGCCGGCCGCCGGGGAACGAGATCTCGCCGGCGTGGCGGCGCAGGTCGGCGCGACGCTCGGTGAAGACGGCGTGCAGCTCGCCGGCGGCGTCGAGATAGAGCGGCGCCAGCACGGCCGCGTGCTTGGCGCCGGGCACGCTCAAGGCGACGGCGTCGGCGGGGTCGAGCAGCGCGCCGCGCAGGGCGGCCGCCACGGCGGGGCGCGCGGTCAGACCAGCTCCACGCGCTCGGCGAAGGCGACCTCGCCCTCGAGCGTGCGGTGAACAGGGCACTTGGCGGCGATCACCTGCAGGCGCTCGACCTGCTCGTCGGACAGGTGCGCCGGCATCTTCATCACGACGTTGAACCGCGTCGGGCAGCCGCGCTCGGCCGGCGTGTACTCGCAGTCGACGGTCAGCCCGGCGACCTCCCAGCCCTTGCGCTTGGCGTACATCTCCATCGTGACCGCCGTGCACGACGCGAGCGAGGCGGCGAGCAGCTCCTGCGGGCTCGGGCCGTTGTCGTCGCCGCCGTGGTCGCGCGGCTCGTCCGCCGTGATGGTGTGCGAGCGGACCTTGACGTCGTGGCGGAAGTTCTCGAGCTGGTGGGCCGTGGCGCGCATGCTCGGCATGCTACGAGAGCGGATTGAACAGCAGTCCGGTCGGGACCTTGGGGAAGAAGTAGGTCGACTTCGGCGGCATCACCTCGCCGGCCGCCGCGACCTCGCGCACCAGCTCGACCGGCGCGGGGCCCATGAACAGCCCGGCCTGCACGTCGCCAGAATGCACCCGTTCCCGCGCCTCCGCCGTCGAGCGCGCGTAGTCGAGCCCGCGGAAATGCGCGATGTCGTCCTCGCTCATCCCCAGCGCCCGCTCGAGCAGCAGCGCCTCGGTGACCGCCGTGTCGAGCCGACGGTAGGCGTCCGCGCGTCCTGGGAGTGCGGCCGCGGCGGTCGCAGGGTCCTTCAGCGTCAGCCGCAGCGGGCGGCCGTGGTATGCGTCGAGGTAGCCGATCCGCACGCGGCCGTCGGGTCCCGGTTGCGGCTCGAGCTCCTCCTCGTGGATCTCCTCGACGTCCCAGTCGCGCCGGATCGCCTCGCGCAACGCGCCGCGCCGCCCGTCGTCCAGGCCGCTCAGCAACCGGTGCGTCGGGAAGATCGTCAGGCCGGGGTCCTGCAGCGCGACCAGGCACATCAGGACGTGGCGGTGCGGGCCGTCGCCGCCGACCTCGTCGGCGTAGACGCGCGCGGTCTCGTAGCGGTGGTGGCCGTCTGCGATCAGCAGCTCGGCGGGCGCGAGCGCCTCCCGCACGGCGGCGATCGCCCGCGCGTCGCCGACGCGCCAGAGGCGGTGCGTCGTGCCGTCGTCGTCGGTCAGCTCGCCGAACGGGTCGCCCGACAGGTGCGGCGCAATTGGCGACCAGGCGTCGCCGTCGTAGAGCGAGAAGATCGGGGAGAGGTTCGCCCGCGTGGCGCGCGTCAGCCGCAGCCGGTCCTCCCTCGGGCCGGGGTGGGTGCGCTCGTGCGGCCGGATCCGGCCGGGCCCGTAGTCCTGCACGCGCACGCTCGCGAACAGGCCGTGGCGCGTACGCCGGCGCCCGTCGGGGCCGGCGTAGTCCTGCTCGAGCGCCCACAGCGCCGGCTCCGGGTCGACCGTCACGACGCCGTCGGCGCGCCACGCGGCCAGCGTCGCGGCTGCGTGCGCGTAGGGGTCGCCGCCGGCAGGGTCCTCCGGCAGGTCGATCGCGACCACGTTGTACGGCGAGCGCGCGAGCAGCGCGGCGCGCTGCTCCGCGTCGATGACGTCGTACGGCGGAGCGGCGACGGGCGCGAGCCCGCCGGTGCGGTCGAGGTCGTAGTGCAGCGCGTGCAGGGGCGAGATGTCGGCCACGGCGGTGGCGGATGCTAGAGCGTCCGCCACTGCCGCGATCCGGCCTGCCTCCCGCCCGTCCCGAGGGAGCTTGTCGCTAGCGGCGGACCCCGAAGTCGGCCGTGTAGGTGGCGCCTTCCAGCCCGCCGGCGTCGACCGGCGCGCCGGGCGCGATGCCGATCCCGATCTCGCGGAACTGGCGTCGGAGGATGTTCGCGCGGTGGCCGGGCGACTGCATCCAGGCGCGCTGGATCTCGGCGGCGGTGGCGAGGCTGCCGGTGCCCCAGGCGATGTTCTCGCCCAGCGACCAGCCGCGCCCGCCGGCGTAGCCGGTCGCGAGGATGCGGTCGGCGAGGTCGGCGCCGGAGGGCGACGCGTGCGCGAAGAAGCGCTCGGCGACCATCGCGTCGGAGTGGCCCTGGGCGGCGCGCCGCAGCTTGGCGCTCTCCCGCAGCGCCGGCAGGTCGCGGGCGGCGCGCTCGCGGTTGTGCAGGCAGAGCACGGCCTCGCGCACGGCGCGCAGGTTGCCCGGGGCGGGCTGCAGCGTCGTGTTGGCGCACTCCGTCGAGCGCCGGCCGGCGTGGGCCGTTGCGGCCGGCAGCGCGACGAGGGCGCAGGCGACGAGCACGAATGCGAGCAGCAGGCCGCGGGAGTCGTCGAACAGCATCCACGGGCCCCATCGGCAGGCGGGCTCGGATCCATGAGCGCCGTGGACGCTGATTCGGCGCCCTGCCATGATTCTGCGCTTCGACGGGGTGTAGCTCAGCCTGGTTAGAGCGCTGCGTTTGGGACGCAGAGGTTCGCCGGTTCGAATCCGGCCACCCCGACTACACGGAAGCCCTGCTAGGGCGGGGCTTGCGGCGTTCTAGCGCTCGGCCGTGCGGCCGGTATGGGGCCGTTTCGCGCTGCGAGGACGTCCACGGCGCCCGAGCACGACGCCCGCCATCTATGGGTCCTGTCGCGCGATAGCAGTGAATCCAGCGGTGGCCTGGAGCATCACTACGAGAGTGGCGAGGACGAACTTCCGTCCGGCGAAGTCCGGCACCAACAGCGAGACGGCCAGCACGCCAACGCCTGCGACAACCGCAACGCCGCTCGCCAAACGCCGCTGCGCAGGCACTTGCCGGGACGCGAGCTCGCGACGACAGATGAGCAGAGGCGCTGCCGAGCCCGCGATGATCGCGGTAACACCCGCGGCATCGATCGCGGTAAGGCCGTGGCCCGATGTCAACGACACGAGAGTCGGGCCGCTGTCGACGTCGATGAGCAGCAGACCAAGGGCGGTACAGGCCAGCCAGCTGGCCAGCCCCAGGACCGCCAATCGTTCGGGCCGTCGCTCGATCACGCTGACGACAGGAAAGCAGCGATCGCTGGCGCAACCGGAGCCCGATGCTCCGGCGGCGCGCGCGGGTACAAGCGGGTGAATGAGCGATCCGCCCCTCGTCGTCGTCGCGATCGGCAACGGCCTTGCCGTATGGCACACGCGTGAGGAGTGGGACGCGTTCATGCGCGGCCTGGACCGCGAAGCGATCGAGGCGGTGACGGCCGATCTCGACGACCCGCGCCGCCGGAAAGCGGCCTGACGCTCAGCCGAGGTCGGCCAGCAGCTCGGCGACCGAGCCGACGACGCGCGACGCGCGGAACGGGAACCGCTCGGCTTCGTCCTCCGTCGTGACGCCGGTAAGCACGAGGATCGTCTCGAGACCCGCCTCGAGGCCCGAGATCACGTCCGTGTCCATGCGGTCGCCGATCATCGCGGTGTCCTCCGAGTGCGCCGCGATCGCGTTCAGCGCCGAGCGCATCATCAGCGGGTTCGGCTTGCCGACGAAGTACGGCTGCACGCCCGTGGCGCGGCTGACCAGCGCGGCGACCGAGCCGGTCGCCGGCGTCGGCCCCTCGGGCGACGGGCCGGTCACGTCGGGGTTGGTGGCGATGAAGCGCGCGCCCGCGGCGACCAGCCGGATCGCGCGCGTGAGCCGCTCGAACGAGTACGTGCGCGTCTCACCGAGGATCACGTAGTCGGGGTCGCGCTCGCTCAGCGTGTAGCCGGCCTCGTGCAGCGCTGTCGTGAGGCCGGCCTCGCCGATCACGAACGCCGTGCCGCCCGGGCGCTGGTCCTCGAGGAACGTCGCGGTCGCCAGTGCAGACGTCCAGATCGACTCCTCCGGCACGTCGAGCCCGCTCAGCCGCAGGCGCGCCGCGAGGTCGCGGCGCGTGTAGATCGAGTTGTTGGTCAGGACGAGGAACGGGGCGCCGCGCTCACGCAGCCGCGCGATGAACTCCGGCGCGCCGGGGATCGCGTGCTCCTCGTGGACGAGCACGCCGTCCATGTCCATCAGCCAGTTGCGGATCACGCGCTCGCCCATGCGGCGAGGAAGGGTATTGGGGGCGCCTCGGCCTTCGCGTCCGGTCGGGCGGCTAGCGTGACGAAGATCACACCGCCGTTACCCGCGGCGGTCCAGTGGGGTAGAGGGGGGAGATGCCGGAGATCGGTGAGTTCGAGCTGGTGCTGCACGGCCACCGCGTCCGCTACCTGCAGGCCGGCTCCGGCCCGGTCGTGGCGCTGATCCACGGGATCACGTCGACGGCGGACACGTGGGTCCCGGCGATGGCCGGCCTGTGCCGCGAGCACACCGTGATCGCACCCGACCTGCTCGGCCACGGGGCGTCCGCCAAGCCGCGCGGCGACTACTCGCTCGGCGCCTACGCGAGCGGCGTGCGTGACCTGCTCGCCGGGCTCGGGCACGACCGGGTGACGGTCGTCGGCCACTCGCTCGGCGGTGGCGTGGCGATGCAGTTCGCCTATCAGTTCCCCGAGCGGACCGAGCGGCTCGCGCTCGTCTCGTCCGGCGGCCTGGGCCGCGAGGTGAGCCTGCTGCTGCGAGCCGCCGCGCTGCCCGGGGCCGAGCTCGTGCTGCCGCTGCTCGTCCCCGGCTGGCTCGGCCGCGCGGTCGACGGCGTCGGCTGGGCGGGCGCGCGGCTGGGCCTGCGCACGCGCCTGGACGTCGGCGAGATGCTGCGTGGCTTCCTCTCGCTCAACGACGCCGAGGCGCGTGCCGCGTTCCTGCACTCGCTGCGCGCCGTGGTGGATCCGGGCGGCCAGCGCGTCAGCGGCCACGACCGGCTCTACCTCGCCGAGAACCTGCCGACGCTGCTCGTGTGGGGCGAGCGCGACCCGATCATTCCCGCCGCCCACGGCCGCGAGGCGCATGCGCTGATGCCAGGCAGCACGCTCGAGATCTTCGAGCGCGCCGGCCACTTCCCGCACCTCGACGACCCGGTCCGCTTCATCAACGTCGTGTCGGACTTCCTCGCGGCGACCGAGCCGGCGACGCTCGATCCCGAGACGCTGCGAGCGCGGATCCGGTCCGGCGCCCCGCTGGCTGCGTAGCGCCCGGTGCGGGCATGATGCGGGGGTGGAGCGCATCACCGCCCGCAACAGCGCCGGCTACGACGCACCGATCGGCCTGACCGCCGACCCGGTCGTGTTCACGCTGGTCGGCGAGCGGCTGTGCGTGCTGCTCGCTCGGCGGCTGGAGGAGCCGCAGCGGGGCCTGTTCGCGCTGCCGGGCGGGTTCGTGGGGACCGAGGAGTCACCCGCGCAGACGGCCGAGCGCAAGCTGCGCGAGAAGACCGGCGTTGCCTCGGTGCACCTCGAGCAGCTGCGCACGTACGCCGACCCGCGCCGCGACCCGCGCGGCTGGCTCCCCTCGATCGCCTACCTCGCCCTGGTCGGGCCGGAGGAGCTCCCGGCCGAGGGCCCCGCGGAGCGCGAGGCCGGCTGGCATCCCGTCGACGACCTGCCCGAGCTGGCGCTCGACCACGAGACGATCGTCGACGACGGGCTCTGGCGGCTGCGCGCCCGGGTGACGGAGAAGACCTGGTTCCTGCGCGTCGCCGGGGCGCTGCTACCGGCCGAGTTCACGCTCGGCCAGGCGCAGCGGCTCTACGCGGCGCTCTCCGGCGAGGCGGTCGACGCGGCCAATTTCCGCCGCGACGTCAAGGCGACGGGACTGCTCGTCGACACCGGCGAGGTGCACTCCGACGGCCCGGGGCGGCCGGGCCGGCTCTACCGGCGGCTGTAGGTCTGCGCGCGCCGCCGGGCGTACGGCTCATGGCGCCTCCGGTCGTCGATGGCGCACGAGCGCTCATCCGGGATCCCTCGCCGCGGCCGGTTACGCTTCGTCGCGCGAAAGCCCCTGTAGCTCAGTCCGGATAGAGCAGCGGACTTCTAATCCGCAGGTCGCAGGTTCGAATCCTGCCGGGGGCGCTCACGAAAACGCTGCTACAGCGGTGTTTCCGCACTATGAACGGGTTCCAACGCGTTGAAAGTTGGCGGCGGGGTCGGGCGTGGGTCGTGTTTGGCGGTATAGCTGGCTTTGGATCGCACGTCGTGCCTGAGCGGGTCACGCGGCCTCGCGCAAGTACCTCACAGCGGACAGGGCGGTGACATACGCGTTGCGCGCACGCCGCACGTCCGTGGCGTTGCCCCAGTGGTCGCCTCCGGTCAGGCGCTGAGCGCGCCAGTGCAAGTCTTCCCAGGCCTCGATCCATGCATCGTGGTGCCACCCGGCCAGGGCGTCGACATACGCGGCTTGTGTCCACCAGCGGCGCGGAAGGGGTAACCCAACCGCCCACGGCCACGCCCCGAGTCTTTCGAGAATTCGCCGACCCTCGCTGACGCGGCGACCCTCTGACCGTGACCGTCCGCGAGCGTCGTGCTCTGAGTAGTCCCGGAGGTCTTGGCGGTTCGCGATCTCGAGCGACGACAGCCCTTCGATGTCGCGCGAGAACGCCGCCTCAACGGCCCAAACGCGGCGGCCGGCTCGCGGCCGCTGGTAACCAGGCTCTCTCGCCACTAAATCGAGCGGCTGCACGTCCGTCGCGGGTCGAATCTGCGGGACCTCAAACGCGGGCAGTCGTACAGTGGAACTGTTGTTCGACGGGGCAATCTGGAGGAGCCAGGCGGTCAGTTCACCCGACGGCTCAGGGGGACAGATTGCCGCTCGAGCGGCCCCGAAACTGTCCACGACAGTCGGGGTTTGGCCGGGCATGGTTTCGTCCGTGGGCATTAGCGCCAATCCTACGGTCGATCCCGGCGTCCGCGGCCTCCGTCGCGCAGCGGGCATCTCCCAGCAACGGCTCGCGGAGCTCGCGGCCTGCTCCGTCAGCATGGTCCGGCTCGTCGAGTCCGGCTACCGGCCCCAGCACCGCAGTGCCGTGCTCGACCGCATCTCCGCTGTCCTCGCGAAAAACGAAGAGCGTCCGGCGGGCGAACCGGACGCTCTCCAAGGCTCGGCCAGGCAGGGCCGACATGAGTCAGGGTAACGGCAGCCGCGACGGGCTGACGCTCGAGTTCCCGCCCGAGTTCATCTACGCGCTCGCTGACGCCGTGCGGGAGCGGCTCGAGTTTGAGGGCGTGCTCGGCCATGCGGCACCCGACATCCTCACCGTGGGCGAGACCGCGCAATACATGCGGTGCACGCGCCAAGCGGTCTATGACCGCGTCCACCAGGGCGCCATTGAGCCGCTCCGCGACGGTCGGCGCTTGCTGTTCCGTCGAGCGGCGCTCGACGCCTACCTCGAGGGGAGACAGACGTGAGCGTGCGCGTCATGTCCTGGGTGTTCGACCACAGCACCGTGACGCACCGCGGAGATCTGCTTGTGCTCCTAGTCCTCGCCGATCACGCCCACGACGACGGCTCGAGTGCGTTCCCCAGCATCAGCAGAATCGGGCGCAAGGCGCGGCTGAGTCGCCGCGGGGTCTACGACGCGCTGAAGCGGCTCAAGGTGGCCGGCGCGATAGTCCCGGTCGGTGCCGGGCCGAAGGGCACCGTTTCCTACCGCGTTGTCATGGAAGCTGTGCCGCCAGTGCACGGTGCAGCGACTGCACCGGTGCAGCCAGAGGCACGGAGGGGTGCAGCCACTGCATCGCGGGGGGTGCAGCGCACTGCACCCGAACCGTCCTTAGGAACCGTCCCTAACCGTCAGGGGCCGCGCGTAGGCGCGAAGAGCGGCCAGCAGGCCGGGATGGACCAAGCCGCCGAGTTCCTCAAGATGGCGGGCTACCCGGTATGACCTACGCAGAAGCCTGCCGCCTCGTCGCCGTCGTGCAAGCGATCTGGCCGCACCAGCGGCTTGCGACGGAAACGCCGAAGGTCTGGCACCCGCTGCTCGAAGGGTTCACCCTCGCGGACGCCGAGGCAAGCGTCCGTGAGCTCGCTGCCGAGGGCCGCGAGTGGCCGCCGCCAGTGGGCGTGATCGTCAAGACGCTCGCCGACCGCGCAACCGAGATCCCGGAGTGGGACGAGGTCTGGCACGAGGTCCACGGGCTCATCCGTCGCTACGGGTCCTACCGGCTTCCTCCCGAGGAGGCGTTCAGCCATCCGGTCGTTGCGGCTTTCGCCCGGCCGGCGTGGCAAGAGCTATGCGCTGCGCCCGCAGCAGGAACCAATGGGCACGGCACGCACAAGGCCCAGCAGCGAGAGGCGTTCAAGGCGCTGCGCGCGAGAGCTCAGCGCGATACCGGCCTAGCGGCCATCGGAGCGCCACGCCGCGCTGGCCTGCGACGGCTCCAGGGAGGAGCTCGGCTAGGACTTTCAGTCAACAAGGAGGGCGCGTGACCGAACGCTGCTCATCATGCGGCGGTCCACTGCTGTGGGACAGCGACGCCTTTCGCTGCTGCAATCCCCATCGCGCTACCGGCCCTCAAGATCTCGCGGCGACCTCCAGGCCGCAAGGGCGCAACGGCCGCCGCCGTTCGGCTCCTCTGGGAGCGGGCCACCGCGCTGGTCTCTTGACCGGGGGCGGGGGGTCCATTCTTTGGGTCGGCAAACCGTGCCACTGCGCACTGGCGGATTTCTCTCCCCGCCGCGATAAGTCCCGCGGCTGCGGGTTTTTCGAGGCTGCGGGGGGACGGGGCAGAGCGGCGTCGCGGGCTCTTGCCGCTCTAAGGACGCCACCGGCTCCCGGGTTGGGGAGGGGGAGCGGTGAGCCGTCATAACGACCTTTACGGTTGGCCGCATCGGCGTTTGCGGGCGCGCGTCAAGCGCGATGTCGAGGCGGGCTTGGCGTTCTGCGCGCGGTGCTTCGGGCCGATCGCGCCGTGGGAGCCGTGGGACCTCGATCACGACGAGAACGGCGGCATTCGTGACTATCGCGGGCAGTCGCATCGTCGCTGCAATCGAGCGACCGCGGGCAACGGGGCTGCTGCGCCGGTTCGCCTTACCTCGAGGGAGTGGTGACCGTGATGCCGGCGCCGAGCCGGTTGAGGTTTCTTCAAGTGAAGAGTTCTCGCTCCGTTCAGGAGGAGGTCGTCAGCGGGGCAGCACACTACCGTGAGCAAAAGCAAGGGTCGTCTAGCGCCGCTCGATGACTACGACGGCGAGGTCTCTGCCCGCCCGCTTCTCGTAGACGAGGTACTTCGGGACCAGATTGACCATGAGCCTCCACAGACGCGGCCGCTCGCTCGCGGTCGCGGGTGTCGCGATCGCGGCGAAGATCTCCGAGCGCACCTGAACGACCACGGCGGGGTTGTCCAGCAGGTTGAGATACCAAGAAGGATCGCCGCCCCCGCGTACGGCGGTAGCGACGAGGACGTAATGCTCGCCGTCGCGCCCGTAATAGAGGGCCGTTCGACGTAGCCTGCCGGTCCGTCGGCCACGAGTCGTCAACAGCAGGGCATGGTTGCCGTTGAACGTATGCCCGCGAGAGCCTTCACTCTCGACGTAGCGGCGAATGTGACGGGCGACCCAGCCGGTCGGGTTGTCGAAGACCTCTCCGGACATGGCGCGGAAATGCTCGCAGCGTTGCTGGCGCCGGTCGCGTGATCGAACAAGCGATCACCGTCGCCACGCGGCACAAGCGGCACGGGCGGCTATGCGGACGGCCGAGATTCGCGCCGACGCACGACGCGACGCCGGACCTTCGCGACCAGGCAGGCGTGGATAACCGCTACGCCGGTTGGGGTCGCGAAGGTGCGCTCAATGGACCGTCTAGGCCGACTGGCCGTGGCGGTCGTGCTGGGTTGCGCGTACCGTCGGACGTGTGGTGGTGGACGGCTACGTGCGTGTGTCGCAGGTCGGTTATCGGCGCGGGGAGCGGTTCATCTCGCCTGTTGTCCAGCGCGAGCAGATCGAGGCGTGGGCAGCGGCGCGCGACGTCGACCTGTTGGAGATTTTCGAGGAGCTAGACGAGTCGGGCGGGCGCGCTGACCGGCCGCTTCTCGAGGCGGCAATCCGGCGAATCGAGGCCGGCGTCTCGCACGGCTTGGCGGTCTGGAAGGTAGATCGGTTCGGACGGTCGTTGATCGACGGGCTGCTCGTGATCGAGCGCATCCGCGACGCGGGCGGGCACTTCTTTTCGGTGCAGGACGGCCTCGACGCCAGCACGGACACCGGGCGATTGGTTCTGCGGATCATGCTCTCGATGGCCGAGCTTGAGCTTGACCGCATCAGAGCCGGCTTTGCGATCGCGAACGTGAAGATGATCGAGCGCGGCGGCTATTGCGGGCGCTTTACGCCGGTCGGCTATCAGCGCACGCGCGCCGGCCGCCTGCGTCCGGACCCCGTTTGCGCTCCGGTGATCAGCGAGCTGTTCGGGCTGCGGGCGAGCGGTTGGTCGGAGCGACGCCTGTGCCGGTGGCTTGAAGGACATGGCGTGCGGACCGCCAAGGGCAACCCGGCATGGCTTGAGAGCACGCTGTCGAACCTGCTACGCAGTCACGTGTATCTCGGCGAGGTGTCATGGAACGGGCTCGTGCATGAGCAAGCGCACCCAGCTCTTGTCGATCCCGCTACTTGGCAGCTGGCTCAGCGCCCGCGTCAGATCACCGCGACGTATTCGGCGCGTCCGTCGCTTTTGGCCGGGTTGGTTCGCTGCGCGGGTTGCTCGATGACGTTGAGCGCGACGCCGAGGCGCGATCGCGATGGAGAGCGCGTGCGCCGCCATTCATGTCGCGGCCGTAGCGCGTCCGGTCCCTGTCCTGCCCCGGCGTCGATCAGCACCGACTATCTCGAGCCCTATGTGGAGACCGCCACGCTGGAGCTGTTGCATCGAAGACGGCGTGCCCCAAGGGCGCAGGTCGAGGCGGCGATGCAGCGGCTCATCGAGGCGCAGAAGGGCTTAGCGAGCTATCGCGACAGCGATCGAGTGCTGCGCACGCTCGGCGAGCAAGCCTTCGCGGCCGGACTCAAGGCTCGCGCGCAGCGCGTCCGTGACGCCCAGCTCGACCTCGCCGCAGTCCGCGCGAAGCACAGCCTCCACACGCTGCCGCCGGCCGCCGAACTGGAAGCCACATGGCCAGAAATGGATCTGGACGACAAGCGCGAGATCATCGGCTCGGTAATCGACGCGGTGTTCGTCGCACGCGGCCGATTGGACGTAGAGGAGCGGATCACGATCTGCCCGGCCGGCACCGCACCGAGACGACTCCCTCGCGCAGGCGATAAGGGCAATCAGGCGCGTCCGTTCAGGCCGTCACAGCGTATTCGGACCGCAACCGCCGCTCGGCCGGCGTACCTGTGGTCGCGGTCTCGAATCGAGCGCGAGCTTCGGCCATTCCTCCGAGGACGCACGAGCTGGCCGAATCGCGACGAGCTTCAAGCCGCGGGACGCGCACGGCTGCATCTTCAAGTGGTGCTGCGCGAAGGCGAGCATTGGTGGGCATACCGCTTCGGCCTCTCGGTCGACCCCGGCGTTGCCCGAGCAGCCTGGACGGACGAACGGATCAGACAGACGCTCGCGCTCTACCTAAGGGATAAGACGACGTGGCCGACGATCGCGCAGTTCCAGGCCGACGGGCTGCACTCACTGCGGGTCGCGATCACAGCATCGGGCGGCGTGGCCCGCTGGTCGACCGAGTTCCCCACCGTCGCTCCCGTGCAACGACGACGACCGGACCGGAACTGGAACGAGAATCGAATCCGCCGCGAGCTGGTGCCATTCTGCCGCGGACGCGCCACGTTTCCGACGCGGAAAGAGTCCCGGGCAGCCGGGCGCGAGTCGCTCTGGACGGCAATGGCCTACCGCGGCGGCATCGATCGCTGGGCAAACGTTGTCGGACTACCGAGACCTTCCCGGCGCAAAGACACCGGAGGATCGGCTTGCGTCAGCGCCGGACAAGGCTCAGCCGTGCCCGCTGAAAATCCGCTCCGAGCGCCGCCAGATGCTCGCGCATCGCGTCCGCAGCCGTCGCCCCGTCACGAGCGCTGAAAGCGCTCACGACCCGCCGATGCTCATCAAGACTGGGGCTTCGCCGCCCGAGGGTCGTCACGACGAGCGACATTCCATCGAGCAGGGCGTCGAGCATCGCGCTCGCCGAACGGTTTGCCGTCGCATGCATCAGCAGCCGGTGGAAATGAATCTCTAAATCACCCCGCTGGTCATGCGCCCGCGCCGGAAGCTCATCCCACTGGCGCAGCAGTTCCTCCAGCGCGGCGACGCCTTCAGCCGTTGCTCGCCCCGCGGCCAGACGCGCGCCTTCAATCTCAAGCAGCGCTCGGCACTCGACCAGCTCCAGAACTACAGCCCGACCGTCAGGACCTCGCAAAAGCGCGGACAGGACCACCGGATCTAAGACATCCCACGCCTCGGCCGGAGCCACCCTCGCGCCGCTCCCGTGCCTCACGATCAGTACGCCGCGCTCCTCCAGCGCCCGGAACACCTCCCGCGCGACACCACGGCTCACGTTCAGCTCATCCGCAAGCTCCAGCTCCGTTGGCAACAGTTCGCCTTCGCCGAACTCTCCCCCCACGATCCGATCCAACAGCGTCTCCAGCTTCTCGCGATGCAAACGAGGCATCCGGTCATCGAATCACCTCGGACAACCCAACCTCGCACGGATCACCCCTCCAGCGACGGCTCCCGCCATGCGATCGTCACGCTGGCTCGTGACGGCCGCCGTCGTCGACGCCGGCGACCTCGCGGCGTAGATCGCGCCCGACCTGATCTCGTCGGCGGCGTCGGGATGCATGTAGCCGTCGCGGATCTGCTGAGCGGCCCAGGCGGCGTACGAGACGTTGCAGTGGGCGGTCGCATGGTGGCTGTTGCACAAACCCGCGGAATCGCTCCGTTGTTGTGGGTCTCTCCAACGAGGCGGTCCGGACAGGGCCTCCTCCGCGGTATAGGTGGATTCTTGTGGTCCATCGCCAGCCGGTCTCGACTACCGTTGTCGTCCCCTACAACGGTCGCGGTTTGTGCAACAGTCTCCATAGGAAGCGGCAGTCCGCGTCTGTCTTCGGCAGGATGGGCCACGATCGTCCAGAGCGTGCTACCGGCTGCCTCGGCCGCACGGTCGGCGAGGTTCTCGCGCGGGTCGCCGTCGAACATGTAGGCCCGGCGACGCTGAACCGGTGGCGGGCCGCAGACGTCGTCGCCTGCGATGACGACCGCGATTGCGATGATCGCGCCGTTCCGCTTCGCAGACGTCGCGGGGGCCGTCGAAGCCAGCGCGCCCGTCGGCCTGGCGCTCGCACCGGTCCTGGTCATCCGCGGCGGCGGCGACGCAGATCGGCGGTCAGACGCGCGGGTCGGACGTCATGCGCTCTTCGGGCGACTCGCTCCGGCGCAGCCGGCGGTCGCCCAGGACGTAGACGACGCCGATGACGACGGCGAGGGCGGTGAGGATCCACATCCACCCGCCGACGACGATGCCGATGACGATCGCGGCCAGGACGCCGGCTCCGATGACCCAGTAGGCAGAATCTGCATGCCGGCGGCACACCCGCCGGCAGCGGATGAGGGCGAGCGCGCCGGGCGACCTGACCGAAGCCTGACGTCGCTCGCCTCGCCCTCGGGCCGCGAGCCGTGGCCGGCTCCTGGCCGGATAACGGCTCGCATGCCGCACCAGCACCCGCGGAGGGGTTCCACTGGATCCAGGAGGCGTCGACGACGTTCCAGTCTCTTCGCTCCTTGCCGCGAGTAGGGGCAACGCGGCCACCCCACGAGGATCGTCGTCGAGCACTGCTGCTTCGGGGGCAAACGCGGTGGTCATTCGCCGAGCGGTGCCGGCGCCTGCTCGTCGTCCCAGGCGGTCGTCTCGTCAGCGGGAAGTGGGACGGCTGCTTGCCCACGACGAGCGAGCGTCTGAGACGACCGTTGCCGGACCCTGCTTGGATGAGCTGCGGGCGCCGGGGTGTCGCCAGGCCAGTCGGCGCCCTTCGCGCGCCGGGGCGTCGCCAGGCCAGTCGGCGCCCTTCGCGCGCCGTGTGCGATCACCCCTCGTGGCACCTCCATCTCGCTCGTTGCCAGATCACGGTGGTTCCCGGCCGGGCGAGAAATGCCGGCCGCGGACGGAAGAGGGTCAAGCGTCGAGAGCCGCGCACCGTACGGCTGGCCGCCCTATCGGTCTCCAGCGCGCGGAGCGACGGGGGCGGGCAGGCCAGATAGGCGGGCGGCGGCGAGACCGGGAGAGTGCAGGACGTTCACCGCCACGTCCCTACAGCTGATCGAGGTCGCCGCATGTTCCCTAGCAGGAACGGAAAACTCATGAGAGCCCCGGCCACCGCCGTCGCCGCAGCCGCTGACACCGCTCCCGCGGTCGCCCTTCGCGACGTTCGCAAGGTCCATGGCGAGGGCGATGCGGCTGTCGTCGCGCTCGACGCGATCAGCGTCTCGTTCGCGCGAGGGTCGTTCACGGCCATCATGGGGCCATCGGGGTCGGGCAAGAGCACGTTGCTGCACGTGGCGGCGGGGCTGGACCGTCCTACGTCAGGCAGCGTCGCGCTCGGGGACACCGAGCTGGCGGGCCTCAGCGAGCGGCGGCTGACGATCCTGAGGCGCGAGCGGATCGGCTTCGTCTTCCAGGCGTTCAACCTGATGCCCTCGCTCACGGTCACCCAGAACATCGGCCTGCCGCTACGCCTCGACGGTCGCCGCCCGCGGCGCTCGGAGGTGCGCGAGGTCGCGGCCCGGGTCGGGCTGGACCAGCGGCTGCGCCACCGTCCCTCCCAGCTCTCCGGCGGCCAGCAGCAGCGCGTCGCGATCGCCCGGGCACTCGTCACGCGGCCCGAGGTGGTGTTCGCCGACGAGCCGACCGGAGCGCTGGACACGCGCACCGGCCGTAGCGTGCTCGCACTCCTGCGCGAGGTCGTCGACGCGGATGGCCACACGGTCGTGATGGTCACCCACGACCCCGTGGCCGCGGCGCACGCCGACCGCGTCATCCTCCTCGCCGACGGGCAGATCGCTGGGATGCTCGAAGCTCCCGACGCCGACGAGGTCGCCGAGCAACTCGCGCACCTAGGGGACTGAGCCATGCTTCGTCTTGCCATCCTCAGCGGCCGCGGCCGCCTCAGCACGTTTGCCGGCGCCCTGGTGGCGCTGATGGCGTCGTCCGCCCTCGTGATGGCGGGCGCCATGCCGTTCGAAGCGGCGCTGCGTACCCAGCCGCCCGTCGAGCGCTATGCCGGCGCAGCGGCCGTCGTCACCGGGCAGCAGGTCGTCGGCACCGAGGACGCCGTCGTGCTCGGCGAGCGCGCCCGCGTAAATGCTTCACTTGCCGGCCGGCTGGCAGCCGTTCCCGGTGTCAGCAAGGCGATCGCCGACGTCTCGGTGCCGGCCAGCCTCGGCGGCCGTGACGCCCTCGCGCACGGGTGGAGCAGCGCCGCGCTCACACCGTACGTGCTGAACGCGGGACGCTCGCCCGTCGGCCCCGACGAGGTCGTCACCGGCTATCCCGCCGCGCTCGGCAAGAAGCTGCGCCTGGGGTCGACCGAAGCCTCGCGCAGTGTCACCGTGGTCGGCGTCGCCCGGCCGCGCCACCTCGTGAAGCGCCAAACGGCGATCTTCCTCACCGACGGCGAAGCGGCGCGCCTGGCCGGGCATCCCGGACGGGTCGACGCGATCGGGGTACTCGCCGCACCGGGCTTCGATGCCGAGCGCCTGCGCGCCGCCGCCGGCGGCGCGGCGGTTCTCACCGGCGACGAACGTGGCCGGGCCGAGTACCCCGAGCTCCTCCTGTCGCGGACCGAGCTGATCGCCGTCACAGCGTCGTTCGGCGGGATGGCGCTGTTCATCGCGCTCTTCGTCGTGGCCAGCACGATGGGCCTGTCCATCCAGCAGCGCGAGCGCGAGATCGCGCTCCTGCGAGCGGTTGCCGCGACGCCGGGTCAGATCCGCCGCATGATCTCGTGGGAGGCCGCGATCGTCGGCCTCATCGGCTCGGCCGCGGGCATCTGGCCTGGGGCACTCCTCGGCCGCGAGCTCGCGGAGGGGCTCGTGGACCACGGCGTCGCCCCCCCGAACCTCGTCGTCGGCGCCGGCTGGCTGCCGATCGCCGCGGCCATCGCCGGCGGAGTCCTCGCGGCGCTGCTTGCCGTCCTCGCGGCCGGGCGGCGCGCCGCCCGCGTGCCGCCGACTCACGCGCTCACCGACGCCGCGGTCGAGCCACGGCTGCTCGGCCCGGGGCGCCTGATCGGCGGTGTGTTGATGGTCATTTGCGCGCTGCCGCTGTTCACCGTCGCGACCACGACGAGCGCCCCGGACGTCGCCGCGGCCACGTCCGAGATGACGGCGCTCTTCCTCGTGGCGGCGGTCGGCTTCCTCGGACCGATCGTGGCGCGGTTCGCCGCCACGGTCCTCGGGCCCCCGCTTGCGCGGATCTCGCCGGTCGGTGGCTTCCTCGCGTCCGCGAACCTGCGCACCGCGACGCGGCGGTTCTCGTCGGCCAGCACGCCGCTGATGCTCACCGTCGGCTTGAGCTGCACGCTGCTGTTCAGCTCGACCACCATTGACCACGCCGTCACCCAGCAGCGGCACGCCGGCCTGGAGGGCGAGCTGGCCATCACGAGCACCGGTCCCGGCCTGCCGACCGCGGCGCTGGCCGACGTGCGCGCCACTCCCGGAGTGCGCTCGGCCGTAGCGCTGACCCCCACGACGCTCGGCCCGAGCCTCGGCGTCTCGGATGACGTCGTCCCCGCGCAGATCCTCAGCGGTGGCCGGGGCGGCGGGCTCGAGGTCGACGTGACCGCCGGTTCGCTCGGTGCGTTGCATGGCGACACGATCGCCCTCGGCAAGCGGCGCGCAGGCGCCGCGCACGCCGGGCTCGGCGACCGCGTGCCCGTGACGCTCGGCGACGGAACGCGCACCCGCGCGAACGTCGTGG
>Ga0307415_100000228_pt1 | contig 24638 bp, 25 predicted proteins | sample DK1Cmetagenome_FD_204524 | JGI IMG/M metagenome (GOLD analysis project Ga0307415, IMG submission 204524) | Maize rhizosphere microbial communities from greenhouse at UC Davis, California, United States - DK15-C-2 | ecosystem: Host-associated > Plants > Roots > Rhizosphere > Soil | place: USA... | reverse complement strand
TGTCGACGGGGCGACCTGCTTGCACCACTGGTCGAGGCGGGCCTTGTCCTTGGTCAGCCCTCGCGGCCAGACGCGGTCGACCAGCACCCGGATCCCTTCGTCTGGCTCCGGGTCATCGTAGACTCGGCGCACCCGTACATCCGGCTTGCCGCCCATAGTCCGCCTCCTCGCGCATGCCAGTGACTTCTTCGGCCGGCTGGATGGTCGCCAGTCGATGCTTCACTCGCATGGCATCTGGGTCGAAGTGTCAACCATCTCCGTCAGTTCCATATGCGAATGGGCGCATGGCGTGCCGGAGATTTGCCAGAAACTGCGCTACACGTGGCCTCACCACACCTCACGACGCAACCCTCGAAGCGCCTTCTGCCTGCGCGGCAATGCAGGGACGTGAGGTGTTGCACAGCGTCGTCGTCAGAACACATTCCGTGCCACGGTGGGGCCCGGCGCCGAAGCGCGCTCAGGGTCACGAGACAATGTCCTGATATGTCGCGTCACGAGGGTTATGGTGAGAGGATGCCGTAACCGGACGCAGAGCCGTAGCGAAATGGCCACGACGACGCGCAGGAGGTGGCCGTTCTGACCTCCCGGGAGGTCCTCCACCGCCAGGCAGGCGGGACGCCGTGATGACCCTGCAGGCCCCTCGTCCCGGCCGCCGGGCCGGAACCCACACGACGAGATCCCCGAGGCGCGCCGGGCGACCGGGAGGGTCGCGGTGGGGCCGCCCCTCCGCGTCACGGCCGGCGGGTCCCCTGCGCTGGGCGGTCGTGGTGGTCGGCGGCGGTCTTGCCACCCAGCTGGCCGGCTGCGGTCAGACCAGCCCCTCCGCCCTCGACCCGCACGGCTCCGGGGCCGACCGGGTGGCCGGGCTGTGGTGGCTGCTATTCTGGATCTCGGCCGTGGTCTTCGCCGTGGTCACGGTGCTCGTGCTGGTCGCGTTGGCGCGGCGGCGGGGGGACCGCGACACGTTGGTGCGGCGCGGCGGCGGCGAGGCCCTGATCGTGATCGGCGGGGTGATCGTGCCGGCGATCGTCCTGACCGCCGTCTACGTCGTCGGGCTGCGCGACCTGCGTGCGCTCACCGTTCCGGCCCACACCGACCTGACGGTAGAGGTGACGGGCCACGACTGGTGGTGGGAGGTCCGCTATCCGGACCAGGGGATCGTCAGCGCCAACGAGCTCCACGTCCCGGTGGGCCGGCCGGTGCGGCTGCTCCTCACCTCCCGCGACGTCATCCACAGCTTCTGGGTGCCTCAGCTCACGGTCAAGACCGACCTGATCCCCGGGCACACCAACACCACCTGGGTCCAGGCGTCCAGGCCCGGGACCTACCGCGGCCAGTGCGCCGAGTACTGCGGGCTCCAGCACGCCAAGATGGCGATCTTCGTGATCGCCGACCCGCCCGACGCCTTCGACCGGTGGGTGGCCAACGAGCGGCAGCCAGCCGTCGCAGCGGCCGACCCGGTGGCGGCACGCGGCCGGCTGGCGCTTGAGCGCAACTCCTGCGCCGCCTGCCACACGGTCAGGGGCACGACGGCGGGTGGCACCCTGGGCCCCGACCTCACCCACTTCGGCAGCCGCCGCACCATCGGCGCCGGCGCGCTTCCGAACACCCCCGGCAACCTGGGCGGCTGGATCGTCAACTCCCAGACGGTCAAGCCGGGCAACAGGATGCCGCCGCAGCCGTTGACCCCCGAGGAGTTGCAGGCGCTCCTCGCCTACCTCGAGCGCCTCAAGTAGGGAGCAAAGGAGCGTCGTGGCCACCGTCGTCGAGCGCACCCAACGCCTGGCGGAATCGTGGACGGAGGCGCCCGGCCTGGCCAGCTGGTTCAAGACCGTCGACCACAAGAAGATCGGCCGCCGCTACATCTGGACCGCGTCGCTGTTCTTCGCCATGGCCGGCTTCGAGGCGCTCGCCATGCGCACCCAGCTCGCCCGCCCCGAAGAGGGGTTGATCGGCCCTGGGGCCTACAACCAGCTCTTCACCATGCACGGCACGACCATGATCTTCCTGTTCGCCACCCCGATGCTGTTCGGGTTCGGCAACTACTTCGTGCCGCTGATGCTGGGCGCCCGCGACATGGCCTTTCCGCGGCTGAACGCCTTCGGCTACTGGGTGTTCCTGTTCGCCGGGCTGCTGATGAACGCCAGCTTCCTGATCGGCCAGGCGCCGAACGGCGGCTGGTTCAACTACGTGCCCCTCACCGGCCCCGAGTACACGCCCGAGGTCAACATCGGCTTCTACACCGTCGGCCTGCTGTTCCTTGGCATCTCGACCACCGCCGGGGCGATCAACTTCATCGTCACGACCTTCAAGCTGCGGGCCCCCGGGATGTCGCTCAACCGCATCCCCCTGTTCGTCTGGGCGATCCTCGCCACCGCGTTCGCGGTCGTGTTCGCCCTCCCGGCACTGAATGCCGACAACGCCATGCTGCTGCTGGACCGCAAGTTCGGGTTCCACTTCTTCGACCCGGCCATGGGGGGCGACCCGGTGCTCTGGCAGCACCTGTTCTGGCTGTTCGGCCACCCCGACGTCTACATCATCGTGCTGCCGGCGCTCGGGATCGTGTCGGCGATCGTGCCGGTGTTCAGCCGCCGTCCCATGGTCGGCTACTTCTGGCTGGTGCTGGCGAACGTTGCCACCGCAGTGATCAGCTTCGGGGTCTGGGTCCACCACATGTTCGCCGTCGGCCTGCCCCAGCTGTCGATGAGCTTCTTCAGCGCGGCCAGCCTGGTCATCACCATCCCCGGCGGCATCCAGATCTTCGCCTGGGTCGCCACCATGCTGCGGGGGCGGCTGGTCCTGGACACCCCGATGCTGTTCGTGGTCGGCTTCCTGATCTCGTTCGTGGCCGGCGGGCTCACCGGGGTCATGTTCGCCGTGGTCCCGTTCGACCAGCAGGTCACCGACTCCTACTTCGTCGTTGCCCACTTCCACTACGTGCTGTTCGTCGGGGCGGTGTTCCCCATCCTGGCCGCCGTCTACTACTGGATGCCCAAGATCACCGGGCGGCTGCTGGACGAGCGGCTCGGCAAGCTGAGCTTCTGGCTCATCTTCGGCGGCTTCAACCTGCTGTTCTTCCCCATGCACATCTCGGGGCTGCTGGGCATGCCCCGGCGGGTCTACACCTACCTCCCCGGCCTTGGCTGGGACGGCTGGAACCTGGCCTCGACCATCGGCGCCTACCTGGTGGCGTTCGGGTTCCTGGCCACGTTCGTGAACTTCCTGTGGAGCCTGCGCCGCGGCCGACCGGCCGGCGACGACCCCTGGGGCGGGGACTCGCTGGAGTGGGCGACCAGCTCCCCGCCGCCGCCCTACAACTTCGCCGCCATCCCGGTGGTGCACAGCGCCTACCCGCTGTGGGAGGAGCGCTTTCGCGAGCGCCTGGATGGGGCCCGGGGCAGCGAGGAGCGCCAGCTCGCCGGCGACCACGAGGTGCTGCGCACCAGTGAGCTGGACGCCACGCCGGAGCGGGCCATCGAGATGCCCGAGGAGACGATCGTGCCGCTGGTCGTGGCCCTCGGGTTCCTACTCGCCTTCGGCGGCCTGCTGGTTAGCCAGTACGTCGTGGCGGCGGCCGGCGTCCCGGTGGTCCTGGCCGGGCTGGCCGCCTGGGCCTGGCCGAGGCGGGAGGAGCGGCCGAGGTGACCGGCGACGCCCGTGCGCTCGTAGCGCCGACCGCCGAGGAGGTCGCCGGTGAGGTCCCCGCCGGCCGCCCGACCGGCTGGTGGGGCATGGTCATGTTCATCACCACCGAGGCGACCCTGTTCGCCGCCCTCATCGCCAGCTACTTCTACCTCCGCTTCCAGTCGACCCCGGAATGGCCGCTCGGCGGCATCAAGACCCCAGAGCTGTCGCTGCCGCTGGTGATGAGCGTCATCCTGCTGTCCAGCAGCGCGCCCATGGCCTGGGCCGACCGCGGCATCCGGGCCGGGCATGTCGGCCGGCTGCGACTCGGGCTGGCGGCGACGTTCGTGCTCGGCGCGACCTTCCTCGGTCTCCAGTTCTACGAGTATGTGACCAAGCTGAGGGAGTTCACCCCGACGACCAACGCCTACGGGTCGCTGTTCTTCGCGATCACCGGGTTCCACGGCACACACGTGCTGGTGGGCCTGCTGCTGATCCTGTTCGTGCAGGTCCGCGCCTGGCTCGGCCATTTCGACCGGACGCGTCACCTGCACGTGCAGACCACGGCAATGTACTGGCACTTCGTCGACGCAGTGTGGGTAGTCATCATGTTGTCGCTCTACATCGGGCCCCACCTCTAGAGGGAGGCGGCGTGAGGAGCACGGCCGAGCTGCGGCGCAGGGCAGCGCCGATCCTGCTCTGGTTCGCGGTGCTAGGCGGGGCGGCCGCCTGGACCGTCCACCTCCTGCTCGGCTGGGGACTCGAGGAGATCGCCTGCTCGCCGGTCTCGGCCAGCCCGGACGTGCTGGGCGTGTCCCTCACCATCTGGATTGGCGCGCTTACCGTCGCGCTGGGAGCGGTCACCGTGGCCGCCGGCCTGCTCGCCTACCGGTTCTGGCGGCAAACGGGGACCACCGACCCGAACCTCCACATCGAGCCGGGTGGCAGCGACCCCGAGTCGGAAGAGCAGGTCCGCAGTGGCCGGACCGGCTTCATGGCGCTCTTCGGCCTGGCCGCCAACGGCCTGTTCCTGCTCATGATCGTCTACGGCGGCGTGTCGTTGCTGCTGCTTCGCCCATGCGCCCGCACCTGATCTCCGCCGCGCTCGTGGCCCACGCCGCCGGGCCGCCGGCGTCGCGCGACCTCTGGCAGGGCTGGAGCCTGGAGCCGGCCGTGCTCGTCGGCCTGGCCGTCGCGGCGGCCGCCTACGCCCTCGGCGCGCGAGGGCTGTGGCGCGCCGGATCCGCCGCCCCGTCGGGCCGGCAGGCGGCCGCCTTCGCCGCCGGGCTGGCCGCGGTCACGCTCGCCCTGGCCTCGCCCCTCGACAACCTGGCTGCGGCGCTGTTCGCCGCCCACATGGCCCAGCACATGCTGCTTGTGATGGTGGCGGCCCCCCTGCTGGTGCTCGGCGCCCCCGGCCTGCCGATGAGCTTCGCGCTTCCTCCGCACGACCGGCGTCGGCTCGGCCGGCTCCGCCGCCAGCCCGCCGTGGCCGCCGCCCGGCGCCTGCTCACCCGGCCGATGGTCGCCTGGGCCGTCCACGTCGGCACGCTCTGGGTCTGGCACCTACCAGGTCCCTACCAGGCCGCCCTGGCCAGCGACCTTGTCCACGCCGCCGAGCATGCCGGCTTTCTCGGCACCGGCGTGCTGTTCTGGTGGGTGGTGCTGTCGCGCCAGGGCCGCCGCCTCGCCCCCGGTTTCGCCGTCCTGTACCTGTTCGCGGCCGCCTTGCAGGCCAGCGCCCTCGGAGCCCTGCTCACGCTGGCTCCGGCGCCGCTGTACCCGCTGCAGGCGGCGGCCTCGGCCGCCCGGGGGGTGGCCCCGCTGGCCGACCAGCAGCTCGCCGGGCTCATCATGTGGGTGCCGGCCGACCTCATCTATCTGAGCGCAGCCGGAACGCTGTTCATGCGCTGGCTGGTGTCGCTGGAGCACACCAGCCCACGCCGGCAGGCACCCGACCGCCCCGCTCCGCCGGCGACGTCGGATGGGCGGCCCTGGCGTCCGGCGTCGCAGTCGCCGGTCGGCCATGATGCCGGCCGGAAGGGGGACGTGTGATGGCGCCGCGCTGGCCCCGGCCGCGGGTCCTGCTGGCCGGACTGCTGGCCGCCGTGGCCGGGGTGCTGTGGCTCACCGGCTGCGCCGCCGGTGGGCGCGCGCCGCCGGCCGAGGTACCCGACGGCAACCCGGCGATGGGCCGGCTCGCGATCGAGCGCTATGGCTGCGGCACCTGCCACTCGGTCCCGGGGGTGCGTGGCGCGAACGGCACCGTCGGCCCGCCGCTCGACCGGTTCGGCCGGAGGGGCTACATCGCCGGGCAGCTGCCCAACAGCGGCCCCAACCTGATCCGCTGGATCCAGCACCCCCAGCAGGTCGAGCCCGGCACCGCCATGCCCGACCAGGGCGTCAGCGCCGTCGACGCCCGCGACATCGCCGCCTACCTGTTCACCCTGGACTGAGGCACCGTGAGCCTGCCGATGCGCCAGACGCCGACTCCCAAGAGAGCAAGGTTCCGTCCCATGTGGCTGGTGCTGGCGGTGGTTGCCGGCGGCGGGCTGCTCCAGCTCGGCATGGCCGGCCGGACGGCCACCGCATCCCAACCGGCGCAGGCGGGCGGACGGGGGCAGCTGCTCTACCAGCAGAGCTGCGCCAGCTGCCATGGTCAGCGGGGCGAGGGAACCGAGCGAGGACCGAGCCTGATCGGAGTCGGGGCGGCCTCGGCAGACTTCTACCTGTCGACCGGGCGCATGCCCCTCACCAAGGAGGAGTCCAACCCCGACCGGGCGAAGCCAGCGTTCGGCCGGTCCGACATCGACGCCCTGGTCGCCTACGTCGCCTCCCTCGACGGCGGTCCGGCGATCCCCGCCGTCGACCCGGCCGCGGGTCGCCTCGCCGAGGGCGAGCAGCTGTACCAGGAGAACTGCGCCGCCTGCCACTCGGCCACCGGCACCGGTGGCGCCCTCACCTCCGGGCAGGCGGCTCCGTCGCTCGCCAGGTCCACCCCGGTGCAGGTGGCCGAGGCCGTCCGGGTCGGCCCGGGAGCGATGCCCAAGTTCCCGCCCCAGGCGCTGAACGACCCCCAGCTCGACTCCGTGGCCGCCTACGTCGGCCACCTCCAGGACGGTGGTGATCGCGGCGGATACGGCCTGGGCCGGATCGGCCCGGTCACTGAGGGCCTGGTCGCCTGGGTGGTCGGGCTCGGCCTGCTGATCCTGATCGCGCGGCGACTCGGACAGGACGCGCCATGACCCGGCCGGATGCGGACGGACGCGACGCCGGCGTCCCGGCCGGCCGCCGGCCCGGCGCTCCCGAGGGCGAGGCCGGCCGCCCGGTACGGGTACGACCGCCCCGGCCCGAGCGTCGGATCGCGGCCGCGTTCGGCCTGACCGCGGCCGCCGCCATCGGCTTCGCCGCCGTCTACTGGCAGGGCGGCCAGACCCAGCTCGAGGGGGTGCTGCTGGCGGTGGCGTTCGCCGGGCTGGCCTATGGGCTGGGAGCCTGGTCGGCGCGCCTCATGCCCCAGGGCCCCTTCGTGGAGGAGCACGAGCCGTTCGGCTCCTCCCGCCGCCAGCGGGCCGCCTTCGCGGCCGAGTTCGAGGAGGACGTGCAGGCGATCAGCCGCCGCCGCTTCCTCGGGCGCGCGCTCGTCCTGGCCGTCGGCGCCCTGGGGGCGGCCCTGCTGTTCCCCCTCCGCTCGCTGGGCCCCCGGCCCGGGCGGGCCCTCTACCAGACCCCGTGGCGGGCCGGCGCCCAGGCGGTCACCGCCGACGGCCGGCCGGTGCGGGCCGCCGACCTGGCCGTCGGCAGCGTGCTGACGGTCTTCCCGGCCGGCCACGTCGAGGCCGGCGATTCGGCCGCCCTGCTGATCCGGGTCGACGCCGATGTGCTGCGGCCTGCGCCCGAGCGGGCCGGGTGGTCGCCGCAGGGTCTGGTCGCCCACTCCAAGCTCTGCACCCACGCCGGCTGCCCAGTGGGGCTGTACGAGCAGGGCTCCAATCTCCTATTCTGCCCCTGCCACCAGTCGGTGTTCGACCTGCTCGACCGGGCCCGGCCGATCTCTGGCCCGGCCGCCCGGCCGCTGCCCCAGCTACCGATCGAGATCACCGCCGACGGGTACGTCCGCGCCCGCGGCGACTTCGAGGGCCCGGTCGGCCCCGGCTTCTGGAGCCGACCGCCATGATCCTGCGCCGGAGTGCCCGCTGGCTGGACGACCGGCTCGGCGCCGCCTCGGTCGCCCGCACCTCGCTGTCCAAGGTGTTCCCCGACCACTGGTCGTTCATGCTCGGCGAGATCGCCCTGTACTGCTTTGTGACTCTGGTGTTGACCGGGGTGTTCCTCACCTTCTTCTTCGAGCCGGGCACCAACGACGTCGTCTACCACGGCGCGTACGCCCCGCTGGACGGGGCCAGGGTGTCGGCCGCCTACGCCTCCTCGGTGCGGCTCAGCTTCGACGTGCGCACCGGGCTGCTGATGCGCCAGGTCCACCACTGGGCGGCCCTGGTGTTCCTGGCCGCCATCGTGGTGCACCTGTGCCGCATCTTCTTCACCGGCGCCTTCCGCCGCCCGCGCGAGCTGAACTGGCTGATCGGGGTCAGCATGCTGGCCCTGTCGCTGTTCAACGGCTTCAGCGGCTACTCCCTCCCCGACGACCTGCTGTCCGGCGTCGGCTTGCGCATCGCCTACTCGATCACCCTGTCCATCCCGGTGGTCGGCAGCTGGCTGGCGTTCCTGGTATTCGGCGGCGAGTTCCCGGCCGACCAGATCATCCACCGGCTGTTCGTGGTGCACATCCTGCTGGTGCCCGGGCTGCTGGTCGGCCTGCTGGCCGCCCACATCGGGATCCTGGTCCGCCAGAAGCACAGCCAGTTCCCCGGTCCCGGCCGCACCGAGCACAACGTCGTCGGCTCCAAGCTGTGGCCGACCTATGCCACCCGGTCGACCGCGCTGTTCTGCGCCATCCTGGCGGTGTTGCTGGCCCTCGGAGGGTTCGCCCAGATCAACCCGATCTGGCTGTACGGGCCGTTCGAACCCTCCCAGGTGAGCTCCCCGGCCCAGCCCGACTGGTACATCGGTTGGGTGGAGGGGGCCCTGCGCATGTACCCGCCCTGGGAGTTCCGCGTGTTCGGGCGCCTGGTCCCCAACCCGTTCGTCCCCGCCGTACTGGTGCCGGGTGTCACCTTCCTGGCGCTGTACCTGTGGCCGTTCCTGGAGCAGTGGCTCACCCGCGACCGGGATGCCCACCAGCTGCTCGACCGGCCCCGCGACCACCCGGTGCGCTGCGCCGCCGGGGCCGGGACCCTCGCCTTCTATGGGCTGCTGCTGGCCACCGCCAGCAACGACGTGGTCGCCAGGCTGACCCGGGTGCCGGTCGCCTCCCTCACCTGGGCCGGCCGGGTGATCCTGCTGGTGGGGCCGCCAGTCGCCGCGGCCGCGACCTACGTGGTGGTCCGGGCGCTGCGCGACAGCGGCGCCGAGGGCGTGCTCCAGGTGTCGTTCGGGCAGCTGGTGGCGGCCGTCCGTGCCACCGGCCGCCGCCGGCCGGGCCGGGGCGCCCGAGGCCAAGGCCGCCGGCGGCGACCGGCCACGATCGCCGGGGGATCGGAGGACCGATGAGCGATCAGCGGCCGCCACCGATCTCTCTGCCGGTCATCGAGGTGTGGCAAGAGCCGAACCGGCTGTGGCGCTGGCAGTACCTGGAGCCGTCCGGCGACAGTCAGCCGCTCGCCTTTCACAGCAACAAGGAATACGACAGCCAGGAGGCGGCGCTGGCCAGCGCCACCACCGCCTACCCGGGCGTGACCGTGCTCGAGCCGGCCACCACCGGCCTCGGTCACCGCCGCCGCGCCCGCCGCCGGCGCCTCCTCCTGCTCCTCCTGCTCGGCCTGGTGGTGCTTGTGCTCTGGCCCCGCCGACCACGGCCGCAACCAGATCGAACGTCCCTCGATGACTGAATCGGAGGTGCCCAAGGCGATGACAGCCAACGACCAGGGTCCGCCGATCGACCCGGACACCCAGGAAGCCTCGCCACAACAGCTCCAGGCGGCCCGCGCCCAAGGTGACGCGTACGGGCGTGCCGTCGAGATGATGATCGATTCCGCCACCCTGGGCGGTAGGGGCGAGCAGCGGGCAGGCGACTACCTGGTCGCTGTTGCGGTCGAGCTGGCCGAGGGGATGTACGAACTGGACCGTGGTGCCCTCGTGTGGCGGGAACCCGGCGATGCCAACGCCCACATCGAGATCATCGTGCGGGACAGCGGGGACGGCCGCTTCGTGCCGGGACTGCCAGTGTGGGTGACCCTCATCGATGATGAAGGCCACGAGGTAGGCAATCGCGTCCATCCCATGTTCTGGCATCCGCTCGCCTACCACTACGGGCGCAACTGGCGCGTGCCTAGGAACGGACACTACCGGCTGCGGGTGCGCATCGACCCAGCCGAGTTCCCGCGACATGACCGGGTGACCGGCCGGCGGTTCGTCGCACCAGTTGAGGTGGAGTTCCACGATGTCCCCATCGTCACCGGCCAGCGCTGAGCCAGCATTTCGCCGCGGTCCCAGGGAGGCAGGCACATGGGAATCCGTGAGCGGTTACGGCCCCGCTGCCGGCCTGGCACGACGTGCGCCGGGCGCTGCCGTTCCTGTTCGCGGCCGGGTCGGCGGCCTCGGCCGGTGTGCTGGGCGTGCTGCTCGCTCCCGCCGCTGAGGCCGGTCCGGCCCGGCGCATGGGCCTGGCTGGAGCCGTCGGCGAGGCCGTGGCGGCCCGCGCCATGGAGGGGCACCTGGGCGAGCTGGCCGAGCCCTACCGCTCCGGACCGGCCGCCCACCGTATGCTCGCTCGGCTGGACGCCTGACAAGGTGCGCCTGACCGCTCTCGTCATCCCCCAGGTCGTCGACGCGGCGACTCGACCATCGCCGGAGGCTCACCGTGGTGGTCCCACCGATCAGTAGCGTCCGGGAGATCTCCGCTCTCGGCCCGAGGCGACTGCGCAGGATCCTTGCCAGAAATCTGCCAGAAATTGCGCCACGCACAACCTCACACCGCCCCACGAGCCGATCCTCTGTAACGCCACTCACCTGTGCTGTCGCATAGGTAGGTGAGGCCCCTGCACGGCATCGTGAACCCCTGGCGCATCGATGGTAAGGATGGGGTCGCCGGTTCGATTCCGGCGGGGGGCTCCACGCCCAGGCTGACCAGCGGAAACGCTCGTTAGCTGTCGCGCTTGGCCGATTTACGTCAGCACATAGCGGTCGGGATGTGACCGACGGGAAGAACTTGTCGCGTACTGCTCATGCGCCTCTGACCAGCCGCTTTGCCGCCAATTAGCTCGATCGGCAGTCAAGCGGCCGGTGGCATAGCGGTTGAAGAGCGCATACCTCGTCGCGGCCAAGCTCTCGAGCGGCAGCGACCTTGCACCGCGGATGCGGATGTGTCGAGCGTTCGACTTCGGTCGCAACCGGCTAGCAGCAGCGGCCGTCGAGGCCAACCGGCCTTGGCTGGGACCTCGGACCTTCCCGGGATTGCGTCGTGGAGGACCCCGCAACCGGTCAATACCGGTAGACAGAGCGTTCGTCAGCTCCAGACCGGTGTCGGGGCCGTGAAGGACGAGGGCCCCGCCGCCATGACCCGCCCCAGGAGCAGCCAACGTGAGGACTCAAGTGCAGGACGCTGAGGAGGTGCCATGACCCTTCCTTCGATCGAGGCGGCCCGCGGCTGGTCGGGCCTGACCGCGGTGGACAGCGACGACGAGCCGCTGGGCAGGATCACCGACATCTATCTGGACCGCGACACCGGGCAACCGGAGTGGGCCCTGGTGGCCACCCCGCAACGCCGCCGGACCTTCGTGCCGCTGGCGGGCGCTGCCCGCAAGCGTGACCGGGTCGCCGTGGCCGTGCCCAAGGCGGCGGTGAGCGACGCACCGGCGGTCCGGCCGGGCCGGGAACTGTCCGACGGCGACGCGGCCCGGCTGTACGGGCACTACGTCGGTTCCTCTGGCGATGGTAACCGGGGCGCCCGTCGGGCACGGGGCCGGGGTCCGGAGGCCGGGCGGTCGGGGCGGCTGCGGTGGCTGTTGCTGGCCGGGTTGGGCTCGGCGCTGGGGATGGTTGCGGTCCTTGCCGGGCGAGTTCGGCGCCGCCGGGCACCGACCGTCGGTGAGGCGCTCGGCAGAGCACGGGCGGAGCTGCGGGCTGCGTTCCAGGCTGCCCTGGCGCGTGGTCGCGGTCGCCGGTGGCTCGGTTCGCTCGGCGGGTCTCGCCGGGGCGGCGGCCGCGTTAGCGTGGGGGCTGGGTGGCGCCCGGCGGGCAGGCGAAGGTCAGCCGGCGGGCAGCGCCACCACCACGAGGACGCCTAAAGGCGGACTCAGCCATCGCAGGCAACGTCAGGAGCAGACGACGACCCGGGGCGGCTGCACGCAAGCGGGAATAGGCGGCGGATTTGGAGGAATGGAGCAGGCAGCCACCGTGTAGGCGTGGCAGTGAGCGGGAGCAGGGAGAGGGCCATGCCGCAGCAGAGGTCGCAGGCCACCGACGACCAGGACCCAGGGCAGCCGCTACGCGAGGAAAGCAACCAGGAGCGCCGCGAGGAGGAGGGCGGCGCACCACCCCGACGGCGCACGCCGGGGCAGGGACGGCCGGGGTGATGGTCGCCCATCCCGGCAGCGCAGCGGGCGCGACAGGTCGCAGGGCCGCCAGTCCAGCCCTGATCCAGACGTGTTCATGGACGTCCCCAAGGTCCAGGTCGAGGAGATCTACCTGGACGTTGAGGGCCTCGACGCCCACCTGTCGCTGCGGACCAAACTAGGCAACCTTCTCCAGCTGGTGGCCGGCGTCCATGTCACTGCGGCAAGGTCGAGCTCGACATCAAGGGCGTCGATGCCCAGGCCATGCTCAAGGTCCGGCTGGAGAACCTCTACGACATCCTGGACCGCGCCCTGACCACCATCGACAACAACCCCCAGATCCTGGAGGCCCTGCTCAAGACGGTGGACACCGCCGTGGACGACATCGGCCAGACCGCGCAGACGGCGCTGGGCCCGCGGGGGGCGGTGACCCAGACCGGTGAGAAGGTGGGTGCGGCGGTCGACGACACCGGCCAGGCGGTTGGCGGTGTGACCGAGGAGGTCGGCGTCGGCGCGGAGCAGGTCGGCCAGGCAGCGGTGGAGGCCAGCGGCAAGGTGAGTTGGACGCCGAGCAAGGCCGAGGGCGCTTAAGCAGGGTCGACGTCCTGCATCACGCCGCTCGGGCGAGGGCGAGACCAAGCGCGGCTCCAAGCGCGAGACGCGCTCGCGATCCTCCACCAGCAAGGACGGCAACTAGCGAACTGGGCGCTGCGTGCACCGGGCCGGCCGCTATCGGGCCGCTATCGGTGGGATACCATCGGCGGGCGCAGTCCGCGTGGCGGCTATTGCGATCTGGCTGTCTGCGATAGCACCGATTTGGTGTAGTGGACCTCCCGTCATTAGAGAGCAGGCGCTAGTCATTTGTCCGTTCCATAGCAGACTCCGCGGGACTACCTCCGGTGCCGATCGCGGCCCGCTCAGGGCTGCCCGTGTACTACGACGGCGTCGCCCACCGAGATCCGACCGTCGTTGAGGATGTCGGCATTGAGCCCAGCCCGGTGGATCAGCTCCTTGATGATCCCCGGCCGTGTCAGCTGCTGCAGGTGCAGGCACGGCTCGCACAGCTCGACCCCCAGGCACTCAACGTCACCGACCCGAAAGCGCCTGCCGACTAGGTCGTTGAGCCGCACGCCGCGCACCACGACTTGCCGGCGTGACTCGGCGCCGGTGAGGCCGACGCTCTCCAGCACTTCCGCCTCGATCAGGGTGAGCGCCTCGCCGGGCGCGGCGCCCTCCTGGTAGAAGTGGCGGTCACCCTGGAGCCCTTTGCCGGCGAGGGCGCTGGCCGCCTGGACCGGCGCGATCGCCTCGGAGGGACCGATGTTGATCTCCTCGACGTTCATGGCTCGATCATGTCGGCGGACGACGGCCGCGTCCAGCGCAATAACAGGGCCATCCGTCAAGCCAAGGGCTCATGCCAGTATCGGCTTGGCGTCAGTGCTGATGGAGTCCACAGGTTATCGACTCGCCTCCCTCATCAAGGGATGTGCTCGGATGCGCCTGGATCGAGGTGTATGGATCAGGCGGCTCACCAGCAGTGGGGAACGACGAGGCGTTGCCGGCTCGGGTCTCAGCGTCTGACCAGTAGAACCGCGGTTGCCTCGGACGCTGGCCTGCGAGAACTTGGCACGGAGCCGGAACATCGACCGGCTTGCCTGATCTCGGCGTCATGGGGCTGTCATGGCTGTGCTGCTGACCGGAACGGTGACCCTGCTGTTCACCGACATTGAGGGCTCGACGCGGCTAGTGGAGCGGCTGGGCGACCGCTATGTCGAGGTGCTCGCGGAGCATCGGCGGCTGCTGCGGGCTGCCTTCGGCCGCTTCGACGGCCGCGAGGTTGGCACTGAGGGCGACGCCTTCTTCGTGGCCTTCGCCAAGGCCAGCCAGGCGGTGGCGGCGGCGGTCGCCGGGCAACGAGCGCTCGCCGGCCACTCTTGGCCCGATGGGGCAATGCTGCGCGTGCGCATGGGGGTTCATACCGGCGAGCCGACCGTGATCGCCCAGGGGTACGCCGGCCTGGATGTGCACCGGGCGGCTCGGAGCTGCTCGGCCGGCCATGGCGGGCAGGTCCTGATTTCCCAGGCGACGCGTGCGCTGCTCGGCGATGACTTGCCCTCTGGGGTAGGGCTTCGGGATCTTGGCGAGCATCGTCTGAAGGATCTTGCCGACCCACAGCGGATGTTTCAGCTGGTGATCCCGGGCATGCCGGTCGACTTCCCCTCCCTGCGCACCCTTGCCGTTCCCCTTGTGAGGCTTCCAGTGCAGTTGACCAGCTTCGTCGGCCGGCAGCATGAGCTGGCTGAGGTCCGCAAGCTGCTGGAGTCCCCTGAGGTGCGCCTGCTGACCCTGGCTGGCTCGGGTGGGACGGGGAAGACACGGCTGGCCGTGCAGGTCGCGGCCGAGTTGGTGGGGGCGTTCTCGGATCGGGTGGTGTTCGTCGGGCTGGCGCCGGTCACCGACCCAGAGCTGGTCATGCCGGCCATCGCGCAGGCCCTCGGGTCTAGGGAAGCTGCCGGCCAGTCGCTGTTGGAGAGTCTGACTCAGCAGGTGAGTGACCGGCCCCTGCTGCTGGTGCTTGACAACTTCGAGCAGGTGCTTGGCGCCGCTCCCTCGGTTATTGATCTGCTGGCGGCCTGCCCAGAGCTGAAGGTACTGGTGACGAGCCGGGCGGCGCTGCACGTATCCGGCGAGCAGATCTATACAGTGCCACCGCTGTCGCCGCCCCACCGGGATCACACAAAGCTAAGCGACTTGGTCTGGTCGGAGGCCGTAAGGCTGTTCGTCGAGCGCGCCCAGGCCGTTAACCCGAACTTTGCGGCGACCGACGCCAACGGACTTGTGCTGGCCGAGATCTGCCGGCGGTTGGACGGGCTGCCGCTGGCAATCGAGTTGGCCGCCGCACGCAGCAGACTGCTGTCCCCGCGGGCGCTGCTTGCCCGGCTGGAGCGCCGGCTGCAGCTGCTCAAGGGCGGCGCCCATGACCTGCCGGCCCGCCAGCAAACGCTGCGCGCCACCATCGACTGGAGCTATGCCCTCCTGGAAGCCGGTGAGCAGACGCTGTTCGCGCGGCTGGCCATCTTCGCGGGCGGCTGCACGCTCGAGGCTGCCGAGGCGGTGTGCAACCTGGAAGGCGACCTGGACGTGCTGGCCGGTCTCGACGCCCTGATGGACAACAATCTCCTGCAGCCGCGCGATGGCTCCGAGGGCGACTCCCGTCTGCTGATGCTGGAGACTATCCGTGAATATGCGCTGGAGCGGCTTACTGAGTGCCGAGAGACCGACGCGGTCGCCCGCCGACATGCCGATTACTACCTGGGCTTGGCCGAACACGCCGAGCCAGAACTCCTAGGACCACGGCAGGGAGTGTGGTTTGAGTGGCTGGAGGCCGACCTCGACAATCTCCGCGCTGCGCTGGCCTGGTCGCTCGCCCACCGAGAGGCAGAAGTGACCGCGCGCCTGGCCGCGTCAATCCTGCAGTTTTGGGCGTCTCGGAGCCATGCGAACGAGGGGCTGCGATGGCTGGATTCGGCCCTGGAGCACCGAGGCATGCTGTCATCGCCAACGCTGGCGAAGGCCACGGTTACCAAGGCGTTCCTTCTGCTGAAGCTCCGTGTTGATCATCCACAGGCCAACATGCTCCTGAAGGAAGGCCTCGCGCTGTTCCAGGAGCTGGAAGACACCACCTGGACGGTCCGCACAATCTTTCTGCTTGGGTGGGCCGCCTCCCAAGCTGGCCACCTGGAGCGCAGCGTCGCACTCCGCGAGCAGGCCGTGGCCCTGGCCCGCGATGAGGCAGATGCGTGGAACTTGGCCGCGGCCCTTGACCACCTTGGCGGCTCGTTGTTGATGGCGGATGACCTTGCCCGGGCGCGAGCAGTGTACGAGGAGAGCCTGGCCCTGTACCGATCGGTTGGGGAGCCGCAAGGCATCCAGATCGCGCTCTGGGGCTTGGCAATGGTGGCCCTTGGCGATGGCCAGCACGGGCGTGCGACGTCCTTGCTCGAAGAAGCCCTAGCCCTGGCCCGCAAGCTTGGCGATCTCGAGGCTGTGGCGAACTTGTTGGCCGACCGTGGTGTCGTCGCCTTGCACGAGACCGATTATGAGCAAGCAGCAGCCCTTTTTGAGGAAAGCCTTCGGCTCAGCCCACAGGTGGAGGAGGAGTGGCTGAGCGCCCAGTGTCTGTGGGGTGTGGCTGCCGTAGCAGCCGCCCAGGGGCAGCCCAGCCGGGCTGCCCGCCTGTGGGGTGCCGCAGCGGCCCTGGGCTACGCAGTACACCTGCCCGCATACGCTCTCCACCCGCCCGAGGAGCAGCTGCTGTCGCTCGCTCGAGAACGGCTCGGCCAAGACGCATTCGATGCGGAGTGGGCCAAGGGTCATGCAATGCGCCGGGATGACGCCGTTGCCTATGCCCTGGGTCGCGACTGACCTCCACGGCATGAAGGAGTCGGCAACGCCCTCGAATTGGGGTCGGTGCCGCCTGCGGCGGCAGTCTTCGCCTGACCTGGTAGCCGCCCAGAGTGGTACCGCGGATCTCAAGTTGCACGCACATCCTGAGCTGGGCAATGCCGTCCGCAGGTCGCGAGAAGAGCCGGCAGGCGAGGTACGTCAGGTGACACCCTCGCGCCGGTCTCCAAGGTCCCGGGTCCTACGAACCCAGTCTGTGCCGGCGTTGAGCCCGGTCGATGACGACCAATGCGATCCCGACCGCGATCACGGCAATCCACGGGCCGGGTGCGCCAATGCCTGCGATCAGCATGACGGCTCCCACGACCATGAGCGCGACGGCGATCCATGCCAAGAGCGTCATGGCAGCTCCTCTCCTGCTTCCAGTGGGGCGCCTGCGCAGCGGGTCACCTCAGGGTTCGGGACCGGGCCCGGTAGGTGGCGACGGCCAGCAGCACCGTCGTCATTCGCCTCCTCTCTCTGTTCACTCTCGCCCAAACCTGGGCCACCGTCAGGAGCCGGAGGGCTCGAGCGTGGCGGGCGGTTCGGCCCTGCCCGGCCCCGTTGAACTGGCGCACGCTCAAGGGTGGCCGGGGCAGCCAGCGATGCTGCCTCCCGGTGAGGCTGTCGCGCCGGGCGGGCAACCCGGGCGGCACCCGAGAGGAGGAGTCGCCATGACCCGATCGCGATCCCTGGTCATGCCGCCCCCGGACACGCAGGCGGCCAGCACGCGTCACGACCACACTGATCACCATCAGCGCGCCGCCAACCACGCCCCCGACCAGGCCGACCAGTAGGGTGGCGAGCACGTCCACGCCCGCGCCGGGACGCCCGGGCGGGTCCCGGGTCCGGTTGGGCGGCCAGGGCACCCAGGGCACGGTGCCGGGCAAGGTTATGTCCAGCTCCGACGCAAGCACATCGGGGTGCCAGGCTGGCAGGAGGCTACCGGCGCCGCGCTGCTGTCGTGACGCCGGGATCGTCCAGGCCCGTCGCCCGCGGCTTCCCCACGGCGGCGGGCGACCGTTGGTATGAGCTTGGGAAGCCCCATGGCTGGGCGTAGGTTCCTCTGATCCCAGTGTTGGGGTCCGTGCGTGGGTGCCGCCGGGTCAGCTCAGGCGTACTGCCGAACTGTGGTGAAACCGTACCCGCGCGCGCGTAGCTCCCTGATAAGCACTGGTAGGGCGTCGGCGTCCAGGGTGGAGTGGTCGGTTGGGTGGGAGCCGACGTGCATCAGCACGATTTGGCCCGGCTGAAGCGTGTCCAGCACCCGGTTGACTACGGTCTCGACCGTCTGCCCACCCGAGGTCCCCTGCCAGCCCAGGGTGTCCACCGTCCAGCGGATCGAGCCGTAGCTGAGCGAGTTGGCCAAGCCGATCGTGCGCGCATCGCGGTCCCCGAACGGGAAGCGGAACAGCGGCCGGTCATCCTGGGCGGTGGCGGAGCTGATCAGGTCGTGCGTCCGGGTGATCTGCTCGCGAACCTGGTCGTCGGTGAGCGCCGGCAGGTGCGGATGCGAGTAGCTGTGGTTTCCGATCGGGAAGTAGGTGCCGATCTGCCTGGTTTGCTCGGGGAAGCGTTCCACCCACTGGCCGGTCAGGAAGAACGTGCCGGCGACGGCGTTGCGTTGCAGTGTGTCCATGATGCTGGGGACGCCGTCGGCGTTGGCGCCGGCGTCGAAGGTCAGCGCCACCACGTTCCGGGTGGTCGGCAACTGGTTCCACTCGCCCCCCTGCAGGCTGGTCGGCACGGTGGTCTGCACCTGCCTCCAGACGACCGGCACGTCGCCTGGCTGGCGGCCGTAGTAGAAGAGCCGGTCGGGGCTGCCGCCGCTGAAGCTGTTGCGCAGGTGCCATGCGCCGGTGCGGAAGATGCCGATGGTGTCGATGCCGTCGGTGTTCCAGTCGCCCACCACCGGCACGTCGCCGGCCTGCATGCCGTAGCGGGCGGTGTGGTCGGCGGACCCGGCGGCATTGCTGTCCCGCAGGTACCAGTACCCGCCGGTGCGGAAGATGCCGATGGTGTCGATGCCGTCGCCGTTCCAGTCGCCCACCACCGGAAGGTCCCCGGCGGTCATCCCATAGCGCACCCTGATGTGCGACAGGCCGGCGCTGTTGGTGTTGCGGAGATACCAGTAGCCGCCGGGTCGGAAGACGCCGACGGTCTCGATGCCGTCGCCGTTCCAGTCGCCCACTACCGGCTGGTCGCCGGGGTCGCCGAAGGCGAACAAGATGTAGCGGCCGCCGCTGCCGTTGCGGTCGCGTAGGTACCAGGTGCCGTCGCGGAAGACGCCCGGGGTGCGGGTGCCGTCGCCGTTCCAGTCGCCCATCACCTTGCGGTCGCCGGCCAAGCCGAAGTCGAAGCTGACCTGGGCCGGCCCGCCGGACAGGCTATCGCGCAGCAGCCAGGTCCTGCCCCTGACCACCCCGGCCTTGGCGCCGCTTGGCTGGCCGACGACCGCAACGCTCGGTACCGCGGTCGTAGCCAACAAGGCCAGGACGAAGAGGATCGCGGTGACCAGACGCGGTCGCATCGTTGCTCCTTGCCCAAGGCGACCGCTCCAGGTGGGACGATCGCCGTCGAAGGATCGGGCGGCTTCCTACCCACCGCCCTCTACCTGTGCAGTTTCCCTCAAACCAGTTCAAAAGGCATAGGGCTGCGGGACCTGCCCTTCCAGGGGCACATCTGTTCGAGGCAAGCCAAGCCACTCGATGGTGGCTCCGGTGCAAGCGGCTTGACCTGGTAAGGCTCGGCGCCGGCGGCTGCGCCATCATCGTGGGAGAGGACTTCCGGACGATCGTGTTCGCGGACGGGCGACGCGGACGTGTAGGCGGTTTGTCTATCCGACCGCCCGAGACGTCACGGGGTGCCGCAGGAGGGCTTGTAGGGCCGGCCGGGGAGGAATTCCTGCCATTCCTGCTGGGTGAGGGGGCGGCCGGCGACGGCGCAGGCCCGCTTGAGCCAGGAGGCGGGGTCGACGTCCCATAGCAGGACGGTGCCGTCGGAGAAGGCGGTGGCCAGTGTGTGCCCGGTTGAATCGAAGGCCGCCACTCCCTGGCTTGGGGGGCCGGTCAGTGGCGCGCCGATTCGCTTTCCGGAGCCGACGTCCCAGAGCGCGGCGGTCCCTCCCCTCCCGGAGGTTGCCAGTACGCTGCCATCTGAGCTGAAGCTCGTGCTGATCACCGCTAGGTCCTCTGCCACCCAGGCGGGTCCGCGGCTCTTGCCCGTGTGGGGGTCCAGTAGCCGTACTTTGCCGGTGAGGTCAGCGGCTGCAAGGGTCTTGCCGTCAGGGGCGAACGCCACCGCGCTGGTTGGGTAGACACCACCGGTCCCGGTCAGCTCGTGCAGCAGCTTGCCGTCGGGGACCCTTGTCAGGACGACCTTGCCGTCGTCCACCCCCGTGGCCAGCGTGCGGCCGTCGCGGCTGAAGGCCACCGCCGTGACGGTAAACCCTCCCCCGGGACGCAGCGGGGGGCCGATCGGGGCTCGCCTGGCAAGGTCCCACAGGATCATCGAGCCGTCGTTGCCCGCGGTCGCGAGCAGCTTGCCGTCCGGGCTGAAGGCGATGCCGTTGATGTCCCGGCTCTGAGATTGCACATAGATCGGCCCGTACCGCGGGCGCAGCGGCCGACCGATTCGCGCCCCAGTGGCGACGTCGAACAACACGACCGTCCCGTCGGCGTAGTTGGCGGCGGCAACGATCCTGCCGTCGGGACTGAACGCCACGGCGTTGGCCCACCCGCCGACGACCGCAAGCGGTTTCCCGACCCGGGCTCGCCTGGCAGCGTCCCAGAGCGTAACCGGGCCATCGTGTTGCGCCAGCGCAAGCAGGTTGGGGTCGCGCGGGCTGAAGGCGACCCCGACGAAGGAGCCGGCGCTGCGGGTGAGCTCCCTGGCAAGCCCGCGGGTCGCGGTCAGGTCCCAGGCGATCACGCTGTCATCCAGCGAACTGGTGTACAGCGTGCGACCGTCGGGGCTGATCGCCACGCCGGTCACCGAGCCGGCGTGGCCCCGCAGGGTCTCCCGCGCCTTGCCGGTGGCGACGTCCCACAGGATCGCCGTGCGGTCGCCACTCGCGCTGGCCAGGGTGCCACCAGGGCCGAACGCGAGCCCCATGACCGCCGTGCTGTGGCGGGTGAGCGTCCGGCGGCGCCGGCCGGTCCCAGCATCGGCCAGGATGATCGACCCGTCCTGTCGGCCCAGCGCCACCGTCTTGCCGTCGCCGCTGACGGCGAGCATGCCGCCCATGGGGATCGTGCGGACCGGGCGGCGATGGGTGACATCCCACACGATCGTCTTGCCACCCTGGACCGACGTGAACAGCCTCGCCCCATCGGGGGCGAACACCAGGTTGCCCCTCACGCCCCGTTTGGTGTGATAGCGCAACACCGGGCCGAGCCGCATGCCGCTGGCTACATCCCAGAAGATGAGCGATCCGTGGGTAGCTGTGCATGAGCGGCGGTGGAGCGGATGAGGGGGGACGGACCTGGTCCCGCCACTACCGCCGCCCCTACACGGTCACCGGTGGGCGCACCCGCCCGGCCCACGACGACCTCGAGCTGGAGACGCTGGTCCAGACGGTCACGGGCATCGACGACCAGCTCGCTGGGCTGGGCCGCGAGCAGCGCTCCGTCGCGGCGCTGTGCCGGGAGGTCGTGTCGGTTGCGGAGATCTCCGCCCGGCTCGACCTGCTACTGGGCGTGACCCGCGTGATCGTCGGCGACATGGCCCTCCAGGGCGTGGTGCTGCTGCACCGGCCGCAGGCCACCGTCGCGGACGCTGACCTCCCGCCTGTGCAGCTTCTGGAGAGGGTGCTGCATGGCCTCAAGAACATCTCGTAGTGATCTGCGGCGTGCGGTCGTGCTGCTGGTCGGCTGCGCGCTGCCCGTCGCCGGTTGCGCGGCGGCAGCTCTCGCGTGGATGCAATCAGCCGCGTGCGCGCGCGGTTGAACAATGCAGCGGCCTCTCGATCGCCGCACGCCGCACACCGGTCTCAGGCCGGCGGGAGAGGAGGGGCACGATGTTGCTCCGGACCGGACCGTCATCCACCCGTCTGCATCGACTCCAACTCGCTGTCCCCATGGCGCTCGCGCTCGTCGTGGTCGCCGCCGTCGCCAGCGCGGCGGCGACCTGGACAAGGGTCGCGAGCCCGAACCGCGGCACCGTCGCCAGCGTCCTCCAGGACGTCACGACCGTCCCCGGCTCGCCGACCACGTGGGCGGTCGGCTACTCCTACGACAACAGCGTGGCCGCCTACCGCACGCTCGTCCAGCGTTACAACGGGACCTCGTGGAGCATCGTCGCCAGCCCGAGCGGCAGCGCGAACGGCTACAGCCAGCTCAACCGCGTCGACGCGACGGCCGCCGACAACGTCTGGGCGCTCGGCTACGACACGCAGTCCGGCAACCTCCTCGAGCGCTACAACGGCACCAGTTGGTCGAGGCTCCCCGCGACGTCTGGCGTCTCGCTGCGCGGCATGGACGTGGTTGGGACGAACGAGGCGTGGTTCGCTGGCTACACCGGCTCGGCCGCCGCCATCGTCCACTACGTGAACGGGCAATGGAGCACGCCGTTCACGCTCTCCGGCACGGGTCGGCATCTGCTGGTGCTCGAAGCGGTCACCGTGGCCGCGAACGGCGACGTCTGGGCGGTCGGCTGGGACCGGAACTACGACGCCCCCGGCCGGCCGGTCTCCAGCCTGGTCGTGCACGGTCACGCCGGCACATGGAGGCGTGAGCCCTCGCCGAGTCCGTCGAACCGCAACACGCTCAACGACGTCGTCGCCCTCGCCAACGGCGACATCTTCGCGGTCGGCGTCGGCCAGACGGTGACCGGCAGCGCCATCATTCCGCGCTCGCTCATGCTGCGCTTGCACAACGGCACCTGGTCGTCGCTGAACGTGCCACCTGGCGAGGCCGGCTCGACCGATCAGCTCCTGTCTGTCGCGGCCGTGTCGTCCGCCAGCCTGTACGCGACCGGGTACTACTCCTCGCCGTCCAGCGGCATGTACGAGCCGCTGCTCGTCCACTGGACCGACGCGAACGGCGGCACCTTCGCGCTGGACCACCCGAGTCCGGCGCTCACGGTGTCGGCGACGGCCCAGGGGGTGTCGGCGACGCCGACCGGCAGCCTGTGGGCGGTCGGCTACACGCTGTCCGGCGCGAACACCACCTTCATCCTGCGCGGCACCGGGTCCTGAGATGGCTGAGCACCGGCCGCCAGCCCGGCGCAACTGCGGAGTGCCGTCGCGGTCGCCGGCGACCTCACGACGACGCGCCCAGCCGCCAGAATCCGACCAGTCCGGCGGTGGCGGTGATCGCGCTGTCGAGGGTGCCGCCCGCTCGGCATCCAGGTGGACATAGCCGGTCCGCTCCTGGGCGGGCATCTCCAGCGAGTCCGGGCGGATGAGGGCGACGACCGTCAGCTCGCCGGTGGTGGCGATGGAGTGGTCAGGGTGGTCGGCGACCTCGACGTAGTCGTCGAGCCCGTCAAACACTGCCGCATGCTCGGTCACCACTGCTGGCCAGCGATTGCATGATTGCTTAATTGCAGCTATGCTGAATCGATGGCTGTGGACGACACCCTCCGTGCCCTGGCCAACCCGACCAGGCGGGCGATGCTGGAGCTGGTCTGGGACGCCGAACGGACCTCCTCGGAGATTGCCGAGGCCGTAGGGGCGACGCGGCCGGCCGCCTCCCAGCACCTCAAGGTCTTGCGGGAGGCCGGGCTGGTCCGCGTGCGGGCCGACGGGAGCCAGCGGCTGTACCAGGTCGACACCGAGCGGCTGGCCGAGGTGCGGGCGGCGCTGGAGCGCTTCTGGGGGGCGCGGCTCGGCCGGCTGTCGGCGGCCGTCGCGGCCAGCCGGGAGCGGGGAACCGCCGGCGGGGCGCGGTGAGCGGCCAGGAGGCGGCCGAGGACGCGGTCAGCTGCGAGGTCGTGGTGCCGGCGCCGCCACAGGAGGTGTTCCGCTGGTTCGTGCGGCCCGAGCTGCTGGTGCGCTGGATCGGCATCGACGCCCAACTGGACCCGCGGCCCGGCGGGCTGTTCCGCTTCGAGATCGCCGAGGGTGAGTGGTGCAGCGGCCGCTACCTGGAGGTCGTTCCCGGCCGGCGGGTGGTCGTCACCTGGGGATGGGACAGCGGGGCCATCCCGGTCCCACCCGGCTCCTCGACGGTTGCGGTGGATCTGCTGGAGCACCCGGACGGCACGCTGGTTCGCCTGGTCCACCGCGACCTGGCCCCCGAGGTGCGCCGGCTGCACGCCGAGGGCTGGTCGCGGTTCCTGCCCCGCCTGGCCGCGGTCGTGGCCGGGCGCGACCCGGGCGAGGACCCGGCTGGCGACGGTCCGCCATCCCTGCGTCACTGAGCCCGAGGAGCCCGCCATGCCCGTCGACGTGACCGCCACCGCCGCCATCGGCCGCCCGCGCGAGGAGGTCGCGGCCTACCTGCGGGACCCGGCCAACGACACCAGCTGGATCGGCGGCCTGCGCAGCGCCCGGCTGCTGACGCCGGCGCCGGTGGCCGTGGGCAGCCAGGTCGAGCGGGTGGCCAGCTTCCTCGGTCGCCGGGTCGAGTACGTCAACGAGATCGTCGAGCTGACCGCCGACCGGCTGGTGATGCGGTCGGTGCGCTCGCCGTTCCCCATGCGGGTGACCTACGGGCACCGGCAGGCCGGGGACGGCGCCACCGAGGTCTCGGTGCGGGTCGAGGGCGACGCCGGCCGCCACTACGCGCTGCTGGCCCCGCTCCTGGGCGTGGCCGTGCGCCGTTCCATTGCCCGTGACCTGCGCAATCTCAAGCGGGCCCTGGAGGGGCGGCTGCGGCCCTCCGGCCGGTGACGGTCAGGGCCGCCCGTCACCGTCGCCGTCGACGGCGAGAATGCCCTCGGCGACCTCGGTGAGGTCGGCGCCGACGATCTCGGGCCGCTCGACCAGCGGGTCCAGGACCTTGCCGGGGCGGGCGA